>AACY020561265.1_pt1 | contig 33636 bp, 27 predicted proteins | sample 267378 | NCBI WGS metagenome assembly AACY02 (sample SAMN02954345, study PRJNA13694) | marine metagenome | biome: aquatic; feature: ocean; material: water; isolation source: isolated as part of a large dataset composed predominantly from surface... | reverse complement strand
CCTCGCCTTTTTGGGCCAAGCACCGGTAGAGCTCACAACTGCGCCGCAAATGCTGGCCCAGGCAGTGGCCCAGTTTCAATTGTCGGCAATCCCTAAACAGCGGGAAATCCTGATCGCCCCTTAAAGCCTGACGGGCAAGTTCTCGACCTAAAAGCATCATGTTATCAGCGCTAAGTCGTGGCATAGCTCAAAAATCGCGATATACCCATCGGGACGCAATTGGTATATCATAGCCGCCAGATTTTTAATCACATAACAGATACATTCCGAGGTGTCCCATTTTTCGCCGTATTAGCCAATTCTGCAAGCAGCTATTTGAAGACGCGCCTAAAACGACCGCTCCAACTCCAGCTCAGATTGAACCCCAAACGCCCGAACTCACATCTGGCGGCTTAAGCTTGGCGATCGTGCCTCGGGATGCGCACACCATTTCCCGCAAGCAGATCAGTGAAAATGCGCTTAAGGTACTATATCGACTGAATAAAGCTGGTTTCCAAGCCTATTTAGTGGGCGGGGGTGTACGGGATTTGCTCCTTGGGCTTGAACCGAAAGACTTTGACGTGGTTACCAATGCGACGCCGGAAGAAATCAAAAAACTGTTCCGTAATTGCCGTGTTGTTGGTCGTCGATTCCGCCTTGCCCATATTGTGTTTGGCCGCGATGTGATTGAAGTGGCGACTTTCCGTGGCCACCACGGTGAAAGCAACGAAAAAATATCTAAAGCTAATGCCGAAGGACGTTTACTTAGGGATAACGTATATGGAGAAATCGATGAAGACGCAGAGCGCCGCGATTTTACCGTTAACGCCCTTTACTACGATATTAGCGACTACTCTATCCGCAGTTATGGCGGTGGGATGGAAGATCTTAAGGCTGGAACCTTAAGACTGATTGGCGATCCCGAAACCCGTTACCGCGAAGATCCAGTGCGTATGCTCAGAGCCGTGCGTTTTGCCACTAAGCTCAGCATGACAATTGATGAAGTAACTGCTAAACCAATCAAACAGTTAGCACCACTGCTCAAAGATATTCCTGCCGCCCGCATGTATGAAGAAGTGCTCAAACTCTTCTTCGCAGGCAAAGCCATGGCAAACTTTGAAATGATGCAGGAATATAAACTGTTTGCGCCCCTATTTCCTCAGGTTGACGCCCTATTAAAAGAAGCGCCTAAAGGTCCGGCAATGAAGATGGTGCAAGCCATCATGAAGAGTACGGATGATCGCGTTAATGAAGATAAGCCCGTCACGCCATCGTTTTTCTATGCGGCGATTCTCTGGTATCCACTGCGCCAACGCGCCGAAGATATTGCCGTTGAAAGTGGCCTTACTTTATACGATGCCTTTTTCGCCGCAATGGGCGATGTGATGGAACAACAATGCCAAACCATTAGCATTCCGCGCCGCTTTAGCACACCAGCCAAGGATATCTGGCAACTACAACTTCGCTTTGAGCGCAGCCAAGGCACGCGCGCCTTTAAACTGTTAGAGCATCCGAAGTTTAGAGCGGCATACGACTTACTGTTACTGCGTGGCGAAGTCGAAGGGGGCAATCTGGCCAAGAGTGCAGCCTGGTGGCAACAGTTTGTTGAAGCGGATGAAACCGAGCGTTTGGCGATTGCCCGCAGCGGTAATAAAGCCTCGAGCAGCCGTAATCGCAATTCACCTCAGCGTCGCCGTCGCCGCCCAAGTGCAGCCAAAGCCGAAGAATAATGACTCAAGTCTTTGTCGCCCTTGGAGCGAATCTTGAAGATCCCCAAGCACAGCTGGACAATGCCGTAGCGGCCTTGTCCACCTTGGCTGAAAATCAAAGTCTTAGGGTATCTCCCTATTACCGTTCAACGCCAATGGGTGAGGTTGTGCAACCTGACTATATCAATGCTGTCGCAGGCTTTGAAACTCAGCTGGCCCCGCTGGCCTTATTAGATGCACTGCAACACATTGAAAATACCCAAGGCCGTGTACGCCAAGAGCGTTGGGGGCCCAGAACATTAGATCTAGACTTACTCTTGTATGGCGACACCATTATCGATGAGCCCAGACTCAAAGTGCCGCACTACGGCATGAAGGAACGTAGCTTTGTGCTAGTTCCTTTAGCTGCCATTGCGCCCGATCTCGTGTTGCCCTGTAAAACGCCGCTACACAGCCTTATCAGTGAAAAATTCTTGGCCGAGTTACAACTACTGGGCAATGATCATTGAAGTCAGCCCCCAGTTAGCTTATAACACCACTTCCATTTGGTTTGAAGATCACCCATATGTCTAAAGTTACTAGCTCAACCCTGTTGAAATACAAACAGGAAGGTAGAAAATTCACCGCTCTGACAGCCTATGATGCCAGCTTTGCCAGCGCGTTCGACGGCGAAGGCATCGATGTGCTACTGGTCGGCGATTCTTTGGGAATGGTTCTGCAAGGCCACGATGATACGCTGCCCGTCACGACAGCCGAAATCGCCTATCACACTCGTTGTGTGCGTCGCGGTATCGAGCGATCACTGCTGATCGCAGACATGCCGTTTATGAGTTACGCCACGCCAGAACAAGCCATGGAAAACGCCACCGCACTCATGCAGGCGGGTGCCAATATGGTCAAGCTGGAAGGCGGTCACTGGTTACTCGAAACGGTTACTAAACTGACCGAGCGCGGTATTCCTGTCTGCGCCCACTTGGGCCTCACCCCGCAATCGGTACACGTTTTTGGCGGTTTTAAAGTGCAGGGCCGTGATGCTGAAAATGCCCAGCGCATTCTCGATGAAGCCAAAGCCTTAGAGGCGGCAGGCGCGCAGCTGTTAGTGGTTGAATGTATTCCAGCATCGCTTGCTACCGCCATTACTCAAGCATTAACTATCCCTGTAATTGGCATTGGCGCGGGCGCCAGCACCGATGGTCAGATTCTGGTGATGCACGACGTGCTCGGTATTTCGAGTGGTTATATTCCACGTTTTTCAAAGAACTACCTCAAGCAAACGGGCGAAATCCGCTCGGCGGTTCGCGCTTATATTGAAGAAGTGGCCAATGGCACCTTCCCGAGTGCAGATCACACGTTCAACTAAGCGTGCTAGCACTCATTAAGCTAAATAGTGCTAAGCACACAGACTACTCATTTTAGGTTTTAGCAAGGTAAGAGTTAATGATCACTAGCGCCCATATCGATGATATTCGTACTCAAGTGCGAGCATGGCGTGCAAAGGGCGAGACTGTCGCCTTTGTGCCGACCATGGGCAATCTCCATCAGGGACACATCACCTTAGTGAAAGAAGCGGCGAAGAAATGCGATCATGTAGTCGTGTCTATCTTCGTCAATCCCATGCAGTTTGGGCAAAATGAAGATCTCGATGCCTACCCGCGCACCTTAGAGGCCGATAGCCAAGCCTTAACCGCAGCGGGCGCCGAGCTGTTGTTTACCCCAACACCGGCGATTATTTACCCCAAAGGGTTAGCGCAGCAAACCTATGTTGAAGTACCGGGGATCTCCGATGTGCTCTGCGGTGCTAGTCGTCCCGGCCACTTCCGTGGCGTCGCGACCATCGTTTGTAAACTGTTCAACATAGTGCAGCCCGATGTCGCGTTTTTTGGCAACAAGGATTATCAACAACTGTTAGTGATCCGCACTATGGTTGAGGATTTGTCGCTGCCGATTGAAATAATTGGCATTGATACCATTCGTGAAGCCTCGGGTTTAGCCATGAGTTCACGCAATGGCTACCTGACGGCGGAAGAAAAAGCCGCAGCGCCCGCACTGAAAAAAGCGATTGATGCCATGGCACAAGGGATCAAGCAAGGCGTGAGTATCGAACAAGTCACCGCAGAAGCCAAAGCGAGCCTTATCGCCGCAGGCTTTACACCGGATTATTTAGAAGTTCGCCATGCCACCACGCTGGCCCATGCGGAAGCTACGGACCAAGCCCTGGTGATTTTGGCGGCCGCTTACTTAGGTAAAGCGCGTCTTATTGATAATCTGCGCTTTGATCGCTAAACATCTATTTAAGATTTGAGAAAAGGAGCTTAGGCTCCTTTTTTATTACCTCAGAACGCTGGTATTGCTGGCGTTCCAGTGAAGCGTCAAATAAATTCCAGTGTCAAAAAACTGGTTTTATTCTTTCACTTACGCCATAGTACTCACCAATGTTAACGTTAAGTAACATATGTTTATACTACATGGATTTATAACTGCTAAAGTTTAAAGGGAGATAAGTGAGACAACTCCATTTAACTCTAGCTTAATACCCATTGTGATAACTTCATTCATTGCGTATACAAAGGATTTGTCGTCGAATGGCAAGACTCATAGTGACTCTTATTTGTATGCTTTTGCCTCTCACGGCGCTCGCAAATACCGTCTATAAATGTCGCAAAGGCGATAAAGTCATCTTTAGCCAAATCGCCTGTCCGCAGGAATACAGTCAGCATAAAATTGAATATCAGTTGGGTATTAGCAACGAAATTGATTCGGATAAACGTGAAACCAAAGTAGACCCATTGCAAGCTTTGTTAAATAATCACTCCTTACCCCCAAAGAAACTGCTGCAATTACTCGACGGTGAAATCTATAGCCTAAAACAAGAGAATAGCTATTTTGAAATCCTAAGGGCCAGTGAATTACAGAAACTAGAACGGCAGCGATATTGGCAAAATAAAGACAAAAGTGATCCCGATTATTTAAAGCAACTGAGCAAGATTAATGATCATTTTGATAAACTCACCACAATCAATAGCCAACTTATACAGCAATTATCGGATAGAAAAACCCAAATAAATGCCGATGTAGAACACGAAGAACCCCAAAAAAATGACACGCATTAGTTGAGCATTAAACGTAAATGGTAACTACCGACTAAACAGCTAGTTTAGGGGTTGAAAGCAAAAAGGCGACCTTTCGGTCGCCTTCATTTTTAAGGACTAAATTAGAATTGTGCTACTACTGGTGCAGAACATAAGGTTCCAGTGGTTTCACATACTTGATAAGTCACACTTGATGCAGACGTAGTGAAGCGATCACGATAGTTGCCATCGTTCTCAGTTGTCACCACTAACTGACCGTCACGGTATAGAGCAACACTTTCGCCTAATGCACTATCCCATTCAATATCTACCATAGCGCTACCACGGCGTGATACCAATGCGCGAGTGACGGATGCGTTGATACTATGCTCATAAACTTGAACTTCCATGGTCACAGTATTGCTGTGTTCCATTGAGTCAGTCACAGTGAGGGACACAGTGTAAGTACCTGCCGCAGCAAATACATGGCTAGGGTTCATTTCAGTTGAAGTTGAACCATCACCAAAATCCCAGCTGTAGCTCACGATATCATCGTTCGCATCGGTACTAGTGTTAGTAAAGGCGACACTTAAACCTTCAACTGCATACTCGAAGCCCGCCACTGGTGCCGCTGGAGATGCTTCGCCTAAGCCGCTGATCACTAAGCCCCAGTTATTAAGAGTACCAGTGTCAGCCGCTGCATTGTCATCTACTGATAATGACCAAGTACCCCGTGCGTTTTCACCATCAAACGCGCTTAAGTCCCAGCTCTTAACAATGTTGTCAGCGCTGCCGCCATCACGGTTATGTAGAACCACTTCAGTACCTGCTGGTGAAGTTAACACAACGCGTAAGTCACCAATCCAAGTGTGGCTGATATTGACATCGGCGGTCACGCCAAAAATCTGCACATCATCAGTAACTTCAATCGTGCTCACAATACCACTAGCATTGTTATCAGGGATAGCAACAGCATTCTCATTGCCATAGGTAAAGTCATTTAATCCTTGAGGGAACACATTCAGTGAAACGACTTTAGCCTTTTCAATGGTGCCATCGGTACCTGTTACTGTAATGCTGTAATCACCCCAAGCTGTTTGCGCCGTTGTCGCAACATCTAAGGTAAATGAACCACCAGCTGAAACAGTTGAGGCTGATAAGGACACACCTTCTAGCGCTGGAGAAACCGAGACAGAAAGAGCTACATCGCCTTCCCATCCTGCAACGCTACCAACACTAAAGTTATAGCTTGCAGTGCTACCCGCTTCGACAGATTGTGATACTGGCGATACGGTAAACTTGTAGCTAGGAGATGGGTTAGCCTGCTCGAGTGCGTTAGCCACATTGAGGCGAGTACCAGCCACGGTTTTACCCGTTAAATCTGCATTAGCATCACCTGATGCCATCAGTAAGGATTTCATTTCTACTGGTGAGAGATCTGGATTTAATGACCACACCAGAGCTGCGGCGCCCGTGACATGTGGAGTAGCCATAGAGGTACCAGAATACGTCGCGTAACCACCACCTGGAACAGTAGAGAGAATCGCGGAGCCTGGTGCTCCCATATCGACGCTAGTTAAACCCCATTGTGAGAAGTCTGACATACGGTCATTACGATCCGTACTTGCAATCGAGAGGACAACGTCAGAATCGTAGCTTGAGGGATAATGTGGGCTCGCATCGTTATCGACCGCGTCATTACCCGCTGCTGCAACGAATAAAATGCCTGCTTCACCACCCGCTTCAATCGCATCTTTTAAGGCTTGGCTAAAGCTACCGCCGCCCCAAGAGTTGTTGGTGGCTTTGATATCCACGCCATGGTTAACCTTCAGATCCGTAAAGTAATCTAAACATGCAATAGCGCCAGCGGTAGAACCATAACCATCGGCATCAAGGAACTGACAGGCGGCAATTTTAACGTCCCAGTTCACCCCAACGACACCCACACCATTGTTGCCTTTAGCACCAATAGTGCCTGATACGTGAGTACCGTGACCATTACCATCCATTGGGTTACCGTTATCATTTACCGCACTGTAACCGTGAATATCATCGATCACGCCGTTACCATCGTCATCGATACCATTACCTGGAATTTCGCCAGCGTTAACCCACATGTTGGCTTGCAAATCTGGGTGATTGTAATCAACCCCAGTATCGATAACCCCAATCACCACATCCGAGCTACCCGTGGTGATTTCCCAAGCCTCTGGCGCGTCGATATCTGCATCGGCACTACCGCCATTTTGGCCAGTGTTGTTCATTCCCCACAGGCTAGCAAAGCTTGGGTCATCGGGTGTGCCTATCGCCTTAAGAATGTAGTTGGGTTCTGCATATTTTACCGCTGGATGACGACTAATCACCTTTATCGCATCTTCAATATTAGCGCCTTTACGCAGGGCTAAACGGGCAAGTTTACCATTAAGTAGATGCTGGAATTTATCGTCTACGCCATCAGCATTTGCATCGGTTAAGGTGCCGCGAATTAAACGCTGTGCTGCTGCACGTTCGGCTTTAGTCACATTATCTTTGTACACCACAAGGATGGCGTCTTTTTCATAGACTGGTGCATCTTTTGCCATTGCAGGCACCGCTGACAACGTCATCGCCCCTGCAATTGCTAACGCCAATGGTGAGAGTTTTATTGACATACTTAAGCTTCCTATAGTCCTTTACGTTGAAATTCTGGAACGGCAATTACGCAGCCACCATTCAAAGTGAAATGGATAAAAACGACGAATTTCCAGCATGTTTGCCTGCAAATTGTTGCCATAATGTTTCAATTTAAAAAAGACGCTGCACGCTAAATACAACTTAACTACTAGACCAACTCGGTGAGGTAAATACCGCCTAAACGCAGGGTTTTATCGACAAAAAACAAGATATTCATGGAATTAACAAAAGTTAATCTGGTTAGCATTTAAATTACACCTCAAAAATAAATACCCTTTTGGCCAATTGTCTCTAAGCACTATGGCTCGTACCTTGATGCCTGAGTTGGAAGGAGTCTGTGCTCTGACCAAAACACCAATACATGCAAGGAGTCACTTGTGCCAAATCCATTAACACGCTTTTTGGTACTGCTGCTCTTGATATGTAGTTGCCTGACATCATCCCATGCGGCAGATGTCAGTGAATTGCCCGTCACACTGCAGGCGCTAATTGAGCGTTCAGGGCGCGATAATCTTATCGACCTAGTGCAGCAAGGCACGGCAAACCAAGGGATCGTGTTTCAATCAGGGAACGATAACAGCGCCTATGTGACGCAAGCGGGTAACGATAACGTATCGCTTGTGACACAGATTGGAACCAATAATGAAGTCCAACTACGACAAGTCGGCACTAAAAATATGGCTTCGATTACCCAGATTGGTAATGACAACCTGGTGCAATTGAACCAGCTAGGAAGCGGCAATTTTTCGATTCAACAGATTGCGGACGGTGCCGCAATCTCAATAACTCAGTATTAAACAGGGAGAGTCACATGAAATCACAAGCAAAAATGTCATTGATTGCATTAGCCATTACTGCGGGATTAAGTGGTAATGCGCTAGCAGCAAGCACAGTCAACGAAATCAGCGTTGAGCAAACAGGCCAAGGTCAAGATACCTTAGTCGCTCAAACTGGTGTCATTAACGCAGCAGCAGTAACCCAAACGGGTAACGACCAAGTTGCCACCGTATTACAAGACGGTGTGTGGCATGAAGCACAAGTCAACTCAACTGGCGATGCTAACAAAGTGACTGTTAGCCAACAAACAGATTGGCACGTAGCCTCTGTTGATGTGGAAGGCAATAATAACGAAGTTGAAGTGACTCAAGACGGCTTCTTCAACCAAAGCAGCAACGATGTCGTGGGCAACGACAACCTTGTTTCAGTTAGCCAATTAGGCGAGCTGAACGAAAGCTATGTTGAAATCACTGGCACAGAAAACAGTGCATTTGTTGAGCAAGAAGGTGATGAAAACCTTGCCGTATTCCGTGTTCAAGGCGACAACAACGACGGTGATATCAAACAATACGGTAACAGCAACCAAGCGGGTCTAATTGCACTCGATCTGACTGCCAACGTGGGTAACAACAACGACGTATCAGTTGAACAAATTGGTAACAATAACTTTGGTGCAGCCAAAGGCATCGCTGGTAACGACAACAGTGTTGATATCTACCAAAAAGGTGATAACCACACTGGCTTTGTTTACGCCTTAGCCGGTAGCGAAAACGATATCAGCATGAAGCAAGAAGGCAGCAATAACATTGCTTACCTCTCTATGACTACGGGTGATGATAACACTATCGACATCGCTCAAGATGGTGATAGCAACACAGTTGGTGATTCTTTAGTTGCTGATATTCAAGGTGATGATAATGATATTGCCATCAAGCAAAAAGGCGACAGCAACGGTGCAGAGTTCCAAGTATGGGGCGATAGCAACGACGTTGACTTAAAACAACGTGGTGATGCTAACTTCGCAACCTTTGGCGCTTACGGTACTGACAACGACTTCGACTTATCCTCTAAAGGTGATAACAACGAGCTGGTTGCCTTCGCAACAGGTGAAGACAACAGCATCGAAATCAGCCAAGAAGGTGATGCGAACTTCGCTTATGTGGATGCCGTGGGTAGCGACAACGAAGTGGATGTTGAGCAAGATGGTGATCAAAACGAGACCATCATTAGCGTAACAGGTAACAACGCCGATGTAACTGCACTGCAACACCGTGGCGATCTGAACCTTATCGATTTAATCATCGAAGGTGATGAAAACTCAGCAGAAATCACTCAAGCGGGTAACGGCAACTGGGTCGGTGGTGATAGCGGTAGTTCATTTGCTGCCAACTCATTTGGCGTGAGTGGTGACAACAACAGCCTAATGATCTCCCAAACAGGTAATGACAACTTAGTATTAGGCTCACAAGCGGGTAACAACAACAGCATCAGCGTAACCCAAAATGGTGATATGAACGTTGCGACTGTTGTGCAGTACTAATCTTTAAATATGAGTCGCCTTCAAGTTGAAGGCGGCTAAATAAAAACGGGAACATTGATAATGTTCCCGTTTTTATTTGCCTATCTCACGCAAAAGTACATCGCTATTCGTCTTATGGTTTGGGTATCACACCACGCACCCGCTCGCTTTCAAACAGGATACCAATTAACTACAAAACTCAAAATGGGTTTGATAGGTCTGAGCCCATCTTAATAACTCGACACGATTTCGTGACTGGGTTTTACGGAAAATCGATGAAATATGCGCCTTTACCGTGTGCTCACTGATGCAAAGACGATGGGCAATTTCCTTATTTCTCGCGCCGCTGGAAACGAATTGAATGATGGTTCTTTCTCTAGAGGTAAGAGCTTGCAGCATGGCCACAGTGTCGGCAGGCATATCATGTTGTCCATCCAACTTTTGCACCACGCGACGAAACATCTTACTGAGCAAAGTTCTATCGTACCAAAGCTCGTCGGCAACCATTTTACGTAATCCGGTCAACATCAAATCCATACGCTGGTCAGTAAACAGTAGTCCGCGTATGCCAAGCAGCATAGCTGACTCTTGATCTAAGGAATTGCGCTCAACTTGATACAGAGCCACAGGAATATGGGGGACAAGACGAGATGCCAGCAAAGGGATCCCTTTATTATCTAAGGCCGCACCTTTCTGGGCGATTAAACAAAAGCTGCGATGCCCTTTGTCTAAATCTAACTCTAACGCTGAGGCATGTTTAACGATCCGTGTTTTCAATCCGATAGATTCAGCAAGTATCGCTAAATGGCAAGGCGCCGCCACTTGATGTAAAAATACTAACTCATTGATAGTAACCAATTTACTCTTCTCCCTGAAAAGTATTCCATTATCTTTTTATCCGGCTTAATGAAATCTGCCTAAAACTCAGCGTACATCTCATTAACATAGCCCATTTTGACTAGTTACCATATGAATGCCATCACCCAAATGTACTAATAACCTCTATTTATATGTAGTAAATTCGACTAACTCCCTAAATAGTATTTCATTGCTAGCAATTAATACTAAACGAGATGGAGATCACACTCGTCTTTATACCTTAGTTAATGGAAACATCAATCGAAAGTTTAAACACAAAATTAACACCGAAAAATGACATTTTGGGGAATAAAAATCCCCTTTGAATGTCATTCAAAAGGGATTGGATGCTCTCAAGACTACGATTAGACTTGAGTCAGAAGTTTAGTGATTTGCTTATCCTGCACACGGGATAAACTGAGTAGCGCTACAATGGCCCCTATCAAGGCTAAAAACATATCCGATTGGGTATCCCACACATAACCTTGTGTGCCTAGGAATGCCTCAGCACCTTCGCCCGTTGCAGCGGCCACCCACCACTCTATAAGCTCATAGAAAGCACTGAAAGCGAGTACAAAACAAGTGACCAAAAAAGCGCACCAAGCGCCGGGTTTGACGGCTTGATTGCGTAACATAATCTCACGGGCCAACATGGCAGGAATAAAGCCTTGAGCGAAATGCCCGACCTTGTCGTAATTGTTACGTTCACTGCCCATCCATTGGGCAATGGTGTCAAATAATGGCACTTCAGCATAGGTATAGTGCGCACCGACAAACAGCACACAACAATGTACAAGTACTAAAAAATACACTATTGGGGTTAGCTCAAAACGTTTGCGGGTAAAAAATAATAGCGGAACCGCCACTAATGCAGGTAAAGCTTCAAGCCACCAAGTGAAAGTATCTGCAGGTTTTATCGCCGACCAGACTAAAACTGAGAGGTAAATACCGCACCAAGCGATTTTATTATTCAATGTTTCTTCCTCTTATGCGATATTGTTCTAATTTTAGAATATTAACTTTAGCCATCTAGCCCTCCACAGTGAGCAAAAAAAGTGCTACTTTGATGAGCCAAGGTTGTCAGCATAACATACAAGAACCACTTCAATTAATTAGAGGGTACCCATATCATGGCGAAACATTCGCTTGACAAGGATAAGATCAAAATCCTGTTGTTGGAAGGCGTCCACCAATCTGCGGTAGATGTGTTTGAACGCGCGGGATACACCAACATTGAGTATCACAAAGCCTCGTTAGGTGATGAAGCCCTGCATGAATCCATCAAAGATGCTCATTTTGTTGGTATTCGTTCCCGTACCCAACTCACCGCCGATGTATTAAAACGTGCCGAAAAATTAATTGCGATTGGTTGTTTCTGTATCGGCACTAACCAAGTGGATCTGGCGACCGCCGAATTACTCGGTATCCCCGTTTTTAACGCACCATTCTCTAATACTCGCAGCGTGGCTGAACTGGTATTAGGCGAAATAATCATGCTGATGCGCGGTATTCCTGAACGTAACGCTATCGCCCATCGTGGTGGTTGGATGAAAACTGCCGCAGGCAGTTACGAAGTCCGTGGCAAAACTTTAGGCGTGATAGGCTATGGCCATATTGGAACTCAGCTGGGGATCCTGGCAGAAACCTTAGGCATGCGTGTGGTGTTCTTCGATATCGAAGACAAATTGCCATTGGGTAATGCCCAGCAAATCCATTCAATGGAGCAATTGCTGGCACAGTCCGATGTAGTAAGCTTGCACGTGCCTGAAACGCCGCAAACCAAAGACATGATAAGTACTGCCGAATTCGCCGCTATGCGTAAAGGCAGCATCTTTATCAACGCTTCCCGCGGTACTGTGGTCGATATCGATGCGCTTACGGTTGCACTCAAAGAGCGTCACCTTGCGGGCGCGGCGATTGACGTTTTCCCCATTGAGCCACAATCGAATGATGATGAATTTATCAGCCCATTACGCGGTTTAGATAATGTGCTACTCACGCCACATGTGGGTGGTAGCACCGCCGAAGCACAGGAAAATATCGGTATCGAAGTGGCAGGCAAATTAGCCAAATACTCAGATAACGGTTCAACCGTATCTGCGGTTAACTTCCCTGAAGTGTCTCTGCCAATGCATAAAGGTACCTCTCGCCTACTGCATATCCACCAAAATCGTCCAGGCGTGCTGATCAAAATCAACAAAGCCTTCTCTGAAAAAGGCATTAACATTGCCGCTCAGTATCTGCAAACAACGGCAGAAATCGGTTATGTGGTAATGGAAGTCGACACTCACCAAGCAGAAGAAGCCTTGGTTGAGCTTAAAGCCATTGAAGGCACACTGCGTACTCGCGTGTTGTTCTAAAGCCTAAACCGCTTGGGTTTGCCCCCATCTAAGGCGCACATTTCATTTAAGATATGTGCGCCTTATGCTTTTGAGGCCAGAGGAATTCCGCTACAATCAAGCCTCTTGCATCGCCTTCATTTTCAGGATCTCGCTATGACTATTGCAGTTTCGACACCCAATTGGGATCTGGACGCCTCCACGCCTCCACTTATGCTCGCCAACTTATCCCACCTAGGCCTTATCAAAGTGGTTGGCGAACAGGGCCGCAGTTTTATCCATGGCCAAGTGACCACAGATATCAGCTCACTTGAAGCCAACCAATGGCGCTGGGGCGCACATTGTGATCCTAAGGGAAAGATGCTGGCTAGCTTCCGCACCTTTGCCATCCGAGATGCGCTGTTGATGTTGATGCCAAAGGACACTATTGCAGTGGATCTGCCACAACTGCAAAAATATGCGGTATTTAGTAAGGCGACCCTGACCAATGCCTCTGATGAGTGGACATTACTCGGTGTGGCGGGTGAACAGGCTAAACAATTTGTCAGCCAACACTACGGTGAAGTCACTCAGGAACTCACTCTCATCGAGCATGGCGCCATTTTAAAAGATGCGGATCGATTTATATTGGTTCTACAACCACAAGCCGCAAGCGCCCTCATTGCCGAGCATACCGTATTTGATGCCAGTGCTTGGCAAGCATTAGAAATTGCTGCGGGTTACCCCAATCTAGCGCCAAGCCATGCTAATCAGTACGTACCGCAGATGTGTAACCTACAGGCTATTAACGGCATTAGCTTTAACAAAGGCTGCTACATGGGTCAAGAAACTGTGGCTCGGATGAAATACCGTGGTGGTAACAAGCGTGCGCTCTATATTCTTCAAGGCACCACTTCCTTAAATATCAATTTGGAAACTAGTATCGAGATAGAATTGGAAGACGGTTATCGCAAGGGTGGACAAATCATTGAATTTGTTCAACGTGGTAATCAAGTGCTGCTCACCGCCGTGCTCGCCAACGATACCGAGAGTGATGCCAAACTGCGTTTCGCTGATGACGAGCAATCTAGCTTACGTATTCAAGCATTGCCCTACTCGCTCGAAGACTAGTTTCTCGCTGATAAGCGGATCGTATTGAAAAAGGCGCCCTAGGCGCCTTTCTGCTTTAATGTTCGAAATAAGTATCTCGAATCGCCACCACCTCGGGCAAGATTTGCTTAAATTCGGCCACCAGCTTAGGGTCAAAATGTTGCCCTGCTTGGCTTTCGAGTAACTCGAGCGTGGCCTCTATTGTCCAAGGCTCCTTGTAAGGACGGCGCGAAGTCAGCGCGTCAAAGACGTCCGCTATCGCCACAATCCGACCTTCGATCGGAATATTTTCCCCAGACAAGCCATTAGGATAACCCGAACCATCCCATTTCTCATGGTGGGTTAAGGCGATACGCCGCGCCATTTGCAGCAGTGGGTTGCCATGCTCACCAATGATCTCAGCACCAATGGCGGCATGTTGCTGCATGATTTTCCACTCTTCGGCATCGAGCTTACCCGGCTTTTTCAGTACCGCATCGGGCGTGCCGATTTTGCCAATGTCATGCATAGGCGCCGCGTTATACAACAACTCACAGAAGGTACTCGGTAAACCTAGTTTGATAGCGAGCAGCCGCGCATAATGGCTCATACGCACAACGTGCAGACCCGTTTCGTTGTCTTTGTATTCGGCGGCGCGACCTAAACGGCGAATGATTTCAAAGCGGGTTTCTTCTAACTCTTGGGTACGTTCTTTAACTTGTTGCTCTAGCAAGCGTTTTTGATCGTACAGCGCGAGATGAGTTTTGACTCGCGCCTTCACCACGGGAGCGCTGACTGGTTTGGTAATGTAGTCAACCGCACCTAAGGCAAAGCCCTGTGCTTCATCGGCAACCTCAGATAATGCCGTCACAAAAATCACAGGAATGTGGCAAGTTAAGGGCTCCTGTTTAAGCTGCTTACAGACTTCATAACCATTCATGCCGGGCATCATGACATCGAGTAAAATTAAATCAGGCAGTGTTTTGGCTACAAGGGCTAGCGCCCTTGGTCCATCAATCGCGACTTTGACCTTATAGTCATCACCGAGTATGCCCACCAAAATATCGATATTTTCTGGAGTATCATCGACGACTAATATTGTTGCCTTATCCATCAACACATTCACCTTTCCAGTGGCTTTATCAATGATCAATACTGCGCATAATTGACCGTTTTACGTTAAGTCTACAAGTACTTCATCAATCAACTCGACGGCCTCATCGAATTGATATTGATTAATCATCGTTAGCGCTGGACTCAACTGCTGCCATAACTGAGCACTCACTTGCGGTTTAAGTGCATCCATTTGGGCAACTGCATCGGAATCCGCTTCTTCTAAACTTTGGCGTAATCGCGTTAAGGCCTCAATGAGGGCTTCTGGTGGTAAATGCTCCGCCGTCGGCCCACTAGATTCTTCAAACTCAGGTTTAACTTTTTCAATTGCTTGGCAAATCGATGCCACTAACGTTTGGATTTGGTCCAACTCCGCTTGGAACTCAGTATTTTCACTTAAGTGAAGTTCCAATTGCCGAGCCAATTCCGCAAGCGTTGTGGAACTTAAATTGCCCGCAAGTCCCTTAAGCGTATGGGCCATTCGCACCGCATCCTCACGTTTATTGCTGGCAACGGCCTTGTTGATTTGCTCCACAACATTACGTTGACTAGTAACAAAACGATCAAAGATCCTTTGGTAAAGGCGCGTGGAGTTTTGCACTAACTGCAAGCCTCTATCAATATCAAGCTCAGGGTGTTCAGGCCATTTCACGACAGAATCAACATCAATATTCACAGGCTTGGGTGAATCATTAATAAGCTCTTGAGGCGGTAACGGTGCGCCTAAATATTTTAGGAGGGTTTGATACAGTAAGTTAACCTCTATCGGCTTGGCGATATGATCATTCATTCCCGCTCTTAAACACATTTCCTTGTCGCCAGCCATGGCATTGGCGGTCATTGCTATCACAGGTAATTGTGCTAACTCGGGCCTTTGTCTCAGTGCTTTTGTTGCCTGATAACCATCCATCACTGGCATTTGACAATCCATCAATACCAAATCAAAGCTCTGCTGAGCTAACTTATCCAACGCAATTTGGCCGTTGGTGGCAATGGATAAAATAATCCCCGCTTGCTCTAAAAATTCGGTCGCCACCTCAAGGTTCATTTCGTTATCTTCGACTAACAGAATACGTTTACCTTTAAGGGGCAATAATAACTCAGGCGCAATACTGTCTTGATGACGCCTGACGGGTAGGAACCCTGCGCGACCAAGTGCGTTCATAATGCCATCAAGCAATCTTGATGCGCTGATAGGTTTGCTGATGTAGCCCGCTAACCCAAGTTGCTCGATTTGGGTCAAGAAATCTTGATTCGCATGGGCTGATACCATCAAGATCCGCGGCGCTTTTTTTGCCCGTTGCAGGATTTGTTTTGCGGTTTCGAGCCCATCAAGATGTGGCATTTTCCAATCAATCAATGCCACAGCATAATCCTGCTGACTGCACCGCATCACCGCCTCGTCGCCAGAACGCACTGTATCCACTTGAAAGCCCATGCTCTCTAGAGTGGTTCGCATAATGTCCCTTGCGGTGGCATTGTCGTCGGCAACTAATACTGGCATACCTTCAAGCTCTTGACCTACGATGAGCTTTTGTCCACTGGAGATGCGCAATTTAACGGTAAAAAAGAAAGTACTGCCATGGCCTTGCTGGCTTTCGACCCCGATACTTCCCCCCATTAATTCAACCAGCTGTTTACAAATCGCCAGCCCTAATCCTGTACCACCATATTTACGGGTAGTAGACGTGTCTGCTTGCGTAAACGACTTAAACAGTTTGGCTTGTTGTTCATGGGTTAACCCAATGCCACTGTCACGCACACTACAACGTAATATGACATCATCGTTTTGCTGCTCGACCAAGCTGAGGGACAGTAATACCTCTCCTCTTTCGGTAAATTTGATCGCATTATTCATTAGGTTGATCAGCACTTGCCCCAACCGCAACGGATCGCCAAGCAGATAACGTGGAACATTGGGTGCGACAGCAAACAGCAATTCAATCTGCTTTTGAGCCGCCCTTTCGGAAAAGATATCGCTCAAATCTTCAAGCATGGTATCGAGTTGAAAAGGCACATTTTCGATATCAAGCTTGCCAGCTTCAATCTTAGAAAAATCAAGGATATCGTTAATGATTGATAATAAAGATTGCGACGCGCGCTCAATTTTTTCGAGATAATTTTTCTGTTTTTTGTCTAGATCAGTCTGTAAGCAAAGTTGCGACATCCCGATAATGGCATTCATTGGCGTGCGGATTTCATGGGACATATTCGCGAGGAAGTCGCCTTTTGCCTTACTGGCGGCATCAGCCTCTTCCTTGGCAACAAGTAATTGTTCTGAAAGCAGTTTTAACTCAGTCATATCGACCATGCTTACCACAGCTGACTCAAATTGGTTCTGGCTGTCCAATAAGCTTGAAACGTTGACTGTCATCCATAAATGCTCACCGGAGGGACGAATAAAGCTTCTTTCCCCTCGGTAGTGATCAACTTTACCTTCTACAAGTTCCTTAAACTGCGCTTTTGCAACTTCTTTATCCTGTGCACTCAAGACATCAAAAATAGGCGTACTACGTAATTCATTACGGCTCAGCCCCATATCCTCACAGAATTGATCATTACAATCGAGGATAAGTCCTTTGATATCGACATTCACGATACCAATGGTTGCCCCATCAAATAAGGCCTTAAAGTGCGCCTCACTGACCGCAAGTTCTTCTTCAATAGACTTGCGTTCAGTCACATCCATCACATAGCCATTCCAGATAATGGCGCCATCATCGGCATAATGACCACTGGCTCCGGCTTCCATCCAGCGAATGCCACCATTAGGATGACGATAGCGGAACTCGCGGATCCAGCTTAATTTATCGTCACTCATTCCCTCAAGCGCGCGTATAACTTCTGGTCGTTCCTCATCAAAAATCCGCTCAGCAATAATATTAAAGTTACTGAGTAAATCTTCGCGGTGTAAGCCCAACATGTGAAATGCTGCGCCAGAAAGGAAGGTAAAACGGCGATCGCTAGGAGAAACCCAGCGCAATTGATACACAGTACAAGGAATAGACTCAGTGATATTGGTTAATTGCAGCCGTGAAGCTTCAAGCTCGACGATGGCTAACTTACTCTTGGTTATATCGTCAATACTGCCGTCAAACCATAGGGGAAAACCCTCTTCGGTATAACTCGCCTTGCCCTTTTCATGCACCCAACGGATGCTACCGTCACGGTGGCGAATACGATATTCCACCTCAAAGGTTTCCTGCTGCGCGAGGGCTCTATCAATATGCTGATGACACAGCTCGCGATCTTCCTCCAAAATCAATGAAGCAAAGCTGCGTTGACGATTCTCAATAAACTGGCTCGCGGCATAACCGGTAATATCGGCAATATTGTCACTGACATATTCCATCACCCACTCCTCGCCGATGCGAGTGCGGTAGACAGCCCCAGGAATATTAGTCACCAAACCACGGAAGCGAACTTCACTATCACGGATTTTTTGTTCAACCGCTATTTTTTGGGTCATATCACGGATCGATGCGGCCACTTGGCGACGACCATCAAAATCACTCGGTAAAATACTTAAGGCGATTTCGGCAACAAACTCATCCCCATCAGACTTAAGTGCCCGCACATGGCGTGCATTTGCCATCGGCCTATCACGCCCCTCACGTAGAAACTGTAATCTTTCTTTGGCATGGGGACTCCTTAAATCTTCGGGTAGCAAAGCTTCAATTTGTAATCCCAACATAGCTTTTGCGTCATAACCAAACAGCTGCTGACAGCGACTATTGCTAAATACTATTTGGCCACTTTGATCGACAATCAACATGGCCTCAGGTGCGGCCTCAAGTACCGCGCTAGACCAAGCTGCGGCGGAAAATTGTTCTGTCACATCGGTAAATAGCATCTCCACCGACATTAACTCGCCAGTATCTGACACTAAAGGCTGCATAAAAACATCGAGCCGCCTTGACTGACCTTTTGAATCGATGAGTTCAACTTGATGTGAAGGGACGTTCTGCCCTTTGAGTGCCAGATCGGTGTATTCCCAGTTTTTCTCATTAAGGGGATTGGCCGAAAACAATCTTTGATATTTGCGCTTAAGTAATTCGGGCGGTATGCCCAATACTTTGGTTACCCCTTCACTGACCTGTGCAAGTTGTCCGTCAGGATCAAGTGAGCAATAAAAGGATTTATCGCTCATACCGTCGATCAAGCGAGCGAAGCGGTTACCGCGGGAATCTAAAATAGCTTGCTCACGCTGAGCAAGCAGATCTGCCATTTTGTTAAAGGTTTCACTTAAGGTCACTATCTCGCTAATCGCACCTTTAGGGATAACCAACTGCTGTGTTTTACCTTGACCGAAAGCCAAAATGCCGGATTCAAGGGTTTCCAGTGGACGAGTTAACCGTTTAGCGGCGATATAGCAGGTCAATAACAGCAGTAAGGTTAATAAACTTAAGTTGAGGACAACTGAGGAAATATCGTCCAGTAGCGAGGTAAATAACTCCTGCTGTGGCACCATAACAACCACGTGCCATTTTAACTTTGCCACTTCTGCAATGCTGGCAAGATAAACTGTACCAGTATCATCAACAAAACTGGCTTGCCCAGTCAGCCCATCTTCCAGCAAAGCGCCAAAGGTATTATTTTTGTGATTTCCTTTATCCAGCCATTCCGAGACTGATGTGGCTAAAACCTTTTCTTTATCCCCATGAAAGATAAGCCGACCTTGCTCATCTAATATCATCAGCCGATTAGGGGCTATCCCTAGTTGCTCAGGTAATCTATCTAAGGCCAAATCAACGGTTGTAACCCCAAAATAGTTCGGCTGCACTCCAAAAGGAACCGCATAAGTAATCATTAAAGTATTACCAGCACCCTCGTCGAAATAGGCTTTTGACCAATAACCTTCGACCTTATTGATGGCTTGCGTCCACCAATCCCAAGTCCCATCGGTATAATCGTACCCCTCGGCGCCAATATCTAAATAATGGAAACTATTACCACTGCGGTATACATAGGGAGAAAAAAGTTTTTTATTGAGAAAAGTGCCCGGTTTAAAGGCAACGGCAGAACCATAAAAATCGGGGTTACGTTCGAGGCGATTAGTTAAGACTTTTTGCAGCTTATCAGAATCGTTAATATCATTCTTGTCAGCCAAAAAACCAATAAAATCAGCAAGCCCTTGAGTATTTGTTTGAGCGTGTTCGAGTAATAATTGCAATCGAGAGGCTGAATGTGCCGACTGTTGAGCTAAATGATCGTAAAGCCGCTTTTCAAGGGAAAGATAATTAAACCATGAAGTAATCCCATAAACGGCCGCCATGATAAGAATCAAAGGCAGCGCAATATGGGATAAAATTTTGCTGCGGAAAGTACGAAGTTTACTTTTATCCATGGCGTCGCCTCAAAGCCCCCGTTTTAAGTCTCCCCCCTTTTTGGGGTAGCTCTTATAAAGTAAACGAAGAACGCTGTGGCGACAATCTCAAAGTTAAAATAATGTGAACTAATATATTGTTTTCACAACATTAATAAACAGGGTTTAGCGTACGGTTAGCGAATGTTCGAACAAAATAGCTTTGCGTTTCAGCAATGATAATGTGCCGCAATCCAATAATCGCAATCAAATTAGGTATGGCCATTAAGCCATTTACCGTATCAGCCAGTAACCAAATCACATCCAACTTGATAAAAGCCCCCCCCGCAATCAGGCCTAAAAACAAGATTTGATAGGCACGCAGCCCGCGCTCGCCCACTAAGTAGTACCAGCAACGTTCACCATAGTAATGCCAGCCTAAAATGGTCGTAAACGCAAAGCAGACCAAGGCGATAGTGACTAAATACTGGCCGATGGCAGCCGATCCGCCTAAGCTAAACGCCGCACTGGTCATGGCCGCGCCCGCAGTGTCACCGCTCCATACCCCAGTGATGATAAGCACTAATCCCGTCATAGTGCAGATGATAATAGTATCGAAAAAGGTGCCAGTCATACTCACTAAGCCCTGCTCGACGGGCTCATTGGTTTTTGCCGCAGCCGCAGCAATGGGCGCACTACCTAAGCCTGACTCATTAGAAAATACCCCGCGGGCAATCCCCATTTGAATCGCTTGCGCCACGGTGGCCCCTAAAAATCCCCCCGCAGCCGATACTGGCGTAAAAGCCGACTCCACCACTAATTGCAACGCGGGTAGAATGGCATCGGCAAAAACCATTAAAATCCACACACAGGCCAACACATAACCAATTGACATCGCCGGTACTAACTTTTGCGCCACGTTGGAGATACGTTTGACGCCACCTAAGGTGACAGCCGCCACCAGCAGGGTTAGCACTAGCGCAGTCGCCCATGTTGGTACATCAAAGGCGATAGTTAAGGCATCACTTATCGCATTCACTTGAGCAAAAGTCCCAATGCCGAAAAATGCAACCCCCACGCCAAACAGCGCAAATAACTTCGCCATCCAACGCAAACCGAGGCCACGCTCGATGTAATACATCGGGCCACCGGCAATCTGTCCACGCGCATCAGTGGTGCGGTATTTTACCGCCAACATACATTCGGCATACTTAGTCGCCATGCCAAAAAAGGCGGCAAGCCACATCCAAAATAACGCACCAGGGCCGCCCATCTTAATCGCCGTTGCGACCCCAACAATATTGCCCGTACCTATGGTTGCAGACAATGCAGTACAAAGCGCGGCGAAGGACGATAGATCACCATGCCCCTTAGCGGGTTTGAACAATAGGCTCAGCGCCATTGGCAGACGAAATACTTGGATAAGCTTTAGTCGCGCAGTGAGATAAATCCCTGTGCCAACTAACAAACAAAGTGTGATAGGACCCCAGACAATACCGTTTAGGCTGCCGAGTAAGGCTTCAAAACTCATGATATTCCTCAATTATTAAACAACTAAATTAATAAAGGAGGAGGAAAAGAAATGGCTGTGACACATCGCTGCCAGCCTAAAGAAATACCATCTTCCCAGCCAATAACGGCAGGAAAATAGTCCACAAAGACAAACGACAGGGACTGTGCAGTCATCCTCTCCTCTGTCCTTTTGCCTGAGCGTTTCGCGTCGCTTAAAACACTGCGACACTTTCGCCTTCGGCGCCACCTATTATTGCAAGTTAATGCAATCGGTAGTCTCTCCAGAGGCTCGTCCAGTAACAGTCCACGCCTTGCGGCACCTGAAAGAGTGCTTTGTTTATGGAATGCTTCCAACAACAAAGTTGCCTCGTCGGTGTGGGGTTAATTCCCCACTCTCCTGCTACCTTCATCCGAACGGATTGTTAAAACGATAGCCAGCTATCGTTTTAACAGGGCGCACAGAATGCAACAAACACCACAATAGCTCAAGCCCATTTGCTCACAGAAATGAGAGCCAAGCCGTTAATCGCAGAAAATTCAAACAGACTCAATCCTAAGTCTTAATCAATGTGAATTGATCTAACTTGCCCAAATATCGGTATCTATAGGATTGTAAAATGCTTTATCTTTAGCCTAACGCCTAGGTTGGCTAAATCCCAATTGGAAGAGATAGATGAAAGAAGTCGCCAAGCTTATCCAAGTAAGTAAAAGTTTTCGCGACGGCGAGCAGCGCCACACTGTACTGCAAGCGGTCGATTTAACTTTGCATCAAGGGGAGACTATCGCACTCACCGGCCCAAGTGGCAGCGGCAAAAGCACTTTACTGAATCTGATTGCGGGCTTTGAAACGGCAGACAGTGGCCAGATTGTGTTGAATCATCAATCCACCACCAAGTGGCAAGATAAGCAATGGAGTGAGTTTAGGCGTACCCATTTAGGCGTGGTATTCCAGCAATTTAATTTACTCACTCCGCTGAATGTTAAAAATAATATCGGCTTTTCCCTGCACCTTAACGGTGATAGCTGGAATCCTTGGTGCGATTATTTGGTGGAAAAACTCGGGTTAGCGGCATTGTTAAACCGGCAGGTTGAAGCGCTTTCCGGCGGACAACAACAGCGGGTCGCGATAGCCAGGGCATTAGCCCACAATCCGAGTTTACTGCTGGCCGACGAACCCACGGGTAACTTAGATGACGAATCTGGTAAACAGGTGATGTCACTGCTATGCGAACTCGCCAAAGAGAGCCAAACCAGCATTTTGATGGTCACCCACAGCGAAGAGTGCGCCGCCTTTATGAACAAACGCTGGCATCTGTCCCACGCCGCAGTGTCGATCTCCGGCTAGCATGATGAATAACACACAGCTAGAACATAAAGCCAATCCATACCACCACTTAAGCAAGAGTGGACAATGGCTGCGTATCACTTGGGTACTCAAGGTATTTTTAGCCCATTATCGCCACGCGCCATTGCAGGCTGGGGCGATTTTACTCGGAATCGCCCTCGCCGTGACGCTGCTCATCGGGGTAAAAGCCACCAACGATAATGCGATTCGTAGCTATAGCGAAGCCACAGAGCTATTAAGTCAGCGGGCCGATGTACTGCTGACCTCACCCGTTGGCCAAGATAATCTCGATGAATCGGTGTATTTCAGTTTAAGGCAGGCTGGGATTAGCCAAAGTCTTGCGGTAGTCAGTGGCAGAGTTGCTGGCCAAAACGGCCAGTATTGGCAAATTGAAGGCAGCGATATTGTCGCGGCATTGACTGCCACATTAACCTCAAAAAACGCTTCACCGTCCTCAAATAACAAGGCAACGGCTAATTCTACTGTCTCAATGGGAGATCTGCCCCTTGCCGACCTAATAAGCGGTGAGCCCGTGGTGGTGATGAGTGACAGTCTAGCCAGCAAAATCGCGCCCAATGGCCAGCTCAGCCTAGCCCAATCCATAACACCATCGACCCTAAAAGTGATCCGTGTCGATGATAGTTGGGGACTTGGCAGCGCCATCTTGACCGATATTTCCCTCGCCCAAAACTTACTTGGCATGCAGGGCAAACTCAGTTATATCGCCCTATTTAGCGATAGGGATAAACTAGTCGCGTTAAAACAACGGCTCGACACCTTAGGTATCACCCCAGATCTCGCCAGCTACAGTCAGCAAGATCAAGGGCAAGCCTTAATGGCGCTTACCCGCAGTTTTCATTTAAATCTCAATGCAATGAGTATGTTAGCCTTTGTAGTTGGGCTATTTATTGCCTATAACGGCGTGCGTTACAGCCTGATGAAACGCCAACGTCTGCTGATTCAACTGCTGCAACAGGGGCTAGAACGACTCGACGTGATGCTTGCCCTGCTCGCCGAATTACTATTTTTGGTTATCTTAGGCTCGGTAATCGGGTTTATCTTAGGTTTACAACTCAGCCATTGGCTACAACCTATGGTTGCTATGACGCTAGAGCAACTCTATGGTGCTCACTTGCTGCCGGGCATTTGGCAATGGCATTGGTTAGCACAGGCGATCGCGCTCACCTTAGTGGCAGCGCTTGCTGCTTGCATGCCCTTGTATTTTGATCTTACGCGCCAATCCCTTGCCCAAGGCGCTAACCGTTATCAGCAAACTAAGGCCCACAACCAAACCCACCAGCGGCAATTTATCTTAGCCTGTGGGTTACTCGTACTCGCGGCGATACTGTTTCCCTTCAGCCAAAGTTACAACACCAGTTTGATATTACTAGGTATAGTGACGGTCGCGATTCCTCTGCTGTTGCCCCAAGTATTGCATTGGGGAGTAAGCTTACTGCTCCCCTTCACTCGCCCAGGGCTTAAGCACTATTTGCTCGCCGAAACCCGCGAGCTTATCGCGCCACTTTCCCTTGCGATGATGGCCATTTTGCTGGCATTAAGCGCAAATGTGGCGATGAATACCCTAGTGGGCAGCTTTGAGCAAACCCTAAGAAGTTGGTTAGAAACCCGCTTACATGCCGATTTATACCTACGCCCCAGTGCTAACCGTATGGCTGATGTACGGGATAAATTAAGCCAAGATCCTCGTGTCAGCGGCCTATATCAACAATGGCAAGTCGATGCAGAGATATCGATCCAAGGCCCAACGCCTCAAACGATCCCCGTGAATCTTATCAGCCGTGATGATGAGTCAATCAAATACTCCAGTTCACTCAAAGACAGTTTACCCGACCTATGGCAACGCTATTTTGGCGGACAATTTGTCTTGGTGAGTGAGCCAATGGCGATTAAGTATCAGTTGATGCTGGGCGATAAAGTCACTTTAAACGTGCTCGATAAAGCCACCAATAACCAAGTGGTTATCGCAGGTATTTATTACGATCATGGTAATACCCGCAATGAGCTCATCATTAGCCATCAACTGTGGCAACAGGCACAACTGCCACTGTTACCCATCAGCCTTGCGGCCAGTTTTCATCCTCTGGAACAAGCTGATAAACCCTCCTCATCGGTGCTAACACAACCAATACCCACGAACGGCAAGCGCAGTGAGGCCGAACTGGATGAACTGCAAATGCAGCTCGCCACAGAGCTAGAGTTGGCTCAGGCGCAAATTTATAGCCAAGCCAGTATAAAGGCCCAAGCCATTGCCATGTTTAAACGCACTTTTTCAATCACGTTAGTGCTCAATAGTTTAACCTTGCTGGTGGCCGCCATTGGGCTATTTAGCGCCTGCTTAATGTTAACCCAAGCACGGCAAGCGCCACTGGCACGGCTTTATTCTCTAGGGGTGAGTCGCAGCAAACTACGTACTATGGTATTTAGCCAAATGCTACTGGTTGTAGTAATCACTTGCCTGATTGCGATGCCTACGGGCGCTCTGCTGGGGTATTTATTAATCAATAAAATCACCCTGCAAGCCTTTGGTTGGACCATCCAAATGATCTGGGACTGGTTTGCTTATACCAAAGCCATCCTCATCGCACTGGTGACTTGTACCTTAGCCGTGCTCTTACCGCTTTACTGGCAAACCCGCAGACCGCTAATAGCCAGTTTGCAGCAGGAAACCCTATGAACAGTCGTCCATATACCATTACCCAATTGAAAGTGAATGGTTTACTCACAATGAACTGGCTTAAGTGCCGTACAAACGCACGCTTAATCAGTCAACTCATCATCGGTGGATTACTCTTTTTCACGATAAGCGGCTGCGATAATGCGCCCGCGAGCGTTTCAGAATCCAAATCCATGGGGGCTTTGCTAGGGCAAACAAAAGAAGGCGAAACCACAACCTCAACGCTGCAAGCCTTTGCAAAGGTGACACCTGAGCATCAGTTTCACTTTCCCCAAGATCATCTTGCCCACAACGGCTTTCGGCAAGAATGGTGGTATCTCACCGCTAACTTAACCACCGAAAAAGGTGAGCAACTTGGCGCGCAATGGACCCAATTTAGGGTGGCACTAAAACCTCAATATACAGAATCGCAGAATGCGCAACCGCCTACCCTTAAGTCCGCTTGGGCCACTGAACAACTCTATTTTGCCCATAGCGCACTGACCTCTAGCGCAGCACATCTGGCCCATGAGAAATGGTCTCGCGGTCATCCAAAGCTTGCCGGCGTCAATGCCAATCCCTATCAAATTCATCTCGATAACTGGCAATGGCAGAGTGAGTCGAGCGCGTTATTTCCGGCAATCTTAAGGGTTGAGACCGCAGACTTTAGTTACGCGCTAACGCTGACCAGCCAAGCACCGCTGCAATATCAAGGCGATAATGGCTATAGCATTAAAAACCGCGAGGGTAATGTCGCTTCCTACTACTACAGTCAACCTTTTATCAGCATTACTGGCCAGATCACCCGCCATATCAACATCAATGGCCAAGCCGAAAGTCGGGTAGAGAAAGTCACTGGCCAAGGCTGGCTAGACAGAGAATGGAGCTCACAATTTTTAACTAAAAGCCAGCAGGGTTGGGATTGGTTTGCCCTGCGCCTCAATGATGGTTCGGCGCTAATGCTCTTTCAGTTAAGGGAGCAATCCACCGATAAATCTCAAACTCCATTAGCCTTTTACAGCGCCAGACGAATGTTTGCCGATGGCACAGGCCGTAATATCAACTCCCGAGACACGCCAGATGGAATAAAAATGACGCCGCTGGAATGGCAAACCACCCGCACCGGCAAATACCCTGTAAGCTGGCAAGTCCAAATCCCGAGTGAGCAAATCGATATCCGTATCTCACCGTTAAATCCCAATAGCGCCATGGCGTTATCCACCTCCTATTGGGAAGGCCCAATCAAACTTAGCGGTAGCCACACCGGCATGGGTTATATGGAGCTGACGGGATATTAACCCACTCATAGTGATGTTTGACTGCCGGATCTTTCGCTAATCTAACCAATCTCGCCATTCCCTCTCCAAAGAGATAGCGATTGTTTAAATTTCAAACTGAGAGTTAGATCACGCGCAAAACTTTGATCCCGATCGACTATCCCCTGCAATACCTCTTGTGAGGTATACCCACATTTTTTATCAGGTCTAGACTCGCAGTTATCCACATTCAGTTGTACAGATGTTTATGCAAAGCAGCTGAGTGCATCTCAAGATAAAGGTCACCGCTATGAGTCAGGAATACCATGTCACCAGCCTCGTGGTACATGCAGCCCCTAATGCCTTGCAACAGGTTGAAGCCGATATTGCCGCGTTAAAAGGCTGCGATATCCACGCCATTTCACCCGAAGGCAAGTTGGTTATTACCCTCGAAGGGAATACCCAAAAAGCCATTCTCGACAATGTTGAAGCCATCAATGGCCTGTCCGGTGTGTTATCCGCCAGTTTGATTTACCACCAAGTAGAACCCCTAGAACAAGAACTGTTAGAAAAAGAGAGTGAGGAAACACTATGAGCATTAGCCGCCGCGAGTTTCTCAAGGCTAACGCAGCGGTTGCCGCTGCGACGGCCGTTGGCGTCACGCTTCCCGTGAAAATGGTTGAAGCCGCCGAGTCAGATAATATCAAGTGGGACAAAGCCCCCTGCCGTTTTTGCGGTGTGGGTTGTAGCGTATTAGTCGGTACCAAAGCGGGTAAAGTGGTTGCCACCAAAGGCGATCCAGAAAGCCCAGTTAACCGCGGGCTAAACTGTATTAAAGGCTACTTCCTGTCGAAAATCATGTACGGCAAGGACAGATTAACCACGCCATTACTACGCATGAAAGACGGCAAATACCACAAAGAAGGCGAGTTTACCCCAGTAAGTTGGGATGTTGCCTTCGATACTATGGCCGCTAAGTGGAAACACAGCATCGCCACTAAAGGCCCAACCTCAGTCGGTATGTTCGGTTCTGGTCAGTGGACGATTTGGGAAGGTTACGCTGCATCTAAACTGCATAAAGCTGGATTCTTAACCAACAACATCGACCCTAACGCCCGCCACTGTATGGCCTCAGCGGTCGTTGGGTTTATGCGTACCTTCGGTATTGATGAACCGATGGGCTGTTACGACGACTTAGAAGCCGCCGATCACTTTGTGCTCTGGGGCGCCAACATGGCCGAGATGCATCCGATCCTGTGGGCACGTTTATCTGATCGCCGTTTAAGCAGTAAAGACTGTCGCGTGCATGTACTATCCACCTTCGAGAACCGTAGCTTCGATCTTGCGGATAACCCGATGGTTTTCCATCCGCAATCAGATCTGGTGATCCTCAACTATATCGCCAACTACATCATTCAAAACAAAGCGGTAAATACTGACTTTGTGACTAAACACACTAAGTTTGCCCTCGGTGTAGATGATATCGGCTATGGCCTGCGTCCAGATCATCCGTTAGAGAAGAAAGCCAAAAATCCTGGCAATGGTAAATCTAGCCCTATTAGCTTCGAAGAATACGCTAAGTTCGTCAGCACTTATACGCTGGAATACGCAGCAAAAATGAGTGGTGTAGAGCCTGAAAAATTAGAAACCTTAGCCAAGGCCTATGCCGATCCTAAAGTGAAGGTTATGAGCCTGTGGACCATGGGGATTAACCAACACGTTCGTGGAGTGTGGGCAAACAACATGCTCTATAACATTCACTTACTGACGGGCAAAATCGCCACACCTGGCAACAGCCCATTCTCACTGACAGGCCAACCTTCAGCCTGTGGTACCGCCCGTGAAGTCGGCACCTTCGCCCACCGCTTACCTGCTGATATGGTGGTGGATAACGATAAGCATCGCGCGATCACCGAAAAAATGTGGCAAGTGCCTGAAGGCACGATTCCACCTAAACCTGGCTACCATGCCGTGCTGCAAAGCCGGATGCTCAAAGACGGTAAGCTAAACTGTTATTGGACTATGTGTACCAATAACATGCAAGCCGGCCCGAATATCAACGATGAAATTTACCCGGGATTCCGTAATCCAGAGAACTTTATCGTGGTATCCGATCCTTACCCAACCGTCACCGCCATGGCAGCAGACCTTATTCTACCGACCGCCATGTGGGTCGAGAAAGAAGGCGCCTACGGTAACGCCGAGCGCCGCACCCATATGTGGCATCAACAGGTTAAAGCGCCTGAGGGAGCTAAATCGGATCTGTGGCAATTAGTCGAGTTTTCAAAACGCTTTAAAGTGTCTGAAGTGTGGCCCGCAGAGCTTATCGCTAAAAAGCCTGAATACGCTGACAAGACCCTTTATGAAGTACTGTTTGCCAATGGTGTCATCAACAAGTTCCCGACTACCGATTGTAAGGGCGACCTAAACGACGAAAGTGAACACTTTGGCTTCTATCTACAAAAAGGCATCTTCGAAGAATACGCCGCCTTCGGTCGCGGCCATGGCCATGACTTAGCCGACTTTGACCGTTACCACGAAACCCGCGGTCTACGCTGGCCAGTGGTTGAGGGTAAAGAAACCCTGCGTCGCTTCGTTGAAGGTAGCGATCCTTATGTTAAGGCAGGTGAAGGCTTTAAGTTCTACGGTAAACCCGATGGTAAAGCGGTAATTTTCGCCCTGCCTTACGAACCAGCAGCGGAAGAGCCTAACTCAGAATACGATCTGTGGATGTCTACCGGCCGCGTGCTCGAACACTGGCATACAGGTTCGATGACCGCCCGTGTACCTGAGCTCTATCGCGCCTATCCTGATGCACAAATCTTTATGCATCCTGAAGACGCTAAGGCCCGAGGTCTGCAACGTGGTGATGAAGTGATAGTGGCATCTCCCCGTGGTGAGGTCAAAACCCGTGTCGAAACCAAAGGCCGTAACAAACCGCCACGCGGCGTGGTGTTTATGCCCTTCTTCGATGCGCGTCAGTTAGTTAACAAGTTGATTCTGGATGCGACCGATCCACTGTCAAAAGAAACTGATTTTAAGAAGTGCCCAGTAAAAGTGATGAAGGCCTAAGCCCTCATTTGATAGCGATAAGCGTATTTGAAAGCGATTAAGGAGTCTAAGGTGAGTCAGCAAGTGAAGAGTCCATTCACAGTCAAACAAGTCAACCGTCGCCAGTTTTTGGCCACGACGGCTAAGGCTGGCTGTGTGATGGGGCTTGTGGGATTAGGCTTGACGGCCACGGCAAAAAGCCAAGGTCAACTCGCCTCCCAAGCTTGCAGACCGCCGGGCGCCCTTGAAGAAAGCGATTTTCTCTCGGCCTGCATGCGCTGCGGTTTGTGTGTTGAGGCTTGCCCTTACGACACGCTAACACTGGCACGTTGGTTCGATGGCGCCGCCACTGGCACGCCATTCTTTACCGCAAGACGCATTCCCTGCGAAATGTGTGAGGATATTCCCTGCATCAAAGCCTGCCCATCGGGCGCGCTTGATCCTCAACTTGAGCACATTAGCGATGCCAAAATGGGTGTTGCGGTACTGATCGATGAGAAAAATTGCCTTAACTTTAAGGGATTACGCTGTGATGTCTGTTATCGGGTTTGTCCGTTAATCGACAACGCCATCACCTTAGAACGCCAACGCAATCAACATAGCGATCACCACGCCATGTTTTTACCCACAGTCAACAGCGATACCTGTACGGGTTGTGGCAAATGCGAGCACGCCTGCGTGCTCGATACCGCCGCCATAAAAGTCTTACCGACGGCATTAGCACTCGGTAAGGCAGCGGAGCATGACACTTATCTCAACACTGAGGAAACCACCTTAGAGATGTTGAATAAGGGGCTAACGCTATGAGTAACAAGTCTATGAATAACCGGACCATGAACTCAAAAGCCCGCATGCAAGGCGAGCATGCCGCAGCCATTGCAGAACTCGGTTGGTTTGGCGCACACAAATATTTGCTACTACGCCGTACTGTGCAACTAGGCCTTTTGAGCTTATTCGCAATGGGGCCATTACTGGGAATTTGGCTATTTAAGGGTAATTTATCGGCCAGTTTACTGCTCGATACCATTCCCTTTGCCGATCCGCTAGTGAGCTTACAAATGCTCATTAGCGGGCATATTCCCAAGCTTAGCCTATTGATAGGTGCAACCTTGGTCATACTGTTTTATGCCCTCGCCGGTGGCCGGGTGTTTTGCAGTTGGGTGTGTCCCGTCAATCTGGTCACCGATACCGCAAGCTGGCTCAGACGTAAACTAAACCTCCCTCGCACCAGCGAGTTACCGCGTAATTTACGTTATTACCTGCTGGCACTCGTGCTGTTATTGCCACTGCTCACGGGCAGCTTGATTTGGGAATGGATTAATCCCGTCCCCTTAGTCTATCGCGCCGTGCTATTTGGCAGTCTCAGTGGTTTATGGATCTTAGCGGCGATATTTCTGCTGGATCTATTTATCGCCGAGCGCGCTTGGTGTGGTCACCTGTGCCCAACGGGCGCCCTATTTGGCTTAATCGGCAAATGGAGCCCCATTAAGATCGTCGCCAGCAAAGCTAGCGCCTGTGATAACTGCATGGATTGCTTTGCTGTTTGCCCCGAGCGCCAAGTATTAAAGCCCGCGTTAAAAGGGCAAAATCCGGTAATCACTAGCCCAGACTGCACCCAATGCGGCCGCTGTATCGATGTCTGCGCAAAGCGCGTATTTCGCTATCAAACACGTTTTACGGCCACTCAGGCTCAACTTAGTTCAGGCGATTCGACCGATTGTCACTCGCCATCAACCACTTCACCAATTCGTCAACACATTGCCCCCAAGGCGGAGAATGACCAATGAAAAAAATACTCACCTTAGCCGCGATTGTATTAGCCATCGGCGGCTGCTCAGGCCAACAAGCAGACTCTCAAGCAACACCAGTCAATATCAAATCCCTCGCCGGCGATAGCGCGGTGACCGATATTCGCCCCGCTGATGCTATGCCCGTTTACCCAGCTCGCGGTAAGGCGTTGGAACGCAGTTTTACTGACCAACCGCCACTCATCCCCCATAAGGATGATTACAAAATCACCTTAGATAAAAATGGCTGTTTAACTTGCCATAGCTGGGATAAAGCCCCACGGATGAAAGCCACACCAGTGGCGAAATCCCACGTTATCGACGATAAGGGCACGCTCAATGGCCATAATTATTTCTGCACCCAGTGCCATGTTGCGCAAGCAGAAAACAAAGCGCCTTTAGTTGATAATAAGTTCTCAACTCAGTAAAACAATCCTCCCCTGCCCGCACCAAAGCCACTGATCATCCAGTGGCTTTTTATTATCCATAACAAAATTAGAGATAAACTTAAAAACTCAGTGGGGGGAGATGTTGGACGAACTGAAAAATAAGCAGACGGGACAATAGATAAAATGCGGAAAAGTAAAAACCCAGCCTAGGCTGGGTTAACTTGTTGTTTTGCTTTATGCAAATCACCCGCCGGAGCCGTTACTCTTGTTTGCGCTGCCTTTGCTGTTTGCACATTCTTTGTTTCAGGCATCGCCGCCTGCCACAAAGCACCTACCCATAAACTTGACGTTGACTTCATGACCAAATCTCCTGTTCTGTTAACAAGTTCAAAGTAATACTTAGACCATCATCAGTAAAATGAATTAACGCCATACAATGGATTCCATTTGAGCATGAACATTCCAATCAAGACCTTACAATGTTTTCTGATCTTAGTTGAAACGGAAAACTTCACCCGTGCAGCACAAAAATGCTTTATCACTCAACCAACGCTCAGCAAAATCATCCAAAGGCTTGAAGAAAGCGTAGGAGAAACCCTGCTGATCCGTAACAATCAAAAGGTGGAGCTAACCCAAGCTGGGCAACTGTTTGAACACAGTGCGCGGGAGATCCTCGGACAATGGCATAGATTGCAGGAGGATATGAGTAACTTAAGCGGCCTAAAATCGGGGCGGCTTAGACTCGGTGTCTGCCCCATGATGAGTAGCTTAATTATTGGATTACTGACGAGCTATCGTAAGCGTTATCCAGGGGTTGAACTACAAATGTATGAATACGGGGGATTTGGCTGCGAGCAGGCACTGCTAAATAACAGTTTAGATATTGCCTTTACTGCGTTACCCACAACCCATGAGACTGAGCTAGTCAACCAACCGCTGACAAAATATCCTCTGTTAGCTTGCCTGCCTGATGGGCACCCGCTTGCGGCTAAGTCATATCTCAACTGGCAAGATTTTGAAGCTTATCCGTTTATTCTCTATAACGAGGACTTCTCACTTGCCAAATTGATAACTCGCCTCAGCCGTAAGGCTGGCGTGCAATTAAATATCGCCTTTCGCAGTGGTCAATGGGACTTTCTTGCAACCATGGTGAAGCCGACATGGGACTGGCCATATTACCCGAACCTATTTGCCAAAAACTCAGTCACAGCAAC
>AACY020561431.1_pt1 | contig 33827 bp, 28 predicted proteins | sample 267378 | NCBI WGS metagenome assembly AACY02 (sample SAMN02954345, study PRJNA13694) | marine metagenome | biome: aquatic; feature: ocean; material: water; isolation source: isolated as part of a large dataset composed predominantly from surface... | reverse complement strand
TAATCTCAAAAAATGAAAGACTCTTTAAAAGCTTTGGTTACTCATATAAAGGATTTATATCCTAATAAAAACTTTATTCCTTTACATGAACCATGTTTTATAAGCGATGAAAATGAAATGATGCAGGATTGCATAAAATCTACCTTTGTATCAAGTGTAGGAGAATATATCGTGCAAGCTGAAGCTGAAATAGCTAAATTTACTGGGTCTCAGTATGCCGTGGCGACTGTCAATGGCACCGCAGCATTGGAAATAATTTTAAAAATTCTTGGAAACTCTTCAGATAGTGAAGTTATTACAACACCTATTACTTTTGTGGCAACTTGTAATGCGATTAGATATTGCAACTCTAATCCAGTTTTTGTAGATATTGATCTTGATGATTTAGGCTTATCACCTCAAAAACTTGAAGATTTCTTAAAAAATAATTGTCAGATTAATTCAAATGGTAAATGTATAAATAAACTAACAAAAAAAATTATCAGTACATGCGTTGTAGTCCATATTTTTGGTCATTCAGCTAAAACTAAGGAAATTAAAGCTATTTGTAAAAATTGGAATATTGAGCTCGTTGAAGATTGTGCAGAATCTTTAGGGAGTCTTAACAAAGAAAATTTACATACAGGACTAGATGCTATAGCGAGTGCATTAAGTTTTAATGGCAATAAAATAATTACATCTGGTGGAGGCGGTATGATTTTCACAAACAATGAAGATTTTGCAAAAAAAGCAAAACATTTAACAACTACTGCAAAAGTAAATCACAGCTGGGAGTATATTCATGACGATCTAGGGTATAACTATAGAATGCCAAACCTAAATGCAGCTCTACTTGTATCACAGTTAAAAAAGATTGATGAAATACTATGCAATAAAAGAAAAACAGCTAATTTATATAAAGATTTTTGTGAAAAAAATGATATCAAATTTCTTTCTGAACCAACTTCATCAAAATCTAATTACTGGCTAAATGCAATTATCTTAGAGGGCCTGACTGAAAGAGATGAGTTTCTTGAATATTCAAATACTAATGGGGTTATGACTAGACCTATATGGAAGCCTATGCATTATCTAGAAATGTATAAAAACTGCTATAAACAGGACTTAAATAACTCAGTGATTGCATACGATTGTTTTGTTAATATTCCAAGCAGTTATAGAGGATAATTAATTTTATGAGAATAGGATTTTTTGGCGATGGCCCATGGAGTCATGAAGCTCTTAAACTGATAGAGAGCGATTCAAGTTTTGAATTAAGCTTTATCTGCATTAGAAATGATCCTGGAGATGAACATTTAAAAAAAATAGCTCTCGAAAACAATATCCCACTTTTCCAGCATAAGAATGTGAATTCAGAGGAATTCATAAAAAATTTAAAGGCAACAAAATCTGATTTATTCGTATCTTTAGCTTTCAATCAGATATTTAAGTCACAAATTATTGAAATGCCAGAATTAGGAGTAATAAATTGCCATGCAGGTAAACTACCTGAATATAGAGGTAGAAATATTCTTAATTGGGCTCTGATAAATGATGAAAAGGAGTTTGGTATTACTGTTCATTACATCGATGAAGGAATTGATACAGGAGACATAATTTTACAAAAATGTTTTCAAATAAATGACTCCGATACTTATAAAACTTTATTGAAAGTTGCATATAAGCAATGCGGACCAATTGTCTTGGAAGCATTACAAAGGATAAGGGATAATAATGTTACAAGGACTAAACAGAAGGATATACCAATCGAAGGGTTTTACTGTGTTGGAAGAAAAGAAGGTGACGAGATAATAGATTGGAACCAAACATCTAGAGAAATATTTAATTTTATTAGAGCTGTAACAGACCCAGGCCCTAACGCACGAACTAAATTAAATGGGAGAACATTTCAGATTGTATCATCTGAACTAATCGAAGCTTACGAAGATGATGAAGATCCTCCTGGAAGAATAATCAGTGTCTACCCACATCTTTTTGTTAAAACAAAGGACACATATATCAAAATAACAGAGTTTATTTACGATGGTAAAATAAAGCCTGGAGATTTTTTTGAATAAGAAACCTATTTTTATCATTGCAGAAGCAGGCGTTAATCATAACGGAGATCTCAATACGGCTTTAGAAATGATAAAAGTCGCTAAAGATTGTGGTGCTGATGCAGTTAAATTCCAAACTTTTCAAGCAGACAGCTTAGCAACTAAAAAAGCTAAACAAGCAAGATATCAATCTGAGAATACTGGATTACAAGAATCTCAACACGATATGCTTAAGAAATTAGAGCTCAAGCAGGAACATCATCAACAAATTAAAGATAGTTGTGAAAAACATGAGATTGAATTTATGTCGTCACCATTCGATATAGATTCAGTCAATTTTCTAGAAGATTTGCAAATGAAAATTTTTAAAATACCGTCAGGTGAGATAACAAATAAACCGTTGCTTCAAAGAATAGCAAGAATTAATAAGCCCACTATTCTTTCAACTGGTATGAGTAATATTAAGGAGATTGAAGAAGCTATTTCTATTTTCAAAGAAGGAGAATTTAATTTAGACAATTTATCTTTATTGCATGCTACAAGTGACTATCCAGCAAATCCATCTGAAACAAACATGTCCTGTATTAAGACTTTAAAAGAAAAATTTAACTTAAGAATTGGGTATTCAGACCATACAGAAACTAATTATTGCTCAATTATTGCAGCAACTTTAGGGGCAAGTATTTTTGAAAAGCACTTTACATTAAGCAAGAGCATGTCTGGACCAGATCATAAAGCGAGCCTTGAGCCGAAAGATCTCAGAGAATATATAAAAATTATAAGAGAGATAGAATTCATTATTGGAGACGGAATAAAAAAAGCAGGCATTTCTGAAGCCAAAAATATAGAAATAGTTAGGAAAAGTTTAGTTGCAAGTAAAGATATAAAGGAAGGAGAAGCATTTTCTGAAGACAACATAACTACCAAAAGACCAGGAAATGGAATATCTCCTATGGATATTGATAATGTCATTGGAAAAATTTCTAAGAAAAGATTTATTAAGGATGATCTAATTGAAGTCTAAAAAAATATGTTGTCTTACTGGAAGTAGAGCTGAGTATGGCATTCTTAAGCCTTTATTAAAAAAACTATATAATTCAGATGATTTCATCATGAATCTTGTAGCAACAGGATCTCACTTATCCGAATCACATGGATATACGATTAATGATATAAAACAAGATTTCGTTGTAGATAAAGAGATTCCTATCTTAGAAAAAGATGATTCACAATTATCTAAAATTCTTGAAATGTCTAAAGCACAAGAAAATTTTTCAAAACATTTAGTTGCAGCTCAACCAGATCTAGTGCTTCTTGTTGGAGATAGATATGAAATCTTGCCAATGGCAATAGCTGCATATATGTTAAAAATACCAGTAGCTCATATACATGGAGGAGAAGTAACTGAGGGATCTCTTGATGATGGTATAAGGCATGCAATAACTCAGTTAAGCAGCATACATTTTGCATCGACAAATGAATATAAAAATAGAATTATAAATATGGGAGCTAAGCCATCTTCAGTTACCAATGTTGGTGCATTAGGAGTCGAAAGAGTCAAAGAGCATAAATTATCTTCAAAAGAATCAATAGAAGAAAAAATTAACTTTAAGTTTGGAGAAAAAAATATAATTTTTACTTTTCATCCTCCCACTAATGAAGATTTAGACTTCAAATTTTTATTTGAAAATTTTATAAAAATTTTAGATGCAAGAGAAGGAATGAAGGTTATTTTTACCGGAGCAAATGCAGATTCTGGAGGATTAGAAATTAATGAAATTATAAAAAATTATGTTAAATCTAATAGCGAAAATTCATGTTTTTTCATGTCTTTAGGCGAAGGATTGTTCATTGATGTATTGAATCAAGTAGATTTAATCTTTGGTAATAGCTCAAGTGCATTTCTTGAAGCTCCGGCTCTAAATTTACCAGCAATTAATGTTGGAGAAAGGCAGAATGGAAGGGTAGTACCAGATAATATTATTAACTGTAATGCAGACTATCAATCTATTTCTAAAGCTATTAGTGAGGTATATTCTGATTCATTTAAAGAGAAGATCAGCGAGCTATCTAATCCATATGGAGATGGTAACTCCTCAGAAAGAATTGTATCAATCTTAAAAAACATTAAATTAGATAATCTAGGTAATTAATCTTATGGAGCTTGGAACTAAAATTAAATTTCAGAAAGTCTTCCCTGAAGATGATCTATCAACTGTATTAAAGAAACTTGAGTTATCAAAGCATAAAGTTATTTTTTGCTTAGATAAAGATGGATATATTGTTGGAACCATTACAGACGGTGATGTAAGAAGAGCATTAATTTCAGATAAAGCTGGCTCTCTAAATGCAAAAACAATTGCTAATCAAGAACCTTTAGTCGCAAATAAAGATAATCTTTCATCTATTTTAGAAGAGGCTAAAAAGAAAAATATAAATGTTGTGCCTGTGACTAAAAATAATAAGCTAATGTATTGCGTGAAGACTGATGAAATCTCAAAAAAAATGCTTAGTACTGTGGTGATAATGGCAGGTGGACTTGGCACAAGATTGGGAGATCTTACTAAGGATAAACCAAAACCTTTAGTAAAAATAAAAGATACACCCATTATAAAGATCGCAATCAATAACTTAATAAATCAAGGTTTTAAAGATTTTAAGATTTGCATTAATTATAAAGGACATATGATTAAAGATTACCTGTTGGAGAACCTGCCTGAAGAAATTAATCTTGAATTTATAGATGAGAAAAAAAGAATGGGAACTGCTGGGGCATTATTTTATCTAAAGGACAAATTAAAAAATGACTTCTTGTTGATTAATGCTGATGTTATTACGAACCTTAATTTTAGTGATTTACTTAGATTCCATTCAAAAAGAAATAATTTCTTAACCGTATGTGTCAATAAACAAATGGTATCGATACCCTATGGAGTAATTGAACATGACAATATGCAAATTAGAGAAATTAAAGAAAAACCAAGCTTTAATTATCTTTATAATGCTGGGATTTATGTTTTAAGCCCTTTCTGTTTGCAAAAGGTTCCTGAAGATTTTTTTGATATGACAGATTTAATAAATGAGAACATAGATAAAGAAAATATCGGCATTTTTCCGTTATTTGAGTATTGGAAAGATATCGGAATGCCGCTTGATCTGAAAGAAGCAATTGATGATTATAAAAATGTCTTTAAGTAAAAATTATTTAGGCATAATAACTGCCAGATCAGGCTCAAAAGGCATTCCAAATAAAAATATCTCTATAATTAATGGAAAGCCTCTTATTCAATATACTATTGAAGCTGCTCTTAATTCATATTTAAGTGAGAATTTGTTTGTAAGCACTGATTCTGCTGAGATAGCTGAAGTAGCAAAAAATTTAGGATTAAAAGTCCCATTCTTAAGACCTATTGAATTAGCAACAGATTCTTCTTCTTCAATAGATGCCATTATTCACTTTTTAGATAAAATGCCTGAATATGAAAATATAGTTTTGCTTCAGCCCACATCACCTTTGCGAAATTATGAGCATATTAATAAAGCTATTGAAACATTCGAAAATAGTGAATGCGATTCCCTAGTGTCTACTAAGAATATCCAATTTAATAGAGATTATTATTTCAATCACGAGGAAGGCTATCTTGATATCAAAGATTCATTAACTCACAAGAGGAGGCAAGACGCTAAATCAATCATGATCCCAAATGGCGCAATATACATAACAAGTCAGAAGAATTTAAGAAAAAATTATAGTTTTTTTACAAAAAACACGAAATTTTACGAAATGAATAAGATATCTAGCCTAGATATAGATGATTTAGAAGATATGGATATAGTAGAAGCTATACTCAAAAATAAAACTTAATAAAAACTCGCTTATAGCGATATAATTATTTACTTAAAAATTGCCCAGGTGGTGAAATTGGTAGACACAAGGGACTTAAAATCCCTCGAGGGAAACCTCGTGCCGGTTCAAGTCCGGCCCTGGGCACCATTAAATTTTTAATCAAAATGTTCTAGAATGGTGTATTAATAGTTAGTTATGAATGATATGAATGAAAATCAAGATCACCTGCATGATGAAATTGATCTAAAAGAACTTTTTAAAACCTTATGGTCTAGTAAGCTAACAATATTACTGACCACTCTTATTTCTTTAATGATTTCTCTGGGCGCTGCTTTATATTTACCTAATGTGTATAAGTCAGAAGCACTTCTTTCAGTAAATAATGAAGGAAATGATTCTCTTAGTTCCCTAAGAGGTTTGAGTGGATTAGCTGGAATTGCAGGAGTTTCATTACCTGATGCGGAAACAGACAAATCTAACAAAGGCATAGAAGTATTAAAGTCTAGAAAACTATTTAAAGAGTTCGTCAATACAAATAATGTTTTAGTTCCACTTATGGCAGCAAATGGTTGGGATGAGAAATCCAATTCACTCAAAATCGATAGCAATCTATATGATATTGAGCAAGCAAAATGGGTAAGAAACGCTAAACCCCCAAGAGGAGTTATTCCGTCTCTGCAAGAAGCACATGAAGAGTTTTTAAAATTGCTTTCTATCTCAAAAAACAGAGAAACAGGCTTAATAACAATTGGAATTAAGCATTTTTCTCCAAATATCGCAAAAATTTGGATTGAGGAACTTATTTACTTAGTGAATAAAACAATAAAAGATGAAGATGTTGCTAAAGCTGAAAGGTCAATCACGTATTTGAAAGAGCAAATAAACAATACACAATTAGATGAATTACAGGCTCAATTTTTTGAGTTGATTCAAGCTCAAACAGAAACTGTAATGCTTGCAAAAGCAACCCCTGAATATTTATTTTCAATTATCGACCCACCAGTAGCTCCAGAATTAAAATCTGAGCCTAATCGCTTAATAATAGTATTTATTGGTTCTTTCATAGGATTCATCCTTGCAATATTTTTTGTTCTAATGCGAGACTTCATCAAAAGATAAGATGAAAAATATAACTATCATTGGTGCTGGATATGTGGGTTATTCACTTGCTCTTTTATTAGCTAAAAGAAATATAGTAAAAGTAATTGATATTGATGAAACTAAAATTGATCTAATTAATAAGAGTCAGCCAGTTATAAAGGATGGCTATATTGAGAAATATTTATTAGATAATAAATTAAAAATATCGGCAACAAATAATAAAGAAGACGCTTATAAAGAAGCAGAATTTATTGTTATTGCTACACCTACCGATTATGATCCTGATTCAAATAGTTTTAATACTTCAGCAGTTGACTGTGTTATTGATGAAGCTATTAAGCACAACCCTTCAGCTACAATAATCATAAAATCAACAGTTCCAGTCGGATATACAGAAAAATTAAAGAGAAAACTGAATACTAAAAAAATAATATTTTCACCTGAGTTTTTACGGGAAGGGCAGTCTCTAAAAGATAATTTATTTCCATCTAGAGTAATAGTTGGAGCTAAAAATGAAAAAGCTAAATTATTTGCTGAGTTATTAGTAGAAAATATCAAAAAAAAGAAAGAAGATGTTTCTATCCTTTTTACTGATTCTTCAGAAGCAGAAGCTATAAAGCTATTTTCAAATACTTATCTGGCTATGCGTGTTGCATTTTTCAATGAATTAGACACATACTGCGAGTCTCTAGATCTAAATAGCAAGCAGATCATAGAGGGAGTTAGCTTGGACCCAAGAGTTGGTAATTATTATAATAATCCAAGTTTTGGTTATGGAGGGTATTGCTTACCAAAAGACACTAAACAACTTCTCGCAAACTATAAAGATGTCCCAAATAATCTAATTCAAGCAATTGTAAGTGCAAATTCTACAAGAAAAGATTTTATTGCAGAATCGATCCTTAAAAAGAAACCAAAAATAGTTGGAGTCTATAAATTATCAATGAAAAAAGAGTCTGATAATTTCAGATCTAGCTCAATTCAGGGAGTGATGAAGCGAATAAAAGCAAAAGGAGTTCAGGTAATAGTTTATGAGCCATCAATTGATGACAAATTTTTTTATAACTCAGAAATTGTGAAAGATTTAGACAGCTTTAAACAAAGAGCAGATGTAGTAATTTCTAATCGATTCTCTGAAGAGTTAGCTGATATAGAAGAAAAAGTTTATACCCGAGATCTATTTAGAAAAGATTAAATGAAGATTTTAGTAACTGGAGTTGCAGGTTTTATTGGATTCCATCTTGCATCAAGACTCTTAAAAGAAGGAAATAATGTTGTTGGGATTGATAGTCTTAATGATTATTACGATCCAAAATTGAAAAAACTTAGACTTGAGAAATTAAAAGAAGATTCAAGTTTAGATAATTTTGTATTTGAAAAAATTGATATAGCAGAAAGAGAAACTATAGATAATTTTTTTAAAAACAATAAATTTGATGCTATTGTGCATTTAGCTGCACAAGCAGGTGTCAGGTATTCATTAGAGAATCCTAATGCTTACATTGATTCTAATATTGTAGGATTTACTAATATTCTTGAAGGTTGTAGGTCTACAAATATAGGCCATTTTATATTTGCTAGTTCTAGTTCTGTCTATGGTATGAATATTAAACAACCCTTTAGTACAGACGATAAAACTGATTTTCCTGTTTCTCTTTATGCTGCTACTAAGAAGTCAAATGAACTAATTGCTCATACTTATAGCCACTTATATAACATTCCTACTACTGGTCTTCGGTTTTTTACAGTTTATGGCCCTTACGGAAGGCCGGACATGGCTTATTTTAAATTTACAAAAGCTATTTTAGAACAAGAGACAATAGATGTTTATAACAATGGTGACATGAAAAGAGATTTTACTTATATAGACGATATAGTTGAAGGAATATGTACGGCTATAGCTAAAATTCCTTCGAAGCAGGAAAATGTTTTATCAAACTCCAGCCCAAAATACCAAATCTATAATTTAGGTAATAATAATCCAGTGACTCTTAAGGAATTCATTGAATCAATAGAAAAAGCATGCGAAAAAAAAGCACTACAAAATTTATTACCCATTCAAGCTGGCGATGTGCCTATTACCTATGCTGATATTGATAAATCTATCCAAGACCTAGAATTTCAACCAACTACCAATATTGAGGAAGGAATCAAAAAATTTGTCGATTGGTATAAAAAATATAACTCCTAAATTATGGACTACTTAGAAATAATATTTAGCCTACTGATACTTTTCATTCCTTTATATGCAGTAGTTTCTAAAAATCTCATACCTGCATATTCAGTCTTGCTGATTGGTGCTAACCCATATGTTTCAGCTTTCTCTCTCGTTTCTGCATTATTAATTAGAGCAAACCATTTATTGAAGCCAAAAGTTAATAAATCTATTCTTTTTTTATTTTTATTATGGTTTGGTTATGGATTAGCGTTATCTATTAAGGGATTTACAATCACATTTTTTTCTGAATTATTTCAATTATTCTTAGCCTTTAGTTTACTAATTTATATTGTTAATTATGCAAGTAACTTTAGATCTTTAAAGCAAATTTTAACTGGACTTATTTTTTCAGGGGTGCTGCTGGCATCTTTTGAAATAATTATTTCTATTTTCAATTTAGAGATACGAACTCTTTCATATATTGGAAATAATCCCGCAAACTATTCCGCCTTCTTTTTATTAATAACAACAATAGCTATTCCTCTATATCTATATAAATCAATCTTTCTCAGAATATTGATTGGTTCATTAGGGTTTTGGGCTATTTATATGAATGAAAGCAGATCAGTAATGGTCCTCTCATTTGTCGTAATTATAATGTGGCTATTAAAAGATAGAAGCTTTTTCACAAAAATCTTATTAGGAATAGTCGGAGGGTATATAGCTTATATATTATTTAGTGCAGTTGTTATGAGCCAAATATATGATACTAGTTCTATCTTTAGCTTACTAAATTATGAAAATAATTTTTCAAACCTCGAAAGGTTAAATTTACTTTTTTATTCATATGACTTATTTTTAGCAAAACCAGAAGGTCATGGTATTGGTTCGTCTTACTCTTTATTCATAAATAATTCTTATACGATTGTTGATACATATCCTCATCCGCATAACACTTTGGCATTTTTTGCAGTTGAATTAGGTTTAATTGGCATAATAATTTATTTCTATTTATTCTTTACTCTTTTTTTAACAGCTCAAAAAATTTCTAATAAGAAATTAAAAGAATTATCAATGTGCTTAATTTTAGCTCTAGCTTTTTTTAGCATTGCTGATGTTATTTTCTATAACGGCATTTTAATGCTCTCATCATTTATTTTTATTGGCATCATATTTGCATCAGCAAGAATTAAATCAACGTGTTAACAGACATCAGTAAAATATTTTTTACTTCCTTCATGGGAAAAATATTTGGCTTTTTAAAAATATTACTTCTTGTTAACTTTTTTGGTACAAATGTTTTTACGGATGCATTGATAATTGTTATTAGTATTTATTGGTTCTGGTCAAATATAATTGTTTATTCACTATTTTCAGTATCTCTAATTCCTCAACTAGCTAAGACTGAGAGCACGTCAAAACAGTTATCCTTTGCACTAAATACATTAAAAAGTGTAAACACACTCTCTTTGTTTTTTTTATTTATTGTGCTGATTTATCCAGAGGTAATTTTAAGGCTATTTGTTCCATTTTCAGTTGATGAATTTTATACCTATGGAAGTTTTTTAATGAGGGTAATGTCACCAGTTCTAATATTAATTTCTATTACTGAAATATTCACAATAGTAAATCAATATAGACATAAAATGATAACTGCTTCTCTTAATTTAACAGTCTGGAATATTCTTCAAGCATTAGCTATATATCTGTGCTTCGCTATTTTTGATGACCCTAATCTATTAATACTATTTTTTGGTATTGCTACAGTTGTTGGTTACACAATCACATCAATAATGCAGTTGAAAGCAGCAGAATACTTCAATCACAATTCTATTTTTAAGCTTTTTCATATGTCATGGTCTAGTACCATTTCACTTATAAAAACAAATTACTTTTATTTCTTTTCAATACTTTTAACACAAATAAATATCTATGTAGATAATGCTTTTATTTCGTCTTTAGACGCAGGATCTATATCTAAATATAACATTATTATAAAAGTTCCTGAGCTTGCTCAATCAATAATAATAAGTGCATTAGGTGTTGTATTTTTTAATAAGATTGTAAGAGATCGCACAACCATAAAACCTATATTTATGAAAATGATTAGCTATCTTTTTCTTTTATTCATACCTGCACTTGTTTTTGCTTACTACTTGGGTGTAGATTTCTTAAAACTTATTTATGGAATGAATAATTTCGAAACCTTGCCGGAGCTAGATATTCTCTTGGTGCTAATGATAATTTCTGTGAATGTATTTTTTATGGTTATGGTTGCTTTACTAGTTAAAGTTTCTATAGCTGAGAAAACATCAAAATTTCTTTTTTTATCTTCTTTAGCAGCTGTAATGATAAATTTCTTAGGGAATTATCATTTAATTGAAGAATTTCAATTAGTTGGAATAGCAATATCAACGCTTTGTGCAAGTTTCACTCTTTTTATATTATTAACAATTAATAGTTTTTATTTTACAAAGAATCTTAAGAATTAATTTATAAGTTTTATTCTCTTATTAAATATCTATAGAATTAGACTTTATGTGTGGAATTGTAGGTTTTTCAAAGTTTGAAAGAAGCTTATCTATAGATTCTAATCGGCTTCTAGATACCTTAGTGCATCGTGGTCCAGACGATCAGAATTTTTATGAGACAGATGATATTTATCTTGGACATACAAGATTAAGTATTGTTGGTATAGCTGATGGTAGGCAACCTATGCATTTTGATGGATTAACACTGATTTTCAATGGTGAAATATATAATTACAAAGAAATAAAAAAAGATTTAATTAATCAAGGTTATTCATTTGATACATCTTCTGATACTGAAGTTCTGCTAAAAGCATTTCATTTTTGGGGAAAAGATTTTATATCGAAATTAAATGGTATGTATGCTTTTGTAATCTTCTGTAACAAGACAAAGAAAATATTCCTTGCTCGCGATTTCTTTGGCATCAAGCCACTTTATTTTTGCACAAGAGGGACTGATATTCTTTTTTCCTCAGAGATGATGAGCCTTGTTAGCATTTTTAACAGCAATAACATTAATTTTAATTTAAGCTCTGCTGCTCAGAAAGATTACCTTAAAAATGGAGCTTCAAATATTCCAATAATTAAGGATATAAATGAACTGGAGAAGGGAAAATTATTTTGCTTAGAAAATGGAGAACTCACAGAAATATATTCTTGTTCGGGCACCACAAATATTGATTCAGCAGATAATTTACAACATCTTTTAGAGAAAGAGTTAGATGAACAATTAAATGCTGATGTTGAGGTAGGAATAATGCTTAGCGGAGGAATAGACTCAAGCCTATTAACAGCTCTCTCATCAAAAAAAATTAAAAACTTGAAAACATTTTCAATAGCCTTTGAAGAAGGAAAAAAATTTGATGAAAGTAAATATTCTAGAAAAGTAGCAAATCGATTCTCTACAGAACATTATGAATTTAAATGTACCGAAGATGTGATGCTCTCATATTTACCAAAACTAATAGAAGCATTGGATGCACCAATCTGTGATCCAGCAATGCTTCCTACTCTTTATTTGTCTGATAAAATTTCAGAAAAAGTGAAAGTAGTGCTTAGTGGTGATGGTGGTGACGAGCTTTTTGCTGGTTATACACATCATATCGTTGCACATCATAAAAGTCTGTTAAATTTTGCATATAATTTAATAAAATTTATCCCTGTTTTTAATGAAAAAAAAGAAATTCTTCGAAAGCTACTTAAAAACAATACTAGCTTAGAGAATCAAATAGATTTAGACCTTAATGAAGGTTTAAATTTTAAACTTTTACGAAAAACTGATTTGTGTTCTATGAGATTTGGTATTGAAGTAAGGGTGCCATATTTATCAAAAAGAATTTTTAGTTATTCTAAGTCTAAAAATATTTCTAGTTTTATTGGCCTAACAAAAGGTAAGTTGCCCTTAAGGAAACTAACTGAAAAATTAATTGATAAAGAAATTGCTTACAAAGAAAAAAAAGGTTTTAGGATCCCTCTAAAAAAATGGATTGTTGAAGGTAACTTAGGATCTATTGTGCAGCAAGATTTAAATAACCATTTGTTAATTTCTGAAGATGTCATTACAAAAAGTGAATTAAATAAAGTATTAGCTAATTTGGATACTTTCTATCAAGAAGCATTTTCTATTTATTTGCTTAATAATTGGATAAAAAAGGCAAAGAACATATGAAAATAATGCAATTAAGAGGCGAATTTACAGATAATGGTCCTGGCAGTCAAACGCTTACAATCGCAGAAGAATTAAGGAAAAGGGGCCATGACGTGATCTTTTGTGCAAGTGGAGGTAAATTAACAGAAAAAATTAAATCAAAAGATTTTAATTACTATTTAGTTCCTGAATTGGCCTATAACAAAAGAAATTTATTTAATATCTTTAAAGCTATAGGAAGTCTAAAAAATATTATCAAATCTGAAAATATTGAAATAGTGCATTGTCATAATGCTGCTACTTCTGTTCTAAGTTGGATTGCTTCTAAGATTGCGGGAGTAAAAATAAAAATTTTTCAAAGCGTAAGAGGTGTAGAAGTTAGATCAACTTTCTTTTGGAGAAACTGGATTTATAAGCTGAACAATTACAATGCCCTATTTGCTGTATGTGAAAAAGCAAAAAAAACTCTAATTAGCTTTGGTGTGAGCCCTAGAAAAATTGTAGTTACATACAATGGAACAGATCTAAATCGTTTTGATATTGAAAAAAAAGAAATATATAGAAAAAAAATAAGAAGAGAATTAGAGATACCTGAAATGGCTACTGTCATTGGAATTATTGGCAAACAAGATGGTTATAAGGGACATAGTGATTTGATAAGAGTATTTTCTAAGTTATTTAATAAGTACCCACAACTTTATATAGTATTAGTAGGTGAAGGAAAAGAACTAGAATCTAATAAAAAACTCTCAAACAATTTTGGTATCCAATCAAGAACAATTTTTACAGGTTTGAGATTAGATGCAGAGAAATTACATGCTTCTTTCGATATTTTTACTCTTCTTTCCAAAAAAGGTTATGAGATGTTCCCAAATGCAATTGTTGAAGCAATGACTTATGGAAATTGTTTTGTAGCCACAAATACACAAGGCGTTCCAGAAACTGCTCAAAATAATGAAGGAGTAATATGCGATTGCGGGGCATTGGAGCAGTATGAAGCTGCATTTATTGATTTATTAGACAATCCAGAAAGAAGAGAACAGATGGGAGAAAATGGTATTAAAAGTGTACTAGAAAGATTTAACATCAAAGAAGTAGTGAATAAGATTGAAAGTGCTTATAGGAGTTTCTAATTGAAGAAGTTATTTTTTATTACTTATGGCGGCGGACATGCAAATCTTGTAAAACTCGTTGCTGAAGACCTTAACAGAAATACAGATTATGAAATTATTATATTAGCCCTAACAACTGCTTATAAAGAATTAAAAGATCAACTTAAAAATTTAAAAGTTCAATCTATAACAGACTATATGCATTTATTCAGTTCTGATATAGAAAAAATTCGTGGATACGGAGACAAATATCTTGAAGATAACTATCAAAAAAATGGAAATGTATCTGAAGAAGAAACAATTAATTACATTGGGCTTTCATTTTTTGACTTAGTAACAAATTATGGGATAAATGGTGCAGAAAAAATATATAAGAAAAAGGGAAGAAGAGCATTTGAGCCATTAAATGCTGCAAAAAAAATTATTAGTTTTGAGTCTCCAGATCTTTTAATTTCTACATCATCACCGAGGTTTGAAATTGCAAGCATTAGAGCTGCCAAGCAACTTGGTATTCCATCTCTTCAAATTCTTGATTTTTTTGAAAATAAATACAATTTAAAAGAAGCAGATTATATTGGATGCAGTAATGATCAAACAAAAAAAATATTAGAAAAAAATAACATGACTAATTCAAATATAAGGGCAGTAGGGCAACCATCAATAGAAAACACTGTTAGGCTTATAGAAAGTATAGATTGCAGGACTTTATATAAAAAAATCCAAATTAATCCTGAGAAACCAACAATTTTAGTTGCAACTCAGAAGCTAATGGAATTTAGTAATGATGTTTCTATGGGAAGGTATATTGATAAAGAATCAGTTTACTTGAAGCTATTTGATGAGATAGCAGAAGCAAAAAAACATGATGATTTTAATGTATTGTTAAGAATACATCCAGCAAGTGAAAGTAAAGAATCTTATTCTCGAATTTTAGAAAAGTACCCTTTTATAATTTTCTCAAATGAAGTACTAGATGTTCAGCAATCAATTGCACTCTGCGACTTATTGATTACACATTCTTCAACAGTTGCAATTGAAGCTGCTTGCGCTAAGAAAAAAGTCATAACTTTTAAACATTTCTATGATATTGATTATCCCTTTGATGAATTCACTAAAGATCCATTTATCTTCATGCCTGATTTAGAAAATATGAGCAAAAAAATTATTGAAGTATTTATCATGAAGCAAAAAAATCATTCAGAATCGTTTATGCCAAAAAACTCTCTAAAAAATATAAGAATGTTTATTGAGGAGATTCTTAATTGAAGACAATGATCATTGAGAACTCTGTATCTCAGGCAAAAAAATATGAACAATTCGGTGTTTCAAGAATTTTTGTGGACTTAGAAACAATTGGCAAAAACGAAAGACAAGGACATCTTAACACCGTAATGAGCAATCATAATATTTCAGATATTGAGCCCATAGCAAAAGAACTAACTAAATCAAAATTACTTGTTAGGATCAATCCCCTACATGCAAAGAGTCAAGATGAAATCCAAAAGGTAATAGATTCAGGTGCTGATATTATTATGTTACCGATGTTTACACATTTAAGAGAAGTAGAATCTTTCTTTAACTATGTGAATGGTAAAACAAAAACATGTCTGCTACTTGAAACATCAAAAGCCTTTTTAAATATCGACGAGATACTTAAAGTAAATGAAATTGAAGAGATTCATATTGGATTGAATGACTTGCATATTGATATGAGGCTAAATTTTATGTTTGAACTCTTAATTAATGGTGTAGTTGAAACGCTTATTAAAAAATTTAGAGAAAAAGATTTTCACTATGGAATTGGTGGAATTGCTACTTTAAATCAAGGCTTAGTGAAAGGTAAGTATATAATCAGAGAATATGCAAGGCTAGGATCTACAGGAGTAATACTATCTAGAACTTTCAAAAAGCAATTTGAAGAAGATGAAAGCCTATTTTCAAAAGAATTAAATAAAATATATCGAGAATATAATGATGCTTTGAAACTCACGAAGCATCAACAGAGCCTTAATCATATAAAACTAAAAGACGAAATAAATAAAATTGTTACTTTATGAAAGAATAAATTATTATAAGCATGATGAGTAATTTAAGACCGCTTTTTAAGGATTTTGATGAAGAACATCCATTAAATCGATATGGTTATCAAGTCACAAGACATGGAGATTTATCTAGTTTTCAAGATTTAAAAAATAAGTTCAGAGATCATTTAAAAGAAGCTTTACTGGCGCAAAATAAGAATATTAGTGCTGCAGACGATTTTACATTAGAAAATTATCATAATTTCCTTGAGAAGCATGATGTAAATCAACATGAATTTATAAGCAAAGTAACAAGAATTCTTCCTGATTCATTTATAAAACATCCATTTATCTTAGCAATGCAAGAAATAGCAGGACAACAAACAGGCAAAAAATTTAGAATTTATAAAGACAAAGTAGAATTTAGAGTAGTCAGACCTCAACATGGTGATAATAATGAATTTCATAGAGATCATTGGTTCCCATACTTTACTCCATTAATGAATGTTTATTTGCCTATCAGCGGAAGTAATTGTGATTCAGCAATGTGTATAGTTCCATTTTCTCATAAGTGGTCAGATGATGACGTTAAACCAACTTTTACATTTGAAGAATCTCAAGCAGGAAAAAAATTTATAGGTAAAAATGGAGTTGCATATTCGGTTCCATCAATCGAGTCAACAAAAAAAGAAATTAAACCACATAGACCAGATATACTGGAAGGTGATTTCATGTTGTTTTCACCTTTGATGGTTCATGGTGGTGGAAGTAATAGTTCAGTGCATACTCGCTTTTCATTTGAAATAAGATTAGAAGAAATAAATTAAAATTTATGTGGGGTAATGGCATAGGCTTACTCGGAATATCTGGCAAATATGGCAAAATTCAAAATGATAAGAAGTTAGAATGCTTAGATTTCATAATCAATTCTTACGATTACATTGATACAGCGTCTGTTTATGGTGAAAATGATCCAATAAATGCACACTTAGTGAGCATATTAAGAAAAAAAGAAAAGAAGAATTACCCAAAAATCATAAATAAGATTGGAGCCAACTTAGTTCATACTGAAATTGCATTAGAATTGATTGAAGAATTTGAAGAACAACAAAATTTATTTAAAGAATTTACTATGTCAGCTATTTTTTTGCATAGGCCAGCAAAAAATTTATTAGATAGAGACTTCTACTTTCATTCGTATCTCAAAGATAATTTTCCAGAAATTAATTTTGGGATTTGTACAAATAATTTAGAAATTTTTGATCTTTATTCAGAAAGAATGAGGGTAGATTCTTTACAAATAGCAGTCAATTTATTGGATTATAAAAATAATCTCGAACTACTTAAAAAAGCAAAAAAGAAAAATATAAAAATATTTGCACGATCCTGCCTTTCAAGTGGCTTGTTATCTGGCAAATATTTAGATTTAAGTGATTGTAATTTTACTGATCCAATTAGATCTAGATTTATAGATAATGAAAGAAATAAGCAAATTCTACATTCAAGAATAGAAGCTGTTAAGGAAATTAAAACTTTCTATTCTTCTTGCCTTGCTAATAAAAATTTATCTGATAACTGTTCACTGACTCATTTTGTTTATTCACTTATAAAACAATCACCATATGTTGATGAGGTAATAAAAGGGGGGAGTAATCTTAATCAACTCAAAGAAAATAGCAAAAAGCCTAATTTACTTACTAATGAAATTATAGAAGACGTTTATAATAAATATACTATTAATTGGTCTAGTCCATACCTATGATAAAAAGATCATTCGATGCAATTGTTTCTCTAGTAACTCTGCTAGTTATTTTTCCTTTATTATTCTTGATATCAATTTGGATAAAGGTTGATTCTCAAGGCCCTATTCTTTTCAAGCAGTTAAGAGTAGGGAGAAACTTGAAGAACTTTAAAATGTATAAATTCAGGACTATGTTAATAGAAAAAACATCTTTGGGTGAAGTGGGGCTAGATGGAGATTTGCATAAAGCTAGAGAAAATTATCAAACTACTAAAATAAATGATCCTAGAATTACTGTATGTGGAAATATTTTACGAAAATATCATCTTGATGAGCTCCCTCAATTCTTTAATGTATTAAGAGGAGAAATGAGTCTTGTTGGCCCAAGACCAGATGTTCCAGCTCAAGAAATTGATTACACAAAAAATCAATGGCATAGAAGGCATAAAGTTAGACCTGGCATAAGTGGCTTATCTCAAATTTTTAGCAGTTCAAAAAAATTTAATCATAATCTAAGAATCGCACTAGACCTTAAATATCAGAAAGCAAATAATATTTGTCTAGATATATATATTCTTTTTAAAACTGTTCTATCAGTTTTACGAGGCAAAAGTTATTAGTTTTATGATGATTACATAAATAATATGTGTGGAATAGCTGGATATATCAATAAGAAAAACCTTGAAATGGATAATTCATTTATTTCTAATGCAATAAATAGCATAAAACATCGAGGTCCAGATGAAGATGGGTTCTATACAAATGATAAAGTTTGCTTGATAAATACAAGATTGAGTATTATTGATTTATCTAATGGCAAACAGCCCTTTATTAATGATGATAGTTCTGTAGTGGTTGTTCAAAATGGTGAAATTTATAATTATTTAGAAATAAAAGATTTCTTAATCAAGAATCATCATACAGAATTTAAAACTAATAGTGATACTGAAGTCATTCTTAAAGCATATGAAATATTGGGAGATAAATGCTTTTCTCATTTCAATGGAATGTTTTCGATAGCAATATTTGATGCTAGAAAAAACAATGTTTTATTAGCAAGAGATAGGCTAGGAGTTAAACCACTCTATATATGCAAATTAAGTGATAGGATCCTTTTCTCTTCAGAGATAAAAACTTTTTTATCTGCACAAGACTTTACTAATGATATCAATAATCAATCTATTCATAATTATCTTAAATTTAATTATATACCGCTTCCAGAAACAATTTTTTCAGCGGTATCACATGTTATGCCTGGAACATCAATTAAGATTGACTTAAATGATTTTACATTTACAACAAAAAAGTATTGGGAGATTAAAAATACTAAAGAAAATGAAATTAGTGAGGAAGATCTTTTTAGAAAAATGGATGAGGTCTTAAATGACGCAATAAAAATAAGGCTAAGAAGCGATGTTGAAATTGGAGCATTCTTAAGTGGCGGATTAGACTCTAGTCTAGTCTCCGCCATGACTAAGAAAAACTTCAATAAATCATTGAATACCTTTTCAATAGGGTTTCCAGAAAAAGAATTTGATGAGTCTCATTGGGCAAAAAAAGTTGCTGATCTATATGATTTAAATAATAAAAAACATGTTCTAGATAGTGAGATAGTATCTTTATGGGAAAAAGTTACTTGGTATAACGACCAACCACATGGAGACGTATCTTTCATCCCGACCTTTGTTCTCTCAGAATTTGCATCAAAGGACTATAAAGTTGTTTTTACTGGTGATGGGGGAGATGAATTTTGTGCAGGGTACACAAAATATTTTGGAATTTTTGAAAATAGTTTTAAACAATACTTTCATCATATTTCTTTAATAAAAGATGATGATGAATTTAGAAATTTATATAAAGACAATTTTTTAAACTCAATCGATATTGATAGACCTCTAGAAATTTTTAATGAAGCAATTGAAGAAGTGTCAAATAAAGACGATATAAACAAGATATTATATTTCGATGTGAAACACTTGTTGCCAGGAAATAATCTTGTAAAGCCAGACAAAATGGCAATGGCTAATTCTCTTGAAACTAGAAGCCCAATGCTTGATTATAGATTTCTTGAATTAATGCAATCTATTCCGGGAAGTTTGAAGTTAACTGAACAAGAAACTAAATATACCCTTAAAAAATTTGCTTTAAAATATTTGCCTAATGATATTGTGTATCGCTCAAAACAAATGTTCACCGTGCCAATTGGTGAATGGTTTAAAACTAAATTAAAGAATTATCTTAAAAAAATTGTATTGAGTGATTCATTAGATGAAAGAAATATTTTTGATAGGACATATTTAGAAAAAATGGTAGATAGCCATATAGCAGGCTCTAAAGACTTTACTAGAGAATTAAGAGCAATAACTAATCTTGAGATCTGGTTTAGAGAGTTTTTAGATTAATTTGGTATAATATTCGGCCTATGAAATTACTTAGATATTTATTTTTATTAGTTATTCTTTGTGCACACATAAATCTTGCATCACAGGAATTTAGTGAAGAAGATTTAGAGCTCCTTTCACAATTTACTCCAGAAGAGATCACTCAAATGCTAGAAAGTAGAAATTTGAATGTAGATGAAAGTAAGAGTAAAGATATTATTGAGTCTCTAGAGGAAGAAGACAGAGAAGAATCAACTAAATTTGGTTATGATTTTATAAATACAACTCCAACCAATGTATCTGCTACTTCAGATTTGCCTGTACCAAATGATTACAAAATATCTCTAAATGATACATTTAGAGTCATACTTACTGGCACAAAAAAATCTATTTTTACAATGCCAGTTCAACTTGATGGAACAGTTTTATTTCCTGAATTAGGCTCAATATCTGTTGCTGGCGATACTTTTAGTGATGTTAAGAAAAAGTTTAAAAATCTAATTAATACTTCATATGTGGGAGTAGATATAGATATTTCACTTAGTGATTTGAGTGCGAAGAAAATATCAATAGTTGGTGCTGTGTATACACCAGGCACTTATCTTGTTAATCCTTTTACCACAATATCTAATGCTCTAGCATATGCTGGTGGCGTACAAGAATTCGGATCATTAAGAAACATCGAGCTAGTAAAACCTTCAGGAGATAGATATTCATTCGACTTATATGACCTCCTAATTAAAGGTGACAGAAGTAATGACATCAATGTTTCAGCCGGAGATATAGTGGTCGTAAATGGAACATCGAAGTTTGTTGAAATAAACGGATCTGTAATAAGGCCAAAAATTTACGAATATACAAATAAAGATAGTTATCAGGATTTAATTAATTTTAGTTTAGGTTTTAGCTCAGGAGCAGAGCCTAATAATGTAACTTCTACTCTAGAAGATAACAGCAGAATATATAATTCAGAAGCAAATATCTCTGAAAAAGTTGGCAATAATAATTTATTAGAGTTATATGTAGGTTCTAAAGTTACGAGAAATGACAGAAGTCTATTTGTAACAGGCTCTGGAGTGACTAGTGGATATTTTGCAATCTCAGGCACTAAATTTTCTGAGATTTTATCTAAATTGAACTTTTCAGATGATATATATCCATTCTATGCAGTTTATGAACAGGAAAAAGATCTAGGCTTAAGTAAAATCTCAACAGCCTTTTCTCTTGCTGATCCAGCAACTTATGAAGATCTTGCTGTAACAAAGAATTCTGTTATTTTCTTTTATGATAGGAATTATATTCTGAATGTAATTAATCAATTTAACCCAGATATATTAGTTGAAAGTACTAATTTGCAAGAACTTTCTGATATAGATCCAGTATTGGAGTCAGATATTTCTCAAGTTTTCATATCTCAAAAAAGTTTTAGGCTTCCTTTGAAAGGTAGGTTTACTCCTAAACAATTGCATTTATTCTTTGGTGCGTCTGATGATGTAGATTTATCGAAAGTTTCTATCATAACAACTGAAAGTAGCTCTTCTAATGCTTATGATCTTGTTGTTAATGCAGAAGATATAGTGGCTATCTCCTTACCTCCAATAAAACAGAATCTAATAGAAGTTGAAATACAAGGCGAAATAGCAAATCCAGGATTATATGTGATATCAAGCTCAACAAATCTAAATGAATTGTATACCTTAGCAGGGGGGTTCCGAGATAACTCATTTGAAGGTGGAATTTTGTTATATAGAGAAGAAGTCAAGCAGAAACAAATTAAAGCAATTAAAGAAGCAAAATCAATTCTAACTGACTCAGTAATTCAAAAGTCTAGCAGTGTATCTGAAAGAGGTTTAGTAGATATAGATGCAATTTTAAAATTAGCTGATTTAGTAGAGCCAAACGGAAGAATAGCTGGAGAATTTGCACCAAACTCAGAAACTGCAAAAGAATTTTTATTAAAAGATGGTGACTTAATCAATGTTCCATCCAAATCGATTGAAGTAACAGTTCAAGGAGAAGTTCTAAATTCTTCATCTTTTATTTATGACGATGACTATGATTACAATGATTATATAAATGCATCTGGAGGTTTCACAGACTCTGCTGACAGAAAAGCATTATTTATAATTAAAGCTAATGGACAGTCTGTTGCTATTGGTAGAAATATATTTGGCAGCAATAAATATGTTATAGAACCAGGTGATACCATAGTTGTGCCAAGAAACCTTGATCAGCTTGAAGCTTTACCTATGATAAGTATGGCTACTAAAATAATATCCGATATTGCATTCTCTGCTGCTTCTTTAAATGCAATACAAAATTAGGCTAGTATTTCTACTGCTAATTGGAAATTTTATTTTTTCTGATTCCCTTAAATATAACAATCCAAATAATCAGGGAGTTATAGGCCTGATAAATATACCTACGGCTAGATTCTATGAAGAATCTTCTTCTGCATTTACTTTATATAGAGGAGATCCAGATAGAAAGATTACTGTAACAATGATGCCTTATGATTGGTTTGAAGCATCATTCTTCTATACAAGCATTAAAGGGAGACCGTATGGTTCGGGGCTCAATCAAGATTATAAAGATAAAGGCTTCAATGCAAAATTCCGTTTAAAGTCTGAAGGTTTTTATCCAGCACTAGCAGTAGGTTTTAACGATCTCGCTGGCACAGGAATTTATTCGTCAGAATACATTGTAAGTAGTTATGGTTTGGGTGGATTAGATATGCATCTTGGAATGGGTTGGGGAAGATTAAATGGAGGAAGCCTCCAATATGATAATCCTTTGGCTGATATTGATGATTCTTTCTTGATTAGAGGATCACAAACAGGAGAAGGAGGAGAATTAAGAATAGATGATTATTTTTCTGGAAAGAAGGTAGGGCTATTTGGAGGCTTAAGTTATTTATTGCATCAGGATTGGCTATTTAAATTTGAATATGATTCAACATATATTCCTCGAAGTGCAGGCTTCCCAGATAGAAGCTCTGAATTTAATTTAGGTTTTGAATATATTGGTGCAAAAAATTTTGCAGTTTCATTCAATTTTGAAAGAGGAGACTATTTAGGTTTAAAATTTGCCTGGAAAGGCAATTCATCAAATCATACCCCAAGACCATATGCAAATAATAATCCTTATGAACAGACTCCTCATGGAAGATTGAGATCTCTGCTCGATTTTAATGAGATTGAGGTGCAGAAGATTGCTAAATCAGATGATTTACTAATTTTAGACCTGCATGAAAATAATTCGCACTCAAATCTAGTTGATATTAATTTGAATGTCAGAAAAGCTATTGCTGATTCAGGTATAGATTATGAAGAAGTAATAGTAAGTTATTCAATTAATGGCTTAAAACCTAAAAATGAAGAACTAAATATTTCTTCTAATATCAATGAAAGCAAAGTTGATATATTGTACGAAAGAGAAACTAAATCGCGATTCTTTTATTCACCAGATTTTGTTCTAAGACCATTTATTGCAGGAAGAGAAGATTTTTTAAAAGTTGCATTTATGGCTGAGCTTAATACTCAATACAAATTTAATGAAAACTTATTCTGGAGCACAAATTTAAAATATGCTCTATGGCAGAATTTTGATGATTTATATATACCCCCAGTTACTACTTATCCAAATCAGGTTAGATCAGACGTTAAAGATTATTTAAATAATTTTGAGGATAGAATTATCATAGGAAGATCTCAATTGGATTTCTTCCAAACTCTATCTAAAGATAATCATATACAATTATCTGCTGGAATATTTGAAGAAATGTTCAGTGGTTATGGCATGGAGTACTTATGGAGTAGAGACGGTCTTCCTTTTGCATTTGGCTTCGAGGCATTCAAAGTATATAAAAGAGATTATGATTTAGCCTTTGATTTACTAGATTATTCAAATACGACTGGACATATAAATCTCTATTATGAGAATACAGAAGACAATCTACTTATACCTTTCTCTTTACATCTATCTTATGGAGAGTATTTAGCTGGTGATAAAGGTTATACATTTGATATATCAAGAAGATTTCAAAATGGAGTAGTAATGGGTGCTTTTTTTACAAAGACTGATGTTACTGCAGAACAATTTGGAGAGGGTAGTTTTGATAAGGGCATATATTTTAAAATTCCTATATCTGGAGATTGGTTTAACTTTAAATGGAGGCCTTTAACCAAAGATCCAGGCGCAAAACTAATCAGAAAAGATAATCTTTACCACTACCTAAGAAAGTATAAAAATTAAGTACCTGTGCCTGTGCCCGTGCCTGTGCCTGTGCCAGGATCAGGTGTAGGTGCCGGTGTAGGTGCCGGTGTAGGTGCCGGTGTAGGTGCCGGTGTAGGTGCCGGTGTAGGTGCCGGTGTAGGTGCCGGTGTAGGGTCTGGTGGTGGTGTAAATGGTCCAGTTTGTTCTGATGAACCCCCATCTCCTTCATCTGCGGACATTCCTGCACCGAAGGCTAGAGCTAACAAACTAGCAATATCACTAGCATTAAGACCCCCTGAGGAATCTTCTACTTTTTCAGAGTTATCATTTGATTTTTCTTCTTTAACTTCTGTTTTTTCTTCTTTTGTCTGTACGGCATCTTCATCAGCAATAGCATATGCCGGTATTAAAAGTAACGTTAATATTATTCTTAGTATCTTCAAAGCTCTAATCCCCTTATATGCTTATATTACAGTAGACTGCTCTAAAAGCAAATAGAAATATGTTTGAAAAATACATACATTTTGTTTCAATATCATGTCACTAAGATAATTAATAGATAAAAAACTATTGTAAAATGCATTTAAAATGCAAAATCCTGATTTTGAGAAAGAGTTCCAAGAATGGCTTGAAGCCCTAGAAAATCTACTTATTTCAGATGGTAAAGAATATACAGAAGAACTACTTAGGGCTTTATATACCGAAGCCAGGTTAAAGGGAATTCAGATACCTGAATTAGATAATCCACCCTTTAAAAATACAGTCCATTCGGATGAAGAACATCCTTATCCAGGCAATTTAGAATATGAAGAAAAAATTAGACATTTCATTAGGTGGAACAGTCTTCTAACTGTCTTGAAGGCGAACAAAGAAGCTGATCTAGGAGGTCATATATCAACTTATTCATCTGCAGCAACTTTATATGAAGTAGGGTTTAATCATTTTTTTCGGGGTTCTGATAAATCACTCGGCGATTTAATATATTTTCAGGGCCATTCATCTCCAGGAATATATGCAAGATCTTTTCTTGAGGACCGTATATCTGCAAAACAACTTAATAATTTTAGGCAAGAAATAAAAGGTGAAGGCTTATCTTCTTATCCACACCCATGGTTGATGCCTGATTATTGGCAATTTCCGACAGTCTCAATGGGTTTAGGACCAATTTTTGGTATTTTTCAAGCTCATATAATGAGATATCTAGAAAAAAGAGGATTAATTAAACCAATTGATAATAGAAAAGTTTGGGTCTTTTGTGGTGATGGAGAGATGGATGAACCAGAATCGATGGGTTCTATTAGCTTAGCCGGTAGAGAAAATCTTAATAATCTTGTATTTGTAATAAATTGTAATTTACAGAGACTAGATGGACCAGTTAGAGGTAATTCTAAAATTATTACTGAACTCGCTAAACAATTTAGTGGGGCCGGTTGGAATGTAGTACATCTAATCTGGGGAAGAAAATGGGATGAATTGATAAATAATGATGAAGATGGACTCTTACAGAAAATTATGAATGAAACAGTAGATGGAGAATATCAAAACTATAAAGCTAAGGGTGGTAAATACACTAGAGAAAACTTTTTTGGCAAAAATCCAGAAGTTCTTAAAATGATAGAATCATTAAGTGACAAAGAAGTAGAAGACTTAAATAGAGGAGGGCATGACCCAACTAAAATCTACAATGCTTATCGTTTGGCGTATGAGGAAAAGGATAGGCCAACAGTTATTCTTGCTTTTACAATTAAAGGTTATGGTATTGGTTCAAGACAAGCAGATAATACTGCACACCAGGTAAAAAAACTTACAAAAGAGAATCTAGAAGATTTTATTGATAAATTTGATCTACCAATAAAAAAAGAAAACTTAGATAATCCAAATTTTCTAAACTTAAATAAAAACAAAAAGGTTAAAGAATATTTACTCTCAAGAAGAGAAGAATTAGGAGGTTTATTGCCTTCAAGAAAAGTTTCTAAGAAAAAATTAATAGCAAAAAAAGAATCTTTTATAGATTTTGATAAAAAGTTAGATAGAGAGCAGTCAACAACAATGGTTTTTGTAAGACTTCTAACTAAGCTTTTAAGAGATGCGGCAATAGGTTCAAGAGTGGTGCCAATTGTTCCAGATGAAGCAAGAACATTTGGTATGGACGCTTTATTCAGGCAATTTGGTATCTATTCTTCTGAAGGTCAAAAATATGAACCAGAAGATGCAGATAAAGTAATGTTTTATAGAGAAAGTGAGTCTGGAATAATGCTTGAGGAAGGCATTAATGAAGCCGGTGCATTCTCAGCATGGTTAGCTTTAGCAACATCTTATTCAAACAATAATTTGCCAATGATTCCATTTTATATCTTTTACTCAATGTTTGGTTTTCAGCGTATCCATGATCTAGCTTGGGCTGCTGGTGATTCCAGAGCAAGAGGATTTTTACTTGGTGCAACATCAGGCAGAACGACATTAAATGGTGAAGGTTTACAACATCAGGATGGACATAGTCATATTCTTGCGTCAACAATACCTAATTGTCGCTCATATGACCCATGTTACTCATATGAATTGTCCGCAATAATACAAGAAGGCATAAATGATATGTATGTAAATGGAAATGATAAGTATTACTACATTACCCTAATGAACGAAAATTATTTTCATCCAGCTAAACCAAAAAAACTCAAAAATGAAGATATTCTTAAAGGGGCTTATAAGTTGAAAGAAAATAAAAATATAAATCTTAGAATATTAGCCTCAGGCGTTACTCTAAATTTTGCATTGGAAGCTGAGAAAGAGCTTAAGGATTATGGAATTAATGCAGATATTTGGTCTATAACAAGTTTTAATGAGTTGTACAGAGAAGGGATAGAGATAGAAAGAGAAAATAGGCTAAATTCAACATCAAAAAAATCTTATGTTGAGATTTGTTTTAGTGATGAAATACCAACAATTGCAGTTTCTGAATATCAAAAAGCGTATCCAAATCAAATAAGAGAGTGGATTAACGGAGAATATAAGGTTTTAGGTACAGATGGTTTTGGTAGAAGTGATACAAGAGAAGAATTAAGGAATTTTTTTGAAATAAGCAAAGAGCATATAGTTTTAAATAGTTTATTGTTGCATGGAAAAAAGAAAGAAGCAGAAAAATTCATTAAAGATTCTGGTATGGTTTTAAATAAAGAGGCACCATGGAAGAGTTAACTACTATTGAATTAAAAATTCCAAATCTTGGAGAGGCTGAGTCAACTGAGATTATTGAGATAAATATAAAGCCTGGTGATAAAGTTAAATTAAATGACCCTCTAATAGTTTTAGAGTCTGAAAAAGCAGCAATGGAAGTTCCTTCAGATTATGATGGTGAAATTGTCGAAGTTTTGGTTAAAGAAGGCCATAGTGTTAGCGAAGGGATGCTTTTTGCTAAAATTAAAGCTAAAAAGATTGTAAGTAGTAAAAAAGAAACAGATAAGCCAGCACCAAAAGAATCAACTGAATCTAAACAGCCAATTAAAAAAGAAATAATAGCAGTATCGGGCATAAATGCAGGCCCAGCAGTAAGAAAATATGCAAGAGAATTAGAAATTGATTTAACAAAAATTAATGGTACCGGAAAAAATAAGAGAATAACCAAAGAAGATCTCAAAAATTTTATACATTCATCTAAAGAACCATCTCTAGATCTAAAAACTTATAAGGAATCTGATTTTTCTAGTGAAGGTAAATATTCTCTTCAAAAAATGTCAAAGATTAGGGTTCTGGGCGCTAAAAATGTTCAGGCAGCATGGAATTCAATTCCACATGTAACTCATTTTGATGAAATCAATATGTCAAATATAAATAGAGCAAAAGAAAAAAATAATGCGAATCCTTTAGCATTTATGATTAAGGCTTTATCTAAAACACTTAAAGAATTCCCGATTTTTAATTCATCACTAATAGAGAACGATCAAATAGTCCTCAAAGAATACATTAATATAGGTATAGCAGTGGATACAGAAGAAGGATTAGTTGTCCCTGTAATCCAAGATGCCGATAGACTATCACTAGAAGAAATATCAATAAAAGTTAAGGACTTGGCTGAGAAGGCAAGAAATAAAAAATTATTGAATACAAATCTTGAAAATAGAACAATCACTATTTCAAGTTTAGGAAAATTGGGTGGAATAGGATTTACTCCCATAATAAATCCACCAGATGTAGCAATAATTTCTATGTCAAAGACATATAAGAGATTAGTTTTGGCAGAAGAGCTAGATATTATGCCAATAGCAATGTCATATGACCATAGAGTAATAAACGGAGCTGATGCAGGCAGATTTATGGTATTTTTAAAAGAATTATTAGATAGTTATGATTAAAGAAATCTTCAATAAGATATTTAACTATTTGATTGAATTAAATAAATATCAGAAGATGTTTATAGTTTCAGTCTCTGATACGCTTATCTTGTTCTTTTCTTGGACACTGTTTTTCCCGCTTCCAGTATTAATAATGACTGGTTTTGAAAATAGTCTTTTGTATTATTATTTTCAAAGTTATTCACTAGGGTACTTAATAGCAAACACTATTTATCTTCTATCAATGTATTTAAGCAGAGGTCTTAAAGAAATCTTTAGGGATTTTAGTTTAGAAAATGTATCGCCAATACTTTTATCTTCTAGTCTTTTTGTATTTAGCCTCTTCTTCTTTAATTTTGGGGATATAGAAGAAAATACACAAGTATATATATTATTTATTCAATCTTTTGCTTCCGGATCCATAGCATTTTCTTTAATAATTTTTTCTAGGTTATTTTTTAGATTTTTTCTTATGAATAATAAAGAGAAAGCAACAAAGAAAATATTTATTTATGGCACTGGCAATGCCGCAGCTGAACTTTTTAGTTCTCTAACTTTTGATAAAAGGATATCGGTAGTTGGTTTTATTTCTGAGGATAAAGATGACATTGATAGACAAATATTTAGTAAAACTATTTTGTCTTTAGATGAAGCAAAGAAAATTTGGAGCACTAATAATTCAATTCAGCTTTATTTGGCATCAAGATCATTAACTGAAGACAGAAGAAGAGAATTAGTTGATCTTTGTGTTGATATAGGTGTCAAAGTAAAGAAAATTTCTACTTACTCTGATATGTTGAGGGAGAGCGAAATAAATCTTACAGATTTGTCTATTTCAGACCTTATATCAAGAAAGGATTTAAATGACGATGACTTTAATATGGATTACCTTAAAGGTAAAAATATCATGGTTACAGGAGCCGGAGGATCAATTGGTTCTGAACTAGCAAGAATTATATCTAAAGTAGGAGTTAAGTCTTTAGTGCTGATAGACATATCTGAAGCATCTCTTTTTTCAATATCTGAAGAAATAAAAGAAATAAGCGAAGAGAGTAATCTATTCCCATTAATTGCTAATATCAAAAATCATGAAAAAATTGATAAGATTATTGAAAAATTTAAACCAGATGTGATTTATCATGCTGCCGCATATAAACATGTTCCAATTTTAGAAGATAAGAATAATTATAAAGAAGCACTAGAAAATAATTTTTTTGCAACCTGCAATCTAGTTGATACAGCAATAAAAAATAATGTTGAAAAGTTTATATTTGTTTCTACAGATAAAGCTGTTAGGCCAACAAACATCATGGGCTCATCAAAAAGGATGGCGGAACTTTATATTCAAAGTCGAAGTTCTGATTCAAAAAATACAACACTAAGTTCTGTAAGATTTGGCAATGTAATGAATTCTTCTGGCTCAGTTATTCCAATATTTAGAAGACAGATAAAGAATGGCGGACCTTTAACAGTGACTCATCCAGAAATAATAAGATATTTTATGACCATAGGAGAAGCAGCATACTTAGTTATTATTTCTTCAATTATTTCTTCTTCATCGCAGGTTTACATGTTGAAGATGGGGGATCCAGTGAGAATATTAGATATTGCAAAAAAAATGATCAGATTATCTGGTAATGAGATTAAGGACGAAAGTAATAGAGAAGGCATTGAAATAATTTTTACGGGATTAAGGCCTGGAGAAAAACTTTATGAAGAATTACTTGTTAATGAAAACGACACAAAAACTGATCATCCAAAAATTTTTATAGATACAAGTTCTAAGAAAATTTCTCCAGATGAATTTAATCAAATAAAGGCAAGCATAAAGAATGATTTATCTTCTGATAATCTAGTAGGTCTTCAAACGACATTAAAAAGATATGCTGACTATGTAACTGATAATGTTTCAGTGCTTGATCTAGATTCATAATGAATATACTTGTAACAGGCGCTGCAGGGTATATAGGAAGCACATTTTCATTCGAAGCTGTTAAGAGAGGACATACTATATTTGGCATAGATAATTTCTCTAATTCGACAGATCTGTTTGTTAAAAAATTAAAAGAAGAAAAACCTGATGATTTTTTCTTTCAATCATGTGACTTAAGGAATCATGATGATCTTCATCAATGCTTTGGATCTATAGTGAAAGAAATAGACATTTCAATAATAATTCATTTTGCCGGATTGAAGAGTGTTCCTGAGTCAGAAGAAAAAGGCGAAGAATATTGGGATAACAATGTTAATGGCACTAAAAATCTTCTCGATGTGATGTCTATCTATAATATAAAAAATATAATTTTTTCTTCTTCAGCTTCTGTATATGGTAAACAAGAATTACAGCCAATTAGTGAAGAAGCAGCATTAAATCCAGCATCAATGTATGCAAAAACTAAGAAAGCTGCTGAAGAATTAATTCAGCATGAAGTATTAAATAATGGAATTAGTGGAATTTCCCTTAGATATTTTAATCCTATTGGATCCCACAAAGACTATATTGTATTTGAGGATTTTGACAAACCTTATCCTAATCTGATGTCTTCAATTATTAATGTTGCAAAGGGTACGAAAGAAAAAGTTTTAATCTATGGAGAAGACTATATTACATCTGATGGAACAGGAGAAAGGGATTACATACATATTTTTGACTTAATAAATGGACATTTTGCTGCCCTTAAATATCTAAACCATGTTAAAGGATATGATGTATTTAATCTTGGTACTGGAAAATGCGTGTCTGTTAAGGAACTCATAAACAATTTTGAGAAAGTTAATAAAGTTAAAATACCATATCAAAAAACAGATAGAAGACCTGGAGATATCGCAACTTGTTATGCCGACCCATCAAAAGCAAAAAAAGATTTAAAATGGGAAACTAAATATAATTTAAATGATATGTGCAGAGATTCATGGGAGCCTGTAAAAAATATATGAACTTAGAAAAATTAAAAGAATATGCAATTAATGCAGCAACTAATGCAGGTAAATTTTTAAATTCAAATAAGTTTCAAAAAAAAGAAATTATTTCCGAAGAAGGTCGAGATATAAAGCTCGAGATAGATAGATCTACAGAACTTCTAATTAGAAGAGATCTTTCCGCTACTAATATTAATATTCTTGGAGAAGAATTTGGAGGCAAACATCAGGATGACTCATTATTTTGGGTAATAGACCCTATTGACGGAACAGCTAATTATTTCAAAGGTCTTGATCAATGTTGTATATCTATTGCTCTAATGAAAGAAAAAAAATCTTTATTAGGTATCGTCTATAACTTTAATAATGATGAGATGTATTCAGCAATTGAAGGGCATGGTTGTTATTTAAATGGCCATAAAGTTAATGTTTCCAACATTAGTAAAAAAAATAAAGCCTCACTAACTACTGGTTTTCCAGCTTCTGAAACTATAGATTCACAGTACAATTTTTTAGATGATTTAAAAGGCTGGAAGAAAATTAGAATGTTTGGAAGCGCTGCACTTTCATGTGCTTATGTAGCTTCTGGTAAATGTGATTATTATGCTGAGAAAGGTGTTTACCTCTGGGACTTTGCTGCAGGCATATGTTTAGTAAACGAAGCTGGAGGTAAGGCGGAGTTTACTTTAATCGATGACGAAAGATATTCTGTTAGATTTTCTAATGGCAAATTATGAAAATAGCGATAGTCGCAGATAAAAAAGCTGGGCATTTAAGTCAATGTCTAGGATTACGAAATATCATAAAAAAATACTCCAATGACAAAGATATTTTTATTTTAGGAAAAGATTTAATTTCTCTTCCAGGATTTTTAGAGCGAACCTTAACGTTATTGAGAGAAAATTTATATTTATTTGTTCTTAGATTATTAAATCCAAGTGTTGTAGATCACAAATTTGATTTTGTTATTTGTTCTGGATCTAGGACTGCTGTTCCTGCTTATTTATTAGCGAAGGCATCAAGTGCAAAAGTTATTTATATTGGAACACCAAAATTTAGATTGATGAAAAAATTTGATGGGATTGTTTCAACTAAACAGGATATTAGCAAGGTCTATAAAGTTATTTCAACTCATTTACCGCCAACTAAATTTGATCCATATGTTAAAAAAAGAGAACTAGAAAATAGAAGCCTAGTGTTAATTGGTGGCGATGGTAGCGGCTATGACTATGGGGAAAAAGATTGGTATAGATTGGCGTTTGAATTTAAGAATATAAATACAACTTTTGTAAACTCTAGAAGAACACCAAAATTTGCTTGGAAGAATCTAAAAGAGAATTCTGGACCAAATCATAATTTTCTAGATCTAGAAGACACTCCCTTTGAACGCTTACAAGAAGCTATAGATAGCCATAGTCATATATTTGTAACTGCTGATAGTACTAGCATGATTGTCGAAATATTAACAAGAGGATACTTTGTCAATGTGGTGGAGTTAAGAGGACCAATTAAAAGGGAACATCATCATGATGTAATAGAGAGTTTCAAAAAGAGAGGATTGTTAAGAATTCTGAAGCTAAATCAATTACAGCTATCAGACCAAAAGTATCAAGATGAAGTCAGAAATTTTGTTGTCAAAGAAAGAGAGAGCCTTAAAGCCCGAATATTAGAGTTAATATAGAGCACATTTGTGCTTTATAAAGGTAAAATATCTTTATGGAAATAAATAAATTTTATATCGATGGAAAGTTTGTTGATCCAGACGGATCAGAGAAGATTGATATAGTAAATC
>AACY020343136.1_pt1 | contig 33884 bp, 30 predicted proteins | sample 267378 | NCBI WGS metagenome assembly AACY02 (sample SAMN02954345, study PRJNA13694) | marine metagenome | biome: aquatic; feature: ocean; material: water; isolation source: isolated as part of a large dataset composed predominantly from surface... | reverse complement strand
GGTTCGATCCCGTCTAGCTCCACCAAACTTACCGCCGATATTAAGCGGGATGAGCGTTAGTAATAATGCGAGTCAAATTAATATGTCCTTGTGTCCCCTTCGTCTAGAGGCCTAGGACACCGCCCTTTCACGGCGGTAACAGGGGTTCGAATCCCCTAGGGGATACCACTATGTTTATCACATAGGGTTCCTAGCAAATGACTAACGAGTCGTTTGGTAAGAACAAATCCAGTTTCTGCGATATATACTGAATATCAGTATGTCGAAAGAATTTGGGGCTATAGCTCAGCTGGGAGAGCGCTTGCATGGCATGCAAGAGGTCGACGGTTCGATCCCGTCTAGCTCCACCAAATTCGCCGTATTAAGCGAGAGCACTGTTAGTCATTAATAGTTTTCAAATTAATATGTCCTTGTGTCCCCTTCGTCTAGAGGCCTAGGACACCGCCCTTTCACGGCGGTAACAGGGGTTCGAATCCCCTAGGGGATACCACTCTATCCCTAAAAGATAGGGTGTTATCACAAATGACTAGCGAGTGATTTGTGAGATAACTAGCAAGACCTCAGTGATGAGGCTAAACATCAGTCCTTGTGTCCCCTTCGTCTAGAGGCCTAGGACACCGCCCTTTCACGGCGGTAACAGGGGTTCGAATCCCCTAGGGGATACCACTCTATCCCTTAAAGATAGGGTGCTATCACAAATGACTAGCGAGTGATTTGTGAGATAACAGCAAGACCTCAGTTATGAGGAAAAACATAAGTCCTTGTGTCCCCTTCGTCTAGAGGCCTAGGACACCGCCCTTTCACGGCGGTAACAGGGGTTCGAATCCCCTAGGGGATACCACTCTATCCCTTAAAGATAGGGTGCTATCACAAATGACTAGCGAGTGATTTGTGAGATTACAGCAAGACCTCAGTTATGAGGAAAAACATAAGTCCTTGTGTCCCCTTCGTCTAGAGGCCTAGGACACCGCCCTTTCACGGCGGTAACAGGGGTTCGAATCCCCTAGGGGATACCACTCTATCCCTTAAAGATAGGGTGCTATCACAAATGACTAGCGAGTGATTTGTGAGTTAACAGTCATACCTCAGTGATGAGGCTAAACATCGGTCCTTGTGTCCCCTTCGTCTAGAGGCCTAGGACACCGCCCTTTCACGGCGGTAACAGGGGTTCGAATCCCCTAGGGGATACCACCTTATCCCATAAAGATAGGGTGCTATCACAAATGACTAGCGAGTGATTTGTGAGATAACTAGCAATACCTCAGTGATGAGGCTAAACATCGGTCCTTGTGTCCCCTTCGTCTAGAGGCCTAGGACACCGCCCTTTCACGGCGGTAACAGGGGTTCGAATCCCCTAGGGGATACCACCTCAACTAAGATTAACCGCTAATGTTAGTTGAGAACAATAAGCCACCTTTAGGTGGTTTTTTTGTATTTAAAATTCGTTATCCTGCCATAAGCCATAAGCCATAAGCCATAAGCCATAAGCCATAAGCCATAAGCCATAAGCCATAAGCCATAAGCCATAAGCCATAAGCCATAAGCCATAAGCCATAAGCCATAAGCCATAAGCCTATTCTATTGAGACCGTATCAGTTTATTTGTCTTGGGGGTAGTAGGGGAGTTGGTACTTTTGCTGTATTTACCTCTTATCAAATCGCAGTACCTATATAAGAGCAAACGGCGTGTCATCTCAGTAGAGCACCATACTTAAAGGAATTGGTTTGCGGATATTGTTGAGGATAAGTGCCTGCAACAAACTCTTTGTGCCTGTATCAGCCCAGCTAATAAAGCAAACGCAAACAATAAGACCAATAATAAAGCCAAATAAAAAGGCGACTCGAGGTCGCCTTTTACATCTAAACTCAATGATTTTTTCAAATCAAAGTGCAAGGTGGTGCGCTTAAGAAACGCAAAGCTACTCAATCCCGAGGAAGCCACCAGTTTGATGCGCCCAAAGCTGGGCATAGATACCGCCTGCGGCAATTAACTCTTGATGAGTGCCTTGTTCGACAATACGACCTTGATCTAGCACGATTAATCTGTCCATAGCCGCGATAGTGGACAATCTATGGGCAATTGCGATCACAGTCTTTCCTTGCATTAGTTCGTACAAGCTTTCCTGAATCGCAGCTTCCACTTCGGAGTCCAAGGCGGAAGTCGCCTCATCGAGCAGTAAAATCGGCGCATTTTTCAATAGTACCCGAGCAATCGCGATACGTTGTCTCTGTCCGCCGGAGAGCTTAACCCCACGTTCACCCACTTGTGCATCTAAGCCATGGTTGCCATTAGGGTCGGTCAGTTCATTAATAAAATCATGGGCCTGAGCCTGTTTTATTGCATGTTCGAGTTGGGTTTCGCTCGCATCAGGATTACCGTAAAGAATATTCTCCCGAATCGTGCGATGCAGTAGAGACGTATCTTGGGTCACCATGCCAATCTGTGAACGCAGTGAGTCCTGCTTGACCGTTTTAATATCTTGACCATCGATACAAATTTGGCCTTTCTCAACATCGTAAAAACGCATCAACAGGTTCACTAGCGTGGACTTACCTGCGCCCGAGCGGCCAACGAGACCGACTTTTTCGCCCGCTTTGATATTGAGGTTTAGATCTTCGATAACACCGGTTTCTTCGCCGTAATGGAAACTCACCTGATTAAAATCGATACGTCCTTGCTCAACCACTAAAGTGTTGGCATTGGGCGAATCTTGGATCAGTGTCGTTTTCGAAAGGGTGTTCATCCCATCGGTCACAGTGCCGATATTTTCAAATAACGAACTGATTTCCCACATGATCCATTGCGACATACCATTGAGACGCAGCGCTAAACTCACGGCAATTGCAATCGCTCCAACAGAGATGGCATTGTCACTCCAGAGCAGGATAGACACAGCGGCAATGCTGAAGGCGAGCATATAGTTAATCACCTGCACACTGACACTGATCCCCGTAACGAGGCGCATCTGGCGGTACACAGTGTCGAGGAAACTGCGCATACTTGCCTTGGCATACTCGGCTTCTTTATCCGTATGGGCGAAGAGTTTCACCGTGGTGATATTGGTGTAACTGTCGACAATGCGTCCTGTCATTGTCGAGCGCGCATCGGCTTGTTCAGTCGAAACCGTTTTCAGCCTAGGCACAAAATACCACTGTAAACCGATATAGAGCGCTAGCCAGATCAGCATGGGGATCACCAGACGAACATCGGCACTGGCCACCATCACCAGCATGGAGGTGAAATACACTAAAATGTACACTAGCACATCGAGGAGTTTCATCACGGTTTCACGGACCGCAAGGGAAGTTTGCATCACTTTAGTGGCAATGCGGCCGGCAAAATCATTTTGATAGAAGGACACGCTTTGCTTGAGCAGATAGCGATGCGCAAGCCAGCGAATCGACATGGGATAATTACCCAGCAAAGTTTGATGCATGATCAGCGCATGGAATAGCACTAATAATGGCATCACCACTAGGACCATCAGCCCCATTAATAGCAGCGTTGAGCCTTCATCTTGAAAGAGTGTCTCAGGGCTTTTTTTCACTAACCAATCGACTAATTGCCCCATAAAGCCAAATAGCGAGACTTCGAGCATGGCGATTAATGCCGTCAGTACTGACATTAAGATAAGCGGTAATTCATAGCCCTTAGTGTAATGCCGGCAAAACGCATACACCCCCGTGGGCGGCTTGGTTGGTTCGCCATCGGGCAGGGCTTCAACCCAAGATTCAAATCGTTTAAACATGAATTGACTCTATTTTATTGAGAAAAGTGAATGGGGGAAAACGTCGAGGTATCTAGCATATAGGATCTTGCACTTTAAAAGCACGCGATGATCCAGTTCCGTTTTCCGCGAGTGTGCTAGCATAGGGTGACGTACAGTAACCGACAAGTACAAAATTGTGAATAAGAGTGTCGGATAGCCAAATGAAGCAGACAAGCGTGAGCCAAAATTCAACCCCAAAACCGCCATTCGAGCCGGCATTAAGCGACGCGCAGGATTGCCAAATATCCGCCGGGATTTGCCGTGAAGCGCGCATGAGCCGCGATCCACGTTTTGACGGTAAGTTCTTTGTGGGCGTGTTAAGTACAGGAATTTATTGCCGAACAGTATGCCCAGCAGTAGCGCCGAAGGAAGAAAATGTGCGTTATTTTGACTCGGCCATTAAAGCTGCTCAGGCGGGACTCAGGCCTTGTCTGCGTTGCCGCCCCGACAGTGCCCCTGGCTCTAATCCGTGGAAAGGCACTAACACAACCTTAGACAGAGCCATTGGCTTGATTGAAGCTGGCGCCTTATCTGGCGAGCACGGATTAACCGTCGAGGCCTTGGCTGACAAACTGGGGATCAGCAGCCGTTATTTAAATAAGTTATTTACTGCAGGATTTGGCACTTCACCTAAACAATTTGCCCTCTATCGTCAGTTATTGTTCGCAAAACAGTTGTTGCATCAGACGCAGTTGCCCATCACTCAGGTCGCCCTTGCCGCAGGCTTTAACAGTATTCGCCGTTTCAACGAGGCATTTCAGCAGGCGCTGCAATTAACGCCCACACAGTTACGAAAATCCAGCCAGAAATCGACTATTAAAATAGACGACGGGGAGAGTGCCGAACTCGCTTGTTCGCAGGAGATGCCAGCGCACAGCTTGAGTCTGTATCAGTATTACCGGCCGCCACTCGATTGGTCAGCGCAATTAGCCTTTTATCGCCTGCGCGCCGTCGAAGGGATGGAATGGTTTAGTGATAATGCAAACCCTCATTCCCATGGGGCGATTGACCCAAATATGCCACTTGAGTATGGCCGTACCCTGCAAATTGAGGATATCCGCGCTGTGGTGCATATCGTCCATGAGGCGCCTTTGCATCGCTTTAAAATCACGCTGACGTTAACGCCTGACTCGCCCTTATCGGGCCTACAAAAGCTCATCACCCAAGTGCGGCGCATTTTAGATCTCGATGCCGATATGCAGCAGATTGAACACAACCTTCAGCACTTGACCGATCTAAAACTCAGTAGCAAATCCGGGCTTAGGATCCCTGGCGCAGGCGCGGTGTTTGAGGCGGGTTGCCGAGCCGTCTTAGGTCAGCAGGTGAGCGTAGTGCAGGCTACTAAATTACTGAATATATTGGTCGAAGCCTATGGCGAGCGCTTTAGTTTAAATGGACGTGAATATCGCCTGTTTCCCACGCCGCAGGCGATTAGTGAGGCGAGTCTCGATGAGCTTAAAATGCCCGGCGCACGCAAACTGGCGCTTAATGCGCTTGCAGCGTTTATCTGTGAGCAGCCCGAAGCCTCCGTCGATGAGTGGATTGGGGTAAAAGGTATAGGCCCTTGGACCATTGCCTATGCCAAATTGCGTGGACTTGGCGATCCGAATATCTTCTTGCACACGGATTTAATTGTTAAAAAACAATTGTTAGCCAGTGTTGCCGAGCAAAGAGGCTTGGATGTTGAAGCGGTAAAACAGCTGGATTATACAACGCTTGCACAGCAGGTGAGTGCGGATATCGCCCCTTGGGGGAGTTATTTGACCTTCCAGCTGTGGTCCAATGCATAAGGCATTGCAGGCCACTCGTTATTGTTCCAGTGACTAGGGTCCAGTGACGAGGCTCCATATGAGAGCCACTATTAACTATTTGAAACACAGTACGAAAACACTGTACTAAAGCCGTTTACGAGAACCATTATGAGCCCGAATTTCTCCCAACTGATTAGCGCGCCAACGGCCAAAGATTATCAGCCCTGCGCTGTCGATACCTTAAGTACCCCCATCGGCGTACTACAACTCAATGCCAATGCCTACGGATTGAGCCACTTAACGGTCGTTGGGTCGAGCCGAACGGAGATCCCGCTAAAGGTTGCAACTGATGACGAACTCGCGCGAGCCAAAAGCCATATTGAGCAGGCAAAGGCGCAGCTTCAAGATTATTTTCGCGGTGAGCTAACCGAGTTCCACTTAAGTTTAGCGCCTAAGGGAACCGAATTTCAGCAGCAGGTGTGGCAGGCGCTGGTGCAGGTCGGTTATGGGCAAAGTTGCAGTTATGGCGATATCGCCCAGCGTATCGACAGGCCCAAAGCCGTCAGGGCGGTAGGTGCCGCCAATGGCGCCAATCCCATCGCGATTATTGTGCCCTGTCACCGTATCATTGGTAAAAATGGCCAATTAACTGGTTATGCCTATGGACTCACGATGAAACAACAGCTGTTAATGCTGGAATCGACAAGCAAGGGAGCGCATTTTACGTTAGAATAGCGGTCATATTTGTTATTGATGAGCCATGTAATTTTTTATGACCCAAGCTTCTTCCTCCGTTGCTAACTTTGCCGAACTTGGCATTATTGCGCCCCTGTGTAATCGACTCTCTGAGCTGAGCTATGCGGCGCCTACGCCCATACAAACGGCCACTATTCCGGCCGTGCTCAGTGGACGGGACGTATTAGCGGGAGCGAATACGGGCTCAGGCAAAACGGCCGCCTTTTCCGTGCCGTTATTGCAGCGCCTGTTTGAGGCGAAAACTGCGGAAAAGTCGGCAGGCCAAGTGCGTTGTTTGGTACTGGTGCCAACTCGCGAATTGGCGCAGCAAGTTGCCGATAGCTTTTTATCCTATGCCTCTCATTTTAATGGTCAGCTTAAGATAGTCGCGGCGTTCGGCGGCGTGTCTGTCAATCTGCAAATGCAAAGCTTACGCGCGGGGGCCGATGTGCTGGTGGCAACGCCTGGCCGTTTATTGGATTTATTAGCCAGCAATGCGCTTAAGCTCAATCGCGTGTCGGCCTTAGTGCTGGATGAAGCTGATCGCATGTTAAGCCTTGGGTTTACCGATGAATTAAATCAATTGCTTGAAGCGCTGCCCGCCAAGAAACAAACCCTATTGTTTTCGGCGACATTCCCTGAAGAAGTGCGTGCACTCACGGCCAAATTACTCCATCAACCGCTTGAATACCATCTACAAAGTGAGCAAGAAAGCACCATTGAACAGCGCGTTATTACAGTCAACCGTGAACAAAAAACGGCGCTGTTGGCACACTTGATTAAACAGCATCAGTGGTCGCAGGCGCTTATTTTTGTTAGCGCTAAAAACACCTGTAATCACCTCGCACAGAAGCTGTCTAAACGTGGGATCTGTGCCGAAGTCTTCCATGGCGATAAGGCGCAAGGCGCGCGGACTCGGGTACTCGATGGCTTTAAAAGTGGCGAAATCAGTGTATTGATTGCGACCGATATCGCAGCCCGCGGTATTGATATTGATAAACTCCCAGTGGTGATTAACTTCGATTTGCCAAGAAGTCCAGCTGACTATATGCACCGTATTGGTCGTAGCGGCCGCGCGGGAGAGTCGGGTTTGGCGGTGACCTTGATTTCCCATGAGGAATATCATCACTTCGGCGTAATTGAAAAGAAAAACAAAATCAAACTGGTACGTGAACAAATCCCCGGATTTGAAGCGAATGCCGAAATGCCACTCGAAGTGTTAGCGCAGGAAAAACCGCAGGCTAAACCCGAAGGCACAGGCAAGAAAAAGCGTAAACAGTTACCCGCGGCGAACCTTGAATTTTGGGGTAAAAAATCTTAATTCCTTGGACGTGAGTTATGCTTAGTGCATCTCATGTCCCTTCGCATCTGGTTTGTGGGAGCAGTATGCAGCATCTATTTTGGTTAGTTGAAGGCAAGATAGCGGGTCGAAGTGGCCCCAATAAGGATCCTTGGGATTTAGCCGAGCTTAAGGACTCTGGGATCCGTGCCGTGTTATCCGTGAATGGCGGAGAGGGCTGTGAGCCGGGCAGTTTTAAGCACCATGGACTGCGTTATGAATGCATTCCTTTCTCCCGTAATGTCCCGCCGCAGGAAGGGGATGTTGCTATATGTGTTGCCCAGTTACCTCGTGCGCTGGCGTTTATTCAGCAGTGTGAGGCCGATAATTTGCCCGTGTTAATCCATTGCCGCTCGGGCAAAGACCGTACTGGGCTTATCATGGCCTATTACTTGATGGTCAATGGCGCCGCGCCTTTGCATGCCGTTAGCCAAGTGCGCAGCATTCGCGATATTGCGTTTACTGCCGAAGGTTGGGATCAGTTTGCCTTCGATGTGCTCTATGCGTTACAGGAATAACCATCTGAATTCATAAAATAAGGAATACCATTTAGTGACGATATTAGGGATATCATTGCGCAATTGTGGCGCCACCTTCGCCAACACAATCGCTCAGTATCTTGCCAAGGAGATAGGGCAAAAACGCAAGAGTTATCCCGTCAAACAAATGGTATTTCGTCTCTCGCTTCCCTTTTGGGGGCTTTTGCTCCTGTTGATTAACGGTTGTAGCTCAATGGCAGAATTACCCGCAAAATCAATTGAAACAGCCTATCCCTTAGCCGAAAACTCCACCCTGTATCAGGCGGTAAAAACTGCTATCGCGCAGCATCCAGAGCAAACTGGGGTGTTTCCCCTCGGTGATGGAGTCGATGCCTTCGTCGCTCGCTTGTTGCTGATTGAGTCCGCCGTCAGCAGTATCGATCTGCAATATTATATTTATCGTAATGATGAAACCGGCCGCTTGCTGACGTGGTTTTTATTGGATGCCGCGGACCGCGGGGTGCGAGTGCGTTTATTGCTGGATGATATGACCAGTGCCGACATGGACGGGCAGCTAATTGCCCTCGCGCGCCACCCTAACATCAATATTCGGTTGTTTAACCCAAGCACAGAGCGCAATTACCGCGGCCTTGCCATGTTGTTTGGTTTTAGTCGATTAAATCACAGGATGCACAATAAATCGTTCACCGTGGACAATGTGATGACTATTGTCGGTGGACGTAATATTGGTGATGAGTATTTTGCGGCGAATCGTGACCTCGAATTTGGCGATTTTGACCTGTTAGCCATGGGCGATGCTGTGCCTAAGGTATCCGATGAATTTGACCGATATTGGAATGCCGACACGACCCATCCGATTGAAGTCTTAAGTGACCATAATCCCACGCAGGCGGAGCTTGAGGCGCTGGCGCGGCGGGTGAGTGAGCAGCGTGAACAGTCTAAGTCCAGCGAATATGTGAAGCGCTTAGCCGAAAGCCAATTATTGGCAAATTTGCAGAGCGATAACATGACTTGGTTTTGGGGCAAAGCCTTAGTGCTGGTTGACCCGCCCGATAAATTGCAGCAGGGCGATAAATCCTCTTGGTTGCTCAGCCAGCTATTACCTTACCTGACACAGGTGGAGTCCGAGTTACTCATCATTTCGCCTTATTTTGTGCCGACGCAATCGGGAACCGATTTGCTCACACTCTTGGCACAGTCGGGTAAGCGGGTACGAGTCATTACTAATAGTCTGGCGGCAACCGATGTGCTGGCGGTGCATGCGGGATATAAGCAGTATCGAAAAACCTTGTTGGCTGCGGGCGTCGAAATCTACGAAGTGAAAGCCCAGGCGGGTGAGCGCTCCCACAGCTGGCATGGCAGCTCAAAAAGCAGCCTGCACGCCAAATCGTTTGTATTTGATAATAATCAGATATTTGTGGGCTCATTTAACTTTGACCCCCGTTCTGCGGCGGTGAATACCGAGCTTGGATTGTTGATCACTCAGCCACAATTGAGTGGCCATGTCAGCCATAATATTGAGGAGAAGCTCGCGACGAATACCTATCGACTCGCCTTGGAGGATGGCGATCTCGTCTGGTGGGACGATGGGGCGCAGCAGCGCTACGACAGTGAGCCTGACGCCGGATTTTGGCGTATCTTTGTCGCCGACTTCCTCGGGCTATTGCCAATAGAGTCACAGTTATAAGCTAAGGTGACTAAATAGCGGTTTTAGCTATCGCAACTCATTTTGTGAACCGTTATGATAAAAACAGAATAGTTAATGAGAATTTAGGTTTATGAAAAGCAAGGCAAGTCAATCCCAGGGGCTATTACTGTTTCGGTTGTCGCAAACACAGGTCTTTGCTCTGGGCACGCTTAAAATCCGTGAGTTAGTGCCTTACACTCCGCTGAGTAAAATTCCTCAATCTCATCCGACGATCATGGGAGCCGCTACGATTCGCGGCCATACCATTCCCGTGGTAGATATGGCGGCAGCGATTGGTTATCGCCCCATCAGCGATGAAGAGCGCCAACATTGCTATATCATCATTACCGATTGTCAGCGAATGATTATCGGCTTTTTGGTGCGTGCGATTGATAAAATCATCGAGTGCAATTGGCGTGATATTGAGGCGCCATCGGCTAATTTAGGCCGTAATGCCTTTTTAACCGGAGTGACACGTTACGATAATCAGCTGGTTCAGTTACTCGACGTTGAGTTGTTGCTGTCGAAAGTCTTCCCCGATGCGCCCGAGGCCAATCGCGCTATTTTAACTGACGTGCAGCGCGAGAAGTTAAAACCCATGCGTATTTTGTTGGTGGATGATTCTAAGGTCGCACGCAAACAACTTTCAGATGCGCTCGATAGCATTAACATTCCTTATTTTGTGACCCCAGACGGTAAAGAGGCGCTCTCGATTATGGAGCAGGCCGCCGCCGAGCATCATCCTATCGATATTCTGGTCAGCGATATTGAAATGCCTGGGCTCGATGGTTATGAGTTGGCGTTTGAAGTGCGTGATAATCCTCTTCTCGCCAAAGCTTATATCATTCTGCATACCTCACTTTCGAGCGAGATAAGCGTCAGCCAGGCTCATCAAGTTGGGGCAAATGAGGCGCTGACAAAGTTTGATGCCCATGAGCTGGTGGAAGCCATGCTGCGGGGCGCCGATTTAGCGGCAACGCGGGCGAATTAGGTCCCATGTTGGATTTTTGTAAGGGTTTTGCAGGGGCAGGGTAATTTAATCGGCTTATTTCCCTGCAAAGCTAGACAAGTTCGATCACATCCTATAAAAACCTTATTGGCCTCGATTTTGAAGGTGTGGGGTGGGGAAACTCAGCCGAAATATAATAACGATAGGTTAAGTAATGAAACAAGAATCGTCTTTGTTAGCCAAGTTGGCTAATGGCAGTTTGGTGCTGCAAATTCTCGTGGGGATCATCGCTGGTGTGAGTCTAGCCAGTTTTTCACATGAAGCCGCAAAGCAAGTCGCGTTTTTAGGAAGTCTCTTCGTAGGTGCATTAAAAGCCATCGCACCTATTCTGGTGTTTATCCTTGTGGCGTCTTCCATCGCCAATCAAAAGAAAAATACTCAAACCAATATGCGCCCGATTGTGGTGCTGTACTTATTTGGCACCTTCGCTGCAGCGTTAACCGCCGTGGTGTTAAGTATGATGTTCCCAACCAATTTAGTGCTGGTTGCTGGCGTTGAGGGCACCAGTCCGCCGCAGGGCATTGGTGAAGTGATCAATACCTTACTCTTCAAACTGGTTGATAACCCAGTCAATGCGTTAATGACGGGCAACTACATTGGCATTTTGGCTTGGGGTGTGGGTTTAGGTTTAGCCCTGCACCATGCGAGCGACTCGACCAAGCAAGTATTTGCCGATGTGAGCCATGGTATTTCGCAAATGGTGCGTTTTATCATTCGTTTAGCACCTATCGGTATCTTTGGTCTGGTGGCAGCGACCTTTGCCGAAACCGGTTTTGCCGCCATTGCGGGTTATGCCAAGCTATTGGCCGTGTTACTCGGCGCGATGGCGATCATAGCTTTGATTGTTAACCCGCTGATTGTTTACGTGAAAATTAAACGTAATCCCTATCCTTTAGTGATCCGTTGTCTGCGCGAAAGTGGCGTAACTGCATTTTTCACCCGTTCTAGCGCAGCGAACATTCCGGTGAATATGGCGCTGTGTGAAAAGTTAAAGCTGCATGAAGACACCTATTCTGTCTCTATTCCGTTAGGTGCAACCATCAACATGGGTGGCGCGGCGATTACCATTACCGTGCTGACCTTAGCCGCGGCGCATACCTTAGGCATTCAGGTGGATTTATTAACGGCGTTACTGCTGAGTGTCGTGGCGGCGATTTCGGCCTGTGGCGCATCCGGTGTGGCTGGTGGCTCGTTACTGCTTATTCCGCTGGCCTGTAGCCTGTTTGGTATTTCTAATGATGTGGCCATGCAAGTGGTTGCCGTTGGCTTTATTATCGGGGTTATCCAAGATGCGGCCGAAACCGCACTGAATAGCTCTACGGACGTGATTTTTACGGCCGCTGCTTGTGAAGCCGCTGAAAACAAAGCTAAACTTGGATAAAGTGTGCTGTTGTTAGTGTAGAAAAAGTATCATAAGAGCAGTCACCACGGTGGCTGCTTTTTTTATGGGAGTAGTTATGATCCTTTTCGATTTTAAGGACTTAGATGCGGCTAAGTCTTGGTATGGCGTTAATGATACCGTGATGGGCGGCCTGTCACGCAGTAAGCTCACCATCTCTCCGTTAGGTTATGGGATGTTTAGCGGCCATGTGTCGCTCGCCAATGGTGGTGGCTTTGCCTCGGTGCGCTGCGAGTTTTCGCCGCTTGCTGTCGGCGAGTTTAGTGGAATTTACCTCGAACTCGACCGTGACAGAAGCAAGCACTACAAAGTGAACCTTAAGGATGCCGATACGCCGCAGAGCACGGTTTATCAGGCGCCAATGCCTGATGCTAAGCATCAATCCTTTGGCGTTAACGGTGGCAGTATTATTCACTGGCAACGCATCGAAATCCCTTTTACGGCGTTTCATCCCCAGTGCCGTGGTAAGCCGATTGAGCGCGCTGCGATCGATTTAAGCCGTTTGACTAGCATAGGGCTGGTAATTGGCGCGCAGCAAAGTGGTGATTTTTCGTTAAAGATTAAATCGATAGGTTGTTATTAAAGGGATAACCCTAAGTTTATCCCTTTACGTTAACCGCTCACTTTAGAGTGATCTAGGCGCCGACAATCCCTAAGGGCGTGGCATGTTCCCACGCGCCGCGGGTAAAGTCGGGGAAGTTGACCGAGTTGCTGCGGTTATTCAGCGATTGCTCACTTAAAATATTCACCACAGACCAAGCGGCGCCATCGTAGACATCCTGATCGAGCGCCTCGCCGTTACGTAGGCAATAGATCATACGCCAGAGCATCACAAAATCCATCCCGCCATGACCGCCGTTGATTTCGGCTTCTTTACCGATGCGATGCCAGAGTGGATGATCGTATTTGTCATACCACTTTTGCATGTCCATATCCCACTCGTGGTAACTCTTACCAAAACCGCCGTGCTCAACGGCAATCCGATTTGGGAATCCGGCAAAAACGCCATTGGTGCCTTGGATAAGGTTATGGCGGCTGTAGGGCCGAGGAGTAGTGGTATCGTGCTGAACCATAATGGTTCGGCCCTTAATGGTTTTAATCAGGCTAGTGCTCATATCGCCATTGATGTACTTGAGCTGATTACGCTCATGATCGGCGGGGAATTCTCGTTTGGCATACAGCGCGCGACCGAGCGCGGGTGAACTCATGGAGGTGAGATAATCGAAGCGGTCACCGCGGTTGATGTTCATATATTGAGAAATCGGCCCTAAGCCGTGGGTCGGATATAAGTTACCGTTGCGTTTGGTGTGCCAATAGGTGCGCCACGAACCGGTTTTATGGTCGATTTCCTTCATTTGCCAGCGCAGCTCATGGATATAAGCAGCCTCACCGTGGAGCAACTCGCCAAACACACCTTGGCGCACCATGTTGAGCACCATCAATTCTTCGCGGCCGTAATTGACGTTCTCCATCATCATGCAGTTTTTCTGGGTGCGTTCGGCGGTGTCGACAAGTTGCCAGCATTCTTCCACTGTCAGTGCCAATGGCACTTCCACAAAGGCGTGTTTACCACTTTCCATGGTATCTATGGCCATGGGGGCGTGCCATTCCCACGGGGTTGAAATAATCACAATATCGATATCATCGCGGTTTAACAGCTCGCGATAGCTGAGATCATTCCCCGTGTAAACCGTAGGTTTTGGTCGGTTTTGCTTAACGATATGCTCAACGGCTCTATCGATAACGGCTTGGTGGGTATCACAAATGGCTTTAAGTTCCGCGCCTTCTAAGTGACAGAATTGTTCGACATGGCTAAAACCCCGCTCCCCCACACCGATAAAACCGACTCTAACCAGCTCCATTTTCGGGGCGATAAGTCCGATCACGGATTTTCCAACGCGGGGTTTAGGGGCAACGCTGCTGGCGTTGGCATTGAGGGCAATATTGGCCGTAACCAGACCTGCGGTAACGGCGCCCGCAGCTTTTAGAAAATGGCGGCGATGAATATTGTGCATAAGCTTCCTGCATTATTTTTTGATTATTTGTAGGTCGATGTATATCCCGTTTGTTATATCAGAATCCTAAGCCGAGTGAATAAGAAAAGATGTAACAAGCTCATTCATGGGGATGAATGCGCAAGAGGTGAAATAAGGTATTTATCTTTACTTTAGCGATAGGTAAATAGTGATAAAGATCGCGTTTTTATTTTCTAATTAAGCTACACTGCCGATTAATTAATCAGGCGAAATTATCTTTTAGTTTTTAAACGTTTAGCAAATTTAATTTAACCAAAAAATTACATTCCGTGGTTGATTTGGGGGAATTTGCGACTCGGGGGAGTAAAGCGGTAAATGGGTTCTATGCTTAATGTACTACCACAACTGACGTTCACTTTAGGTGAGTGGGTATTGCATAAGGATATCAGGATGTCTGGGATTGAAAAACGCCGTTGCCTTCATTGGCGGGAGTCAGATATGCAAAATCGAGAAATTATTGGTCGTTGGTTAGATGAGCGTCCACTGCTTGGTGACAAAATTACCCTCTATAAAGAAGCGGACAAATATTATTTAGAAACTTGGTTTAGCGATGGCTGCCATAGTTTGGATGAAGTGAGTTTGTCCGATACGCCACATGGCCAAAAAGTGGAAGATGTCGGCGGCAACTTCTTCGGTGAATATTTTATGGTGACGCCTGCCATGCAACTGCAGTTTTGCAATGAGCAGGGCAGTTATTTCGAAGTCGATAAGTTAATGGCGGATATTGATTTCAATCAGCGCGTGGCTTAATCAGTCGCAGCGAAAGACGCTAATCAATAAATCGGCAAACCCTAACTCGGTTTGCTCAATACGAGGTCGCTTATGGCGACCTCGTGTCTTTTTAGCGGTTAGCTATTTGCGCTAAGCCGAGAAGGGATGCTTACTGTAAAAATGCATGGTTTTACCCGAGTAAGGGTGGGTAAAACGCAAACTTTGGGCGTGAAGGCAGAGTCTCGGTCTAGCCTTTATCACTTCATCATCGCCATAAAATTCATCCCCAAGAATGGGATGCCCCAAGGCGAGCATATGCACCCTAAGTTGGTGGGTTCGGCCCGTTTGTGGCGTTAATTCGACTAAGGTGCTGTTTTCGCGTCTTTCTAGCACTCGGTAATGGGTCAGAGCACTCTTCGCGCCAGCCGTCCCCGCCGCTTGCGTCTTTTGATAGGGCGGGTGCTCGGGATCGGGCGCGATGGCTAAATCGATTATCCCTGCATCCTTTGCAATTACACCCATGACCTCGGCGATATACACTTTCTCGTTTTGCCTATCTTGGAACTGGGTTTTTAACTGGGATTCGGCCTTTTTGTTGCGGGCAAACACCATAATGCCTGATGTGGCGCAATCGAGTCGATGCACGAGAATGGTGTCAGGATACAAACGTTGTAGCCGGGTGAGGGCGCAATCGAAGGTATGTGCGGCTCGGCCGGGGTTAGACAACAATCCAGAAGGTTTATTAATAATGATCAAATCTCTATCTTGATAGCGAAGATCTAACCAAGGGACTGAAGGGGGCTGGTAATCAAATATCTGCATCGTATCCTCATCATTTGCGCGGCCATACTAGCAAAATATCAGTCACTAAGCAGTATATTCTCGAGCTGGCATTGGCTGAGGCTGTTAGAACTGAACTAGAACTGTGCCAACCACAATCTGAACTTCATGCCCCAAGTCGAGGTGACTCCCGAGGTGATATAACGTATCTCCCCTTGGGTATCGATAATATAAATGGCTGGAAATGCCATCGCGCCCCACTGAGTACTTCGCTCACCATCGTCATCGTTTAGCACCGGAAAGTGATATTGATGCCCGTCCATATAGTGCTTGATCTCGCTATCACTACCAGAGGCCACCGCCACTGAAATCACCTTATGGTCTTGGCTGATACTCTCAACCATAGGGGAAGTTACGCGGCACACCGGGCACCAAGTGCCCCAGAAATAGACTAATGTTGGCTCTGTCTGGGCCGAATTAAGTGCAAGCTGGCTACCATCAATCGCGATACCGCTTAATGCTGGCGCTTGGCCGGTGAGCATATCCCGTTGCAAATAGAGGCTGACGCCGTAAAGCACCAGCGCCATGATGCTAAGATCTCTAAGTTGTTTGAGCCAAAAGCGCGGGCTTCGCATTTTTTGGCGCCAATTGAGTGCTTGAGCTGGCTTAGCGCTTGAGTTTGCAGTCGTCACTGTGACGAGAACCTCACTGAATAGGCGTTATCGCAAAGGCGTTAGGATAAATGCTTAGGCTTAAATAAGGCTTGAACACTGAATTCACTTATTCGAGCCTGTGCCAACTTCCGAGCGTAGTTCGAGCTAAGCGCTAAGTTCGAATCTAGTCGGCAGAACCATTAGGTAGATAGTCACTCGGGGTTTTGCGACTCCAAATACGGGTGTAGGCCATTAACTGAGGGTAAAAGGTACGAAAGGCGGTTTCTGTCTCTATCTGCATTTTCGCTAGCAGTTTATCCGCGCCGTTAAATAAGGCACTGTGCGGATGACCTTTGGCCCGTTGCGCTAATGCCTGTTGAATGCCTTTAGGTGTAGCGTAAGCGTTTAACCAATCTTGACTACGCATATCGGCGATGAGGTCCAGACAGGGCTGAGGGTGATACTCATCGCATTGCGTCGCAAATTCGGCCAGTTCGCGATAGGCCTTTTGGCTAAATTCAGGCAACGGCAGGTGATGATATTCTTCCCAGTAGTAGGCTAAATAATGATCGAAACTTACGAACATCAAATCTGCTGCTATGCTTGTTAACTGGGCAGGGAACAGGGCCATCAGCTCTTGGGTCAGTTCATGGGTGGCGCAGAGCTGATTGATTTCTTGGTTTAACCACAGTCCTTGGCGAAGTGCTTGCGGCGCAGAATCGATTGGCGCGGTGATAAAATTGCCTGCCAGATTGGCGCTTAGGTGGGTTTTACTGATCTCGGCCAGATGTAAGTGTGTAAGAATGTTCATTTTTTGTGCTTGGTTAATCGCGTTAGTTCACGGTATCATGGGCGGGCGCGCTGAGGAAAGCGCAAATAGGCAAAAATCGTGTGCTTTTCTAAGGGAGTGCTTACGTTAGCGTTTCAACAGGAGGGTAAATGCTAACAATGGGCTGAAAATGCACCAATCAATTAACCTGTTAAGGATCATGGATGATGTGGAACTGGTTTACCAAAATGCTCGGTAAAGACGAGCGCCCTAAGCGTAAAAAAGTGCTTGTCGATATTCCCTATGAGCAACATAGCTTTCGTATGGATCATTTTTCGCGGACTCGACCTAAATATGATGTCGATGATGCGTTAGCCTCAAATGTGCTAAATGAGTCAGACGCCGATATGGATATCGCGAACAAGTAATCTTGATCTTATTGGCCTCTAACCATAGACTAGCCGCCGTTCTAAGCTATCTAGAGGCCTTTGCATGCGCGTAACAGACTTTTCCTTCGATCTTCCCGACGAACTTATCGCTCGTTATCCCATGGCGCAACGCAATGCGTCACGTCTGTTAACCCTAGATGGCAATACTGGCACGCTCGCCGATAAACAGTTTACCGATCTGCTGGGGATGATTAATCCTGGCGATTTAATGGTATTCAACAATACCCGGGTGATCCCTGCGCGTCTATTTGGCCAAAAGGCCAGTGGTGGCAAACTCGAGATTTTAGTTGAGCGTATGCTCGACGATAAGCGCATTCTCGCCCATGTACGTAGCTCTAAATCCCCGAAGGTGGACAGCATTATCCACCTCGATGGCGGTTATGAGATGAAGATGGCGGCGCGCCATGACGCTTTATTTGAGCTCGAACTCTTATCCGACCTGACGATTTTAGAAGTGCTCGAAGCAGTAGGCCATATGCCACTGCCCCCTTATATCGACCGTCCCGATGAGGATGCCGATAAAGAGCGCTATCAAACCGTGTATAACCAAAACCCAGGTGCGGTTGCCGCGCCAACGGCGGGATTACACTTTGACGATGCAATGCTCGATGCCTTAAAAGCCAAGGGCGTGAATATCGCGTTTGTGACTTTGCATGTGGGTGCAGGCACCTTCCAGCCAGTGCGCGTCGATAACGTGCTCGAGCACAAAATGCATTCCGAGTGGGCCAATGTGCCGCAGGATGTGGTGGATTTAATCGCCCAAACTAAAGCGGCGGGCAAGCGTGTGGTTGCTGTGGGGACGACGTCCGTGCGCTCCTTGGAGAGTGCGGCCCGTGCAAGTGAAGGCGAACTTAAGGCCTTTAGCGGCGATACCGATATCTTTATCTACCCTGGGTATCAGTTCCAAATCGTCGATGCCATGATCACTAACTTCCACCTGCCGGAATCGACCCTCATCATGTTGGTCAGTGCCTTTGCTGGTTTTGACCATGTTATGGCGGCGTATCAACACGCAATCACGCAAAAATATCGCTTCTTTAGCTATGGCGATGCCATGTTTGTGACGAAAAAAGCTCACTAGACCAAGATTTTGTTTTAAAATAGCCGCCCACATTGAGTTTGGGCGGTAATTTTTTTCAGCCAAAGGTTGAACCTTTTGGATCTGCCCCTATCTCTATTGTTAATCAAAATGGCGCGTGCCATTACAAATGTAGTCAGACTGTTTATCTGGCGAGGTGAATTATGAAATTTGAACTCGACACTACCGACGGCCGTGCGCGCCGTGGTCGCTTGATTTTTGAACGCGGCACGGTGGAAACCCCAGCCTTCATGCCTGTTGGTACCTACGGTACAGTAAAAGGCATGACGCCTGAAGAAGTACGTGCCACTGGCGCGGACATTCTGCTCGGTAACACTTTCCACCTGTGGTTACGTCCCGGCGAAGAAATCATGCGTAAGCATGGTGACTTGCACGATTTTATGAACTGGCAGCGTCCTATTCTGACCGATTCGGGCGGTTTCCAAGTGTTCAGTTTGGGTGACATTCGTAAAATTACCGAAGAAGGTGTGCATTTCCGTTCGCCAATCAACGGCGAGAAAATCTTCTTAGATCCTGAAAAATCAATGCAAATTCAACATGCATTGGGCAGTGATGTGGTAATGATTTTTGACGAATGTACCCCGTATCCGGCGACAGAAGATGAAGCGCGCAAGTCAATGCAGATGTCACTGCGTTGGGCTAAGCGTTCACGCGACGAGTTCGACCGTCTGGAAAACCCCAATTCATTATTTGGGATCATCCAAGGCAGTGTTTATGAAGATTTACGCGACGAGAGCTTAAAAGGCTTAGTCGACATTGGTTTCGACGGTTATGCCGTCGGTGGTTTGGCCGTAGGTGAGCCTAAGGAAGACATGCACCGCATTCTTGAGCATGTCTGTCCACAAATTCCTGCGGACAAGCCGCGCTATCTGATGGGGGTCGGTAAGCCAGAGGATTTAGTTGAAGGTGTGCGTCGTGGTATCGACATGTTTGACTGTGTGATGCCAACCCGTAACGCCCGTAACGGTCATCTGTTTACCAGTGAAGGTGTGATCAAGATCCGCAATGCGCGTCATCGTGATGACACTTCACCGCTCGATCCTAAGTGTGATTGTTATACCTGTAAAAACTATTCACGGGCATACCTTTACCATTTAGATCGTTGTAATGAGATTCTGGGTGCGCGTTTAAACACCATTCACAACTTGAGATACTATCAAATGTTAATGGAAGGTTTGCGCGGGGCGATTGAGACGGGTACATTAGACGCCTTTGTAAAGGACTTCTATACCAGTCAAGGTCGTGAAGTACCAGAGTTAGTCGATTGATTTTTTGCTAATAAGAAGAGAAAACTATGTTCATTTCAAATGCATATGCAAATGCTGCAGGCGCTCCACAGGGTGGCGGCACCATGGAATTGATTTTCATGCTGGTGATTTTCGGTCTGATTTTCTATTTCATGATTTTCCGTCCGCAATCTAAGCGTGTTAAAGAGCACAAGAACCTGATGTCATCTTTAAGCAAGGGCGATGAAGTCCTGACCAGCGGCGGTATCTTAGGCAAGATTGCAAAGATCAGCGATGAAAATGACTACGTGTTACTGAGCTTGAACGACACGACTCAAATTACAATTAAAAAAGATTACATTGCAGCTGTATTGCCTAAGGGCTCTATCCAGTCGTTGTAAGCCAAGAGGGCTCAGGCGTGTTAAATAAATACCCAATGTGGAAAAACATTATGGTGGTGCTCGTCATCGCCATAGGTTGTTTCTATGCCGTACCTAACCTGTTCGGTGAAGATCATGCGGTGCAAGTAGTGGCGACTCGAGGTGCTGAAGTCACGGCATCTACCCAAGCCAGAGTGAACGAGCTGTTAGCCAGTAAGGGCATTGCGGTAAAACGTTCTGAGCTTGAAAAAGGCCAATTGTTGGTTCGCGTACAAAACGCGGATCAACAGTTGCTGGCCAAGGAAACCATCGCCGAAGACTTAGGCGATAAGTTTACTGTGGCACTTAATCTTGCCCCTGCGACGCCGCAGTGGCTCGAGTCCATGGGCGGTAGCCCAATGAAACTCGGTCTGGACCTTCGTGGTGGTGTGCACTTCCTAATGGAAGTGGACATGGGCGAAGCCATCCGCAAGATGGAAGAGGCCAAAGTGGCCGATTTCCGTTCACAATTACGTGAAGAAAAAATCCGTTACGCGGGCATTCGCAACAATGCACAAGGTATCGAGATTAAATTCCGTGACAAAGAAAGTTTAGCCAGTGCAGAACGCTTCTTAAAATCGCGCAGCAATGACATGGTGTTCACCGACGTGACCAAGGGTGAAGACTTTGCTCTGCAAGCCGTGATGAGCGAAACCTATCTTAAGCAGATTAAAGAAGAAGCGCTGCAGCAAAACATTACTACTATCCGTAACCGTGTGAACGAGTTAGGGGTAGCTGAGCCTGTGGTTCAACGCCAAGGTGCTGAGCGTATTATCGTTGAGCTGCCAGGTGTACAAGACACTGCCCGTGCCAAGGAAATCTTAGGTGCTACTGCATCGATTGAATTCCACATGGTAGACGATAAGGCCGACCCGAATGCGGCGCAATCTGGCCGTGTTCCAGCGGGTTCTGAGGTGTACCAACGCCGTGAAGGCGGTCAAGTGGTACTGAAGAAGGAAGTGATGCTAACGGGTGATCATATCACTGGGGCACAACCTAGCTTCGACCAATACAGCCGTCCACAGGTGAGCATCAACCTCGATGCTAAAGGCGGTACCATTTTCTCTAACGTGACTAAGGACAATATCGGTAAACCGATGGCGACCTTGTTCATCGAATATAAAGACAGCGGTGAACGTAACGCCGATGGCAGCGTCAAGATGCAGAAAATCCAAGAAGTGATTTCTGTGGCGACCATTCAAGCGCGTTTAGGCCGTAACTTTGTGATCACTGGCTTAAGCCATGGTGAAGCACAAAACCTTGCACTGCTGCTGCGTGCTGGTGCCCTGATTGCGCCTGTATCGATTGTGGAAGAACGTACTATCGGTCCAAGCCTAGGTGCGGAAAACATCGAAAGCGGTGTGCAAGCCATGATTTGGGGTATGGCAGTCGTACTTATCTTCATGTTGGTTTACTACCGTAGTTTCGGCTTGATCGCTAACTTAGCCTTAACGGCCAACTTAGTGATGGTGGTTGGGGTGATGTCTATGATCCCTGGCGCCGTATTAACCCTGCCTGGTATTGCGGGTATGGTGTTAACTGTGGGTATGGCGGTTGACGGTAACGTACTGATTTACGAGCGTATCCGTGAGGAGTTACGTGCAGGTCGCAGCGTGCAGCAGGCGATTCACGAAGGTTACGGTAACGCATTCTCTACCATCGCCGACGCTAACATCACCACCTTCTTGACAGCGCTGATCTTGTTCGCCGTCGGTACGGGCGCGATTAAAGGCTTCGCAGTAACCCTGATGATCGGTATTGCGACATCGATGTTTACCGCTATCGTGGGTACTCGCTCAATCGTGAACGCGATTTGGGGCGGTAAGCGCGTGAAGACGCTGTCTATCTAAGGGGAAGCGATAATGTTAGAAATTTTATCTTTAAAACGTACGGTTAACTTCCTCCGTCATGCGCTGCCTATCAGTATTATGTCTGCCATTTTGGTGTTTGGCTCGCTGGTGTCCTTGGCGACCAAAGGCATTAACTGGGGCTTAGACTTTACCGGCGGTACTGTGGTTGAGATGGAGTTTACTCAACCCGTCGATTTGAACGTGCTGCGTTCGAAATTGTCTGCACCTGAGTTAGATGGTGCAGTGGTACAAAACTTCGGTTCTAGCCGTGACATATTGGTGCGTCTGTCGGTGAAAGAAGGCGTGAGCAGCGATGTACAGGTGAAATCTGTGATGGCTGCGGCCCAACAAGTGGATGCGGGTGTTCAACAGAAACGTGTTGAGTTCGTCGGTCCTCAAGTGGGTAAAGAACTGGCCGAGCAGGGCGGTTTAGCGGTATTGGTCGCGCTTATCTGTATCATGATCTACGTGTCCTTCCGTTTCGAATGGCGTTTAGCCTTCGGTTCGGTGGCAGCACTTGCCCACGACGTGATTGTGACCTTAGGTGTGTTTTCCTTATTCCAACTGGAATTCGACCTGACCGTATTGGCGGGGGTATTAACGGTTGTGGGTTACTCACTTAACGATACTATCGTTGTGTTCGACCGTATCCGTGAAAACTTCCTCAAGATGCGTAAGAGCGAGCCTGAAGAAGTGGTCAACGTCTCTATCACCCAAACCATGAGCCGTACCATTATCACTACCGGTACGACGCTGGTGACCGTTGTGGCGCTGTTCCTGAAGGGCGGCACTATGATCCATGGTTTTGCGACAGCACTTTTATTGGGCATTTTCGTCGGTACTTATTCTTCTATCTACGTAGCAAGTTACCTTGCGATCAAACTGGGCATTTGCCGTGAGCATATGATGCCAGTTGAAGTCGAGAAAGAAGGCGCCGATCAGCCTTCGATGATGCCTTAATCGGCTATTGAGACTCGAAGTCGTGTATTACGACTGTTGAAAAAAAAGCCACCGTTGAGGTGGCTTTTTTTACTGAGAATTTTGGCCTTTCCGATAATCTGCTAGCAAACTCACAACTTTATAGTGACTAATGCTGTAAAACCTAAATGTTAATTTCATTAACAACTGCTGTAAAAAACAGCGCTCGACAGGCTCGGTTATTTCACAGTAGGATGTCGGCTGCCCATATCTAGAGAGTATTGTTGTAGGATGTCGCATGGAAGAACGTAAGACGTTAGTCGCTGGTGGAAACTTATTGCAGGCCCATACATGGAAGGGATTATTAGAAGCCTGTGGTATTCATGTGGAGTTGCGTGGCGAGGCCTTATTAGGCGGCGTGGGCGAATTGCCCGCCGGGCTACATAACGTTGAGCTTTGGGTACGTGAGTCGCAACTGGCGAAAGCACAGGCCCAGTTAAGTGGCTTGGATGTGATTAGTCCCCAGTGGCAATGCGTGCAATGCCATGAGATGAATGAGGGCAGTTTTGAATTATGTTGGCATTGCAGCGCCGAGCGCAGCGAAAGCCATAATTAATCCTCATCCCATTCACCGTTTCTCAAACCGCTGGCACTGTTATGCGTTGAAGGCATGGGGCTAGCCGCCTTGTTCTCAGCGCCAAGCGCCTATTCAAGGCTACCCGAGTAGGGCTAAGAGGCGGGAGCCATTCCCCCCGCAAGCTTTGGCTTATAAAGCCCGCGATTGTCACATGCCGTTAACCGCAAGGATTGCGTCTCCCTGCGTAGCGAATTACACTTCAATTGATATTAGCTAAGTCATTCAATCCCTTATCTAAGGAGCATCTGATGCATCCATCCAGTGCTTTTTCAGCCCTTGTCGAATCGATTCGTCCCCATGTTGTTGAAGTGAGTATTGAAGCCTATCAAGCCGATGACGCTTGGGTGTTGATAGATGTCCGTGAAGATAATGAATGGCTACAGGATCACCTGCCGCAGGCGAAGCACATGAGCCGCGGCATTATTGAGCGCGACATTGAACAGCGCTTTCCCGATAAACATACACCCCTGTTGCTCTATTGCGCGGGCGGCGCTCGCTCAGTGCTGGCGGCCAGCAGTTTGCAGCTTATGGGCTACCAAAAGGTCGCCTCCTTGATTGGCGGTTACAAGGGCTGGATCCAACGCCAACTGCCCGTAGTGCAAGAGTAATTTAGGCTGGGTTTTCTTTTTATAGGCGAGTGGCATGCAATATTTCCCGCTGTTTATTGATACTGTTAATTTAAATGTCCTGTTGGTGGGGGCAGGGGATGTCGCCAGTCGTAAGCTGGCCTTGCTGACGCGTACCGAAGCCAATATCCATGTGATTGCTCCCGAGGTGAATCCCGAGGTGAAGGCCTATGCCGATGCAGGCAGGATTTTATTGTCTGAGCGGCCCGTGGTGCAGGCCGATATTCAAAATTACGATCTCATTTATTTAGCGACCGCAAACGATAAGCTCAATGCTGAATTGGCCACCTTAGCCACCGAGCGGGGAATTTGGGTCAATGCCGTGGATAATCCCGCCTATTGCCGCTTTATTACCCCATCGATTGTCGATAGGGGCCGTCTTGTGGTGGCGATAAGCACTGCTGGCGCCGCGCCCGTGTTTGCGCGCACCATTCGCGCCCGCTTAGAGACCAGCCTGCCGCAATCCCTTAACCCCTTGTTCGACTTCGTGGCCGACAAGCGTCTCGAAGTGCAGCAAAGACTCACTAAAACCGCGACACGCCGATTGTTTTGGGAGCGCTTTTTCGACACCAATGGCGATAGATTTGATGCGCGCACCCCTGAGCATTATCAAAATGCTTTTAATAATATCGTCAGCCGCGGGGAAATCCTGTTATTGGACGAGGCGACACCCGTCGAGTTATTGCCGCTGGCGGCCATGCCGTTATTACAGCGCCTCGACTGGATTTACAGCGAGGTAGGTTTAGCCGAGGACTTGGCTGAGCTGGTGCGCCGCGATGCTAATCGCGCAGCGCTCCCTGCGCTGAGTGATATCAGCCGTGAATATGAGCAAGGTTCACGGATGTTGTTGGTTGCCGACACCCAGAAGATTGAACAACTTAAGGCGCATTTCCCGGTGGCTAAGCATTTACGCCCTGGCGCAATTTAGTCTTCTTTATCGCAGTTTGTTTGAGCTGACGGCGAGTCTTAGGTAGACTCGCCGTTATTTTTTATCGTTAAGTTTAGGATGTACTATGGCTCTCAAAGCGACCGTATTTAAGGTCAATCTTCAGATCGCCGATATGGACCGAGGTTATTATCAAGATCATCAGCTGACGTTAGCGCAGCATCCCTCCGAGACCGATGGCCGCATGATGGTGCGTCTGCTGGCCTTTATCCTAAACGCTTCCGAGACCTTAAGTTTTACTAAGGGATTGTGCGTCGACGATGAGCCTGAGCTGTGGGACAAGAGTCTTTCCGGTGAAGTGGACCTGTGGATTGAGTTTGGCCAAGCCGATGAGAAATGGCTACGTAAGGCGAGCGGCCGCGCGAAAGCGGTGCAGCTGTTTACCTACGGTGGTCGTAGTGTTCCTATTTGGTGGAAACAGAATCAAGCGGCCCTCGAGCGTTATAAAAACCTTAAAGTGTGGAATATTGCCGAAGAGTCGGTGACGGCGATGGAGGCGTTAGTGAGCCGCACCATGTCGCTGCAGGCGTCCATCAGTGAAGGGCAAGTCTGGTTATCGGATAATGAGCACAGCGTGCTTATCGAGCCCGAAATGCTTAAAGATGACCAATAAAAAAGAGCCTGCAATTGCAGGCTCTTTTTTTAGACGAACATTATTGGAATTTCAGTTCCCAGCTATCGATATAGCCTACGTCGCCACGGCCGCTATCAACCGCTTTGAGTTTCCACACACCGCTCGACTCAACGCCAGTCATATCAACTGTGTAGCTCTTGTTGATATTGTCTGCGCCAGCGCCAGTGTTGTTATGCAGTGTTGCAGTTTGGCCTGTTGGGCTGATGAGCTGCACTTTTAAGTCACCAATGTAAGGGTGAACAATATTCACCACGGCAGTCACAGTGCCTGAGTTACCCGTGCGAGTGACAGTGATTGGGCTAGTGATACCTGTGGTCTTGTTATCAGGAATATTGTAGTTATCAGTGTTGGTGTAGCTTGCTGGCGTGGTCGGAGTGCCACCACCGCTTTGGGCTGTGTAGCTTGCGGTTAACGATACACCGCTAAAGGCAGAATAGCCTTTCACCATAGCGTAGTAAGTACCAGATTGAACATTGCTGATTGGGCAAGATTCACTGTTACCACCCTTGTATGGACGGCAATCATAGTTTGAGGTCGTAGGTGCTGCGCCGTACTGTACGTACAGATCAGCATCACCCGTGCCACCGTTCATCACAAAGCCTAAGTTAGTGGCACCCTGTGGCACTTCAAACGAGAAATGCAGTTCTTCACTGGCGGCGCCGCTTAGACCGGTTTTCGGCACACCGTTAACTAACACACTGTCAGTTGGAGTAGGGTCAACCGGATCTGTAGGACCATTACAGGAAGCATCTAAGAAGGTTTTCGCTGCAACGGCATTGACCAGACCATAGCCATAGTAGTCATCACGGCCTGCAGTGCCTAAGTCTTCAGCAGTTTGTTTGAGCGCGTTACGTACCTGAGCAGCGCTACATTCTGGATGGTAGCTCCACACTAGCGTCGCCACACCAGAAACGTGTGGAGTCGCCATTGACGTACCGTTGTAATACTCGTAGTCCTTATTGCCTTGGTTGCTTACGGTCACTGTTGCGCCTAACTGGTTACGCAGTGCTAAACCGGTTGCACGGTCAACAGACACTGACACCATGTTGATTTCGCTGTTAGCATCGACCAAGAAGGGGTTTTGTAACCCTGGTAAGGCACTGTTACTGTACACGATAACGGCGCTGGCACCTGCATTCTTACAGGCTTTTACTGCATTGATTTCAGGGTACGAAGTGCCTTGGTTACCCACACGCTCAACTAAACATACCTTGTTGGCCATGTTGCCACAGTTGAAGGTTGAGCCGCTAACCGTACATTCGGCTAAGGTTGCGGTTGCGGTGCCATTGTATGGATTTGGCGCGTAGTTGGTGCCCGATGGCGTAAAGCGATTGTGCGGCACAACGCCTGAGTTGAAGTAAGACTGACCACCGATAGTAATATCGGCTAAGCGACCCTCACCGCGGGTAACGGTAGAGAGAATGGCTTCACCAGGACCCGAGATCTCAACTTGGTTGGTGTACTGAGAGAAAGCAGAGTGGTCTTTATGATTATCGACTGATGCCACTGACATCACCGCATCGTACGAAGCGGGGTAGCTGTGGGTATTGTTACCATCGTTACCGGCAGCGGCAATCAACAGCACGCCGTTATTGTAGTGAGCCGCTAACGCGTTACGCTCGGTAGTGCTCGAACCTGCGCCGCCTAAGCTCATGGTGACGACGTTTGCGCCATTTGCCACACAGGTATCTACGGCCGATACGAGGGATGAGGAGTAACCCCAGCCAGCCTCGTTAAAGACTTTAATCACATGGATGTTGGCATTTTGATTTGGCAGTACGCCAATCACGCCATCGTTGTTGGCAATTGCCGCGATAGTACCTGCAACGTGGGTACCATGCGCGTTGTTATTGCCCGGTTCGTACCAGTTACCTGTACCTGAGTTGTTGGTGCCCGTGACATTGTTACCGCTTAAGTCGCTGTGACCACGGTCATAACCTGAGTCGATAATACAGATGGTACGGTTACCCGCTTGGCTGTCGCTTAATTGGGTTGCACCTACAAAGGTTTGTCCCCAAGGCGTTGTTTCGCTTAGCAGGTGGCGTGGCATGTCTTCTTCCACATATTCCACATCGGCGCGGGCTCTTAATGCCTTAATGCCATTGTTATCCAGCTTAACTGAGTAGCTGTTACTGCGTCCGATACGCTTCATTTCTTTGGCTTGCGCCTTGTTTAACACACTGTGCTGGGCGCTAATTTCAGCCACTTGAGGCTGATAATTCATTGTGGTAGCGAGCTGATCGCTGCTCTGCAGGCTGCTTTCAGACATCAGGGCTGGCGCATCGGCATTTTTAAATTTAACGATATAGCGCTTTGGCAGTGGCGAGGTCTGTGCTTGTTTGGCTGCGGCAAAACCCGGTGCGTCGGGGGCAGCATTAACACCTGCCGAGATCGCAATAGCTAAGCTAGATAAACTCAGGGCTATCTTAGTGGTTCGATTGATTGTCATGTTTTTCTTCCATGTTCAATTTAGTGTTAATCATTATTATTTTGTGCTTTTAAAGAATAACTACGACTCAGATGCTACTCGGTTAGTGAATTTATCTTTGAGGTAAGTGTTTGTAAATTAAATGTTAATGGTATGGTGGTTGGTAAAAACAACTGTGTTGATAAGCGTTTAAAATGAATAAATACTCGTGTGTAACAAGTTGTAACCGATATTTTTAAATATTTATGTTTTTTTATGTGGAAAAGGTGAATAAGCAAATGCGAATTTTTACGCTGAAAATGGCGATATCTTTAAAACGGGGTGAAGCTATTTGATTGAAATTACTTTATATATTTTTTTGGAATGAATAATTTCAAAAATAGTTTTATCTGTTAGGTTAAGATGTTGAATTTTATTCAAGTGATTGATTATGCGGTTTTATTGAATTTCAGTGTCGGTAGTTTGTCGTTTGCCAATATATTGGCTTATTTGCATATCATTAACAGCATAAACGACTGATAAATATCTGTGTCAGGGTTAAAGAGAAGAACAAAATACAAAAAAAGCGCCAACTGGCGCTTTTCATCGTTAATCTAAACAGCGAATTATTCTGTTTTAGGCTGAGCGTCGGCTAAGGTTTGATAACCGCCACCGTTATAGGTTTGGGTATAACCCGCTGCGACTAAGGCTTCGGTCGCGATACTGCTGCGTCGACCACTACGGCAATACAACACCACGGGCGCATCTTTGGCGATACCGCGCTTAGCAAACTCGGCGGCGACTTGCTCAAAGGGAATATTAACCGCATTGGCTAAATGGCCTTCGGCAAACTCCTCTGGGGTGCGAACATCGAGCACCATTGCGCCAGCAGCGATTTTTTGCCACGCCACTTGGGGCTCTTGATCGGCGGCACTTGCCGCGCTGGGGACTAAGGCAAGTGATGACAGACTCAAGAGGGCCACCCCCAGTAAGGTTTTACTGCGACACAGTAACTTGTTGAACACTGACTTTCTCCTTTGCAAATATGCATTAACCTTGTCTAGCGATTTCAGCCTCAGATTTGACGCCCAATTTGCGTAATACCATGGCCGCAGGGCAAAAACCCGTAAAAGCGCTTTGGAATAGGTTAGCGCCAACGAAGGCCGTTAACCACAAAAAGTTATGGTGTACAAAAGCGGTTAACACCAAAGACAGTAACACCATAAATCCGGCAAAAGCCATAATGCTGCGTTCGAGTGACATACCTTGCTCCTAGCGGCAGCCTAAAAGCTGCCTATTGTGGTTTAATCAGCTGTTTGAGTTAAGTTTATGCGATTTTTCATCGCCGCGTAGTAAAGCACTGGAATAACGATTAGGGTCAGTAAGGTCGAGATAAAAATCCCGAAAATCAGACTGATCGCAAGCCCGTTGAAGATAGGGTCGTCCAAGATAAACAGGGCACCAATCATGGCCGCCAAAGCGGTCAGCATAATGGGTTTGGCCCGTACGGCGCCCGAGTGGATGACAGCCCGCTCAAAGGGAACCCCTGAGGCGGTTTCCTGATTGATAAAATCCACTAATAATATCGAGTTACGGACAATAATCCCCGCCAAGGCAATCATGCCTATCATCGACGTCGCGGTAAATTGCGCGCCGAGCAGGGCATGCCCCGGCATGACCCCAATCACTGTCAGAGGGATCGGCGCCATAATGATAAGCGGCACCAGATAGGATCTAAATTGGGCGACGACCAATAAGTAAATCGCAATCATCCCCACGGCATAGGCAATCCCCATATCCCTGAAGGTTTCGTAGGTGATCTTCCATTCCCCGTCCCAGAGCACGGCGACTGAGTCTAGCCCGGTTGGTTGGTGGATATAATGCTGATCGAAACCTAAGCCACCTTCGCCGTCGATGTTGCCCGCCATGTCGAACATGCCATAGAGCGGACTGTCGAGCGGGCCTGCCATATCGGCAACCACCATCACCATAGGGATCATATTCTTATGGATGATAGGGGCATCGATTTTACCGCGCTTAACCGTCACCAGCTCAGACACGGGCACAGATTGCCCCGTTTGGCTCTGTAGCTTCATATTCAGCACTTGCTCTAAATCGATTTTTGCCCCTTCTTGCAGTTGCAGGCGGATAGGCACGGGTTGTTTTTGCTGCGCGATATGCAAGTAGCTTACATCCTTACCGCCAACCGAAGTTGCAATTAAATCAACGATATTGCTATAGGGCACCGCCAGCAGACTGGCTTTCGAGCGGTCGATCATCACCTGCCATTTTTGCTGTGCTGCGGGCAAGAATATATCAATATCGACCACATCTTTAGTCTCACGGAACAGCGACTGCAGCTCGTAGGCCGCTTGTTCACGAATCGCAGGACTTGGACCATAGACTTCGGCCACAATCGGCGACCAGACTGGCGGGCCAGGTGGCACTTCGACGACTTTTACATTGGCCTGATATTTAGCGCCGATGTGCTGCAATTCTTCACGTACCGACAGCGCAATGCTGTGACTGTCACGCTTGCGATGCTTTTTATCGACTAGGTTGACCTGAATGTCGCCAAGCTCTTGGCTGTGGCGCAGAAAATAGTGCCGCACTAAGCCGTTAAAGTTCATCGGTGCATTGGTGCCCGCATACAGCTGCAAATGTTCCACCTCGGGCACAGTGGCAAGGTAGCGACTTAACTCCTGAAGGACACGCTGGGTTTGTTCCACAGGCGTGCCTTCAGGCATATCCACCATGACTTGGAACTCGGACTTATTATCGAAGGGCAGCATCTTTAACACCACGAGCTGACCCACGGGCAAGGCCACGGCGATACCGATAAGCACAAAGACCCCAGCAGCAAGTCCAATCCGTGCTTTACGGGCGCCTTTACCTAGCAGGAAGGGGCCGATTAAACGGGTAAACAGTCGCACCATTTTGCTCTCGTTCATCTGAGCATCGGCATCACTGCTGTGCGCGGTATCAGTCGCCGAGTCACTGTGGTGTTTGAGCAGTTTACGACTCAGCCATGGGGTCACCATAAAGGCGACCACAAGCGAAATCAGCATGCCCATACTGGCGTTGATGGGAATGGGGCTCATATAGGGGCCCATTAATCCCGACACAAATGCCATGGGCAGCAGGGCGGCGATAACGGTAAAGGTGGCGAGAATCGTTGGGCCGCCGACTTCATCGACTGCAACAGGGATAAGTTCGCTAAAGGATTTTTTACCGAGCGCCATGTGCCGATGGATATTCTCCACCACCACAATGGCATCGTCGACCAAGATCCCGATGGAGAAAATTAGCGCGAATAGCGACACTCGGTTAAGGGTAAATCCCCACGCCCAAGAGGCGAACAGGGTGATCGCCAAGGTGATAATAATGGCGACACCGACCACCAATGATTCACGGGCGCCCATGGTTAAAAATACCAATACGACAACGGCGCTGGTGGCAAAAATCAGCTTAAGAATAAGGGTGTTAGATTTATCTGCCGCCGTCTCACCATAGTTGCGTGAAACGGTTACTTCGACATTGCTGGGGATCAACACATTCTTGACCTTAGCAATGCGCGCGAGGGTCGCATCGGCAATATCGACGGCGTTTTGCCCCGGCTGCTTACCAATGGCTATGGTTACTGCGGGGTAAATATCTGTCTTGTCGCTATGCCAAACGCTTTGGGTGGGAATATCACTCTTTAAACTGATGTCGGCAATATCGGCCAAATAAACGGGGATAGGTTTACCCTGCTTATCCTGAGAAATACTCACTACCAGCTGTTTTACATCGTCGATGGATTGTAAAAACTGACCCGCTTGAACCTTAATCTCTTGATTACCTTGTACTAAAGACGCTGGCATCGAGATGTGATTATTGTCATTCAGGCTTTGTCTCAACTTGTCGTAGGTGAGATTGAAGCTGTTCATCTTGGCGGGATCGATACGCACATTCGCCACCATCTCATGTTGGCCAACGGTGTAAATCTCCCGCGTACCCGGGATCCGCTTAATTTCGGTTTCTAGCCCCAACGCCACATGGGTCAATTGTTCGGCCGAGACCTGTTTGTCCTTGGACCAGAGTGTCAGGGTGACAATCGGTACATCGTCGATACCGCGTGGTTTAATCAATGGCTCACCGACACCCGCCCCCTGCGGCAGTTTATCCATATTGGAATAAATTTGGTTGTAGAGGCTGACAATGGCATCGTTGCGGGTCACGCCGACCTTAAAGATCACAATGATCATCGCGCCATCGGGCTGGGAGAAAGAATAGAGCGTGTCTATCCCTTTGAGCTCAGAGATTACTTGCTCTGCGGGCAGGGTGACTAAGTTCTCGACTTCGGTCGGGGTCGCGCCGGGGAAAGGGATAAAGACGTCGGCAAAGGTGACGTCAATCTGCGGTTCTTCTTCCTTTGGGGTCACTAAGATGGCAAATAAGCCGAGTAACAAGCCCAGCAGTGCCAGCAGCGGCGTAATGGCACTGTTTTGAAATGCGGCCGCAATCCGACCCGAAATGCCAAGTGACGTCGAAGATTCAGTAGCGTGTTTCATTCAACAACCTCATCAAGTTGATATCGCTAGGGAATTTATTGCTTTTGTTCAAGCAACACTTGGTAAGCATCCATGGCGACAATATCACCGGTTCGCAGTCCCGCGAGGACTTCTACTTCACCACCGACGGGCTCAGAGACGCGCACCTGGGTGAGTACAAATTGCTCGCCTTTTTTCAGGTAGACACTGCTAAGTTCATTCATGGTGATAAGCGTCGAGGTCGGCAGTTGGATTTTTTCCCGTTCGCCATTTTTAAACAGCGCCTTGGCCCAGGTACCGGGTTGAAGGTTGGGTTCATCCTTAGGCAGGTTAATCCGCACTTGATAGCTGTGGCTCACAGGATCGGCAAAGCTAAAGATGGTGAGATCCTTGGAGGTGAGTTCACGGCCATCACTTAAGCGCACCATAAACTCAGGCGCGTTTTTCAGTTGCTGAATATAGCGCTGTGGCACTTGGGTGATAGCGCGCATTTGGCTCGGTGAAAACCCCGATAGCAGTGGCTGACCGACACTGACGGTTTCGCCTAACTCGACTAAACGCTCAGTGACAATCCCGCTAAATGGCGCCGATACCACAGTATATTTGAGGGATTCCGTGGCTTTGATAACCCGGGCTTTGGCGGCACTCACGGCTTGTTCGGCGGCCTTGGCATTGGCGGTCGCTTCATCCATGGCACCTTTTGAAATCGCGCCTTGTGGGAAGAGTTCTTTATAGCGTTTGTATTGGGCCTGCGCCTCCACATTCAGGGCTGTGGCTTTGGCGAGATCGGCCTCGAAGCTTGCCAGTTCTGCGCCTTGCTCTTTGCTGGTGATCTCGAGTAATGCCGCGCCTTCTGGCACGACATCATTAACGTCGTAGTTGAGCTTAACGATACGCCCAGAGGTTTGCGCCGAGACAGTAGCCGCTTTGACGGCCTCGATACTGGCGTCTAAGGTCACCCAATTCGCGTACGGTTTGCTCATCACCTCGAGGGTCGCCAAGG
>AACY020560048.1_pt1 | contig 34062 bp, 33 predicted proteins | sample 267378 | NCBI WGS metagenome assembly AACY02 (sample SAMN02954345, study PRJNA13694) | marine metagenome | biome: aquatic; feature: ocean; material: water; isolation source: isolated as part of a large dataset composed predominantly from surface... | reverse complement strand
CGGCACGAATTTCATAGAGTGACGTGTAAAACTCAGGGGAAGGTTTCGATTGAGGAAAACCCTTTTAAGATCACCGGATCAAACATATTCCAGTGGCGACGCTCACGAATTCGAGTGCCAAGCTTAGGGCGAGACTCGATAAGCCCTTTTGCTGTGAGCACCTTAAAGGCTTCCCTTAAGGAGGTGCGTGATACTTCCAGCTCTTCACAGATAGCATTTTCGTTAGGGATATATTCACCTGGCGCATAAAAGCCGCCCACAATGCGAGAACCTAATTCGCTTGCCACCCAGTTATGGATATTCTGCGGACGGTTATTTGCCTGATTTGCCATAGTGCCCTCTTTAACTCTCTATCTCTGTGCTCAATCCAATCAGCTGGATAAGGTACTTAACGCGGATAAACAAATGTTATGATACTACCTTTCCTGATAAAGGTAATAAAAATTTTGTTAACGCTAAGAATTTATGGGGATTTCCTCAAACTCATTGTCCCTACCTTACCCCAAAGTTTTACATTGTAAAGCCTAATTTTGCGTTTTAGCCAGTGATTGGACAAGCTCGCAACGGCTATTGAGCGCCTAGGAAATAGTCATTTTCAATCTGTAATTCAGCATGCACATCGACCACAAACATCCCCGCCGCTTCGGCGGCTTGGATACCCGCCTTCGCATCTTCAAATACGATACAGCGCTCTGGCGCTATGCCCATCAGCTCGGCGCAGCGTAAAAAAGTATCAGGCGCAGGTTTGGGTGACGCGACTTGGTCAGCCCCCACCACATAATCGACTAATTCCAGTAACCCACACAGGGTTAAGATTTGAATGGCTTCCTCTGTGTAGGCGCCTGTGCCGACCGCCATTGGGCGTTTGCCCTGATTCTGCTTGGCAAATTCGGCTAATGCCGTCGGTTTGACATATAAATGCATAGTGTCGCGCACTAGGGCTTCTTTATACTCGTTCATGGCTTCGCAACTGGCCGTTGGTGTGACGCCAAAATGGGCGATCAGAATCTCTAAGGTGCCAACAGTAGGCACGCCCGCTAACGAGCGCATTAGAGCAGGCTCTACGGGGATCCCAAAGTGATTCAAGGTTTGTCGCCATGCCTGTTCATGCAACTGACCGCTGTCGACTAAGGTGCCATCCATATCGAAGATAATGCCGTCAAATTCTGTATACATCTGTGTTAACCCTATGAAATGAATGGTTCCAGAAAAATGAAAGCCGCCCGAAGGCGGCTTTATTGCTGCGCAAGAATTATAACCCTCTTGCTAAACCGTAATAAACGGAATTTTGGCGAAGTTCATTCTTAAACTCGCGGATCTTAGTGTCGGCATCGATGATAACCAGTTCAGCACCGGCCATTTCAGCAAAGTCGACAATCTGATCTGTGGTGATAGCTTGACTATAGGCCGAGTGGTGAGCACCACCGGCGTGGATCCAAGCTGCGGCGGCAACGGCTAAATTCGGACGAGGCTCCCACAGCGCAGACGCGACTGGTAAGTTAGGCAGATCCTGTGGTGGCGTCACTGTATCTAATTCATTGAGAATGATACGGAAACGGTTGCCTAAATCGATAGTCGATACGTTGATTGCTGGGCCCGCTTTACCAGTGAATAACAGACGTGGCACGTCACAACGCACACCAATGGTATGGCGGTGAACTTCTAAACGCGGTTTTGCCGCGGCAATCGATGGGCAGACTTCTAACATGTGGGCGCCAAGAACTTGGTCAGTCGCCCCAAAGTTATAGGTGTAGTCTTCCATAAAGGAAGTACCACCGGCACGGCCTTGACCCATCACCTTCATAATGCGCACCATGGCAGCCGTTTTCCAGTCACCTTCGCCGCCGTAACCGAAACCGTTCGCCATCAGACGTTGGGTAGCGAGTCCCGGTAAGCCTGTCATGCCGGTGAGGTTTTCGAAGCAGTTGGTAAAGGCACCAAATCCACCTTGGGTTAAGAATTGGGTTAAGCCGAGTTCAATCTTGGCTTCTTTTCTTAAACGGTCTAATTGGTATTCATCACCAAAAAGTTCGTTACCCACTTGGTATTCGCTGGCGTAACGATCGAGCTGTGCGGTTACATCGCCTTCGGCAATGGCTGCAATCGCCTCATTAAGTTCACCTAAGCTATAGGCGTGCACTTCGTAACCGAATTGAATTTGTGCGGCAACTTTGTCGCCTTCGGTCACGGCCACTTGACGCATGTTGTCGCCAAAGCGGGCGATACGCAGGTTTTGGCTCTCGTGCCAACCCGCTGCTGCGCGGCACCAATCATCGATTTGTGCCTGTACATCGCTCGATTGCCAGTGACCCACAACCACTTTGCGCTCTTTACGCATACGTGTGCCGATAAAACCAAATTCGCGGCAACCGTGGGCACTTTGGTGGGTGTTCATGTAGTTCATATTGATTTCGCTCCAAGGGAGCTCGGCATTGAACTGGGTATGTAAATGCATGAATGGCTTGCTTAATTCATTCAGGCCAGCAATCCACATCTTGGCGGGAGAGAAAGTGTGCATCCACAGAATGACGCCAACACAGTTTTCATCGCTGTTGGCCGCTTGGCATACGGCATGAATTTCCCGTGGGGATTTTACGGTTGGCTTGTACACCACTTCCATCGAAATGGCGGAAGATTCATTAAAGCCATGAACAATTTGCTCACTGTTTTTAGCAACTTGCTCTAATACTTTCGGGCCGTATAAATCCTGCGAACCCGTGATAAACCACACTTGTTTTTGTTTGAAGGCTTTCATATTACTCTCTCTAGTTTGAAATGAGACCGGACTGGCATTTACTTGCTTTGGCCGTAATAAGCGTCTTTTCCATGCTTACGCAAATAGTGCTTATCAATAAGCTCTTGTTTTAACTGACTGATACCTGGTGATAAGGTTTTGGTGAGATACGCCATCCGCGCGATTTCTTCGAGCAACACGGCGTGGTACACAGATTTAGCCGCATTCGCGCCCCAAGTGAACGGAGCATGCCCTGCCACTATCACCATGGGCGACTCGTTGGGATCTCGGTCGGCAAAACAATCGAGGATCTGCACGCCGGTTTCTTCTTCGTAGTCGCGGCTTATCTGATCATTGCGCATCACAGCTGTGCATGGGATTTCACCGTACACATAGTCGGCCTGGGTCGTCCCTAAACAGGGAATCGCTATCTGTGCCTGCGCCCACGCGGTGGCATAGGTTGAATGGGTATGGGTAATGCCACCAATACTCTGCCACTGACGATACAAATAGGTGTGCGTCTTGGTATCGGATGAAGGACGCATGCGCCCTTCGACGATTTGATTCTCAAGGTCAACAATCACAATGTCTTCAACCTTCAAATCTTCATAGGGCACGCCGCTGGGCTTGATACCAATCACGCCCAGTTGACGGTCAATTTGTGAAACGTTGCCAAAGGTGTAAGTCACCAGTTTGCGTTTCTCAAGCTCCATGTTGGCTTCGTAGACTTCGCGTTTTAGCTCTAAAAAAGACATCTTATTTTGCTCCATCAACATAGTGGCCAAGGGCTAAGTACGCTTGATAAAGCGCTTGATATTTCTGTGCGTTTTCAGGATTCGGTTGATAGGTTTTCGCAACGCTTGAGGCCATTGCGGCTTGGGCACTCAACACATCGGGATAAACCCCGGCTGCGGTTGCGGCATAAATGGCGGCGCCGAGGGCACAGCTTTGTTCGCTCTCGAGTACGTCGATATTGCAATTCCACACATCGGCGCAGGTTTGCATAATGAAGTCGGATTTTTTCGAGATCCCACCTATAGTGACCACATGGTCAATGCAAACGCCTTCTTGTTTGAAGCGCTCGATAATGGCCCGTGCGCCATAGGCGCTGGCTTCCACTAAGGCTTTGAAGACTTGCGGTGCTTGGCTGCCCATGGTTAAGCCTATGATAGCCATGGCAACAGATTGGTCTGCATCGGGCGTGCGGCGTCCGTTAATCCAATCCAGCGCGACAATACCCGTCTCCCCAACGGGGATTTTCGCGGCCGCATTGCCCAGCACGGTTAAGGTTTCGGCCTCGAGTTGCTGAATAAGTTTGGTTCTGGTGTCGTCATCAAACAGTGCTGAAGTGTCGAGCTGTTGCATCGGCCATGCGGTGAGTTCCCTAAACCAAGCGTAGAGATCGCCAAAGGCGGACTGACCCGCTTCAAGGCCAATCATGCCGGGCAATACGGAACCATCGACCTGACCGCAAATCCCTTTGATACAACGCTCACCAATATCTTCATAACTGGCGACCGTGATATCGCAGGTAGAGGTGCCCATCACCTTGGTTAAGACGCCGGGCTTAACATTGGCACCAACGGCGCCTGCGTGGCAGTCAAATGAGCCAAAAGACACGATAACCTCGGTCGATAGCCCTAAATGCTGTGCCCACTGAGGGGTTAACTGACCACAAACCTTGTCGGATGTGCAGGTTTCAAGGGGTAATTTGTCTCTTAAACCATCGAGTAAAGGGTCGATGCCAACGAAAAAGTCATTCGGTGGATAACCATTCCATGACTCATGCCACATCACTTTGTGACCAGCGGCGCAGCGCCCTGCTTTAAAGACTTTTGGATGTGTGGTGCCCGTCATTAATGCGGTGATCCAATCACAGTGCTCGACCCAGCTATAGGCGGCTTGTCTGACTTCTGTGTCGTGGCGCAGTACGAATAGCGCTTTGGCCCAAAACCATTCAGAGGAATAAATCCCTCCTTCATATTTCAAGTAATTTTCGCTTGCATTGTTTGCTGCGGCGGTAATTTGCTGAGCTTCGAGGATCGCGCTGTGATCTTTCCAAAGCAAAAACATGGCATTGGGGTTATTCGCAAACTCTGGTTTTAAGGCTAAGGCAACGCCAGCTTCGTCGACGGCAATGGGAGTTGAACCTGTGGTATCAACACTCAACCCGCAGACTCTTTGCGCGGCGCCACTGGGGGCTTTTGCCCATAATCCTTGCACTACCTCGATAAGGCTTTCGATGTAATCGAGGGGATGTTGTCTAAATTGATTCTTCGCGGGCTCGCAAAACAGCCCCTTCTTCCAACGTGGGTAGTACACCACATTGGTTGCTACTTCTGCGCCCGTTTGGGTATCCACCAATAACGCGCGTACTGAATCAGAGCCGTAATCAAGCCCTAACGCGTAAGCCCCTAAAACATTCGACATTTGCATCCCCATTCATTTTGTCTGCGCCCTATTCGGTTTACGCAGGTAGAGTGAATATCATTTCATACTACAATATTACTACGAGATAATAGTAATACAATATGATTTTAGTTGTTGGGTGATAAAATTTTTAACATTAAGGCTGAGCATGTAACGATTAGGCGAGGAAGAGTGTGGAAAACTAAGCTGCGCTTAGCTTGACTCAAACGGTTAGAAGTCGAATAATGGCGCCAGGTTGCAGAGACACCTATCCGCAGAAGATGACATCACTCTGACTCATATCTCGATGTACGCATCACATGTATGACACAACAATTGATTAGGTTTGGCTTAGCGGAGATGCCAATAAAACTTAGGAGAATTGTTTGTGATACAACAAATTACCCCAGCACCACGCGCCTTAACCGAAGTCAAAATCCACGCTAAAAAGCGCCTTAAAGCCTGCCACGCTGGTGATGCAATGGCGCTAGATAGATTCGCCCCCTTGATGAATAAGCAAGGTTTTACGCAGCAGGATATTCAGCTTAAGCATTGCCAAAGCCTATTGGCTCGTGAGCTCGGTTTTACTGATTTTAATCACTGTCAAAGAGTGTTATCGGGGCAAGCACACATCGGTGAAGACTTAGGTACCCTATTCCATAGCAGGCGCTGCGATACCTTGCTCAATCACTGGTTCAGCGGTTTTGATGAGGCGCAGGCTTTTTTAAAGCAATCACCGCAGATGGTGTTGTTGCCCTATAAAAAGCAGTTCTTGGTGGTCAACGGCGCCGACTATGTTGATGCTCTTGGACTCATATTGAGCGAACCCGCCTGCATCTACAGTACATGGGTGGGGAATGAAACGGTTCCTGCCTATGAAGCTTTTGCGCTAAGTCTTATCAGGCATAAACTCACTTAGCCTAGCCTTACTTAACCTAAGCTGCTTTGCTATTTGAAAATCCTAGCTAATGGGAAATTAAATCTATTGCGAAAGAAAAAGGCCGCGTCAAATTCCATAAATAAAAAAATCCATCATTGTTGATGGATTTTCCGTGGGATCTCGCGGAGGAGCTGCGCTTAGAATTAGGAACCCTAGGGTTCAACTTTCGAAATTCCAAAAACAAAAAAGCCATCATTGCTGATGGCTTTTCCGTAGAAAATGGCGGAGGAGCAGGGATTTGAACCCTGGGTGGGCTATAAACCCACGCCGGTTTTCAAGACCGGTGCATTAAACCACTCTGCCACCCCTCCGAACGATGCGCATAATATAAGTTAGTTTACTGACTGTAAAGCACTAACTGATAATTTTGCGCTAACTGCTCGTATTACATTCAATCTGCTTGATTTTGCTTCTTATCCACATTGATCCCAAGGCGAGCTGGATCCGGCGCAGTAAAGTGTTTGGCAAAATCGGCCCATGTTTGTTCGGTTTTTAACAGGTAACCCAATATCACCACTAATGAACAGCTCAAAATGGCCCAACCTATGGCAACTTCTCCTGAGCTTGCCCAGAGCGCGACTAAGCTTGAGGCGCCAAATGCGATAGTGATTTGCAAAAAGTTCTGTAATCCTGCCGCTTTAGCTGCATTTTGGGTAAATTGTTGCAAGGCGCTGTTCACGACGATGGGATAAATCGCCCCGTTCGCCGCTGCAAGTATCGAGAACGAAATCAGCAGTGGGAAAATAGTTTCCATCTTCATTAATAAGGTGAAAAATACAATTGAGATAACACAGAGTCCAAACATGGCCAGTAATACGTTGAGTGTACGGTCGGCACCAATACGTTTTATCAATAACTTACTCGCGTATCCGCCCACAATAAACATGATGGTTTGCGGAATAAAGCTAAGGCCAATTTCGGTTGCTTGATAGCCATGCTGCTCCATCACAATCGGCCATACCGTCAAGTAGGCAAAGAACGCACCTGAACACGCACCAAAAATCACTACGTTACCTAAATAACGGGTATTTTTCAAAATCTGCTTGTAGGAAACTGCGCTTGGCTTAGCATCCTGATGCGCTGCATGGCTCGGCACGAAGTATAAGGTCATCAGCACCAATAAAAAGGCAATCACACACAATGAGATAAAGATTGCACGCCATCCAAAATCGTTCAGAATATAAGCGCCAAGGATTGGGGCTAATGCGGGTGACAATGCTACTAACGGCATAATATTGCTGAAGATCCCCTGAGCTTTTTCGGCATCATACTGTTCGACCACAATCGCTTGCCAAATAACGCCAGCACTACAGGCGCCAATGGCTTGGAAGAATCGAGCGATGTTCAACATCAGTATCGAGTCGCTATTGGCAATTGCAACACTGGACGCGGCAAAAATGCCAAGGCCGAGGATCAGGGCATAACGTTTGCCGAGTTTACTGACCAAAGGGCCATAAATCAGCTGCCCTAAGGCTAAACCAGCCAAGAAACAGGTGAGCGACATCGCCACTTGTGAAGGTGAAGAATTGAACGAACTTTCAATTGCTTTGAAAGCAGGTAAATACATGTCTGTGGCAATAAAGCCTAACATGCTTAACAAGGCCAAATAGAATAAGAATATAAAAAACTTCATATTTACAAAGATATTACTAGATGTTTTCATAAAATAATCATGTCAAAAGACTTAAGGCGTGCAGTCTAAATACTTGTTAATTTGATTGGAAACGTTTATTTTTGACAGATGCTATCAATTATTTTCATCACAATGGATGTCAGCTATGCTCTCGGAACAAGCGTTAGAACTCATTGATATCGTGGCCCGGGTGGGGAGTTTTACAGCGGCAGCCAATCGACTGCACAAGGTCCCTTCAGCGGTCAGTTATGCCGTTAAGCAAATCGAAGAAGAACTCGGTGTTGTGTTATTTGAGCGCCACCACCGCAGCGTGACCTTAACCCCTGCGGGAGAGCATTTTGTCAAGCAAGCCAGAAACTTGCTGACTCAAATGGATGAGATGAAACGTGGCACTCAACGTGTGGCAAATGGTTGGCAACCCACACTGTCTATCGCCTTAGATAACATAGTCCGCGCCGACAGAATTAGCGTATTAATCGCCGACTTTTACCGTCATTTCCACGATATTGAGCTTATCATCCGCATAGAGGTCTTTAACGGGGTGTGGGAGGCGCTTGCGACCGGTCGAAGTGATATCGCCATTGGTGCAACCACCGCCATTCCCGTAGGTGGCGTATACCAATATAAAGACATGGGCGATATTCAATGGGCGTTTTTGGTGAGTAAAAACCATCCCTTAGCCAATATTGACCGACCTTTAACCGACGATGAATTGCGCCCCTTCCCCTCCATCTGTTTGGAAGATACTTCGCGGGAAATTCCGAAACGCATGACCTGGTTATTGGAGAATCAGCGCAGACTCGTGGTGCCGGATTGGATCCGCGCGATTAACTGTTTTAGAGAGGGCCTCGGCATTGGCTATATGCCAGTTCATTTGGCCAGCGTCTTTATCAAAGCTGGCGCCTTGGTCGAAAAACAGCTTGAAAATCCGAAATTAACCAGCCCATGTTGCTTAGCTTGGAACGCCGATAAGATGTCGCCCGCCCTGGCCTGGGTGCTGGATTATTTAGGCGATACCGATAAATTACACCGTGAATGGCTGGCGTAATATTGCCGTATGATCACAGGATTAAGCTTGTTTTAAAGTCTTTGTGTTGCACTGTTGTAACGAAATACGGCTGAATCATCAGACAACACAGAAAAATCAGCCTTTACAACTTGTTATTTGTGGCGTGAATCCTTTAAGCCAAGCGCTGTTTTAGTTACTATGCAAACAGGATTACTGGATTTGCGAGATTAATGGGAACTCTCGTGCCCGTTAAAAATCAAAATGATCAGTTTGGATTCAAAAGCTAATGGAGAAAGATATGACTCAGCAAACCCTGTACTCAACGAGTGCATCCACCTTAGAAGTGAATAAACTTCTTAAAAACACTTATCTGTTACTGGCCATGACCCTCGCCTTTTCTGCATTGTGTGCAGGCTTAGCGATGGCGCTCAACATCAGCTCACTGATGTCACTCGGTTTATCTATCGGCGGTTTAGTACTGCTATTTGTAACCTTACGAAAAGCCGATTCAGCGGCAGGCATCTTCTGGGTTTTTGCCTTTACTGGTATGGAAGGCGCCTCATTAGGTTACATGCTTAACCACTATGCTGGTATGACGAATGGCTCTGAGCTTATCATGCAAGCTCTTGGTTTAACATCAGTTATCTTTATTGCGCTCTCTGCCTACGCGGTAACGACGAAGAAAGATTTCTCTTTCCTACGTGGGTTCTTGTTCGCAGGATTGATTGTGGTGATCGCCGCTGCGCTGATTAACATTTTCGTGGGTAATAGTGTGGCCTTTATGGCGATTAACGCAGGTCTTGCGCTGTTAATGACCGGCTTTATCCTGTTCGATACTAGCCGTATCGTAAATGGTGGCGAGACTAACTATATCCGCGCCACTATCTCCTTGTATCTGGACTTTTTAAACCTGTTTATTGCCATTTTGCATTTGCTTGGCATTGGTAACGATGATTAATCCCCTTTTCGGGAAACTTACGCTAAAATGGCCCTACTTTTAGGGCCATTTTTTTTATGATGAGCAAATTTATTATCCAAGTAAACGGGCCTGCCTATGGCACGTCGGCAAGTGTGAATGCCCTACGTTTCACCCAAGCCTCCCTGCAAAGCGGACATGAGATTGTCTGCGTGTTTTTCTATCAGGATGGCGTGTATAACTCCACGGACTTTAACTTACCCGCATCCGATGAATATGATGTGGTTAAAGGCTGGAAACAACTGGCTGCCGAGCATCAAGTCTCGTTAGTGAACTGTGTTTCTGCGGCATTACGGCGCGGCATCGTCTCGCAGCAAGAGGCGCAGGAAAACGGGCTAAGCCACTGGAATGTTGAACATTCTTTTATTATGGGCGGACTGGGTGAACTGGTCACGGGAATTGAATCAGCCGATCGTTTGATCTGCTTTTAAGCTTCGGAAATGCTATGAAAAAAATCTGTATATTGTTCCGAAGCGCGCCCCATGGCACCACTAAAGGCCGCGAGGCCTTAGACTTTGCCCTGTTAAGCGCCAGTTTTGAGCAAGAAGTGAGTTTAGTGTTTGTCGATGAAGGCGTGCTTCATCTGCTTAAAGACCAACAACCCGAACTTATCGGTGGTAAAGATTACCTCGCGGCGTTAAAAGCGCTCCCGCTGTACGACATCGAATCGGTGTTTGCCTGCAAACAGTCTTTAGGTGACTACGGCTTAAGCCATGGTTTGCTGTCGATTCCGGTGACTATCTTAAACGATGAAGCGATTTCAGCTCACTTAAAAGCTGTCGATGAGGTCTTAGTATTCTAATGATTTTACATCATATTCAAACCTCGCCCAGCCGAGACAATGCCCTCAAACTTTGCCTGCGTTATGCTTGCAAAGAGGATGCGATTTTACTCTCGAGTGATGGCGTAAATGCATTATTACTGCGCCAATGGGCCATGGCGCTATCACCCTTTAAGGTGATGGTGCTGAAAGACGATGTCATCGCCCGCGGCTTAACGGAACGTCTTAATAACATTAGTCAAATTGATTACAACGAGTTTGTCACTCAAGCTCTACAGCACGATAAGGTGATCACGTGGTAAATCCGCTTATTTTTAACGGCGTCGAAATTGAACGCGACCATCAAGGCTATTTGAAGAATATCGCCGACTGGCACCCGGATATGGCGCCGCTGCTCGCTCATGAAGAACAAATTGAACTGACCAGTGCTCACTGGGAAGTGGTCAATTTTGTTCGGGATTTTTATCTGGAATATAAAACCAGCCCTGCGATTAGGGTGTTAGTTAAAGCCATTGGCCAAACCTTAGGCCCAGATAAAGGCAATTCCAAATACCTCTATACGCTGTTTCCAGTTGGCCCGGCAAAACAAGCAACCAAAATAGCAGGGTTACCTAAACCCGCTAAATGCATCTGATGACGAAAGGCATATAGCATATATGCCTTCAATCATTACCCCTTAAGTACCCGCTTTTTGTAGCCTTTGCTTGATATCGGCGTATCTACATTTTTCCAAACGTCCGAAGCCTTGGAGTTTGCGAGATTGCAAACGAGTCAAGATAGGTTGAGTCAGGCCTGCTAAAAACTGGCATTGGGTATCTAAGGACAAAGGTGCTAAGCCTTTGGCTTCTGCTGCGAGTTTTAACTCATTTAAATCGGCACAAATTTGCGTATCATCAGGCCATATTGGCTCTTCAGAATAGGTCAATTTAGCCACTTGGCCACGACAAACACTGCAATGACCACAGGATTGGGGTGCTGCATTATCGTCAAAATAGCGAGCTAAATTGTAATTTAAGCAAGTCGTTAGCTCAAAAAATCGTACTAACTGTGCAATGCGAGCAATTTCTTTTACTTCTTTATCAGCAAAGTATTGATAGAGCTGCTCTGCTCTGTTTTCCTCTACTAAGCCTTGTTCATCGACTTGATAGACATCGGTGACTTGCTTTGCTTCTAATTCAATGAGTTGCTGACTCGCAAGATATTCTAACGCAGCCATTACTCGAGTCCGTTCAGCCCCCGTAGCCTGATACAGTGAAGAAAAATCCAAACTGCCCCAAATGCGCTTCATTTGAGTGTGGGCGAAAATATCGGTTAAAAATGCCTGCCGTTCGGGTGAAAACTGATGCAAAAATTGCTCTTGCGGCACAATAAAACGGTAACGAATATCGGCGTAATAGGCATAAAGTGGTTTGATGATGCCTTGCATTTCAAGCTGCACGAGTAACGTTTTCAGAGGGAGTTGTCTAATATTACTCACAGTTGACAGTTGATGAAGTTGCAGTTCCCAACGTCCATTGTGGGTTTCTTCGCGAATGTTATTAATTACAGCCTTAATACTTGCCAGTTCAGGCGTATCGCCATAAACAAAGTTTTCGACAGTGTTGATCCCATCCAAATTGGCTAAAGTGACGCAATGGGAAAGTTGTCCATCACGCCCTGCGCGGCCAATTTCTTGGCAGTAATTTTCAATAGATTTTGGTAAGTCATAGTGGATCACAAAACGAATATTGCTTTTATCAATCCCCATTCCAAAGGCGATGGTCGCAACAACGATGTTGATATTGCCCTGCATAAAGTCCTGCTGAATTTGCTGGCGTTTCTCATCCTCAAACCCAGCATGATAGGCGCTTGCTTCAAATCCCATACGGCAAAGTTCAGCGGCCACCTCCTCTGCCGTATGCTGCAAAGTCACATAGACAATTCCTGCACCGATAACATGTTGTAACTGCTGTTGTAGTGCCGCCAGCTTGTGCTGACTTGCTACAGGTAATACTGTCAAGTCGAGATTAGCACGATAAAAGCCTGTTTGAACAATGTGTTGTGGCTTAATATCAAAACGCGCCGCCATATCTAGCTTTACTTTACGTGTTGCAGTGGCCGTGAGTAACAGCACCAATGGAATCGCTAATTCGCGGCGATAATCGGGGAGTTTTAAATAATCGGGGCGAAAATTATGTCCCCATTCTGAGATACAGTGCGCTTCATCAACAACTAGCATAGAGATCGGAATTGATTGAATAAATTGCCTAAATCGCTCATTTTTAAATCGCTCCACCGAAACCATTAGCAATTTTAACTCGCCTGAGCGAGCCTCACGCATCACCAGTTGAGTCATTTCTGGTGTTAAGGTCGAATCAATACTCGCCGCTTTAATGCCCTTCTGTTGTAAAAAACTTAATTGATCTTTAATCAAAGCCAACAATGGCGAAACCACTAAGGTTAAATGTGGAAGTTGTAGCGCGGTAAATTGATAGCAGAGCGATTTTCCTGAGCCAGTAGGAAAAATCGCCAGGCTCGACTGGCCAGCTAATAGCTGAGAGATAACCTCACCTTGACCCAGTCTAAATCCTGCAAAGCCAAATTGTTGCTGTAATAGTGGTATCAAAGTTGGTACATCATCTGGCTGAGGTGCTGAATAAGACATTGAAAAATCCTTGTACCCTATCATATAGACAGGGTCTGCGACTGAAGAAATGCTGAGAACGATTAGACCTTGTCGCTATGACTTTCTGGCTAAATATAAATTGATAAATGCGGTGAGCTTATCGTTAAAGACCTCTTCAAATGTATCGAGATCTTGACCTAATGTATTGAAGTATTGGGAAACTTGAGAACGTGACAAATTTTTATGATCAACCGTGTATTCCATTTCTGGCATGGTTTTATCGTAACGAGGCACTAAGGTCCACGTCACTAAATCAACAGCAAAATGCTTCATGGCCTGCTGTGCTAAGGTACAAAAAGCTTCAATATGTTCGCGGCCATCTGGCCCGAGACAACCAGGTTCAACTCGGCAAAGTACTGATAGCTTTTTTGGCATATTATTTCCCTATGTCACACACTTCTGCTAGAAGCATTGTCCAACGTTGTGCGATTAACGCCAGCGTCATCGTTAACTTCAGTTTAGTTTACGTCACTAAACCAAAAAGTCACGTATTGAAGATGGTAAACATAGCCGTTGGTTGATATGAACATTATTTAAAAGGTTTCTTCTTCATTTGCGGCAGAAACAGTAGCGGCATGTTCTGATAATAACGTATCAAGTGCTTGATCAAAACTATCTAAACGCTCAAGTTCCATATAACGCTTTAAGCGTAAGATAATATCCTTGCTAACTTCGATGTGGGACTTTTTCTGACGCTTTTTTATCTGGGAAAGTTCTTTGCGAACCATGCGCCATCCTAAATCACTAAAATATTGATTCAGCATTCGATTCACTTGCTGTAATTGAACATCTACGGTTTGATTTTTCTTACGTAATTGAACCAGTATATTTATGTTAGCGATTAACTCAGTATAACTTGTAGGTGAATGCATCAATAAGTTAAACCATCCTGCCTTTTCCCCTACCACATCTGGATGAACCATACGATAAATTAACGGTAAGGCAAATACTAATTCTGCTTTATCCAATAACCGTAATTTTCGCCCCGAGGTTGGTGCTTCTTGATGATATTCCCAAAAATAGGCTGTCGTCATTTATGCAAAACCTGTTGTTAACGGATAAGCCCATGATATCGATAAACACCATAAAATAAAAGAATGGTTACACCATTTTATCGATCGTTTTTGCTATAACCTTCTTCTCGCTTAAAAGCTGTACGGTTAAGGCGGAGGTTCATCTTGGTAATCATGGCTAATGTTATGTTTTTAAAAGACTAAATTTTAACCAGCTCAGCACAAACAATCATTCTGTCTTAAATTTAGTCAACATTAATCATCAATAAAATGGTGTAACCATATTTAAATATTTTAATTAATCCTTACTACTTTATGGCAAGCATTAAATATCAAGTAGAGTGTTTTATCGCCAACACTAAGTTCAACACCATTTATGGAATAATATTTAAGCAATAATGTGAATCACAGTAAATGATGGTTGAATTTTCATATAAAAATAAATTTCACTCTATTTTGCCCTAGCCCTCTCTAAACTGTTTTATTTATAACCTATTTGTGCATTTTAACCTCATATAACTCGACTACCAGTGATAATGACGATTATCACTGGTAGTAATAGCAAAGATTTACGTATAATTGCGCCAGTTTTATCGGCAGTGAAAATCGCTCTAATGTCAAAAACGAATCGATTTTATCCAATAGATGTTAATCAGCAACCCGTAGGGGTAAATACTCATTTAACAAAAAAACTTACACAAGCTGATAATGCATTTTTTGAAGAAAGTGCACTTCCCCAATCTGTGCATAATGACTTTTATAATGCAGCAGCCGAAACTGAATTTGAAATATCCAGCAATACTCGCCGTGTATACCAAACGAGCTTCAGTCTATTTGCACAATATTGCTTAGAACACAGATTACAATCATTACCGACTGATCCCAGAAGCGTTATTTCTTTTATTGGTCATCAAAAAGAATTGCTAATGGCCGACACAGGGATGCAGCTTTCTAAGCAAACCTTAACCACACGGTTAGCCGCGATTCGTTACTATCACATACAAGCGGGTTTTCCGTCACCCACTGAGCACCCGCTGGTGCTCCGAGTCATGCGCGGTTTGAGTCGTAATCACAATCGCCGAGTGCAAGATTATGATCAACAACCGATAATGTACGATGAAGTAGAGTTACTGCTCCAAGCGGTTGAGCAACAACCTCATCCTCTGCTGCGTTCAAGGGATAAGGCTATTATTCAACTCGGTTTACAAGGAGGATTTCGCCGTTCTGAGTTAGCGAATTTGAAGGTGCAATATTTAAGTTTTATGCGGGATAAATTAAAAGTACGCCTGCCATTTTCTAAAAGTAATCAGCAAGGATTAAGAGAATGGAAAAATTTACCTGATTCTGAACCTTTCGCCGCTTATCATGCAGTAAAAGCATGGTTAAATGAAAGTCAGATTAGTGATGGGCATTTATTTCGCTCTATCTCTCGTGATGGAAAAACCTTAAGACCTTATCAAGTGAAAGATAATAACAAGTCCAATACCACATTTAACCGAAATAGTGGATTCTTAAATGGAGACGATATTTATCGAATTATCAAACAATATTGCGTAAAAGCAGGATTACCCGCTCAATACTACGGCGCACATAGTTTACGCAGCGGATGCGTAACACAACTACATGAAAACAATAAGGATACACTATATATCATGGCACGAACTGGTCATACGGATCCGCGTTCATTGCGCCATTATCTAAAACCGAAAGAAGATTAACCATTTTATTAGTCCATAATTCACAATACTGTATTTGAGATATTTTTAAGTTAAGTCTTGCAAATGTTTATGGTTAGTCATTGCAGTATTCCTGTAATATAAATGCCGTTTTGGTGTCATATAAGTACTTTAGGCTAAGTCACGAAATTAATTATCCGTACTAGCTGGAGTAAAATATGAGCAAGGCTACCTTTGATCCTACACGCTATAATAAAAGTAATAACGAACCTTTTAACCAAGTGTTGGATAAACATTTATCTCGTCGTAATTTTGTCAAAAGTGGATTAGGTCTAGGGGCCATGACCGCTTTTACTGGCATGGGTTTAGTGGGATGTGGTTCTGACAATTCCTCCTCCCCCACCCCAGTTGATCCCGTGCCACCATTACCACCTAGCAAAAGTAGCGCTAAGCTTAACTTTACCTCAGTCAAAGGCGCACGTTTAGATGCTGTAGTCGTACCTGAGGGGTATACCGCCCAAGTCCTTGCACCTTGGGGGACACCATTAAATTCTAAAGCTGCACCTTGGAAAGCGGATGGCAGTAATACCGCAGATGACCAAGCCAATGCTGTCGGTATGCACCATGACGGAATGCATTTTTTCCCACTGAATGACGCTGGTGATGATGGTTTATTGTGTATTAACCATGAATATATTGATGAAATAGCCCTACATCCCAATGGTCCAACGGTCGATGCAACAACGGGATTACGAACCATTGTCGATGAAGTTCGCAAGGAAATTAATGCCCATGGAGTGTCAGTGGTTAGAATCAAATTGACGAATAATCAATGGGAAGTAATTTACAACGATCGCCATAATCGCCGTTTTACCGGCGCGACAGTGATGGATATCGCCGGCCCTCTAGCTTATTCTTCACTGCTTGAAACCCGATACTCCCCCGATGGTAGCCAAGCTCGTGGTACTTTAAATAACTGTGGTAATGGATATACCCCTTGGGGAACTTACCTCACATGTGAGGAAAATTGGCCTGAATATTTTGTTAACCGAGGCTCCCTCACTCCAGATCAAATTCGCATTGGGATCAGTAAAACCTCCAGTCGTTATGGCTGGGATGATCTTGCCGGCCAAGATGAAGAACGCCTTGATGAATTTAGCCGCTTTGATGTGACCCCAAAGGGAACGAGCGCGCAGGACGATTATCGCAATGAAGCCAATGGCCATGGCTATATCGTCGAAATAGATCCATACAATCCCACATCCCGCGCAATTAAGCGCACTGCCTTAGGGCGTTTTCGTCACGAAGGTTGTACTTTTGGTAAGTTGAGCGAAGGTAAACCCGTGGTATTTTATTCTGGTCATGATGCGCGTTTTGAGTACCTCTATAAATTCGTGTCGGCAGCACCTTGGGACCCACAAGATGCCAACAGCAGCAATCGCCTTGAAGTTGGCGATAAATATATGAACGAAGGCACATTATATGCGGCTAAGTTTAATGAAAATGGCGTTGGTGCTTGGCTACCGTTGACCTTAGCTAGCCAAACGACTGATGGCAAAACCTTAGGTGACACCTTTGCAAGTCTGGCTGAGATTATTCTCAATACCGCTGGAGCAGCAGACTTACTGGGCGCGACACCGATGGATCGTCCAGAGTGGTGCGCAGTCGATCCTTTCACAGGTTCAGCCTATTTAACACTGACAAATAACTCGAAACGTACCGAAGCAAACCCCGCAAATCCAAGATTGAAAAATAACTTTGGACATATTATTCGTTGGGATGAAGCTGAGAAAGAGACTGAATTTACCTGGGATATTTTTGTCTTTGGCTCACCAAGTGATGGTAATGCCGAGACTAATTTATCTGGCTTAACGGATCTAAACCAGTTTGCCAGCCCAGACGGCCTAGCCTTTGATAAACGCGGGATCTTATGGGTACAAACTGATAATGGTGCTAAAGAAGTCGCCGAAGAAACGAACGATCAAATGCTGGCGATTGTCCCTTCGACGCTGCTTGATAGTGCCAATAAGCAAGCGAGTTTAACGAGCAATAACCAAATGGAGTTAAAACGCTTTTTTGTAGGTCCCAACGATTGTGAAGTCACAGGTTTTGCTATAAGCCCTGATTATACCTCGGTATTTGCCAACATCCAGCATCCGGGAAACTGGCCTTATTCAAACAACGCTGCTGAAGTCACGCCAACAGGTGTCGTGCTTCGCCCTCGCGCGGCCACTGTGGTGATCCGTAAACTCGATGGCAAAGAAGTCGCCGTTTAATTTATCGACTAAAGCATCAGATAAAGCACATCAATCCCCTCACTCGAGGGGATTTTCTGTAAATCACAACTCCAACGTCGCAGCGCGATAAGCCGCTTCAAAGGCATCGGTAAACTCGCTGATCGGTAGAATATCTTCACGGCAGCGACGGTTGCGCCCAAGTAATGATGACTCGACAAACAGATCGAACCATGCGGTTAATGCTTTACCATTTGCCGCTTCACCCATCGCAGCCAATGCCAGTGAAGCAACTTCTGCCGTCCCCAATTGAAAATCGTGACTGCCCTTACGTAGTGCGTAAGTCGCTAACGTATTAGGATCAAAAGACAAGATAGGTAAATCTTGCAGATAAGCGCTTTTACGAAACATTTTAATGGCTTCTCGCCAACTGCCATCGAGCATAATCAATAAAGGGCGTTTACCGTTCGCCAGCGTAGCCATGGGGACTTGGCTTAATACGGTTTGGCCTGGGTTAGCATATTGGGCTGGAAACACTAAAAACGGCTGATAATGCTCGTTGCTTAACAGTGCTAGCATCTCAGCTGCTGGCTCGGTGCGCGACCACAGAAACGCATAGGTATCCGGGATCAGATCCGCAATTAAGCGGCCACTATTGGTTGGCTTGATGACCTCGTCGTTATACATGATCAGCAGAAAGCTAGCCTGAGTGGTTAACTGCCTGCGCAGCGAACAAGTACAAAATTGCGCACCTAATAAACACAAAGGACAACGGATGAGTTTTTTGCCGCGAGCGCCAAAAGGCTTAGTTGAAATGGATTTGCGATATTCATATAAGCGATGTACAGCGTGTGGGGCAAGAGCCATAGCAACCAATTCTCAATCAAACTCGTTTTAAAAGGCTGTACACAAGGTACGCCATTATTTCGCGGAGGCGCAGTGTATCCTTTGGCCGATAAAGGTGCAATTGTGGAAGAGTAATAAAGTCTCATACTCAGGCAACTCGCTTTAGGACATTAAAGCGCGTTAGATTTAATGCACTAAAGGTGAGTCATAGCATTATCAAACTTATGGCAACCTGATTAGATTCGTTGGCTGATATCCACTAATATAGGCTTGCCATGGTGTTCACTCACCGACACGCAGCAAGTCCATCCGTGGATGCTCGACCGCCCCGTCCATGGGGCGGACGGCCGTCTCGCTAATCACCATGGCTAGCCTTTTTAGCATTAGCGTAATCTGTAAGTTTTAAAGAAATACGAAACACGCTTTGGGACAAAAGCTTGCTAGATTATTCCCCCTTCTTAGCCTGATTTGGATTAGCTCTTCTAATAGCAATGCTTCGTTTGGCAACAAACCAACCAACACTCAATATCTCCAGTCTGAATACGGATAACAGGGGCATGGTAGGGATTTTAGCGGCTCGCGTGAATCAGTCTGGTGTAGAGTGATTCATGAGCTCACTTTGGGATATAAATGAGTTATCTCAATAACTCTAACTCGTTAAATTCGGATTAAAATATCTATGGATTTATCTTTTGCAAAATAGTAAGAGCCGCAACGAGGCCAAGTTAGCTATAGCAGACGGTTGGGCAACTTATATTAGATGCACTATTGCTTCATAGGTCCAACATCCATTCCATCGTAGCTATCCAAAGCATACTTATTTGCAAAGATGTATAGTTCATCGTTTCTTTTATCTAGTGTCTTAGGTGAATGAATTTCAACCTTTTCTACATGTAACCAATAGATATCTGGCTCATTAGGATCATCTTTATCAGACAAGTATATATCTACGTATTTATATCCTTGTTTTATTAATTCTTCGGCTGCTTGCTCTAATTTCTGTGGCTCGTGATGTGTAAAGAAATACCCCCAGAGCATGGGGCCAGATATATTCCATGATGTTTCATTTTTTATGTTCTGGAACATTTCGTTTAAGGAATCAAGTGTTATTTTTTCCTAGGGATATCTCTCATATCTGCCCCATATGCATATGAATTGGCAATTATCAAACCTAGTAGGAATGTTCTAATATTCATTTTTCTTCTAACATTTTATCTGTGCGAATGCGCGATAATGGTTAACGTTGTTGGACCAACACAGTTAACTATCTGTATTGTAATGAACTTATCAGCTTCCGATTAAATATACCATCTGGGAAAACGCGAATGCACGTTTTCAAAACCAATTAACTAATCCATATCTCTAGTAATTATTTGATTTTAAATATTATTTTTCAATAAGACAAGCTAATGGGCGAAGGCACGTAATGGGGGGAATGCTCATGAACCAGACTAGGCAAGTCTGATTCACTGTAACGATTTTTAAAATCTCTCATGGGCAGGTCATACTTTTTGGTATTCATTACTTTATGTATCTCAAACTATCAGACTAAGCAAGAGCTAGCCTTCTAGCCGTAGCAAGCTTTGGGGCATAAACATTGTAGAAAAGGCTGCGTACCGAAAAGAACGCTGCAATTTTAGTATGATATTTCGATGCTCAATATGATTCTATATTACGATCCTACACCAATTAACCTTATCAAAAGCATTAATCTTTGCCGAAGTTTATGTGGTACTTAGCGATTATTACCATCGTGATAAGTTGCATAAAATACAATCAAACACTCCTAAGTCATAACAAGAAAACACATAGGCCAACTATAATTGGTTACGCTTTGCTAAACGATCGCCGAAGATCAAAACCGCTTAGGCTAAATTTGTAGCCAATCTGATTTAAATCGTGCTAAATCTTTCATCCATCAATCTATGTTGAATCAGTGCCATTTGCAGGCCCCAACAAAAATGCAAGGAATTATATGCCCACGTCTATCTTGCAAGCGGTAAAGCTCACCCGCTTCGCTTTGTTATCTACACCATTAAGTTCACACAACGTAGGCTCGATCATTTTTGGCGGAATATTGCTAGCAGTGACACCATTAATGGTAAATGCCGCACCACAACGGGGCGTCAGCTTCCCTCCGAATGCCCAGGCTATAGAAGCCCTTATCGATTCTACTGTTAATCCTTTAATGAACGAATATGGGATCCCTGGGGTGGTGATCGGGATAAGTATCAATGGACAACAGTATTTCTTTTCTTATGGTGTCAGTTCAAAAAAGACAGGGGAAAAGGTGAATGAAAATACCCTATTTGAGATTGGTTCTATCAGTAAAACCTTTACCGCGACCCTCGCAACATACGCTCAACTTGAGGGTAAACTGACGCTAACAGATAAGGTAAGCCAATATCTGCCTGAATTAACCGGTAGCCATTTTGACCAGATCAATCTCATTCATTTAGCCACCCATACAGCGGGAAATCTGCCCATGCAGGTCCCTGATAATATAACCAATAATGCTGAGTTAATAAGCTATTTAAAAGCCTGGCAACCAGCTTATGCCGCAGGTACTCACCGCAATTATGCCAATCCCAGCATTGGTCTTCTCGGTGTGATCGCGGCAAAGCAGCTTGGTCAAGGTTTTCCTGAGGCCGTAGAGCAAACTCTCTTTCGACAACTTGGCATGACAAACAGCTATTTTATGGTTCCAACAAATAAAATGACTGACTACGCCCAAGGCTACAATAAGCAAGATCAGCCAGTACGCCTCAATCCCGGTGTGTTAGCCGATGAGGCCTACGGAATAAAAACGACGGTTGTAGATCTGCTCCGTTTTGTTGAAACCAATATGCAGCAGCATGCGGTGCCTGCAAGGTTGCAACGTGCCATTGATGCCACCCATACAGGCTATTTTGATGTCGGCATGATGACTCAAGCGATGATTTGGGAGCAATATCCGTATCCGATTGCCCTTGATAAGCTCCTCACTGGACATACTCAAGATGTAGTGTTTGGCAGCATGCCAGTGAAAGCCATTACACCACCTCAAGCGCCACAGCAAAATGTCTGGATAAATAAGACTGGCTCAACGGGTGGTTTTGCTGCGTATGTGGCATATATTCCAGCTAAAAAGCTGGCATTGGTGTTATTGAGTAATAAAAATTATCCCGTGCCGCCACGGGTAACCGCGGGTTACCAGATATTAACAGGCTTAGAAACGCTGCAAAATTAATAACGCGTCATCATATTTCAGCCCAATACCGCGCTTGCCAAGATGGAGAGGTTTTCTCTCCATTCAATTTCTCTTTTACGAATATCTCGTTATTGATCAAAACCCATGTTAACAAACGCATTATATTGTTGACTTAAGAATCCACCCTTTATCAATTACAAAACCTGATTAACAAGATAAAAACCAAGTGTAAGCTTAGTTTTACAGCCATAAAAGCATAGAAAAACTTATGGGTTGGATGAAAAAATATTCCTGAAAATCAAGACTATTAGCCATTGAACTACTCAATTTTGGGCGTAAGATGCGCGCCATTGTTCAACTGTGCTTTTTTACGGAATTATGATGTCAGGCGAAAAACCGTCTTTAATCTCATTAAAAGCGTCGGCTTCATCAGCAGGAAGTACCACTCGATTGCTCTTTATGCTGGTCTTTATGGTGGCCTGTGGACAGATGGCCCAAACGATTTTTGTGCCAGCACTCCCGCTGATTGCCCAAGGTTTAGCCGTCGATGCAAGCAAGCTACAAGCAGTCATGGCCTGTTATCTGCTCGCCTACGGTTTATGTCAATTTATCTATGGCCCATTATCTGACCGCTATGGGCGAAAACTCCCACTGTTGGTTGGTATTGGGATTTTTATGATCGGCGCGTTAATTGCCACACAAGCCACAAGCTTTAATCAGTTAATTTGCGCGAGTCTGCTTCAAGGCCTAGGCACAGCCAGTGCCGGCGCGCTGTGCCGCAGTATTCCTAGGGATCATTACTTTGGCGATAACTTAGTTAAATTTAATAGCTATGTGTCCATGGCGGTGGTGTTTTTACCCTTGGTGGCGCCCTTCTTAGGGAGCCTTGCTTCAGCCTACTTAGGTTGGCAAGCCGTTTACTGGGTGTTATTTGGGTTTGGCGTCTTTGTTTGGTTACTGCTTTGTTTTGGTTTTAAAGAGTCTTTACCAAAAGACAAACGAGAACAACAACCAGTGTTAGCCTCCTATCGCCATGTGCTACGCCACCGCAGTTTTAGGGCATATCTATTTTCATTAATCGCCACCTTTGCGGGGATTGCCGCCTTTGAAGCCATTGCGGGCGTGCTCTATGGCCAATATTTGCAACTCTCATCTTTTATGGTGAGCTGTTATTTTGTGGCGCCTATCCCCGGTTATTTACTCGGTGCACTGGTAGCAGGAAGACAAAAACAAGCACAACGCACTGTATTTCAAGGTGTTGCCTTGCTCGGTGCTGGCGCATTGTTTATGTTGATCCCTGGGTTGTTTCAACTGGTTGTAGGCTGGAGTTTGTTGATAGGCTCAATTTTATTTTTCAGCGGCGCCGGCATGTTATTTCCGACATTAACCTCGGCTGCGTTAGAACCTTTTCCGCGTCAAGCGGGCATTGCGGGGGCTTTGCTCGGTGGTTTACAAAACTTTGGCGCAGGGCTGGCGGCATTAACTATGTCGCTCGTACCTATGGGAGGCCAGTTAAGTATCGGTTTACTGAGCGCGCTGATGGTGCTTTTAGTGATTGTGGCCTTGCATTATGCCCGAGATCAAAACGATACCCATCAAACACTATTGCCGCAAAAAACCTGAGGTTCTCTATCAAAATAACAAAGCCCACTTACGTGGGCTTTTGTTTTTCTGATGCTTATCGATTACAGGATCCGTCTTAGTAAAAAGTCTGCTTTTAATCTTCTAATACGATTCATAATCTTCTTCACCGGATCGGGATAGCTTTGCAAAGTATCCACTTGGCTATAGTGATATAACCTCTGTGTATGCTCAAGAATATGCGCTTGCTCGGCCTCAAATTGCGCCTTCCAGCTACCTGTTTCATCGTGGATCAAGAGCCCATTCTCTAAATCCAACGCCCATGCTCTAGGGTTTAGATTTGAGCCTGTGATCAAATGCTTACGCCCATCGGCACTGATACCTTTGAGGTGGTAACTGTTGATCCCATGCTTCCACAGGTGAATATTGAGCTGGCCATTATCAATCGCCCACTGCTGACGTTTGGCAAATTTACGCAGCGACTGTTCATATAAATACGGCAAGGCACCGATGGTGGAAAAATCTTGCTCAGGTGGAATATAAAAGTCATTCGCCGTTTTATCGCCGACGACAATATCAATCCGTTTGCCGTTGCGCAGATGTTTAGCTAAGGCACGGACTAATATATAAGGAGGGTTAAAGTAAGGTGTGCAGATAAAGAGTCTATCTTTTGACTCCTCAACCATCGCAATAACCGCTTTATTCAATAAATTATGTTTACGGCCTAAGCCCAGTAATGGTGTTACCCGATTACCTGTCCGAGTTGCGTTAAACTCGTACTGTGCCTGTGACAAACGTAATTTAAAGCTGCGCACATCGGTTTTAGGCGGTAACACTTCCTGCTGCGCATCTTGAGTAAGCGATGTCACTGCTGGATCGGCAATGATATAACGTTGGATCATTGCGCGCATGCTGCGTGCCAGCTCTGCTGACTCAATCACATGGTAGCGGTCGAAACGGTATTTATCGTTTTGCTGTAGATAGATATTATTAAGACTTGCGCCGCTATAAATCACCGCATCATCAATTACAAAGCCTTTAAGGTGTAATACACCCATAAATTCACGGGATTTGACTGGTACGCCCATAATCTCGATAGGATATTCAGCTTCAGCCATCACTTTGCGGTACATCAAATAATTACCGCTATCACCCTTATGGCCAATCAAGCCACGTCTAGCACGGTGAAAATCGACCAAAATTTTGATATCCAACGCAGGATTTTTAGCCTTCGCCGTCATCAAGGCCTGTAAAATCTCCCGCCCTGCTTCATCATCTTCTAAATAGAGTGCAGCGATGTAGATGCTGTTCTTGGCATTTTCGATGCGAGTAAGTAACTCTGCCTTAAATCGGCATGGCGTAAGCAACCACGTTAAAGCCTCGGGTTGAACGGCTATTCCACCAAGCTTATCTAGCAAGGCATCCTCCTTTAAACATGCTGACCACCCCGATAGGAAGCGCTTGGGGTCAGTGACAAAAACATCACAGCAATCTGTGTTAATTCTGGGTAGGCTTCTGTCACTGCCAGCCTGATTGTTTGTTCTACTTTAAGATGAATATCAGGGTCTACCGGAAACCAAAGCAATTCGATTTGGACAAAACGCTGATCAATTCTACCATTACGGTAACTGATGCTGGGGATCCAATCTAATGTAAAACTCTCTGCTTTACCTTTACATATAGCCGCCAAAGACTGCAGTAATGTTTGGCTAAGCTCTGCAACGACTGCCTGGGGTAAGCCGCGCATACTAATATGAGGCATGGTTTTAGTGGTTACCTAAGATCCTAAAATCGTAAGGGGTAGAAATTACCGACTTCACTGCAACTCGGCAAGACTTTTCGATGAAAAGAGCGCGGCGTAACGCCTATTTTGCTGGTAATTTGAGCTGAAACAAGTCATTGGCAATAATAAGTGTAAAATTACGTCGGTTCAGCCTAAATATATACGAGCAGACATGCCGACTTCAATGACTAACCAAATACGCTTGCACTCTTTATCGGTTGCTCATTTTGCTTATCTACATAGGGTGCCCAAAATGGTAGTTTAATCACAAAATATGGGTTGTTCCTAATGCAAGCGTGCCCGTTTTACGTGTTTTAGCGTAAACTAAAACGTCACCAGTCAACACTGTAAAACGCTATGAATAAAAAAATCCTGTTAACCCTCGCACTGACTTTAGCTTTAGCGTGGGGCATTTTTCATTTTAAAGCGCAACTTGGATTACTCATTTTGCCACTTTTTATTGGCTTGGTTTTATTTGTTACCCTAAGGTTGTATCGTCTGATGGAAAAAGATGATGGCAGTCATGACCGCTAATTAAGAGAGTAAACATACAACAGACATGGAAACGTTCTCCCCATTATTCAATTTACAGCGTTCGGCAGGCATATTGCTAACGGTAGTCGCAACAGCCCTATTACCACATCAGCTGTGGGCTACGACTGCAGATATTCAACATGCGATCTTGAGTCAACAAATTAATGATATTGCACCACGTCACTCGCAAATTGCGCTGCTGGCACTGGATATGGCGAACAGTAAACAGCTTTATAGCCAGCAAGCTGATACCTTGTTTATCCCCGCCAGCACACAAAAGGTCCTTACTGCCGTCACAGCATTGGCCAACCTTGGGGCCGATTTTCGTTATGTGACGGAGCTGTGGAGCGATGCCCCCATTCGCCAAGGCCATATTGCGGGAAGTGTCTATCTGCGCTTTAGTGGCGATCCTACCCTCACTCAAGACGATCTTAAGGCCTTGTTTGCCCACCTACAAAAACAGGGTATCAACAGTATTGACGGGCATCTTTATCTTATTGGTGATAAACAAGAGCAATTACAAGCTCCTGGCTGGGTGTGGGACGACCTCGGCATTTGTTTTGCGGCGCCGGTGTCGAGTTACATCATCAATCAAAACTGTGTTTATGGGCAATTCGTTCCAAGCTCGAGCAAGCATTCCTCTGAGGTCAAATTAAGGGTATCTAGTTTTGGGGTAAAGGTCAGCAGTGACGCGATATTCTCTCCCAAAGCTAGCCATGATTTTTGTCAGCTCGATTTAGTGCGACTTGGGCAAAATCAATATCACCTTCGGGGATGTTATCCTGGCAGTGAGGCTATTCCCCTCGCTATCGCAATAACCGATCCTGAAAAATTCGCCATGGATACGTTAACGGCCACACTCAAGGGGGAAATGTCGCTCTCGGGTAAAGTTAAAATTGGCAACGCAATACCTTCAAAGGCAAAACTTATCGCCAGTCACAGTAGTGCGCCTTTGCCGGAGTTGTTAAAGACTATGTTGCTTAAGTCGGATAATCTGATCGCCGACAGCCTGTTTAAGTTAGTCGGACAACGCTATTACAAAACCCAAGGAAATTTTACCAATGGTGCGGCGGCCATGCGCCATATCCTTAGCGATTTGGGAGTAGATTTAACCCACGCCAATATCGTCGATGGTTCAGGGCTTTCTCGTTATAACTTATTGAGCGCAAGGCAATTAGCCAATGTGCTTACACTAATTTATCAAGATGCCCGCTTTCACAGTCTGATTGACAGTTTGCCCGAGGCGGGAGTCAGCGGTACGCTAAAATATCGACAAGGTTACACTCAACCACCGCTCAAAAACCGTGTTTTTGCCAAGACAGGTTCAATGCAAGGGGTTGCCAATTTAGCTGGTTTTATTCGAATACCACAGCGGGATATCTTATTTGTGGTTCTTGAGAATGGCATTAGTCCTGAAACGAAAAAACAACGCACGCCTGCGTTTAGCGCTGACTTTTTGACTCGTCTCATAACTACGGTTGAGCAACAGGCACAAACAAACCAAACATCGACTAAAGAACTCAACACGGTTAAATTAATTGACTGACAAAACTAAAAAGCACTGATAAATCAGTGCTTTTTACATCATTTATCTCACCAATCCAAACTTAGAATAATTCTGCTGGCATTGCCATAGTACTGGCATCACCCGCACGCACTTGCGCTAAATGATAATCGGCCTTAGGCAATAACTTATCAAAATAGAATTTAGCGAGGTAAGCTTTTTGCTCGGCAAAGTTTTTATCCTCTGCACTAGGGACCTTATCCAACATGGCTAGCCAATAAAAACCATATAAGCTGTAACCAAAGGCATCTAAAAAGTCGACTGCACAAGCATTGATTAACGCAGGTTGAGTCAGTTTTTGCTCATTGATCGATTCGGCCACATGGACTAAAGCATCTAAACGAGCACAAACGGCGGCAACTTTTACACCGTCGACCTGTGTAAATTCACGCATTTGTGCTTTTAATTCGGCCACAAACTCTTTTAGCGTCGCTAAGTTGTCGCCAGTGACTTTTCGACCAAGGAAGTCAATGGCTTGAATACCATTTGTGCCTTCATAGATTTGCGCAATGCGGGTATCACGTACCAATTGCTCAATGCCTGTTTCACGAATATAACCATGTCCACCAAAGACTTGCTGCGCCATGATAGTCGCGTCTAAACCACGGTCAGTTAAAAACGCTTTAGCAACGGGTGTTAATAACCCCACGTAACGGGCAGCTTTAGCTTTAACCTCATCTTGAGCATATTTCGCCAAATCGAGCTGTTTGCCGGTAAATATGGATAAGGCACGTCCCGCTTCTGTCATCGCGCGGATTGTCAGTAGCATACGGCGCACATCGCCATGGACGATAATAGGATCAGAATCGCTCCCCGTGGGTGAGCCACCGGCTGCAACGCCTTGATTGCGCTCTTTAGCATAATCGGCGGCCATCTGATATGCGGCTTGTGCGCTGCCAAGCCCTTGAATACCAATAGCTAAACGTTCGTAGTTCATCATGGTGAACATACAAACCAAGCCACGATTAGGCTGGCCAATCAGATAACCCTTTGCTTCATCAAAATTCATCACGCAGGTTGCTGAGCCTTTAAGGCCCATTTTGTGCTCGATTGACCCCACGCTAACACCATTAGCCTCACCTAAGCTGCCATCATCATTAACCGTGATTTTGGGTACGAGGAACAGTGAAATACCTTTGCTTTCTGGTAATTTTGCCAGCACTAAGTGAATGACGTTTTCAGTTAGATCGTGATCGCCACCAGTAATAAAAATTTTGCTGCCACTGATCGCATAACTGCCATCCTCCAATGGAATTGCGCGAGTGCGAATATTACGCAGATCAGAGCCAGCTTGTGGCTCTGTCATATCCATCGCTCCAGCCCATTCACCAGAATATAACTTGGGTAAATAAGCTTGTTTTAATGCTTCGCTACCGTGGGCATTGATACACAAAGCAGCTCCCGCGGTTAATGAGCCATAAAGTGTAAACGCGTTGCAGGCACTGTAGGCCATTTCATCCACTAATACACCAAGCATTTTGGGCATGCCCATACCACCAAACTCAGGCTCACCACATAGGCCTACCCAACCACCTTCAGAATATTGCTTATATACGGCTTTATACCCCTCAGGGGTAATCACACCATTATCTTGGTGTAAAACGCCTTGCTCATCACCAGCACGGTTTAGCGGATGGATTAATTCAGCACTGATTTTTGCCGCTTCTTCAAGGATTGCATTGGCCGTATCCATATCAACCATTTCTGCAATCTCAGGTAATTGTGACCACGTATTTGGGGCATCAAAAACCTGTTCCAGTAAGAAACGCATATCTGCTAACGGGGCTTGGTAAGGATTCATTGGGAGACTCTTAAACGTAGGATTTAAACAGTTGTTTTAATTTATACCAGTTCTATACAGAAAACAATCTCATTACAAATTCACTTTGATGCTAAGCACTAATCTACGCAACATAACAGAGTGAAGAACGGGCAATAAAAAACCCTTAAGTGACCTTAAGGGTTATAGTGTAGCGAGAAGTAAACTTGGTTGTCGTCGGCTTAGCTCACGATTAACGTATTGATTACCACATTAAATCGTCAGGGATCGCATAATCAGCATAAGGGTCATCTTCGACTTCTACGGCCTTACCCGCATCCTGTTGCCACAAATAGCCGCACCATTGTGGCACCAATAGATTCACACGTTCGGCAAGCTTGTGGGGGACGAGGTAGCTCTTATCTTCGTATCGAACAATCCCTAATTGGCCTTTAAGCAATTCGGATTGAATTTTCTCATCGATATAGACAGAGTAAATTTTATTGTCGAGCGTATAGTTGAATTTGATCTCGGCATGACTTGGGATCTTGATAGCAAACTGCGTGAATTCACTCACTAATCCTCGCACTTGTCCTCGGGCCGTTGCCTCTGCAAAGCGTTGTTCATTGAGGGCTTTGTCTTTTTCAGCTTGTAAGCGTTTTTGCTCGGCAATCTCAAGTTTTAACGCGCTTGAGCCATCGTCAACCCGCGCCTTTTTATCGCGACGCTTTTGCGTTTTTACATCACGCACTTTTTGTTTACTGGCAAGTCCAGCTTTCAGTAGCTGCTCTTGTAATGCATTCGCCATGGATTTTCACCCGATTTTCTATTAAATAAATGAGTTATAACTATTTAGTTACTGCCCTTTGCCGCTAATTCACCTAAGGCAGTCATCGCGATACTGGCACCGCCCAGTGACCAACCTCCATCGACGGGAAGGACAACACCCGTGATATAGGATGCCAGCTCAGAGCCTAAAAATAACGCTGCGTTGGCAATATCTTGCCCTTCCCCATTACGTTTTAACGGTACCGATTGTGCCACTTGTTGCTGTAGTGCAGCGCTCGGCGCTAAACGATTAAAGCCTTCGGTGCCTGTAATCGGGCCTGGAATAATGGAGTTAATTCGAATGCCTTCACAGCCCCATTCAATAGCTAAGGTTCGCGTCAGCATGTCAACCCCCGCTTTTGCCGCACAAACATGGGCCTGCATTGGCATCGCAATCGATGCCTGTGGCGCAGAAATTTGAATAATATTCCCCTGTGGGCGACGCAGTAAAGGATAAGCTGTTTTCAGTACTTGGAAACTGCCCAATAAATCAATATCCATTACGGCTTTAAAACCATTCGCCGAAAGCTTAGCGGCAGTTGCAGGGAAATTGCCCGCAGCGCCGCTCACCAATACATCAATAAAACCAAATTCTGAGGCGATGGTTTCAAAGCCCAGTTCTACTGCGGCTAAATCCCTGACATCAAAACTCACCCCAAGATGGATCCCATCTGGATTCGCCTGTTTGAGCTGTAATACCGCAGCATCGACTTTATCTTTGCTTCGACTCGCCACCGCCACATTAGCTCCCGCATGTGCAAACGCAATGGCAATTGCGAGGTTTATACCACTGGTACCACCGACAACGACAACATTCTTACCCTGATAATTAAACATCGTAGTATTGAGCATGGACGTTCTCCGTGAACGGTTAAAGTTTGTCGCGAATACGAACCTTAACAGCTAAATAGTGTACTGTTCAGTATACTAAAGCAAAGATTGGTGAATCGCCTGCAGCGCAGCCAGAGGATCTGTCGCCTTAGTGATCGGACGACCAATCACTAAATAATCAGAACCGGCAGCAAGCGCCTCAGGCGGCGTCATCACACGGTGTTGGTCGCCAACCTCACTACCCACAGGACGAATACCAGGTGTAATAAGTTTAAAGTCTTGGCCTAATAAAGATTTAAGCACACTCGCTTCTTGGGCTGAACAGACAACACCATCAAGTCCGGCCTGTTTAGTCAATTTAGCTAAACGCTGAACATGCTCAAATGCTGGCACATCAATGCCGATGAGCTTCAGATCGTCATCGCTCATAGAGGTTAATACCGTCACAGCAATCAGCATTGGCGCCTCGTTACCGTAAGGCAGCAAAGCCTTTCTCGCCGCTTCCATCATCGCTAAGCCGCCACTGGCATGGACATTCGTCATCCACACACCAAGTTCCGCTGCAGCAGCAACCGCTTTCGCAACCGTATTAGGGATATCGTGAAATTTTAAGTCGAGGAAAAGATCGAAGCCACGGTCATGGATATCTTTAACTAACTGCGGGCCGAACAGGGTAAACATTTCTTTGCCAACTTTAAGGCGGCACATGTTGGGATCGAGTTGATCTATCAATTGTAAAGCGTGGTTTTTATTATCGTAATCAAGCGCTACGAGGATAGGTTTAGTCGTCATCATCTCTCCAACAGGGTTACACTAACTAGATATTTTAAAAAGTTATTCACCGTCCAAGCCTCTGATCCGTTTAATGGTGCCCCACTTTTTGCAAGAAGGACAATGCCAATATAGTGTATGGGATGGGAAACCACATTCTTTACAGCGGTAGCTTGGCCGGAATTTAATTTGTTGTTCAACAAGTTGCTCAAGCATTGTCAAACTTTGTTTAGCTTGCCCTTCTTCTGCTTGGCGTAGATGCATTTGCATTAAGTGCTGAAAACCCTTCATGGTCGGATGGCGATAAAGCGCATCGAGCACCATGTTTTCAGCAGCTTTAATCTCATCAAGGCTTATCATATGTTGGGCAAGCGCCACCACTACGGATGCGCCAGCACCTTCAGCCATAGCGCCAGCTAATAACTCTTGATAGCCCTCTTTATCTTGAGTATCGCGATATACTTCTTTAGCCGTCGGCAGTGCATCAGCAAAAAGCTCAATATCGGCCTTTTTTAATGCTATCAGCATGGATTTACACTGACTGTAATCCTTCGCATCGAGAAATTTCTTGGCAAGAGTCAATAAGGCTCGGCCACATTTGGGATCTTGTTTTAAGGCTTGTTGCAGTAGCTTGACCTTCTCAGCATCATCACTGGTTTCATCGGCAAGTTGGCAATAAAAATGCGCTGTTATCGGTTTGAGTACGAGTTGACGTTTACGGCTTAAACGTTTGGTGATATCGATGGCTTTTTGCCATTCCTTTATCACTTGGTAAATCGCAATCAGCTGAGTTTCAGACTCTTCACTGTGGTCATCTTGACTCACCAAATTCAGAAAAATTTCCTCGGCGCGGTCGTAAAATCCCGCGGCAAGATAGTCTTTGCCCAGCTCCATCATGGCGATATCGCGCTGCTCATTGGTGAGCGTAGGACGGGCAATTAAGTTTTGATGGATACGAATCGAGCGGTCAACCTCACCACGCTTACGGAATAAGGAACCGAGGGAAAGATGGGTGTCGATGGTTTCATCGTCTACATCAAGCATACTGATGAACAAGTCGACCGCTTTGTCCGACTCGTTAGACAATAAGTAATTTAAGCCGGTGAAGTAATCACGACTTAATTGTTTACGCTGATTGCTCTGATTTTGCCTTATGCTCCGCCGCCCCATATACCAACCGTAACCGGCAGCAATAGGAAGCAACAGGAAGAGGATCTCAAGCATATTAGGCGTCTACACCTTGAGGGTTTTTAGCAGTTTGAACCGTTAATTTCTTTTTCGTTGCCGCTAAAGCCAATTTAAGTTTCACAATATAATAGCTCGCTACCAGCCAACTAAGCATAAAGCCTGCAAAGAAAACAATCGCTAACACAACGGGTAAACGGTACTCCCCTTGTGCCACAAAGTAGCTGATTGTCACGACTTGTTCATTACGTGCGCCAAAAATCAAAGCCACTATAAATAACAGTGCCACTAGGACTGTCGCTACAAAAGATTTCACGTCGCACTCCCTTAAACGCCTTTCAATTTTCTGATTATCCAAGAAATTTACTGAGCTGACCAGCTTTGCCTTACATTAGATATAAAAAAGCCCCCTTGCGGAGGCTTTTTGCAATGCGGTCAATTAAACATTGACAGCGTCAACGCGTTCGCGCAGTTCTTTGCCTGGCTTAAAGTGCGGGACGTATTTGCCTTCCAATTCGACGGATGAACCCGTCTTTGGATTGCGGCCAGTACGCGGCGCACGATAATGAAGCGAGAAACTACCAAAGCCACGGATCTCAATACGATCACCGCTTTCTAATGTTGATGCCATTTGCTCCAACATCTCTTTGATTGCGCCTTCTACCTCTTTCGCCGACAGCTGCGACTGCCTGGTGGCGAGTTTTTCGATCAGTTCGGATTTTGTCATCCTAGCTATCCCCTATTATCAAGCCAAACACAGTCACCTAATGGGGAGAAAATCTCCCCATACAACAGGCGATTATTTGCGAGCTGCTTTAAACGCTTCAGCCATTGCATTACTAATAACAGCGTCTTCTTGTTTATTCAAGGTCGCCATTACTTCTTTTTCTTCAGCTTCGTCTTTCGCTTTGATTGACAGGCTGATAGAACGGTTCTTACGGTCAACACCCATGAACTTAGCTTCGATTGCGTCACCTACTGAGTAAACAGTAGATGCATCTTCGATGCGCTCACGGCTGATGTCAGCTACACGGATGTAACCTTCAACAGTGTCAGCCAGTTCAACAGTCACACCTTTAGCATCAACAGCAGAAACAGTACCGTGTACGATAGTACCTTC
>AACY020561881.1_pt1 | contig 34714 bp, 30 predicted proteins | sample 267378 | NCBI WGS metagenome assembly AACY02 (sample SAMN02954345, study PRJNA13694) | marine metagenome | biome: aquatic; feature: ocean; material: water; isolation source: isolated as part of a large dataset composed predominantly from surface... | reverse complement strand
TCATTTTGATTACAAAATTGCATTAAAAGTGCTCGAGTATGATGTTGATTGTGTAAGAATTAATCCTGGCAACATCGGCAGCGAAAAAAAGATTAAAGAAGTAATCGCATCAGCGAAAGAGAAGGATATACCAATTAGAGTAGGTGTTAATGCGGGGTCGCTAGAGAAAGATTTGCAAATGAAGTATGGAGAACCTAATGCAGATGCACTAGTTGAATCTGCAATGAGGCATGTTGAGATATTGCTCAAAAATAATTATGAGAATTTTAAATTAAGCATTAAATCTTCGGATATTTTCATGGCAGTTGAGAGTTATGAAAAAATATCGGATTTGATAGAACAACCTTTGCATCTTGGCATTACAGAATCTGGGTCTTTAAAAACAGGAACAGTTAAATCATCCATAGGATTAGGTCGACTTCTGATGCAAGGAATTGGTGATACTATCAGAGTTTCTCTTGCCTCTGATCCTGTAGATGAAGTAAAAGTTGCCTGGGAAATGCTAAAGTCCTTGAAAATTAGATCAAGAGGTGTAAAAATTGTCGCCTGCCCGAGCTGCTCAAGACAAAATTTTCAGGTAATTGATACAGTAAATAAGCTTGAAAATGAATTATCAGAGCTAAAAGAAGAAGTAACTCTTGCTGTTATAGGTTGTTATGTAAATGGTCCAGGTGAGTCAAAAGTTGCAGATGTTGGTGTGACTGGAGCAGCACCGAAACATCTAATATATTTAAACGGAAAACCAGCTTATAAAGTTGAAACTAAAGACCTTGAGAAAGCTCTAATAAAAGAGGTAGTAGAAATAGCAGAGAAAAAACGTAATACAATAGTTAAACAATGAGTGATTTAAAGACTATAAGAGGAATGCCAGATCTATATGGAGAAAATATAGAGGCTATTTCTATGGTCGAAGAAATATGCTTAAAAACTTTCAAAAGTTTTAATTACAAAGAATTTAGAACACCTTTACTAGAGAATAGCGCGCTATTTTCAAGAAGTATTGGCCTTACCTCAGATATTGTTCAAAAAGAAATGTATGAGTTCAAAGATAAAAAAGGAGAAAGGCTTTGCATGAGACCAGAAGGTACTGCTGGCTTAGTACGAGCTTTAATTACCAATGGGCTCGATGATGAAGAAATAAAAAAATTCTTTTATATTGGCCCAATGTTCAGATATGAGAGACCACAAAAAGGGAGAAAAAGGCAATTCTTTCAGGCAGGTATAGAGCTAATAGGAGATAGATCTATTGATTCAGACATTGAAATTATTCTTGTTGCCAAAAAAATTCTCGATGAGCTTAATATTAAATACAATCTTCAAGTTAATTATTTAGGTAGTGTTGCAGAGATTGAAGAATATAGTGCGTATCTTGAAGAGTTTATGCAAAACAAGGGAGTGGCTTCAAATAAAGAAAAATTGCTTGCTGAGAATGAAAAAGAGATTCAAGCAATACTAGTAGAGAAGCGGAATCAAATGGCACATCCTAGGCCTAAAGATCCTAGCGATCTTGATAAAAGGCTTGCACGACTTATGGACAAGAAGAACCAACTGGTTCAAGAAACCTCTGCTATCAGAGCGCTTGATTCAAAACTAGAGGAATCAAAAAAACTGTTCGAAGAGGCTAGAGCCTTAGATAGTTTTTTAAGCAAAGAAAAAAAGCAAGAATTTGAATCAATTAAAGCAAAACTTGATGAACTCGAAATTGACTATTCTGTAAATTCTAGACTTGTTCGAGGTCTAGACTATTACAATGGCCTAGTTTTTGAATTTTTGTCTAATGATCTTGGTTCTCAAAATGCAGTATTAGCAGGTGGCAGGTATGATGGTCTTATCAAAAATCTTGGTGGCCGTGATTTACCAGCAACGGGGTTTGCTCTTGGTATTGATAGAATTGCAGAAATTGTGAAAGCAAAATCTATTGAAAAAGACCTTTTTATAGGTTGTGTAGATAAGGAGTCACGAACATATGCCCAAGCATTAGGCTATAAGATTAGGGAAAACAATAGTTCTCTTATAGTTGAGAACTATCTTGGTAATGCAAATGTTGGCAAACAATTGAAAAAAGCTGATTCTCAGGGCTTTAAATTTGCTATTATAGTCGGCCAGGACGAGCTTAAAAGTAAAAAAGTTAAATTAAAGAATTTAAAGGAAGATAATCCTGATCTTGAACTAAAAGAAAAAGATTTATTGGAGTATTTTAAGTGTTAGATAGAATTTTAGATTTTATAAAAAACAAATATTTTATTGGAGCAATCACTCTTTTAATAGTATTTATTGTGGTAAATTCCGTTTTAGGTTATTACAGCAACAAAGCAAATGAAGCTGAATTCAAAAAATTCGTCGAAATTAATGAAGAATTTTCAGTAGATGAGTCAGACTCTAATACACTATATGATGAGCTTGATCTTAATTTTGACTCTTATGGTTATGAGCTTATTACTAAAACTATACTGGCAAAGAAAGCAGTAGATGAAGCTAACTTTGACTTAGCCCTAAATCTTTATCTAGAAATGCATAAACTTATTTTGGATAAAAACATAAACAAAGCCACTAAAAATATACTTAAAGAACAGTATGCTGAAAATATAGTAAGAATTTATATGGAAAAAAATGATTTTGATGGCGGATCTAATTTTATAAAGGAAAATACTACCAACTCTTTGCGTTTTCATGAACTAGCTGGAGACTTTTATAAGTTTTTTGAAAAAAGTGAAGATTCATTATTTCACTATGATAAAGCTTTAACTTTTGACATCGATGAAGCTCAAAAGAATATAATCAATCTAAAAAAACCTAGGGAAAAATGAAAAAAGCAATTCTTATATCAGCATTAACATTTCTGGCTAGCTGTCAAACTCTTGGCACCTTAGGTGAAACCTTTCAGTTAATTGAAGAAGATCCAAGAGCACCTATAGATCTTGATACAAGTTACGATAGCTTCTTAGATAAAAAATGGTCGAAAGATGTTATTACACCAATAATTGATTTGGGATTTTTCGAAGAAAAAATAAAACCAAATAGATTTTTTGATATAAGTGGTGGGAAAGTGTATTCCATAGATGAAAGCAGTCTAAAAGTCTTTGATGTAGGCTCTGGAGCTTTAAGAGATGTGCTCCCCTTGGATAATGAAAAAATAATGTCAGGCATAACAATTGGATATAATTCCTATGTCTACTCTGATAATGAGGGAAGCTTATTTGTTCATAACTTAAGTTCAGGAGAATTAAAATGGAAAAAAGAATTACGAGATATAATTATATCTGAGGCACTCATAACTCCTAAAAACCTATTTGTTCAAACATCCTCAGATGTTTTGTATGCGTTCGATCTTCAAACTGGAGATCGAGTATGGTCTAAAAAAGCTCAAGCACCATTACTATCAATAAGAGGGACATCTTCTCCAGTCTTTTTTGAAGGATTGGTCTTCGCTAATTTCTCTAATGGTCGCTTGGCAGCTATAAGAGCAACAGATGGAATTCAATTATGGGAAAAACCAATTTCAGTTATAAAGGGCAGCACTGAATTAGAAAAACTAATGGATTCAGATAGCCCAGCTGTAGCATTTAATGACATTGTTTTTGCAGCTAATTATAACGGTTCATTAACAAGATTTAATATAAGAGGTGGAGAAAAAGTTTTCTCAGTTGATTTATCCACTTCGAAACCTTTCATTCTTTATAAAGATACAATTATTGCGGTTAATAGTGATGATGAGATAGTCGCTTTTGATGCCATTAATGGTTCGGAAACTTGGAAAAATTCGAAATACAAGTTCAGACGATTAACAGCTCCAACATTATATGATGATTATCTTTATTTTGGAGATGTAGAAGGTTATTTGCATAAAGTCGATCCTAGAACAGGTGAAATCGCTGGTCTTCAATCTACAAACCTCATAGCAGTTTCTCAAATTGAAGCCTTCGCTAATAAATTAATAGTTCAAGATAGCGCAGGTTCAGTTTCGGCCTTTGAACTAAAATAATGAACAAAACAGTTGCTCTAGTCGGTAGAACTAATGTCGGCAAATCATCTATTTTTAATAAGCTTGTGAAAGCAAAATCTTCTATTGTTTCTAGTCAAGAAGGTTTGACCAGAGATATGAAGACCGCTGAACTTAAATACAACAACAAAACAGTTCAATTAGTTGATACCGGAGGCTTTTATACCTCCAAAGAAGATAATTTTGAAGATTTAATTCTTATCAAAGCACATGAAGCAATTGGTACATCAGATCTAGTTCTATTTATCGTTGATAAAAAATTTGGACTTTCTCCATTCGACAAGGAGTTGGCAAACATACTAAGAAAAAGTGGAAAAGAAGTAACATTAGTCATAAATAAAATTGATGTTAAAACTATTGAAGGAACTGAAGTTTTTCATGAGCTAGGATTTGATTCAAAAGTAGAAATAAGCGCTGAACATAATTTAAATATAGATAAATTAAAAGAACTCATTTTTAAAGATGTTGCTGATGATGAAGAATTATCTGAAAAACAAATTCCAAAGATAAGTGTAATTGGAAAACCAAATGTTGGTAAATCTTCAACTGTAAATGCTCTTTTAGATCAAGATAAAATGATTGTTTCAGATATTGCTGGAACAACGATAGATTCAGTAGATGTAAAAATAAATTACAGATCTAAAGAGTACCTTCTTATCGATACTGCAGGAATAAGAAGAAAAAATAAGACCACTGAAAAAGAAGAAAAGTTCTCAGTCATAAAGGCTCTAAACTCCATTGAAAAATCAGATTTAACTCTGTTGATGCTTGATGCAACTAATTTTTTAGTGGAGCAAGATATGAAGTTAATTGAAAAAGCAAAAGAGATTGGCAGATCTATGGTCATTGTAATAAATAAAATAGATTTAATGACAAAAGTAGAGTTAAAAGAAATACAAGAAAGGATAAATAATGAGAGCTTATTATCTGGTTTTCCAATAGCACTAATTTCAGCTACTGAAAGAAAAGGATTTAGAACATTATTTGATTATGTTTATCGTGTTTTAAGTAACTCAAAAATGAAAATATCTACTAATAGACTAAATAAAATATTAGTAGAGGCTAAAACATCAAAATCTATACCATATAAAGGCAAATTTAGACCAAAAATTAGATATGTCCATCAAGGAGGGAGAAACCCTCATGTTCTAACTTTTCATGGCAACTCACTGGAGAAGCTTGAGGGCAGTTATGTAAGGTTTTTAGGTAATTATTTCCACAAAAAACTTAACTTGATAGGAACAAATTTAAAACTAAAGTTCATTAACTCTAAAAACCCCTTTAAATAGTAAATTTTCAAGCTTAATTGTTCTATAATACAGGTGGAAATTACAGGTGGAAAATGACTAAGCCTTACAGTGTAGGTGGAAAATGACTAGGCGCCCCACATTTATAAATCTTTTTTTAATAAAACTCCCAATAGCAGCGATATCTTCAATAAGTCATAGACTTTCAGGTATTGCAATCTTTTTCATAGCATTACCAACATTTATTTTACTTTTTTTAACTGACTATATGGCCACTGATCAAGGTGAATGGGACTTAGATAAGTATAATTTTGAAGTTAAGTTATTGATATCAGTTTCTTTGATTGCGCTTACATACCATACACTAGCAGGCTTGCGACACATGTTAATTGATTTTTCAAGCTATGGACATGAATTAGATCAAGCCAGATTCTCAGCAATAATTACTTTTGTTCTGACCTTTATCATATCGATATTTTTATTAATGGAGGTTTGGTAGATGGGTACTTTTCTTTGGTATTTTCAGAGATTTACAGCATTAATCATTCTTGCCTATGTTTTATTTGTCACATTAAGTTACATGGTTAAGCCTTGGGGAGCTGACTACAACATTTGGCATACAGATATCACCAGTTTGCCAATGAAGGTTTTTACTACGATATTTTTTATATCTAGCATAGTGCATGGAATTCAGGGCTTAAAAGATGTTGAGGATGATTATTTTACAAAAAGAACCTTGGGCTTTATATCTGAAACATTAGGATCATACGCTCTAGTATTTAGAGTTATTTTTAGATTTTTTATTGCATTAGTCGTTATTGTTCTTACTTATATATTAGTGTTTAAGTACTTATTAGGTGGATAAATGAAGTTAGGCAACATTGAATTTTCAGAACAACAATTTGATGTAGTGATTATTGGAGGAGGAGGCTCTGGTTTAAGAGCATCTCTTGAAATATCAAAATCAGGCTTAAACGTTGGTGTAGTATCAAAAGTGTTTCCTACTAGATCTCATACAGTAGCTGCCCAGGGTGGTATTACTTGTGCAATTGCAAGTGCTGATCCAAATGATGATTGGAGATGGCATATGTTTGATACTGTAAAAGGGTCTGACTATATAGGTGACCAAGATGCAATTGAATATATGTGTTCAGAAGGTCCAGAAACAGTATTTGAACTTGAGCATATGGGGCTACCATTCTCTAGATTTGAAAATGGAAGAATATATCAAAGGCCATTTGGTGGACAATCAAAAGAATATGGAGAAGGAGGGCAGGCTGCTAGAACTTGTGCTGCAGCTGATAGAACTGGACATGCTCTTTTACATACTCTCTACCAAGCAAATCTAAAAGCAGGAACAAATTTCTTAAATGAGTGGTTTGCTGTGGACATAGTAAAAAATGATTCTGGTTTGGTTTCTGGAGTTAGTTGTTTTGATATGGAAACAGGTGAAATATCAATAATTAAGTGTAATGCCATTGTGTTAGCAACAGGAGGTGCAGGACAAGTGTACGAACAAAATACCACTTCTTTAATTTGCACTGGAGATGGGCTAGGTATGGTATTGAGAAAAGACTTACCTTTACAAGATATGGAAATGTGGCAGTTTCATCCAACTGGCCTGTATGGCAATGGATCATTAATGACCGAAGGTTGCAGAGGTGAAGGTGGGTATTTAATTAATTCTGAAGGCAAAAGATTTATGCCCGATTATGCTCCTAAGGCAAAAGATTTAGCATCTAGAGATGTAGTCTCAAGGTGCATAGTACAAGAAATTCTAGCAGGCAGAGGATGTGGCGCGAAAAAAGATCATGTTTTATTAAAAATTGATCATCTTGGATCAGAAACCATAACAAAGAAGCTTCCTGAAATAAGAGAAATATCAATGACTTTTGCTAATGTTGATCCTATAGAAAACCCAATACCAGTGGTTCCAACTTGTCACTATATGATGGGAGGAATACCCACAAATATTAATGGTCAAGTAATCACTCAAGATAACAATGGAAATGATTCTGTTGTAAATGGCCTTTACTCAATAGGTGAAGCTGCAAATGTCTCAGTACATGGTGCTAATAGACTTGGAGGTAACTCTTTATTGGATCTGGTTGTTTTTGGTAGAGCAGCAGGCAAACATATAAATGAAGAGCTATCAGAACAATCTTCACCTGATATATCAAATACAAATATCGAGGAATCTTTAGAAACCTTGATTAGGATTCAAGAGACAGAGAAAGGTGAAAGTGTATTCAGCCTTAGATCAGAAATGCAAAATGTTATGCAGAATTATTTTGGAGTATATAGAAATGAAGATTTAATGAGAGAAGGAATAAACAAACTAGAGGAGATAACAGAAAGGACTAAAAACATACATTTAAATGATAAGTCTCACCAATTTAATTCAGAAAGAGTTGAAGTTTTAGAATATTTAAACTTACTTGATATAGCTAATGCGACAGCATACTCAGCACTTGAAAGAAAAGAAAGTAGAGGTGCACATGCAAGAGAAGATTTTCCAGACAGGGACGATGAAAATTGGTTATGCCATTCACTTTTTTTTAAAAATAAAAATATAGTTAGCAAAAGAGCTGTTAATTTAAAACCTAAAACAGTTGAAACTTTTAAACCAAAACCAAGGGTATATTAATGACAAAAAAACTTAAATTAAGTTTATATAGATTTGATCCAGCAAAAGATAAGAGGCCCTATATGTCAGACTATGAAATCCCTTATAGCTCATCAGGAAATATGATGGTGATTGATGCAATTAGGACAGCTCAGGAACTAGATTCTACCATCACATTTAGAAGGTCTTGTGCACAGGGAGTTTGTGGTTCTGATGGTGTAAATATGAACGGACAAAATGGCTTAGCATGCATTACACCGGTCTCAAAAGTCGTAACGGCGAATAGACTAGAAGTCAGACCACTTCCTGGTCTACCAGTCATTAAAGATTTAATAGTAGATATGAAACCTTTCTACGATCAATATGAAAAAATTAAACCTTTCTTAGACAATGATGAAGAAATTAAAACTGGCCATGAAAGACTGCAAAGTCCAGAAGATAGAGAAAAACTTGATGGACTTTATGAATGCATATTATGTGCTTGTTGCTCAACTAGCTGCCCTTCATTCTGGTGGAATCCAGAAAAATTTGTTGGTCCAGCAGCACTTTTACAGGCATATCGTTTTATTGCTGATACAAGAGATAAGCAAAAAAGAATGAGACTTAAAAAATTAAATGATGCTTTTAGCGTATATAGGTGCCACGGTATAATGAACTGTACCTCAGTTTGTCCAAAAGGTTTGAATCCATCTAAAGCAATCAATGAGATCAAAAAGGAGTTAAGAAAAACAGAATAGTGTCTAAGTCAATAGGGGAGAAATTTAAAGAGAGTTTTAAGTATGGCGGAAATTCCGAATATTTAGATCTTATGTATGAAGAATATCTTGAAAATCCTTCAAATTTAAGTCCGGAGTGGAAACAATATTTTGATTCTATTCAAAATGGTCAGATTGATGTAAGTCACCAGGCAATCAAACAGGAATTCAAAGATACAAAGTATAAAAATAAAGAAATTCAAATAAAAGTTGGAGAGACAACTTCAAAAGCCTCAGATGTACAAAACTTAATAAATGCTTATCGAAGAAGAGGTCATGAAGTTGCTAACTTAGACCCATTAAATTTAAGGCCAAAAAAAGAAGTATCAGACCTTAATTTAGATTTTCATAATCTTTCCCAATCTGATTTAGACTTAGATTTTTCTTTTTCAAACTTTCAGGGTTCAAAAAATTTAAAATTATCTGAAATTATTGAATCAATTAAGAAGACATATACATCGACAATAGGCTATGAATTTATGCACATTATGGACAGCAAGATTAGAAGATGGTTTATGGATAAAATTGAAGGCAAGCCTACGCCTTATAGTTTTTCAGATGATGAAAAAGAACATGTTCTAAAAAGACTAGTTGATTCAGAAGGTTTAGAAAAATTTTTGGCTGCCAAATATCCTGGCGCAAAAAGGTTTGGACTTGAAGGTGGAGAATCACTAATACCTTTACTCGATACTCTTATTGAAGATCTTGGTTCTTCGGGAGTTAAGGAATTGGTCTTGGGCATGTCACATAGAGGAAGGTTAAATGTTCTTATTAATGTAATGGGGAAAAAGCCTAGCCTTTTATTTTCTGAGTTTGATGAAAATTTTGAGCAAGATGATGCTCATACGGGAGACGTTAAATATCATCTAGGATTCTCATCAAATATTCTAACTAGTGGTGGCCAGGTTCATGTGACTTTAGGCTCTAATCCCTCGCATTTAGAAGCCGTTAATCCAGTTGTACTAGGGTCTGTTCGTGCAAGACAGGACAGAAGAGAAGATAAAAATAATGATCAAGTTGTACCAATACTAATGCATGGTGATGCATCATTTTCTGCTCAAGGTGTTGTGATGGAAATTCTTCAACTTTCACAGACTAGAGCCTATGGTGTTGGTGGCTCGATACATATAGTGGTAAATAACCAAATAGGTTTCACCACTAGTGTTAAAGAAGATGCGAGATCAACCGAATACTGCACAGACGTAGCTAAAATGATCAATGCACCAATAATTCATGTAAATGGTGATGACCCAGAAGCATGTGTTATGGCTGCTAAACTAGCAGTAGAGTTCAGAAGCACTTTTAAGAAAGATATTATTGTTGATTTTGTATGCTATAGAAGAAGAGGGCACAACGAAACCGATGAACCGTTTGCAACACAACCGGTAATGTATAAAGAAATAAAATCAAAAGATACAGTAACCAATATATATTCAAATAAATTGATAGAAAAAAAATCAGTAGACGAATCTAAATTTGAAAAATTTAAAAAAGATTATAGAAGCAATATGGAAAAAGGAGAGACAGTTGCTAAATCCCTAGCGACTGACCCTGATTTATCTCTCCAATTTGATTGGGAGCCCTATCTAGCACCAGACCTAAAAAAATCCTACCCAACTGCAGTTTCAACAGAAGTGCTTAAGGAAAGTATGGAGTATGGTTTTGATTTTGAAGAGGGCTTAAAGATGCAAAAACAGGTTGCTAAAGTTTATGAAGAAAGAGCACAAATGTTAGAAGGAAAGATCCCTATGAATTGGGGGTTTGCTGAAATGGCTGCCTATGCAACATTACTTAAAGATGAATATCCAGTAAGAATGACAGGACAAGATAGCAGGAGAGGTACTTTCTCTCACCGCCACCTGGTAGTCAAAGATCAAGAAACAGGCGTAGGTTATGTGCCACTTTCTAAACTGAACAAAGGTAATAGAAAATTTGAAATTTATGATTCTCTTCTATCTGAAGAAGCAGTATTAGGTTTTGAATATGGATACGCATCTACGTGGCCGGAAGGTTTAGTAATTTGGGAGGCTCAATTTGGAGATTTTGTTAATGTTGCTCAAGTAGTTATAGATCAATTTATTGTTAGTGGTGAAACTAAGTGGAACCGACTATCTGGCTTAACAATGTTTCTTCCTCATGGTTATGAAGGGCAAGGACCAGAACATAGCAGCTGTAGACTAGAGAGATTTCTACAATTATGTTCTCATGAAAATATTCAGGTTTGTGTACCAACACTACCTGCGCAAATATTTCATTTACTTAGAAGACAAGTTGTTAGACCTTCAAGAAAACCTTTAATTGTCTTGACTCCAAAAAGTTTGCTAAGAAATCCTCTAGCAACATCTGAAATTAAAGATTTAACAGAAGGTACATTTAAAAATACTATTGTTGATAATTCTAAATCAGCTTCTAAGAGAGTTATATTTTGTTCTGGAAAGATATATTTTGATTTACTTCAAGAGATAACAAAAAAGAAGATTAAAAACATTACAGTCGTTAGATTGGAACAACTTTACCCATTTCCAGAAAGTGAATTAATAAATATTACAAAAGGTGTGAAATGTAAGGATTTTTACTGGGTGCAAGAAGAACCAGAAAATATGGGAGCATGGCTAATGATTAGACATAAGCTAGAAAAGGTACTCAATGAAACTAAGAAAGGTTATAAGTTGGGAGTCATAGCAAGGAATTTATCTGCTGCCCCAGCAGGAGGTTATCAAAAATATCATCAAAAACGACAAAAAGAGATAGTTACAGAGGCTCTAGAGTTATAAAATATTCAAAATGACTGAAGATATAAAATCTCCCCAATTTCCTGAATCAATTTTTGAGGGTACATTATCAAGCTGGCTCAAAAAAGAGGGCGATGAGATAAAACAAGATGAAGTTTTAGCAGAAATTGAAACCGATAAAGTTGTTATAGAAGTAACAGCACCATCTGATGGTGTGATGGAAAAAATATTGGTAGAAGAAGGAAGCACAATAAAGAGTTCAGACATAATAGGCAGATATGTAAAAGGGGATGCACCTATTGCTCCAGAAAAAACTGAAAGTACAAAAAAGGAACCTAAAAAAACAGCAGAGAGAGTAGAGAAAAAACCTATAAAAGAAATAACTAAAACTGAAAAATCTGAAACTCAAAAAAGCGCAAAAGAGAAAGGCTTTAGAATGGGTCCAGCGGCAAAGAAGCTTTTGAATGAAAAAGATGTAGATCTAGCTGACGTAGAAACAAGCTCTAAAAAAAATGTAGTAACAAAAAAAGACTTACTCGATGCAGCAAGCAAGAAACCCAAACAAAAAGAAAATATAGATCCGATTGTGGATGATAACAATATAAAAAGAGTTCCAATGACAAGACTACGATCAGTAGTAGCAAAAAGGCTTTTAGAATCACAATTTTCTACGGCCTCGCTTACTACATTTAATGAAGTTGATTTATATGAAGTAAAAAAGCTTAGAGAAAAATACCGTGATAGTTTTGAAGAAAAATTTGGAGTAAAGCTTGGCTTTATGGGTATGTTCCTTAAGGCTTCAAGTTTAGCCTTGCAAGATATGCCAATTGTTAATGCATCAATAGATGGTAATGATATTGTTTACCATGGATCTCAAGATATTGGTGTTGCAGTTTCAACTGAAAAAGGCCTTGTTGTCCCGGTTGTAAGAAATGTACAAGCACTCTCTTTGGCTGAAATAGAAACTGCTATAAGAGATTACTCTATCAAAGCTAGAGATGGAAAAATCGAAATGTCAGATATAACTGGTGGAACATTTACTGTTTCGAATGGCGGTGTTTTTGGCTCCCTGCTTTCAACACCTATTCTTAACCCTCCACAATCTGCAATTCTTGGTATGCATAAAATTCAAGATAGGCCAATGGTAGTTGATGGAAATATAGAGGTTAGACCTATGATGTATCTAGCATTAACTTATGACCATAGATTATTAGATGGCAAAGACGCTGTAACCTTTTTAGTAAAAATAAAGGAGACACTCGAATCACCAGAATCAATGATCCTAGGAGTTTAAATGGAATATGATGTAATTGTTATTGGAGGAGGCCCTGGTGGCTATGTAGCAGCGATAAAAGCATCTCAGCTAGGCCTAAAAACTGCTTGCATAGAATTTGATGAGGATGATCAAGGAAAACAAAAATTGGGTGGCACTTGTTTAAATGTTGGCTGCATACCTTCAAAATCTTTACTTGATTCTTCTTATAAATATCATCAAATTTCAGAAAGTTTTGATGAGCATGGGATAAAAGTATCGAAACCCAATTATGATTTAGCAAGAATGATGGAAAGAAAGAATGAGATTGTAAAAAAACTTACAGGCGGAGTAAGCCATTTATTTTCACATAATAAAGTAGAAGCAATTCATGGAAAAGGAAAACTACTTAATCAAAATGAAGTTGAAGTCACAGATCTAAAAGGAAAGAAAAAGAAATACAAAGGAAAAAATATTGTTTTAGCAACAGGTTCAAGACCAATTAATATACCATCAGTTCCATGGAATGGTACAACAGTAGTTGGAAGTGCTGGAGCTTTAGAATTTACCGAGACACCAAAAAAGCTTGGAATAATAGGCGCGGGTGTTATAGGCCTCGAACTTGGAAGTGTCTGGTCCCGTCTTGGTTCTGAAGTAAGTATCTATGAAGCTGAAAAAGATTTATTGCCAATGTTAGACAGTGATATGACTAGAACTATCGAAAGAGAATTCAAAAAACAAAATTTAAATATTCATTTAGGTTGTTTTGTAAAAGGATCAAAAAAATATAGAAAAGGTATAAACCTTGAAGTAGAAATAGATGGAAAAATTGAGAAAAAATACTTTGATAAAGTAATAGTCGCTGTTGGAAGAAGACCATTCACAGACAATCTCTTAGATGAAGGTTGTGGGCTAACTCTCGATGAAAAAGGTTTCATACCTGTTGATGGATACTGCCAAACAGATCTTAATAATGTTTATGCAGTTGGAGATCTTGTAAGAGGCCCAATGCTTGCACATAAGGCAATGGAAGAAGGAGTAATGGTTGCCGAGAGAATTGCCGGCAAAAAAATGGAAGTAAATTATGATTTGGTTCCAAGTGTTATATACACTCATCCAGAAATAGCATGGGTTGGAAAGACAGAGAAACAATTAAAAGATGAAGGAATTGATTTTAAAAAAGGAAATTTTCCATTTGCAGCAAGTGGTAGAGCTTTAGCTGCTGGCGATGCGGTTGGGTCAGTAAAAGTTTTGGCAGATAAAGAAACAGATCAAGTTCTGGGAGTGCAAATATTCGGAAACTCAGCATCAGAAATACTACAACAAGGTCTCATTGGCATGGAGTTCTCTGCTAGTTCAGAAGATTTTGGTCTTACTATGTTTAGTCACCCTACTGTTTCAGAAGCTCTGCATGAAGCTGCCTTAGCTGTTAATAAACAAGCAATTCATATAGGGAACTGATGAACCTTCACGAGTATCAAGCGAAAGAATATTTCGAAACATATGACTTGCCTGTATCTAGGAGGTCAATAATAAAGAAATCTTCCGATATTGATGAAGCTATTGAATCTATAGATTTCTCTAATGGCTGTGTAGCTAAAGTTCAATCACACACAGGTGGTAGAGGAAAGGTTGGTGGAGTTAAGCTTTGCAAATCAAAGCTTGAGGTTGAAGAATTTGTCGAACAATGGCTAGGTAAAAAAATCGTAACTATACAGACTGATTCAGGTGGATTGCCCGTAAATATAATTTCTCTTGAAGAATTGACGAATATAGATAAAGAGCTTTATATGAGTTTTGTTGTAGATAGAGGAGAAAAGTGTGTATCGATGATAGTTTCTGAAGCTGGAGGAATGAATATTGAAGAAGTAGCAGAAAAAACTCCAGAAAAGATTCTCAAAGCAAAACTTAATTCAGATTACTTAATAGAAGAAAAAGAAATAAAGGCTTTAGCTAATTCTTTAAATTTTGATTCTGAGCAAACAGATCAATTCAGTAAAATTGTTTTAGGTTGCGCAAAATTATTTAAGGACAAAGATTTAAGCCTTTTAGAAATAAATCCATTGGTTATTAAAACCGATGGAAATCTTCATTGCTTAGATGCAAAAATAAATGTTGATGAAAATGCTCTTTATAGACAAGAAGATTTATTAGATAAACGTGATCCTACACAAGAAGATCAAAGAGAGTATGAAGCCAAAGAGAATGATTTAAGTTATGTGTCGCTAGATGGGAATATTGGTTGCATGGTTAACGGAGCAGGCTTAGCTATGGGAACAATGGATACTATAAAACTCTATGATGGTGAACCAGCAAACTTTCTAGATGTAGGCGGTACAGCAACTAAAGAGCGAGTATCTAAAGCTTTTAAATTAATACTTTCCGATCAGAATGTTAAAGGTATTTTGATAAATATTTTTGGCGGGATAGTAAGATGCGATCTTATAGCTCAAGGAATTATAGATGCAATAAGAGAAAGAAGTGTATCTGTGCCAATAGTGGTTAGATTGCAAGGCAATAAATCTGAAGAAGGTAAATCAATCCTAAATGACTCTGGTTTAAATCTTATCGGAGAAGATTCGCTTCAAGAAGCATCCAAAAAAATAGTTGAGTTAGTTAAATGAGTGTACTTATAGACAAATCTACTAAAGCAATTTTTCAGGGATTTACAGGCTCACAAGCAACTATGCATGCTGAGCAATGCATAGAGTACGGCACAAATGTTGTTGGTGGAGTTACGCCAAATAAAGGAGGACAAGAACATCTTGGCAAACCAGTATTTAATTCTGTAGAAGATGCAATTAAAGAAACAGCTGCTGATACTTCAGTAATATTTGTGCCAGCAAAGTTTACTAAATCAGCAATTATAGAAGCTGCTGAAGCAGGTATTAATTTAATTATTTGCATTACAGAAGGCGTTCCAGTTCTTGATATGGTGGATGTTATTAATGCTCTTAAATCTCATCCTGAAGTGAGATTAATAGGACCTAATTGTCCAGGGGTAATTTCTCCTGGAAAGGCAAAACTTGGGATTATGCCAGCTTCAATTCATTTAGAAGGAACTGTGGGTATAGTTTCTAGATCAGGAACTCTGACATATGAAGCTGTGAAACAAACTACAGATGCGGGTTTAGGTCAAAGTACATGTATTGGTATAGGTGGAGATCCTGTTAACGGGACTTCATTCATAGATGCATTGGAAATGTTTGAAAACGATTCTCAAACTGAATCAATAGTCATGGTTGGTGAAATAGGTGGAAGCGCAGAAGAAGAAGCAGCTGAATATATTAGAGATAATATTAAAAAGCCAGTTGTTTCATACATAGCTGGTGTAACTGCTCCAAAAGGAAAGAGAATGGGGCATGCAGGTGCAATAATTTCTGGAGGCAAAGGAACAGCTCAAGATAAATTTAAAGCTTTAGAGTCTGCTGGAGTAGGTGTTGTAACTGATTTAAATCTGATTGGTTCTAGACTTAAAGAATCTCTTTAAATCCTTTTTTCTATTTTTTAATCTTAAAGTATTTAGTATCGCACTTACTACAATACCAATGATCATCCCCGTCCACATTCCTTCAGCTTCAGTAGGCAAAAATATTGAATCACTAAAAGAGAGATACACACCTATAGGTATTGCAATAAACCAATAAGAGATAATGAAATTGACCATTGGGCCAAAGGTATCCTTATGTCCTCGCAAAGACCCAATAGCTGAATAACCAATAGCATCAGGCACTTGAAATATTGCAGCATAAGCAAGCAAAGTTAAAGCTACAACAGAAACATTTGGATCGCTTGTATATATGCTAATAAGAAGACTTCCCATTGAGATTATTAAAATAAAATTAGTAATGGCTACAATTAATGAAAATCTAAGAGAAAAGTTAGAAGCATAGTTTGCCTGGCTATAGTTTTTCTCACCGATTAAATTGCCTACTCTTATTGCTGAAGCTAAACCTAGAGATAAAGGAAGCATGAATAATAATCCAACCAAATTTATAGCTATTGTATGAGCAGCCAATGAATTTGCACCAAAAAACGATATAACTAAAGCTGCACCACTGAACATGCTCAACTCAACAAAAATTCCAAAACTTATAGGTATTCCAAGTTTAAGTAGCTCAAAAGAACTTTTAAAATCTGGCCAAACAAAATTTCCATAGATCCTTGTAGTTTTATACTGTTTCAAAAATAAAGTAAGAAGCCAAAATGCTATTAAACCCAACCAGCTAACTATAGCTGTTGCATATGCACAGCCTACACCTCCAAGATCTAGTTCAAAAATAAAATAATAATTGAGAGGTATATTTATAAGAAAACCTAGAAGCCCTAGAACGAAAACTATTCTAGTTTCTGTAATGCCTTCACTATAACCTCTAAAAACTTGAAATAGAGTAATTGGTATTGCAGCAAAAGCCACAATACTTAAGTAATCTAAGCTTATTGATCTTATTTTCTCTTCTGTGTCTAAAAAATGAAAAACTATTCCAGCATTTGATAAGACTAAATAAAAAATAAAGCCCACAAAAAGACCTGTCCATAAAAACTTTCTTGTTTTAATTTTTATTTGTTCAAATTCTTTTGCGCCAAAATGTTGAGCAACAATTGGAGCTATCGCAAACATAGCTCCAGCAGTAAGAAAATATATCGGACTATATATTGCAGCCGCTAATCCTACGCCAGCAAGATCATATGAACTGTAATAGCCAGCCATAATGTAGTCCACTGTTGTCATTCCATACATCACCAGCTGACTACCAAGTATAGGAAGGCCTATTTTGATAAACTTTCCATACTCTTTGGAAAATTTAATCAAATTAAAAGTGAACATATAACAGAATTATTCTAGCTTATAATTATACTTGGAGTTTCATTATTAATACTGAACATAGACCCTTTTGGCTAAAGCAACTGTTTAATTCATTCAGTTCTTTTTACCTGCATCATTTTTTAAAACCAAGATTTAAACATTTTGGAAAAAATGTAATGGTTCTTAACCCACAACACTTAAAGGTATTTGGCGAGAACATATCCATAGATGACTATGCAACACTAATCTGTGCTCCTGATAAAAGGATTGATCTTTCAGCTTGGCAAACAGATAAGATTAGCGGAGAAATTAATTTAGGCAAATACATACTTATTTCACCTGGAACAAGTATTAGGTCTGCAGAATGTATTACTATCGGGGATTCCACTATGATTGCTTCTGATGTGGTAATAACAGATTCAGATTGGCATGGGATATACGACAGAACAGATTATGTTGCTAAACCTTTACCAGTAACAATTGCTAAAAATGTTTGGATAGGCGAAAGATCAATAATTCTTAAAGGAAGCGAGATTGGAGAGAATTCTATAATTGGTGCTGGGTCTGTGGTGAGCGGCAAAGTGCCGGCTAACGTAGTTTATGCAGGCAATCCAGCTAAAGAGATCCGCAAGTTAGATAAAGAAGAATTTAAAACCAGAGAAAGTCTATTTACTGAATCATCAACATATTTATTGGATCTTCTATCAATAGAGGAAAAGATATTAAAACCTAACTCTTTTCTAGGTTGGATAAAATCGATTTTTTGGCCAAAACAATGAAAATCCTCATAGATAAAAATATTCCATATATAGAGCATTTTTTTGCCGACCATATTGATCAGATTGAATATTTCTGCGATGAAGATTTTGAGATTGAGAATGTAACAGAAGATTCAGTAGTTATTGTAAGGTCTACATATAAAACTCATGGAAAGAAAATTCCAAAAAGTATTAAGTTTTTATGTTCAGCTTCAACCGGAGAGGATCATATTGATAAGGAAAAATTGGACAAGATGAAAATTCCCTATGCATTTTCTACTGGAGCTAATGCTATTGCTGTGAGGGAATACACCTTTTCTGCTGTAGCGCTTATGTTGCGAGAAGAAAAGTTTACCAAAACCGATTCTGCCCTAATAATAGGTTGCGGAAACATAGGTGAAGGCGTATACAAGACTCTTGAATATTTTGATTTTAATATTAGTTCTTATGATCCGTATAAATGGAGCACTAATAGTAGTGAAGATTTAGAAGGATATTCTCTTATCTCATTACATGTTCCTTATACAACAGCCTTGGAGTCAGAACATCACACCGAAAAACTTTTTTCCTCTTCCAAATTTAAAATGTGTATAGATGGAGCAATAATTATAAATACATCTAGAGGAGGCGTGGTGTCTGAAGAAGATTTTTTAGGACTTGATACTGAACAACATCACATTCGATTGATTTCAGATGTTTTTGCAAATGAGCCAAATATAAACAAAGATTTTTTAGAAAAGAATTTATTTGGAACCCCACATATTGCTGGACATTCTCAATATGCCCGATACCAAATGACGAAAATGGCATCCGAACATATAGATAATTTTTTAGGGATGAAAAATACCGAGAAAAAGAACATATTAGAAAATAAAATTGTAGATTTTGATAAAAACGTTTTTGACAAAGATATCAAAGAATTTGGCTTGCCGGTTTCTTTAATGCTCGATACTTATAATCCCAAACTAGATCATTTTGAAAGTAGTGATTTTAAAAAGATCCGCGATAATTACAATAATAGAATTGGCTACTCTCAGATAGTTATTAAGGGTTGTGATAATGATGCTGATCGAATCTCTCTTGAGATGCTTGGATTTACAGTCCAAGATAGCCAAAAATAGTACAATTAAACAGATATATGAAAGAAATAAATGACAAACTGACTCAAGAAGAGCTGTATGTTTTGAAGGATAAAGGTACTGAGAGACCATTCTCAGGAGAATTTGATACATTTTTTGAGGATGGCGTATACAAATGCAAAAATTGTAAAGCTGAGTTATTCAAATCTGATTCAAAATATGATGCGGGCTGTGGTTGGCCAAGTTTTTTTGAAGCAGTTAATGAAGAAGCAATAATATATAAAGAAGATAATTCAATTTTTGGACGTCCAAGAACTGAAATACTATGCGCAAATTGTGAAGGACATTTAGGTCATGTTTTTGAAGATGGCCCAAAAGATAAAACAGGACTTAGATATTGTGTAAACTCAATATCGTTAGATTTTGACTCAGAGAATAAGTAATTGAAAATATCAAATTTTTGGAAATCTTCTATAGGGTTCTCATTTTTTACTCTAATTTCACGTGTATTTGGCTACATTAGGGATTTAATTTTCGCAGCAATGCTGGGAGCTAGTGCAATTCATGATGTTTTTGTCGTAGTATTCAAGATTCCTAATGTTTTCAGGAGCTTCTTTGGTGAAGGCGCACTATCACAGTCCTTAACACCAAGCATTATAGAAGCTAGAGAGTATGCAAAAGATTTTCTAAATCAAATCTTTACTATCCTCTTTGTTTCATTAGTTCTATTTGTAAGTTTTGTTTTAATATTCCCTAACTTTTTCATCGATATATTTGCCCCTGGTTTTAGCAACGACCCAGAAAAATATTTAGCTGCAACCAACTTTTTACAACTTGTTTTTCCATATATATTTTTAATTTCATTAGTAGCATTCTTTGGCGCAATTCAGAATTCAAAAAAATATTTTCAATTTGTAGCTGCTACTCCTATTTTGTTTAATTTAACTTTGATAGTTTTCGCTCTTTATTCAAATGAGTTAACTCTTAGTGTCATCGGATTGTCAGTGCTTGTAGCAGGCTTGCTGCAACTAGTCTTAAATTTTTCAGTTTCAGTCTATTTAGGATATATGCCAAACTTTAATTTTTCTTTCAATAAGAAATTATTACGAATTTTCTTTTCAAGATTTCTGCCAGCAATATTTGCAGCAGGGATATATCAATTAAATGTACTTGTAGATACAATTTATGCATCATTTCTTGATACAGGAAGCCCCACCTGGCTTTATCTTTCCGACAGATTGATACAATTCCCAATGGGATTATTTGGAGTTGCAATTGCACTTGTTGCACTCCCTGACCTGACTGAAACAATATTGAAGAAAGACAAAATTGAATTTAGGAAAGTTTTACAAAAAGGTTTCTCTTCGACCTTTCTAATAGGCCTATTTAGTGGCATTTTTTATATATTACTATCCACTCAAGTAATTGAGCTTTTATTTATGCGCGGGGAATTTAATTCCAATGATGTTCAAATGACAGCATCTAGTTTAGTTGCTTATTCCTACGCTTTACCATTTCTTTTAAGCTCTAAATTTTTTAATAGCGTATTTTTTGCTGCTTCTAAAACTAAGTTTGTTTTAATAATTGGCTTTATATCACTTTTAACAAACTTGATCTTAAATTATGTATTTATATTTATGTATGATCTGGGACATGTTGGCCTTGCTTTAGCGACAACTTGTGCAGCCACTCTATCTTGGCTTATAAGTTTATTATTTATATATAAAATTAATAAAGGGATATCTTATGCAAGACAAATTTAGCGCAACAATAGGGAACTTTGATGGAATTCATAAGGGCCATATGAAACTAATATCTCATGTTCTGTCTTATGCCCAAAAAAATAATATTAAATCAAAGGTTATTACCTTTAATCCTTATCCTTTTGAGTATTTCAAAAGAGATAAAAAAAGAATACTTGCAAATGAAGATAAAATTAACCTTTTAAATGATCTAAATATTGATTCAATCTATTCAATAAAATTTGATGAAGTTTTTAGAAGTTTGACTGCTGAAGAATTTTTTCAAAAATATATTCTGAATGCAGAGGTTGGGTATTTAATTGTGGGCAAAGACTTTAAATTTGGCATTGATAGAACTGGAGATATCTCTACTTTGAAATCCCTCTGCGCGAAAAATAACATTGTATTGGATATTGCTGAAGACGTTCTATATGGAGAAGATAAAATTAGTAGCACTCTTATCAGATCTTATTTAGAGAAGGGAGACTTTAGTCATGTATCTGAACTTCTACAAAGACCATATAAAATAACAGGAAAAGTTATTTCTGGAAAAAATATTGGCAAAAGAATATCTACTCCAACAGCAAACATAGATATTGATGATGTAGATTTCTGTTTTAGTGGCGTCTTTCTATGTAAAACGACCATAAATGAAAAAGATTACTTCTGTATCGCAAATTTCGGTCCTAAACCAACTTTTGATGACTATCGGCAGTCATTGGAAGCTCATATTTTAGATTTCGATAAAAATATCTATGATGAGATATTAACTATTGAGTTTTTATGTAAAATTAGAGATCAAATCAAGTTTGATTCAATTGATGACCTTAAAAATCAGATTCAAAAGGACAGGGAAAAAGCAGAAAGTCTATTAAAAAATTATGAGTGATAAGAAAGACCAAAAATTAAATTTACCAAAGACCGAAATTCCAATGAAGGCAAATCTTAATGAAAGAGAGCCTAAGATGTTAGAAGAATGGTCCAAAAGAGATGTCTATCAAAAGATAAGAAAGCATAACTCTGGAAAAGAAAAGTTTATTCTTCATGATGGACCACCATATGCAAATGGAAAAATTCATATAGGACATGCGGTAAATAAAGTTCTAAAAGATATAGTAATAAGATCAAAATCACTGGAAGGTTTTGATGCTCCTTATGTTCCAGGCTGGGATTGTCATGGGTTACCAATAGAGCTACAGGTCGAAAAGAAGCTAGGCAAAAAAAGAAGGGAGCTAAGCCAGTCTGAGTTCAGAGCAATGTGTAGAGAATATGCAAAAGAACAAATTGATATCCAAAAAGATGATTTCATTAGACTGGGAGTCTTCGGAGATTGGGACAACAGATATGCGAGTTTAGACTATTCTTTTGAGGGAGAAGCAATAAATGGATTCGCTAGAATTTATCATAATGGACATGTTGAAAAAGGTTCTAAGCCTGTTCATTGGTGTTTAGAATGCTCTTCTGCTTTGGCGGAGGCTGAAGTGGAATATATGGATAAAACTTCAAGCTCTATTGATGTTAAATTTGCATTTACAAAAGATTCAGCAAAAGAACTAAATAAAAGATTAGACAATAAAATTAAAGGTGAAGTGCATGTAGTTATATGGACAACTACACCCTGGACAATTCCTGGAAATCAGGCAGTTTGCTTCAAACCAGATATTAGCTATGAAGTCTTAGAAGTTAATGGAGATTTTTTATTAGTTGCTTCTGAGCTAAAGGAGCAATGCTCTGAAAGATGGAGCGATAAAAAAGTATCATCCACAGAAGTAAAGATAAAAGGCTCAGATCTTGAAGACCTAGTTCTTAAACACCCACTCTTTAACAGGGAATCCCCACTTTTTGCAGCTGATCATGTCACAACAGAGACTGGAACAGGTTTTGTCCATACTGCTCCTGCGCATGGTGTAGATGACTATAATATTTGCTCTAAAGAAGGCTTAGAGGTAAATAATCCGGTTCTAGCAAATGGTTGTTATAAAGAAGATGTCAAATATTTCTCTGGCATACATGTAAGAAAAGTTGATCCAGAAGTTATATCTAAACTAAAGGAATTTAATGCGCTAGTTAATCATGGGGAATATTTTCATAGCTATCCGCACTGTTGGAGACACAAAACCCCACTTACATTTATGGCTACCCCGCAATGGTTCTTTTCAATGACTAAATCCGGCTTATTAGACGGAGCAACTCGAGCACTAGAAGAAATTAAATTTATTCCTGAGTGGGGCAAAGAAAGAATGGAAATTATGCTTAATGATAGGCCTGATTGGTGCATATCAAGGCAAAGAGATTGGGGCATACCAATACCTCTTTATTATGATAAAAATACAGGCGAGCCTCATCCTGAGCAAGATAATATTTTCAATGCTGTTTCTGAGTCCATAAAAGATAAGGGTATAGACTCTTGGAATTCAATCGATTTAAAACTAAGTGATTCAGAAAATTATGAAAAATCAAAAGATATATTTGATGTGTGGTTTGATTCAGGAATAACTCATTTTTGTGTTGTCGACGAATTGTATGGATCAAATACACAGTCTGATCTTTACCTTGAAGGTAGTGATCAGCATAGAGGTTGGTTTCAGTCATCTCTTTTAACTTCTATCGCTATGAAAGGTACAGCACCTTATAAATCCGTTTTAACACATGGATTTGTTGTAGATGAAGAAGGGAAAAAAATGTCTAAATCAATAGGCAATGTTATCACCCCACAAGAAGTAATAGATCAGTCTGGTGCAGACATTCTTAGGTTTTGGATTGCTTCAACAGACTTTAGAGGCGAAATGGCCTTTTCTAAAGACATACTAAATAGATCCATCGATGGTTTCAGGCGTATAAGAAATACAATGCGTTTTATGATATCGAATTTATATGATTATTCAGATAATTTTAATGAAAAAGATCTTTTACTCTTAGACAAGGTAATTCTTAATAAAACTAAGGAATTGCAAGAAGAAATTAGAGCAAACTATGAAAACTATAATCTTCACTTCATTACCTCCAAAATTTTAAATTTTTGTGTAAATGATCTAGGAGGAATGTATTTAGACATAATTAAAGACAGGCTGTATACAATGAAAGACGGTTCAGTAGGGAGAAGATCAGCTCAGTTTACAATCAAAAAAGTCTTAACAATATTAATAAAGAATATTTCTCCTATTCTTCCATTCACTGCTTATGAATTTTATGAACAAATGTTTCCAGGGGAAGGGGATAAGATTTTTCTAGAAGAATATGAAAACCTAAGTAGTTTTGCATCTAATGATGAAATGGAGATATTCAAAGTTCTGGAAGAGCTTAGATCATCGGTTTACCAAGAAATAGAGAGCAAAAGACAAAAAGGTATATTAAAAAATGCATTAGATGCAGAAATTTCTATTACCCTAACAAAAGAAAAATTTGAATTATTGGAACACTTATCCTCTGAGATCCATAAATTTTTTATATCCTCAGCTTGTAAGTTAGTTTTAGGTAAAGAAGAAAAAATCCAGGTTTCAAAATCGAAACATGAGAAATGTTCAAGATGTTGGCATAGAGTTGAAGGGGTAGAAGCAGGGGGACATTGCTATAGATGTGAAGATAATATGAATGGAGAAGGTGAAATAAGGAGCTTTTTCTAATTGAGATATCAGTTTTTAGGCGCTTTTTTAGTTCTTTTATCTACAGATTTAGGTATTAAATACTTTGTAAATTCGGAAGAGTACTCTTCTTTTACTTTAATTCCATCACTATTGGACTTTTATATTGTTAAAAACACTGGAGTAGCTTTTAGTTTCTTGAGCTCTTCAAATCTATTTATTCAGACATTATTAATTTTAGTCATAACAGCTGCTTTAGCATTTTTAATCCATAGCTTTTTTAATACCAAAGATAAATTACAAAAGATTGCATTATTGCTGATAATCTCGGGTGGCTTTGGAAATTTTATCGAAAGGCTAATCTTTGGATCGGTTACAGATTATCTGTACCTTCATCTTGGCAACATCTCTTTATTTGTTTTTAACTTTGCTGATCTCTTAATAACAATTGGCGCATGTATAATTATCTTTGTTTGGTTAAGTGGAAATGAGCAAAAAAATTAAAGAAATAGTTTTAGCAAATCCCAGAGGATTTTGCGCTGGTGTTGATAGAGCAATAGACATCGTAGAAAAGTCATTAGAAAAATACGATGAACCAGTATTTGTAAGACATCAAGTTGTCCACAATAAAAGAGTAGTAGAAAGCTTAGAAAAAAAAGGGGTCAAGTTTGTAAAAGAAGTGAGCGAGATCCCAGATAATGCAGTAGCTATCTTCAGTGCACATGGAGTAAGCAGTGAGGTTGAAGACGAAGCAAAATCAAGAGATTTCATGTACTTTGATGCTACTTGCCCTCTTGTTACCAAAGTCCATCTTGAAGTTCAGAAACACGCAAGGAAAGGCCGGGATATAGTTCTAATCGGGCATAAAGGTCATCCTGAAGTTGTAGGGACATTAGGGAGACATCCAAAAGATTCTGGAACAGATATTTACTTGATAGAAACAAAAGAAGATATAGAAAAATTGGAAATAAATTCAGACTCTTTAGCATATGTAACCCAAACCACATTATCTGTCGATGAAACAACAGAAATTATAGAAGTTTTGAAAAACAGGTTCCCTAATATCATAGGACCAAGTGCTGATGATATCTGTTATGCAACACAAAATAGACAAGATGCAGTTAAACAATTATCTCTTGAATGTGAAGTTGTTCTAGTCATTGGCTCGAAGACAAGCTCAAACTCTAATAGACTTAAAGAATTAGCAGAAAAGTGTGGCACAAAATCATTTTTGATAGATGATAAAAAGGATATAAAGATAGATGAGCTTAAATATGCAACTTCTGTCGGCATCACAGCTGGAGCTTCTGCACCTGAAGATATAGTCCAAGAAGTAATTTCTTATTTGATTCCATTAGGTTATAGCCATGTTCGAAATTTATCAGAAAACAAAGAAAACATGACTTTCAAATTGCCAAGAGAGCTATCTGATTAATGAAGATAGCTGTAGTAGGAGCTGGTATTTTAGGAATAAATACAGCTTACTACCTTGCCAAGAAAGGCCATGATGTAGTCGTTTTCGAATCTAAAGAACAACCAGGAATGGATACAAGTTATTCAAATGGAGGCCAGATAAGTGCTTCTAGTGCTGAAATGTGGACAAAGTGGGATAACATAAAAAAAGGTATTGGATGGATGTTCAAACAGGATGCACCTCTATTATTTAACCCCACACCAAATTTTTTTGATTTAGCTGACACTTTCTCAAAATACATGTGGATGACAAATTTTTTCTACACATCTATATCAGGCAAATACAAAATTAATTCTGAGAATGCTTTCGAAATATCAGTAAAGTCTAGAGAGCTATATTTTGAAATTGCTGAGAATGAAAACATTGATTTTGATTTAGCGAGAAAAGGAGCCATACAGATTTTTGATAAAACTACGGATTTTGAAAAGGCCAAATCAAAAAAAGAGTGGATTGAAAATATGGGTTGTGAGTGGAAAGAATTGTCAAAAGAAGAAGTTTTTGAATTAGAACCAGCATTAAATAGAAATAAAGTAGTAGCAGGGGCAATATATACGGAATCAGATGCTTCTGGAGATATACATAAATATTGTGTAAATCTAGGAGATATTTTGGCATCTAAATATGGAGTTTCATTCAGATTTAATGAACAAGTAAAAGATATACATGGGCTAGATGCACCAATTATTTCTACAGATAAGGATGAAATGCCTTTTGATAAAGTTGTCATTTGTGCAGGAGTAAAAACACAAGAATTTAGAAATAAATTTGGCGATGATTTTAGAATTTACCCGGTAAAAGGATATTCAATTACTGTAGATCTTAACGATGATACTTCAAGAAATGCTGCACCACATGTATCCATCAAAGATGATCATAATAAAATAGTCTCTTCTAGATTAGGAAATCGCCTGAGAGTTGCTGGAACAGCAGAATTAGCAGGAGAGAACAAAGAAATAAGAAAAGAAAGAATTGCCCCATTAGTAAAGTGGGTAAATGATTGTTTTCCTGAGATTAAGACAGATAACTTTGTGCCATGGGCTGGGTTACGACCAATGACATCAGATATGGTGCCAGTAATGAAAGAATCTAAGCGAAAAAATGTATTTTATAATTCTGGTCATGGCCATCTAGGTTGGACAATGGGTGCTTTTGCAGCAAAGTTTGTTTCAGATCTTATAGAAAGCTAATTCGTATTGTTCTTTTCAACAGTTTAAAATCTAAGTTATGAATTTCGAGATAAAAAATAACTTTATTGATACAGCAAAAATTATTAAATCACCAAATCATTCTGAAAGATCATGTGCAATTGATTTGATAGTAATTCATTGTATTAGTTTGCCAGAAGGTGATTTTCTTAATTCAAATGTTATGGATCTTTTTCAAAACAAACTCGACTGCAACAAACACCCATCTTTTAAAAGCTTGAAGGACTTAAAGGTTTCTGCCCACCTATTCATTAGAAGAAATGGAGAAATAATACAATTTGTCCCTTTTGATAAATGTGCTTGGCATGCTGGGGAATCATCATTTAATGATAGGGATAATTGTAATAACTTCTCAATAGGCATTGAGCTTGAGGGCACAGTACAAGAAGAATTTACAGACAAGCAGTACGAAGTATTAAATCCAGTAATTTTAAAATTGAAAGAAGAATACAAAATAAATCATATAGTAGGCCATAGTGACATAGCTCCAGATCGTAAAATTGATCCAGGACCACATTTTGATTGGGAAAGATTGAATGATTAACAGACTTAAAAACACACAATTTAATTTTCTTTTTCTAGGCATATCTGCTGCCATGCCAAGTTTTGCATTAGGTCTCCCCTTTGGGCTATGGTTAACATCGGCCGGTGTAAGTAAGGAAACTTTAGGCCTAGTAACAGTGTCTTCCTTGATTGTTGCTTTAAATTTTTTATGGTCTCCTTTTATAAACAAATTAAAAATACCTATTCTTTATAAATTGCTTGGTTTGAGAAGATCATGGCTTCTTCTATCCCAAATTGTCCTAGGCTTTCTTCTTCTATCGCTATCTTTTATAAACCCAAAAGACGAACTTGCTTTAGTAGTCATCCTAGCTTGTTTGATATATTTCTTTTCTTCGATACAAGATATAACGCTTGATGCATATAGAGTTGAGTACGACAAATATTTTGATGCTGAAAATTTAGCAACTATTTATCAAATTGGTTATAAAGTCGGAGCATTTCTAATAGGAGCTCAAGTTTACAACTTAATTGGGGCAGATAATTGGTCATTGATATACCTGTATCTGGCACTTCTAATGTTTGCATTACCTCTTGTTACAATAATTTCTCAAAGAGTAGATGAATTACAGTCTAATCAAAATTCTTTCAGTCAATTTCTTAATGCATTTGGGGGGCTCTTACAGAGAAAGGACATCATTACTCTTTTAGTGCTTATTGGTATTTATAAAATTTCAGATATAGTTTTAGGACCAATGGCAGCGACCCTATATGCAGATGTAGGCCTAAACAAATCAGACTTCCTAGCACAAAAAAGTTATTTTAATTTTGCAGCAACATTTGTGGGTTCAGGGTTGGCTCTGTGGAGTATAAAAAGTCTAAAAATTAATTTCTCCATGTTTCTTGGTGCGATTATCGTTTTATGCACCAATGTATTATTTTCTTTTTTATTCTTATACCCGACTTTTGTAAATTTTATTGCTATTAATTTTCTTGATACTATTGCCCAAGCTTTTACAGCTGTATGTTTTATTACTTTTCTTGTAGGTTTAGTTGATAGGAGATTTACAGCAATTCAATATGCATTTCTTGCCTCTCTTGTAATAATTCCAGGCACACTAATGAAAGGCTCTTCAGGTTTTATAGTGGGTGCATATGGTTTTTATAATTTTTTTATGATCATGGGCTTTCTTGGCATACCTGCAGTATGCCTCTCATATCTTTTATATAAAGATGAACTAAGATGGAATGCAAACAATGTATTAAAAGTTCTATCTATTGCTATAGCATTGACTATCTCCATACTTTCTTTAGTAGATCTAGGCGAAAGTTCTGTCCAAATTGACGATAAGCTTATCCACTTTTTCACATATGCAATTCTTGCCTATATCACTTTAATAGCAAGTAAAAGGACAAATAGTGCAGTGTTAATAGCAATAATTTTATTAATGGGAATTTTTCTTGAGTTTGCTCAATCAATTACAGGTTTGAGGAATTTTGAGTATATGGATATAATAGCCAATTCTTTAGGAGTATTTGGGGGATTTGCTTTTTATTTTTTTCAGAAAAAAAACTTGAAAAAATTACCCTGAATCCTAAATAAATGATGTTATTGGAGGATAACAAAATATGAAAATTAGACCATTACAAGATAGAGTTGTCGTTAAAAGACAAGATGAAGAAACTACATCAGCAGGAGGAATAGTTCTTCCTGGTTCAGCTACTGAGAAACCTCAACAAGGAGAAGTAGTTGCTGTAGGTCCTGGAAAGAAATCAGAAGATGGAAAAACCACACCGGTCGATCTAAAAGTGGGCGATCATGTGATATTTGGACAATATGGCGGTAATACCGTAAAAATAGATGGGGAAGAGCTTCTCATTTTAAATGAAAGTGAAATATATGGAGTAGTTAAATAGGAGGATATATGTCAGCAAAAGATGTTAAATTTAGCGAAGAGGCAAGGGCAAAATTACTGGAAGGTGTTAATACTCTTGCAGATGCAGTAAAAGTTACTTTAGGCCCTAAGGGAAGAAACGTAATTTTAGATAAGTCATTTGGGGCGCCCGCAGTGACCAAAGATGGTGTTTCAGTAGCAAAAGAAATTGAATTAGAAGATAAATTTCAGAATATGGGAGCTCAAATGGTTAAAGAAGTAGCTTCACAAACAAATGATCAGGCTGGAGATGGAACAACAACAGCTACTGTTCTTGCACAAGCAATCGTAAATGAAGGATTAAAATCAGTTTCAGCTGGACTGAATCCAATGGATTTAAAAAGAGGAATCGATAAAGCTATAGCTGCTGCTGTCAAAGAAGTTGAAAAGCTTTCAACACCTTGTAAAGACAACTCAGCAATAGCTCAAGTTGGATCAATATCAGCTAATGGCGATACGGACGTAGGTGAAATAATAGCTGAAGCTATGGATAAAGTTGGTAAAGAGGGAGTAATTACTGTTGAAGATGGCAGTGGTATTGATAATGAACTAGATGTTGTAGAAGGCATGCAATTTGATCGTGGATATCTATCCCCATACTTTATTAATAATCAAGAAAAGATGAATGTTGCTCTTGAAGATCCATTCATACTTCTTTTTGATAAGAAAATATCAAATATAAAAGATCTAATTCCATTATTGGAAGCAGTTGCAAAAGCAGGCAAAGCTCTTTTAATTATTGCTGAAGATGTTGAGGGTGAAGCCCTTGCAACATTGGTAGTTAATAATATGAGGGGCGTTGTTAAGGTTGCAGCATGTAAAGCTCCTGGATTTGGAGATAGAAGAAAAGCAATGCTCGAAGATATTGCAGTGCTAACTGGTGGAAAAGTAATATCCGAGGAAGTTGGACTGTCTCTCGAAACAACTACTGTCGAAGATCTAGGAACAGCAAAGAAGGTTGTATTAGATAAAGAAAATACGACTATTGTTAATGGTGCTGGAGCTAAATCAACGATAGATGGAAGAGTTCAACAAATCAGAACACAGATTGAAGATACTACATCTGATTATGACAGAGAAAAGCTACAAGAAAGAGTCGCCAAACTTGCTGGCGGAGTAGCTGTCATAAAAGTCGGTGGTGGATCAGAAGTTGAAATGAAAGAGAAGAAAGCAAGAGTTGAAGATGCACTGCATTCAACAAGAGCTGCAGTTGAAGAAGGTGTTGTTCCTGGTGGTGGGGTTGCTCTTATTAGAGTTCTTGAAAAAATCGGAAAAATTAAAGCTGACAATCAAGATCAACAAGAGGGTATAAATATTGCTTTAAGAGCTTTTGAATACCCACTTAAGACCATAGCTAGTAATGCTGGAGAAGAATCATCTGTAGTAGCAGAAAGTGTAAAAAAAGCTAAAGGAAATAATGGCTTTAACGCAGCTACAGGAGAATATGGCGACATGTTAAAGATGGGAATCTTAGACCCAGCAAAGGTTACGAGAACTGCACTACAAGCTGCTGGTTCTCTTGGTGGAATGATGATAACTACAGAATGTATGGTATCTGAAATTCCATCTAAAGATCCTGTACCCGGAGGCATGCCTCCAGGAGGAATGCCAGATATGGGCGGAATGATGTAACTTCTTAAATTTTGATTAAAGGGGAGCTTAGGCTCCCCTTTTTTTTATTTAAGTTCTAGAATAGTCATAAGGGAGGAATATGAATGGAATCATTTTTAGCTTTTGAATGGGCACAAGTAACACGTTTTTTACATACGCTTTTTGGAATTACCTGGATAGGATTACTTTATTATTTTAATTTTGTCGGGGGCGGCTATGTCAAGGATGCAACCCCTGATGCAAAAAAAGATTATCTTCAAAAACATCAACCAAATGCACTATGGTATTTTAGGTGGGCAGCAGCCTTCACTTTTTTGACAGGCATATACCTTCTTTATTGGGTTTCACAAGTACCTTTAGCCTATAACGTAGGAATTTCTCTTGGGGCAACTATGGCTACAATTATGTTTTTAAATGTTTGGTTAATAATATGGCCAAATCAGAAGAAGGTCATTGCTGGCACACCAGATGCTCCTGAAGCAGCAGGTAAAGCTCTCTTAGCTTCTAGAACAAATACACTACTTTCTTTTCCAATGTTATATTTCATGATTTATTCAGCTCATATAAATACAGGTAATGATCATTTAATAAATGTTGATGGCAGTTTTGGCCCTGGTTGGTATTCATTATCGTTATGGATAGGAGCAGTAATAATTTTAATAATAGAACTTAATGCAATTTTTGGAAAAATGAGAAAAATGATTGAATCAGTGAAAGCTGTCATTCACTCGGGATTAATTCTTACTTTATTATTTGGCTTACTAGTTTATTTCTATTAAATTATTTTGCTGACTTTAACTTGTCGAACAACATTGTCTTCAAGTTGTGTAGTTTCAATTTTGTATCCATCTAAGGTTACACATATATTACCTGTTGGTATTTGATCTAAATGTTTAACAATAAGTCCACTTAATGTTTTTGCGCCATCTTCAGGCAAATCCCAGGACATATGTTTATTTAAATCTCTAACAATTACAGAACCTTCTGCAAGAACTGAGCCATCTTCGTTGGTTAAAATTGCAAGGTCATCATCTTCTTCATTTAGTCTTCCAACGATTTGTTCTATAAGGTCTTCTAGTGTTATAAGTCCGGTTTTTTCTCCATATTCATCAACAACCAAAGCTACTTCTGTACCATTTTTTTGAAAATTCTTTAATTGAGAGAATAATTGGGTGCTTTCAGGCACATAATAAGGCTCGATGAGAAAATCATCAGAGTTCATTTTAAACTCTTCTAGCTGTTCAATTTCCTTAGAATGTATAAATCCTAATACTTCTGAATTTTCTTTTTCATAGACGGGATAAAATCTATCTCTTTCATCATTATCAAAGGATTCAATATCTTCTAAGACCAAGCTAATAACATCACTCATAGGAATAAGTATGTCTTGGACTGTTAGTTCCTTTAATTCTAACAACGACTGCATTGCCTCCATTTCTTCCTTATCAACTTCTTCTGTCTCTTTTCCTAGAACAGACTTCAATTCATCTCTATTGAGGTTTTGTGCAAAATAATTATCTTCATTTTTTACACCAGTGATCTTAGAGCTAAAGAAATTTAGTATTTTTGATAACCAACCAAAACTATTAGTTAAAAATTCAAGAATAATACTTGCTGGATATGCTACTGCTTCCGGTTTTTTTGCAGCAAAATTTTTCGGTGCAATTTCAGCAAAAACTATTATTAGAATTGTTAGTACTAATGTTCCAGCCCAAACATATTGATCACCAAATTCCTTAATTACGAAGTATGTTAATAATGCTGAGGCGGAGATATTAACTAAATTATTACCAATTAATATGACTCCTAATACTTCATCAACTCTTTTTCTCAATGAATTTACTCTTTTTGCTGATTTTTGGCCTTTTTCAGAGGCATTGTCTAGCTTTATTTGGTTTATTGCCATGATCGAAGTTTCCGATCCAGAAAAGAATGCTGAAACTATTATTAAAAGAATTAAAACAATTATTAGTATGAAACCGAAACTATCCATTTAAGTAAATATAAAAATTAATCAAGAAAATAAGAAATAAGTTGTGAATCTTTTATAGAAAAGGTGTAAAATTCCATTTTCAAAATATTATACAGTAAAAGATGGTAGTTATAAGACTTTCAAGAGCAGGGGCAAAAAAACGCCCTTTTTATCACATATGCGTATCAGATCGTAGAAAGGCCCGTGATGGAAGCTTTATTGAAAAAATAGGTTTCTACAATCCAATAGCTAAAGATGGCGAAGAAAAAATCAAACTAGATCATGAAAGGTTTGAATACTGGAAATCAGTAGGCGCCATACCAAGTGATACAGTAAAGATGCTTTTTGAAAGATCAAATATGTCAGAAGAAGACATAGCAAAACTTGAACAAAAAAAATCTGAACAAAAACAAAAAAGAAAAGAAAAAGCAATTTTAGAAAAACAAAAATCAGCAGAGGAAGAAGCACCAGCTGAAGAAGCAACATCAGCTGATGGAGATGAAGTTGTAAAAGCAAATACTGACGAAACTCCAGCTGAAGAAGAAGCTCCTGTAGAAGAAGCACCTGTTGAAGAAGCACCTGCTGAGGAAGCTCCAGCTGAAGAAGCTCCAGCTGAAGAAGAAGCACCTGTTGAGGAAGCTCCAGCTGAAGAAGAAGCACCTGTTGAGGAAGCTCCAGCTGAAGAAGCACCTGTGAAGAAGCACCTGAGGAAGAAGCACCATGTTGAGGAAGCTCCAGCTGAAGAAGAAGCACCTGTTGAGGAAGCTCCAGCTGAAGAAGAAGCACCTGTTGAGGAAGCTCCAGCTGAAGAAGAAGCACCTGTTGAGGAAGCTCCAGCTGAAGAAGAAGCACCTGTTGAGGAAGCTCCAGCTGAAGAAGAAGCACCTGTTGAGGAAGCTCCTGTAGAAGAAGCACCAGCTGAAGAAGCACCTGCAGAAACTAAATCAGAAACAGAAGAAAATAAAAATCAATAAGAAGTCTTTAGTTCCAATTGGTAAATTTGGTAAAACTCACGGCCTGAATGGAGAAATAAAATTAATTTCATTTTGTCATCCAGCTGAAAATGTTCAGAATTTCAAAAATTTCTTTATCAATAATGAAAAAGTTCAAATTACTTTCAAAGCACAAAGTTCAAATAATATCTTAGTAACGATAAACGACATTAATTCCATTAATGAGGTCAAGGAGTTTGTGAATAAAGAAATTAGTGTACCAAGAGAAGATTTTCCAGAAACTAATGATAGTTCAATCTATTGGAATGATCTTATAGGATGCAGTGTTAAAGATTTAAATGAAAAAGATCTCGGAAAAGTTATGAAGATTGAAAATCATGGAGCTTCAGACCTACTATTCATACAAGGATCTAATGAAGAAATTATCATTCCAATTGAAGATAATTTTTTTAAAAAATTTGATAATGAAAATAAATTAATTATTG
>AACY020564231.1_pt1 | contig 34725 bp, 29 predicted proteins | sample 267378 | NCBI WGS metagenome assembly AACY02 (sample SAMN02954345, study PRJNA13694) | marine metagenome | biome: aquatic; feature: ocean; material: water; isolation source: isolated as part of a large dataset composed predominantly from surface... | reverse complement strand
GGGCGACCGACCATTATTATGGGCGCCAAATAAGACTCTCGCCGCACAGTTATATGGTGAGATGAAAGAGTTTTTCCCCAATAATGCGGTGGAATATTTTGTCTCCTATTACGATTACTATCAGCCCGAGGCGTATGTCCCCGCATCCAATACCTTTATAGAAAAAGATGCCTCGGTAAACGCCCATATTGAACAAATGCGGCTATCGGCCACTAAAGCCCTGCTGGAACGCAAGGATGTGGTGCTGATTGCCTCGGTATCGGCGATTTATGGTCTTGGCGATCCTGACTCTTACCTCAAGATGCTATTGCACCTGCGCCAGGGCGATACCATGGGACAGCGGGATATTCTTAAGCGCTTGAGTGAATTGCAATACACCCGCAATGATATCGAGTTGCAGCGCGGTACCTTTCGTGTTCGCGGCGAAGTGATTGATATTTTCCCTGCCGACTCAGACCGCTACGCGATTCGGGTAGAGCTATTTGACGATGAGATTGAGCGCTTAAGCGAGTTTGATCCGTTAACTGGGCAGATTGTTAAACGTATCGCCCGCACCACAGTGTACCCTAAGACCCACTATGTGACGCCGCGGGAAAAGATCCTTGAAGCCACCGAGCTGATTAAACAAGAGCTGCGTGAGCGCAAGCAATATCTGCTCGACAATAATAAGTTGATTGAGGCGCAGCGCATCCACGAGCGGGTGCAATATGATATCGAGATGATGGTGGAGCTAGGCTATTGCTCCGGCATTGAAAACTATTCCCGCTATTTATCCGGACGCGCCCCCGGTGAGGGGCCGCCAACGCTGCTCGATTATTTACCCGCTGATGGTTTATTGGTTATCGACGAATCCCATGTCACCGTGCCACAAATTGGTGCCATGTATAAGGGTGACCGTTCCCGTAAAACCACCTTGGTGGAATATGGCTTTCGTTTGCCCTCGGCGTTGGATAACCGGCCGCTGAAGTTTGAAGAGTTTGAGCAGTTAATGCCGCAGACGATTTATGTGTCGGCGACGCCAAACCCCTATGAATTGGAGAAGAGTGGCGGCGAGATTGTTGAACAAGTTGTGCGGCCTACAGGATTGCTCGATCCTGAGCTTGAGGTGCGCCCCGTCGGCATTCAAGTGGACGATTTGCTCTCGGAAGTCGCTAAACGGGTTGCGGTAAACGAGCGGGTGTTAGTCACCACGTTAACTAAACGTATGTCGGAGGATTTAACTGAATACCTCGACGAACATGGTGTCAAAGTCCGCTACTTACACTCTGATATCGATACCGTAGAGCGGGTAGAGATCATTCGCGATTTGCGCCTCGGTAAGTTTGATGTGCTGGTCGGCATCAACTTGCTGCGCGAAGGCTTAGATATGCCGGAAGTCTCACTCGTCTGTATTTTGGATGCAGATAAGGAAGGTTTTTTACGTTCGGAGCGTTCGCTGATCCAGACCATTGGTCGCGCCGCGCGTAACGTTAATGGTAAGGTGATCCTCTATGCCGATCGCATCACCAACTCGATGGCAAAGGCGATGGGCGAAACCGAGCGCCGCCGTGAGAAACAGCGAGCCTACAACCTTGAGCATGGCATTGTGCCAAAAGGCGTGGTCAAGCGTATTACCGATGTGATGGATGTGGACGATGGCAGAGACACTGAAAAGGGCTATAGCCCATCGTCACTGGGTAAAGTGGCTGAACCTAAAGCCAAACGTTATCATGCAGATGCTGCCCAGCTGAGCCATGATATCGATAAGCTCGAGAAGCAAATGCATGAACATGCGCGTAACTTGGAGTTTGAACAGGCGGCGGCCTTGCGTGATGAGGTGAAACGCTTAAGGGAATTACTGATCAGCGCATAAATGAGTTTCTCGCCTAAGCAAGGCGTTAAGACTCGACGCTGTGATGCTAACGTTCTGCCACTAGGGTGTTTTACTGAATAAAAAGCCGCTAAACACATTGTGTTAGCGGCTTTTTATTGGATTAGATCATCAAAGAAGAATCGAGACTTTATGCTTTTTCTTTGGTTAGCATCGTGCGTGGGAGCATAAAGAATAAGAGCGCGCAGACTAAGCCACAGATCAAACCAACTAAATGCGCCTCGGTGGCCACCCGCGCGCCGATCATTGCGGTTACATCATCACTGGCACCATAGAACTGTTCATGGCAGACTTTGACTATCACCCCGAGCAGCAGCAAATAACCAGAGTACATTTTGCGGCGAATATCCTGCACTGCACCAAAGGTAAATAGGCCATGTAACATGCCGCTCAAGCCTACATAGCCAAATAATTGTGGGTAACCTAAATACAGACCAATGCCTTCAAACAGACAAAGCAGGATAAACAGCGCGGTTAATCCCTTAAGCTGGTAGTGAAAGTGGTGCAAAAACAGTACTACCCATAATCCAGCGAGGTTCATCAACAGGTGCCAATGATTGGTATGCAGCAGATTACCGGTAATAAGGCGCCACCACTGGCCGTCACTGATATCGCTGCGTCGATAGGCGAGCAGATTATCTACGCTTGGGGTAAAAAGTCCCGCAACATACAAGAGCGCGCAGAGCAGACTGACGACAAGCGCCAGCCAATAGGGGCCGAGTTTTGTTAACGTCACCAGTCTCACGCCTGCGGTTTACCCGTTTCAGTTGCCTTGTCGAGCGAGGTCATCACCTCTGCTTTATTTTGCAGGTAATCCTCTAAGCCTCGTTTACGAAGGTGGCAAGCAGGGCAGTCACCACAACCATCACCGACAATGCCGTTGTAACAGGTCAGGGTATGGTGGCGAACTAAATCGAGCTGCTGGTATTTATCGGCCAGCGCCCAAGTTTGGGCCTTGTTGAGCCACATTAATGGCGTGATGATCTCAAGCTTTTTATCCATGCCTTGCACCAGTGCTGATTCCATTGCACGGACAAAGTCGTGGCGACAGTCGGGATAACCCGAAAAATCGGTTTCGCAGACACCGGTAATAATCGCCTCAGCCCCTAATTGATAGGCGTAGATCCCCGCCAAAGTCAAAAACAGGATATTACGGCCTGGCACAAAGGTATTGGGTAAGCCATTTTCCATTAATTCGTGGGATACAGGGATCGCATCCCGGGTTAGGGCAGAAATCGCTAACTCATTGAGTAAGCTCACATCCATCACTTTATGGCTGGTGATGTTTAAGCGTTGGGCGAGGGATTTCGCCACGTCAATTTCTTCACGGTGGCGCTGTCCATAATCGAAGGTGATCCCATGGACTTCATCATACTGTGTTAAGGCTTGAATAAGACATGTCGTTGAGTCTTGTCCGCCACTGAATATGACCACGACCTTTGAAACTGATGCTGACATAAGATCCACTTTAGAGTGACACAAAAATAGGGCGTAAGTGTAACCCAGGTGCTAGGGCTTGAAAACTTTTTGCTGGCGTGTGGTGACGGGCATTCGGCTCTTGGCATCACTCTGTTAGCAGCGGTAAAAACTTGCAGCTGCAGCTAAAATCCTCTATAACTGCCGCCCCAGAAAAACGGAACGCTAGCATGAATTACCCAGTCAACGAAGTCTTTGAAACTATTCAAGGTGAAGGTGTCTTTACCGGAGTACCCGCCATTTTTGTGCGTTTACAGGGCTGCCCTGTAGGCTGTGCTTGGTGTGATACCAAACAGACTTGGGATCTGCTTGAGGAAAACAAGGTGTCACCCGAACAAGTGATTACCGTCGATGGTTCCGTGGGGCGCTGGGCTAACCATACGGCGCAGAGTCTTATCGAGGCGTTCAACGCTAAGGGATATACGGCGCGCCATGTGGTGATCACTGGTGGTGAGCCTTGCATGTACGATCTGCATGAATTAACCCACACGCTCCATGCTGCCGGCTTTGCCACTCAAATCGAGACCAGTGGCACCTTTGAGGTGAAGTGCGATGCTGATACCTGGGTGACTGTTTCGCCCAAGATCAATATGAAAGGGGGTTATAAGGTGTTAGCGCAGGCCTTAACCCGCGCCAACGAGATAAAGCATCCGATAGCGACCGAGCATCATATCGACGAACTCGATGAGTTACTCAAAGGGATTGATGTGTCAGGGAAAACTATTTGTCTGCAACCGATCAGCCAGAAACCAAGGGCGACGGAATTAGCCATGAAGGTGTGTATTGCTCGCAACTGGCGTTTATCGATTCAGACCCATAAGTACTTGAATATCGATTAATCGCCACTTAGTGCTGTGCACTCTTCTTTAACGCTCCGAATGGGGCGTTTTTTATCAGCTAAATCTATGAATTAAAGACAATAGTTTTAAGTAAGCAATAAAAATAATTTTGGATAAGGTGGAGTCTTAGAAAGAAAACTTAGGGAATAAAGCGGTATATAGCGTGAGATGAGAAAGAAGTGGTGGAGGGAGAAGGATTCGAACCTTCGAAGGCGGAGCCGTCAGATTTACAGTCTGATCCCTTTGGCCACTCGGGAACCCCTCCACATATTTTCTTCCGACTTTTAAGTTGCGCTTAAAAATCATCTTAAATCTTGGCCAGATTTAAGGGTAAAGCAAGTTTACAGCAGACTAACGATTGACGAACCACAGAAGATAAAAGTGGTGGAGGGAGAAGGATTCGAACCTTCGAAGGCGGAGCCGTCAGATTTACAGTCTGATCCCTTTGGCCACTCGGGAACCCCTCCACGAGTATCTTTTATAGCATCGCTAATTGTTAGTGCAAATGGTGGAGGGAGAAGGATTCGAACCTTCGAAGGCGGAGCCGTCAGATTTACAGTCTGATCCCTTTGGCCACTCGGGAACCCCTCCTCAATTGCGGCCGCCATAGTAGTCAGAAACCTTAGGCATGTAAAGTCTAAATATGAAAATTTTCCTAAAGTTCTTGTTCAACTGGTCGATTAACTGACAACAAGTTGTTTTAGCGATGTTTTTTTATGCAAATCGATGTTCCTTTAATCAATGAAGCCCAAATTGGCTCCCGCTTAAATGCGGCAATCGAACACAACAGGCGAGGTGAGTTTGCCCTGTTGCTGTCGCTATTGTCTGCTGACGCGAGGGACATGGCGCAGTTTCAATGGCAAAAAGAACTCGATACTGCCGAAAAACTACAACGTCAGTTTGAATTACCACCAAAACAAACGTTAGTGGCGGATTTATCCTCAGACAATCATATTATCGACAATAGCGCCGTGTTTATGCAGCAAGGGGCAAGAGCATTTCAATTGCAACAGGCCTTGCGACCGGAAGCGTTAGTGATCCGAGGTGGTGAACCCATCGCCATCGCCGAAGCCTTAAGTAACTGTGAGTTTACAACTCGCTTGCGTCAGCGGGGACAATTGCCATCTCCTCAAGTTGAAATCATGCACTTTGCCGATCAACTAGCGATCCAACGTAATTTGATCCCACGCTTAGCCAGTGCTTAATGCTACTGAGGCTATTTATTATCAAAGGTATTATTTCGGGTAATAAGCGTGAGCAATACCAGAGTCTCTCTCATCATCATTCCCTATAATTAGTCGTTAGTGATATTAATGTTGAGTCGATTATGTTGAGTTTTTAACATGAGACCATTAGAGAGGATAACCCTATGAAAGGTATCATTGCAGGACAACCCCCCACAGTAAACGACACATGTACCGATTGCGGCAGCTTTGTCGACATCGGTGCTGTGATTGATGAACAAGATACTGTGCTTGAGTTGCAGTTTACGGGTGGCGAGGCGGAAAATGAGGCGGCAAAGATGGTTGAGCGTGCCCAGACACGTTTTCGACACACGCAAGCGAGCGTTACTCGAGGTGAAACGGGTGTGACGCTCAAACTGGTATTTGATGTCAGTGTCGAAAAAATGATTTTCCAGTTAGAGAATGGTCTATAGCGCAACCCCTGTGATACAAGTCGAGGTTAATTTGTAATAAAGTGTGGCCGATGTTGCTGTTTTAAATGTAGATAGTGTAATCTGCGTCAACAAAAACAATGATAAATCGGCTCCATTAACACTCCTATCTTTAGTGTGTTAGTCGCAGCATTATCGTTTTACCCAACACGAAGTTTTGTAGGGATCAGAGTGAAGCGACGTCAGCATCAACACTTATTAGAGTCTTTAGTCCATTCTACGGCGAAGCAGCAGGGTGATTTCACTAAGACGGCAGAGTTAGCGACAGAGCTACTGTGTCAGAATTTAGCGGTCTCCTTGGTGTCGGTGTGGATTTTTTCTGCCGAGCAAAACACCCAATCTCTCGTCGCCCAGTTTGGGGCGATGGCGCTGCAGGACATCTACCGTCCTAAACTGCTGCAAACGGTGCCGCGTTATTTAAATGAACTAAAAAATCACAGGCATATAGATGCTGGTAATACGCTTATTGACCCGCGGTTGACCGAATTAGTCGATAGTTATTTTATTCCACGCCAAATTTTATCTAGTCTTGAAGTCGGTATTCGTATCAATGGCCATCTTGAGGGCGTGCTCTGCATTGAGCGCGCGCAGCTCACACACCATTGGCACGATAGTGAAATTCATCTGGCTTGCCAAATGGCCGATCAATTAGCCCTCACTCTTGCTACCAAACATGCTTACGATAAAGAAGAACGTCTCAGCCTTTTTCGCTGCGCCATAGAACAATCTCGTCAAATGACTATGTTGATTAACTTGCACACTGAAAAAGTGGAGTACGTTAACCAAGCCCATCAGGATATTAGTGGTATTTCGCGCAGCAGGAGCGTTGGCACTAATTTACGTGATTTAACTTTTTTCAAACAGCACAATGCGTTAGCTGAGCAGACCTTAGCAAAAATTTTCAGAGGTGAACTGGCAAAAGGTGAGGTGCAATTTAATCGTGCTGATGGTAGTCGTTATTGGCTGAAATATGTTGTGAGCCAATTTATCACCGATAGAGGCAATCATTACGCTTTAGTGTCGGGTGAAGAAAGTACGGATGAGCATAACTACAAAGCGGAGTTGGAACGTCTGGCGTGGCGTTGTAGCTTGACTGGACTTAACAATCGCAGTCACTTTAATCGAGTGCTCGAGCGAACAACACATGGGCTACTGTTGCTAGTCGATTTAGTCGCCTTTAAGCGTTTTAATGATACTTATGGCCATGAAAATGGCGACAGCCTGTTGATTGAGATTGGCCGGCGCTTAAAGCATTTTTCAGACATCAACAAAGCGACTGAAATCGCTCGTGTCGGTAGTGATGAGTTTGCGGTATTACTGACCGACGATAACGCAGTTTATGATCTGGACTATATCAGCACCCGCTTATACCAGCATTTAGCCATGCCGATATTAATTGGCCGTGAACAAGTGGAACCTAAACCCGCACTGGCCGTGGTTGATATTGCCTCGGTGGCAAATTTATTTGCACCACTGACCTGCGCCGATATTGCAGTGCAATATGCGAAGAAGAAAAAGGGCACAGCAATTCAAGTCTTTAACAGTACATTGCTGAGTGCGTTTAAGGAAGATGCGCAAATTGAACGCGATTTGCATAGTGCTATTCGCGGTCGACAATTTGAGCTTTATTACCAGCCCTTAAGGGATCTCGAACAGCAAACTTATATCGGTGCCGAAGCGCTTATTCGTTGGCATCATCCCAAAAGAGGCGTGCTATATCCCGGCGCGTTTATTGATATTGCCGAGCAATCGGGGATGATCAATGCGATAGGCAGTTGGGTATTAGAGGCGGCCTGTCGGCAATTGAATATTTGGCAGCATCACAATGCCGATCTTAGCATGCATGTTAATGTGTCTGCGCGGCAGTTTTTTAGTGGTAATTTGTATGAACAAGTATGGCAACTCTTGACCCGTTATCGTTTAAAGCCCAAAACCTTAATTTTGGAAATTACAGAGACGGAACTCATGGGCGATATTCGCCATGCGACCTTATTGTGTCAGGAGTTGGCTGAACTGGGGGTAGGCTTAGCTATCGATGATTTTGGGACGGGTTACAGCTCGATGCGCTACCTTAAACAGTTTCCTATCAGTAAGTTAAAAATCGATCGCTCGTTTATTTCAGATTTGACGATTAGCCGCGAAAGCCAAGAAATCGTCTCGGCCATTATTGCGATGGCGAGTGCGCTCAATATTTCCTTGACCGCAGAAGGGGTAGAAACCGTCGAGCAGGAGGCGTTTTTAGCCAAGAGTTTGTGTCATCAGGCACAGGGATATTTATACAGTCCAGCCCTGCGAGAACCCGAGTTTGCGCAGTTTTTGCTGGCCGCGAAACAATCGAGTTTTATCGCCCACTAAACCAGATGTTCGTATTGGTGTGATGAAAAAATAAAGGCAATCAATTGATTGCCTTTATTTTATGAGTCGATTGTTTTATGAGTCGATTGTTTTATGAATCGATAGTTTTATCAGTCGATACTGTCATCAACAACTATCGTGTTAAGCAGCACTGTTTAAATTTCTTACCACTCTGGCAAACACAGGGATCGTTGCGCCCAGGGCGTTTGGCTTGCATTTGTTGTCCTTGGGTATAGTACCAACGGCCCTGTTCAAATATAAACTCAGATCGTTCATAGATTGCATCAATCTCACCCGCGAGTTTATACCAAGCTTTGAAGGTCACATTGCCGCGTTGAGTACCATCGGGATAGATTTTTTCATTCGCAGCTAAGACCTGAAGCCCTAACCAATGTGGATGTGGGCCTTGCTGTAGTTGTTCGAAGGTTAAGCCATCGAGAAAGTCTACATGGTGAGTTTTAATAATGTAATCAAAATTTTTCAACACAAATGCGCAGTAGCGTGAACGCATTAGTTGTTCGGGACTGGTGGCCACTTGAGTCCCTGAATCAACATTAAGGTGCAACGTTTCACAACAGTGCTGATAAGGTTTTTGGCTGCCACAGGGACAATAGGCTTCTGGTGTCATGAGTGTAACTTGCTCAATAATAAAGATTATTATTTTGGTTTTTTACTGTCAGGTAACGGCGGAAACTGACGGCCATAGTAAAGATTTGGCACAGGCTTCGCATTCAAATAAAAACTAGGCTCGGCTCGATTGTTCATATCAAGGGTGACATTCCAGCGGTGCTGGGTGTCTTTTTGTGTGCCAATGACGAACTTGCCAGCAAATTCACTCACGGGTTCGCCAGTCTCTTCGGCGGGATAAAAACGCACTAAATAATAGCCTGTGTCGAACGCGCTGTTGCCTGATAATTTGCGGTTTAGCACCCGAAAGTCGATATCGATACGGGCCTTTTTGGTTCGGATTTTATCAAAAAAGCGTTGATAAATGGCGACAATATTATCACGGCCATAATAAATTTCTTTACTTTGACTTTCTGACAGATAACTTGCGTCTTTAGCATAAATCTCGGCAGTGACGTCGTGATTAAGTTCATTAAATGCTTGAGTAAACAAAGGATAATTCGCATTTATCAATTGATCTGTTGTCATGCTGGTCTTGGCTTTTGAGGGGGTAGCAAAACTCGGCAGCGACAATAGGCATATCAGGGCTAGCAGCAAAAATCTCATTACATTATTCTAATCAAGCATTCATGGCGCCACTATAATGGAGGCGCCCGCTGAACTAAAGGGGTGAATGTTTACAAAGTGTGTTTCTGTTGTAAAAGTGCACACTGAGTGTGAAGAGTGGAGGAGCTTGCCATGCTGGATAATGAATCGGCACTATTTTTTGAAGAAATGGCGGGAGTTGTGCCACTTAAAGGTGATGTCAAGGTGGTGAATTTACAACCTAAGGCATTAACGGATGAGCAAATTCAGCGCCGTGATGCGCTGCAACGTGAGGCTTATTTAGCTTGTATGCCGCTGGATTTAAGCTTGATCCCGATTATGGCACCCGATGATATAGCCAGTTTTAAGCGTGAAGGGGTTCAGGGGGCTGTTTTTAAGCGCTTAAGGCTGGGGCAGTACAGTATTAAAATGGAGTTAGATGTGCATGCCTACCGTTTGAGTCAGGCCAGAGATGCGTTACTCAATTATTTGTTAGCGGCGCAGGCCCATGGTGAACGTTGTGTGATGCTCATTCATGGTAAAGGCCATAACAGTAAACCCGTGGCTGGATTGCTTAAATCAGCGGTATGTCACTGGTTATCTCAGCTTGATATGGTACTTGCCTACCATTCTGCGAAAACCGAGCAGGGCGGCACGGGCGCCTTATATGTGATGTTGACTAAATCCGAGCAGCTTAAGATTGAGAATAAAGAAGCAAACCGAAAGGGAATGGGATGGCGTTAATGGATTTGCGAACGCATTGATTTCTCTGATTGTCGCGAGCGTTAGACCTTAATACTGGAGCTTAAAAAAATGCCCAACATCGTTGGGCATTTTTATCGGTTTAGTTTAAGGCGTGGATATGACTCGCACCTGAGGCTTTATTACCAGCCACATTGACGATTCGCAGCTTTGTTCTGCTCATCAAGCCAGATTTTAAGCGGCGCAAAATAATCGAGTACGGCGCTCGCATCCATCATTTCCGTTCCTGTGACTTCTTTTAAGGCAATGGGCCAAGGTTGGCTTGCACCAAGCGCTAACATTTTATTGAGTTTTTCTCCTGCCGCTTGATTGCCGTAAATACTGCATCGATGCACTGGGCCCTTGTCTCCAGCCGTTTCACACAGCGCCTTGTGGAACTGGAATTGCAGAATATGCGCGAGGAAATAGCGAGTATAAGGTACATTACCGGGCACATGGTATTTTGCACCTGGGTCAAAATCGGCTTCGCTGCGATCAGTCGGGGCCTTAACGCCTTGGTATTTCTCTCTTAATTCCCACCAGGCTTGGTTATATTGGGCAGGGGTAATTTCGCCACTAAATACCTTCCAACGCCATTGGTCGATCATCAAACCAAAGGGGAGAAAGGCGATTTTATCCAGAGCTTGTTTAAGCAGTAAGCCAATATCCTTCGAAGCATCGGGCACGTCTTCGAGCAAGCCAATCTGTTTTAGATAGTTCGGGGTGATAGATAGCGCAATCGTGTCACCAATGGCCTCATGGAAACCATCATTGGCACTGTTTTTAAACAGGAAAGGCTGCTGTTTATAGGCACGTTGATAGAAGTTGTGTCCAAGTTCGTGGTGAATGACGGTGAAGTCTTCAGCGGTTTTCTGGATACACATCTTGATGCGGATATCATCGAGGTTATCCAGATCCCACGCGGAAGCGTGACACACTACGTCGCGATCTTTGGGTTGTAAGAATAAAGAGCGGCTCCAAAAACTTTCTGGCAGCGGCGCAAAGCCCAAAGAGGTGAAAAAGCTTTCGGCTTGTTTCACCATCTTCTGCTCATCGTAGCCTTTCTGCTCAAGTAGCTCGGTCACATCATAGCCTGGATCGGCATCATTCGGGGCGACGAGATCGTACACATTACCCCATTGCTGCGCCCACATATTCCCTAGCAAATGTGCCGGAATCGGGCCTGTTTTCGGCGCAATGGCATCACCGTATTCGTTATTCAACTCGCCGCGAACATAACAATGCAGGGATTCGTAGAGGGGTTTAACTTGTCCCCATAAACGGTCTAATTCCTGTGAAAATTCATCGGGTTTCATATCGTATTGGCTGCGCCACAACTCGGACAGATTCGCGTAGCCTAAGTCTTTTGCGCCTTCGTTAGCGAGTTCCACTTCACGTTGAAACAACGGACGCATTGGTTTTGCAATTTCACGCCAGCCTTTCCACGCTTCAAGTAATTTGGCGGGATCCCGCGATTCCGCCATCAGGGTCGACAGTTCAGGTTGCGTCATACATTTGCCATCGGCGAAGCAATATTTGCCTTTACCGTAGAGCCCATTGAGTTCGGAGCTGATTTGCGCCAGTTCAGCATTTTTGGCGGGATCCAGCGGCGCCGGTAACACAAGTGCGCTGCGCAGAATATTCAGTTTGCGCGCATTGGCGGGATCGAGTTCCACATTGGCATACTTTGCGGCTTCAGTGGCAAACTTAACGGAAGCGGCGCTGACTTTTTCACCCACGGCGGCCGATAATGCTGCGGTATCTTCGGTGATGAAATTGCTATAAATCCATTCGGCACGATTTGCTTCGATGGATAACAGCGCCATTTGCGCTTCCGCATCTTGTATAAAGGCAATGGCCTGGGCTTTATCGGGTGCATTTTTGTTAGCTGTAGTAGCATCGGCCTTGCTTTGTGCATCATTACAGGCGCTTAAGCCTAAGGTTAGCGCAATGGTGAGCGCGAGTGTCGTGGGATGATTTAATCGAATAGTCATGCATTGCAATCCGCTGTTGTTTTTGTGTTGCACATTCTACCTAAGTGGATTGTATTTTGAATAAAACTTGATGGCTTTTGGCTCTTTTTTGCAATCACTGTGATTGGCTTGTTAAGCCTCGTTGTTGTGACGCAGCTTATTTGGTCATTTTTCGTTTGACAATGACCATACCAATGTTTAATTTAAACGAGTGTTTTAAATTAATTCAAGGTCACGGAATGGCAAGTCGATCTGATACAAAAACAAGAATACTTGATGCTGCAGAGAAACTCTTTGCTGAAAGAGGTTTTTCTGAGACGTCATTACGACTTATCACTAGCAAGGCAGAGGTCAATTTAGCGTCGGTGAATTATCACTTTGGCTCTAAAAAAGAGTTAATCCGTGCAGTGTTAGCCCGCTATTTAGACGTTTTTATGCCCGCGGCATCGACGGCTATAAAACGTTTACATACTGCATCCTCTCAGGCTTCGCTAGAGGATATTTTATCGGCGTTAGTCGATCCGTTATTGGATTTAAATGACTTGCGCACGGAAGGTACCACAATTTTCCTACAGCTACTTGGACGAGGCTATATCGAAAGCCAAGGGCATCTGCGCTGGTTTATCACCACCCACTATGGACAACATCTAGATACCTTTGTGAAGGCGGTATCGGCCAGTGCTCCCCATATTCCTCAGGCAGAAATGTTTTGGCGCTTACACTTTACCCTCGGCACAATCGTTTTCACTATGGCTTCAGCTGACGCCTTAAACGATATTGCTGCGGCCGAATTTGGCGAGCACAACGATATTGAAGCCGTGATCCGTAAAGTGATCCCCTACATGGCCGCGGGCGTATCAGTTCCCGTAGCTTCTTAATAAAAAGGTCTTGATTATGTTGACGATTATAATTATTGCCCTGATAGCTGTTATTGCGCTGTTTGCAGTAAAAAGCCTCAGAATGCAATTTATCACCCAGCCAGTTTTCCATTTTTTCAAAAAAGTGTTACCGCCATTATCCGATACTGAGCGCGAAGCGATGGAAGCGGGCGATGTATGGTGGGAAGGGGAATTATTCCGCGGTAATCCGAACTGGAACACGCTGCACAGCTACGGCAAGCCAACGCTGACGGCAGAAGAGAAGGACTTTATTGATAATCAGGTCATGACGGCCCTGACAATGATCGATGATTTTGACATTGTCCATAATCGTAAAGATTTGCCGCCAGAGCTGTGGGATTATTTCAAAAAAGAAGGCTTCTTTGCGCTGATCATTCCGAAAAAATTTGGTGGTAAAGCGTTTTCGGCTTATGCCAATTCGACGATTGTGAGCAAGTTAGCTAGTCGTAGCGTGAGTGTTGCGGTAACTGTGATGGTACCTAACTCATTAGGCCCTGGTGAATTATTAACTCACTATGGCACTGAAGAGCAAAAGGAACGTTGGTTACCTGCATTAGCGAAAGGCGATGAAATACCTTGCTTTGCGTTAACAGGCCCAGAAGCAGGCAGTGACGCGGGCGCAATCCCAGATGTGGGCATTGTGTGCCGTGGTGAGTTTAACGGTGAAGAGGTTTTAGGCCTTAAATTAACCTGGAATAAGCGTTATATCACCTTAGCACCTGTTGCAACGGTATTGGGTTTAGCCTTCCAGATGCGCGATCCTGACGGTCTATTAGGTGATAAAAAGAATCTTGGTATTACCTGCGCGTTGATCCCAACGGATCACCCTGGCGTGGTGATTGGTCGCCGTCATAATCCACTTAATATGGCGTTTATGAATGGTACAACCCAGGGCGATGAAGTGTTTATTCCGCTCGATTGGATCATTGGCGGTCCAGAATTTGCGGGCAGAGGCTGGCGCATGCTGGTTGAATGTTTATCAGCGGGTCGCGGTATTTCTCTGCCAGCGCTGGCAACTGCTTCAGGCCATATGGCAACCAAAACCACCACTGCATACAGTTATGTGCGCCACCAATTTGGTATGGCGATTGGTCAGTTTGAAGGGGTGCAAGAAGCCCTTGCTCGTATTATTGCCAATACCTACCAGTTAGAAGCTGCACGTCGTTTAACCACCACAGGCATTGACCTTAAAGTCAAACCCTCAGTGGTGACAGCTATTGCGAAGTTCCACATGACCGAACTTGGCCGAGCTGTTATGAATGATGCGATGGATATTCAGTCGGGTAAGGGGATCCAATTAGGACCTAAAAACTACCTCGGCCATCCTTATATGTCGAATCCAATTTCGATCACCGTAGAAGGCGCGAATATTCTTACCCGCTCGTTAATGATCTTTGGTCAAGGCGCAACCCGTTGTCATCCTTACGTTCTGGCCGAAATGGAAGCGGCAGCTATGGAAAATCAGCACGAGGCGCTTGCGCGTTTTGACTCGTTGCTAATGGGTCATATGGGGTATGCGACGCGTAACGCGTTCAGTGCATTATTTAGTGCCTTAACTGCGAGTCGTTTTGGTAGCGCCCCCGTAAGTGGCGAAACCAAACAGTACTACAAAGATATGTCTCGTTTGTCTTCGGCGCTGGCCTTTATGACGGACATTTCAATGTTGATTATGGGCGGCGATTTAAAACGCAAGGAAATGTTGTCTGCACGGATGGGCGATGTATTGAGTCAGTTGTACTTAGGCTCTGCAACGCTAAAACTATTTGAAGACAATGGTCGCCAACAGGATGATTTACCTGCGGTACGTTATGTAATGGCTAATCGCTTGCACTTAGCGGCGAAAGCACTAGAGGATGTGATCCGCAACTTCCCCAATCGTCCAGTTGCTTGGTTATTGCGAGCACTCATTTTCCCGATCGGCAATCATTTTAATGCGCCGAGCGATAAAATGGCGACTGAGCTTGTCTCTGGCATGTTAAAACCGAGTCCTGCCCGCGAGCGCATTACCTTCCTTTGTCCTGAGTTTGAAGGCGATGTGGGTGGTATTGCTGAAGTAGAACAAGCGTTTGTAGCACAGTATGCCTGTAAAGAGATTTACAAAAAGCTTAAAAAAGCACAGCGCAGCGGTGAGTTACCCGCAAAAGTACCAAACTTGGTTCTATTTGCTAAAGCGCTAGAGCGGGGCACGATTAATAGCGAAGAACATCAAACACTATTGCATGCGGATAAGTTACGTTTAGCCGCCATCAATGTGAATGATTTTGAAGCCTTATAATCTGATTTGTTAGCACGACTACAATAGTTTGTCGCTGTTACAAAAGATAAAAAAACCACCTCAACTGAGGTGGTTTTTGTTTTTAAGTTTAATGACTTTTAGCCTAACTTTTTCGTCTAACGAAAGCCAATCAGCAAAGATTAAGCGACGATTAGCACTTTACAAGTGTTAGTGCCACCGATGGTTTCCATCGCATCACCTTTGGTCATTAACACTAAGTCACCGCTGTGTAAGTAACCCGCTTTGGTTAATGATTCCAATGCTTTTTGCGCGAGCTCATCGGCTGGATAGATCGTTGAGTCGAAGTAAATCGGTAATACACCACGGTACAGAGCCATCTTCGCCAGTGTTGTGTCATGGCGAGATAGGCCAAGGATTGGTAAAGATGAACTGATACGCGACATCAGTTTAGGTGTTGCACCTGATTCTGTTAAAGCAATAATCGCTTTAACACCTTCTAGGTGGTTTGCCGCATACATAGTCGATAGGGCGATGGTTTCTTCAACTGAGGTGAAACGTGCATCCAATCTGTGTTTAGAGACTTTCACACTTGGGTGAGATTCTGCACCAACACACACATTCGCCATTGCTTTAACCGTTTCTTCAGGGAAGTCACCGGCAGCGGTTTCGGCTGATAACATCACGGCGTCGGTACCATCAAGCACGGCGTTTGCCACGTCCATCACTTCTGCACGGGTTGGCATTGGGCTTGAGATCATTGACTCCATCATTTGAGTCGCAGTGATGACGATTTTATTGAGCTGACGTGAACGGGCGATGAGTTTCTTTTGTACTGCCACTAGTGCAGCATCACCAATCTCAACCCCTAAATCTCCACGGGCAACCATGACAACGTCAGAGGCTAAAATCACATCATCCATTGCTTCATCGCTAGCAACCGCTTCTGCACGTTCAACTTTCGCGACGATCAGTGCATTGCTACCAGCCTGCTGTGCTAAAGAACGTGCGTATTCTAAATCGGCACCGCTACGTGGGAAGGAAACGGCTAGATAATCCACTTGGATCATCGCTGCGGTGAGAATGTCAGCCTTGTCTTTTTCGGTCAGTGCCGCAGCGGACAAACCACCACCTTGCTTGTTGATCCCTTTATTGTTTGATAAAGGACCAGCAACCGTTACCGTCGTATGGACTTTACGACCTTCGACGCGCTCAACACGTAGTTGGACACGGCCGTCATCGAGCATCAGGATGTCGCCAACATTCACATCATCAGGTAATTGCTTATAGTCGATACCGACTTGATTCTCATCGCCTTCACCTTTGGGGAGTTCAGCATCAAGAATATAAGCTTGGCCTAATTTCAGTTGGACTTTCTTGTTGTCTTTAAAGGTAGAAACACGGATTTTAGGACCTTGTAGGTCACCTAAAATCGCTACATGTACACCTAATTCTTTTGCAATTTCGCGAGCTTGAGTCGCGCGTTTGAGATGATCTTCGGGGGAGCCGTGGGAGAAGTTAAGACGAACAACGTTTGCACCTGCCGCGATAATGCGGCGTAAGTTATCGTCACGGTCAGTGGCGGGGCCCAGGGTGGTGACGATTTTGGTTCTGCGGAACATAAGATACTCCGTTAAAGTTAAAAAAATCTTGTGACTATATTAGCATGCAATTCCAAATTATGTAGTAAAGTTACAATCAAATTGATCTGAAGTTATGTTTTAAAATTGTGAGGTATCGCTGAAATTTGCTTTAAAAAAGGCTAGACGTAGGGTTTGCGCTAGCCTTTTTAAAGATAGGAAGTGAATTACAGTATCGGATCTTTATTGATACGAGACTCTTTCAACACTTCTTTTACCCGTTTTAAATTATCACGAAAACGAGGGCCGCGGCGTAGGGTAAAACCCGTCGCCAATACATCTATAGTCACCAATTGCGCTAAACGCGAGGCCATAGGTAAATACATATCTGTATCTTCTGGCACCTCCATCGTCACAGGCAGTGTACATTCCATCGATAACGGCGAGTTACGAGCCGTAATACCAATAACGGCAGCGCCGTTTTCTCTTGCTAAACGTGCTATTTCAATCAATGACTTAGTGCGACCTGTGTGGGAAATTAAAACCACAACATCGCCTTCATTGCTGTTGATACAGCTCATGCGTTGCATCAGAACATCGTCAAAACAGATGACAGGCACATTAAAACGGAAAAATTTATTTTGTGCGTCATGGGCGACTGAGGCTGATGCTCCTAAGCCAAAGAATGAAATTGTCTTGGCCTGAGTCAGAATATCAACGGCTTTATTGATGGCCGCTACGTCTAAACTTTGACGTGCTGTATCTAAGGAAGCCATTGAAGATTCGAATATTTTTGTTGTGTATGATTCGGGAGAATCATCTTCTTCCACATGGCGACTCACATAAGGCGTGCCGTTTGCGAGACTTTGTGCCAGATGTAACTTAAAATCAGGAAAGCCTTTAGTATCTAAGCGGCGACAGAAACGGTTCACAGTAGGTTCACTGACATCTGCCATCTTAGCGAGTGTGGCGATACTGGAGTGAATAGCTGTTTGCGGAGAGGCTAAGATGACCTCTGCAACCTTGCGTTCTGACTTACTAAAATGGGTGAGGCTTTTTTGAACCTTTTCTAGGGTATTCATACGCGTATGTCCGCTAAATTGAGTATGTAATTTTATTTTTTTTTGTTTAGTGCCACAGATCAGCTTGACGATCCCACTAATCAAGATTGCTTAAGTAAGTTTTACGTCGGTTTTTGAAATAAGAATTTACTATCATCAGTAATTTAAGCACAAAAATCATATCAGATTTATGCCTTAGGTGCCTAGTTAGCTAGAATGTTAATATTGATAAAAAGAGATGCATTTAACAAATTCTGTTGTTATATTACAACAAAAGTGTGGATTCCTTCATTAGCATGAAGGGACACGACATACAAAGGAGAGCGTAACGCAATGGGCAAAACATCATCAGGCGCCAAAGCTTGTGACTTCGTACTCTTTGGTACTAAAGGCGACTTGGCAAGACGCAAGTTGTTACCTTCTTTATACCAGTTAGATAAGGCTGAACTTCTCGACAAAGATACTAAGGTGATCGGTGTCGCAAAAGATGAATTTAGTCAGGATGAGTTTAGAGAGCTAGTCATTCTTGCGTTAAACACCTTCGTCAAAGAACCCCTCTGCGAAGAAACGCTTAACCGATTCGTGTCCCGTTGTCATTATGTCGGCACTAATTTTACTGATTCAGCAGGTTACAGCGCCTTCCATGAATTGCTCAAACCAGAAGAGCGTGTCATGGTCAGTTACTTTGCCACTCCACCGTCGATTTTTGGGGATATCTGCCGCTGTTTACATGAACAAAATCTGATCCACAGCGACTCGCGCGTCGTTCTCGAAAAACCCATTGGCTCTGATCTCGCATCTTCCCGTGTGATTAACGATCAAGTTTCTGCCTACTTTAAAGAAAGCCAAGTCTACCGTATCGACCATTATCTCGGTAAAGAGACCGTTCAAAACTTAATTGCGCTGCGTTTTGCTAACTCCTTATTTGCCTCTAAATGGGATAACCGGACCATTGACCATGTCCAGATCACGGTTGCCGAAGAAGTGGGTATTGAAGGCCGTTGGGGTTACTTCGATAAAGCTGGTCAAATGCGCGATATGATCCAAAACCACTTACTGCAAGTGTTGACGCTGGTTGCGATGGATCCACCTGTTAACTTAGATGCTGACAGTATCCGCGATGAAAAGGTGAAAGTACTGAAGTCGCTGCGGCCGATTAATGCTGACAATGTGTATGAAAACACCGTCCGTGGTCAGTACAGTGCTGGCTTCCTCAAGGGCAGTCCAGTGCCTGGTTATTTAGAGGAAGAAGGGGCGAACGTACACTCGCATACTGAAACCTTTGTGGCGCTGCGTGTCGACATTGATAACTGGCGTTGGGCTGGCGTGCCGTTCTATCTGCGCAGCGGTAAGCGCATGCCGTTTAAGAGTTCTGAAATTGTGGTGTATTTTAAAAATCCACCGCATAACTTGTATCGCTCTAGCTACCGTAACTTGCCACCTAACAAGTTAACCATCCGTCTGCAACCACACGAAGGGGTTGAGATCCAGATGATGAACAAGGTGCCAGGGTTAGAGCAAAAACAACGTCTGCAAACCACCAAACTCGACTTGAGTTTCTCGGATACTTTCAAAAACGAGCGCATTGCCGATGCCTACGAGCGTTTATTGCTTGAAGCCATGCTCGGTAATCAAGCCTTGTTCGTTCGCCGAGACGAAGTGGAGCAAGCTTGGACATGGGTTGATGGCATCATCCAAGCATGGGAACAGAGCAATGAAAAACCGAAACCTTATCCTGCGGGCACTTGGGGCCCCGTGGCTTCCGTCGCGCTGATCACCAAAGACGGTCGTTCGTGGGATGAATAGGGGGCTTTGATGATTAAAGAAACCGTATTTAAATCCTTTGATACACCTGCTGCGCTCGAGCAACAGTTAGCGAATAAGATCGCTAGCCAGTTACAAGAAGCGGTGGATGCCCGTGGTAAGGCGAGTTTAGTGGTCTCTGGCGGCTCAACGCCGCTGAAACTGTTTGAGCTGCTTAGCATGAAATCTATCGACTGGAGTGATGTTTACATTACGCTTGCCGATGAGCGTTGGGTCGATGTCGAAGATAGCGCCTCTAACGAACGTTTAGTGCGCGAGCATTTATTGCAAAACCGCGCGGCCAATGCCAAGTTCCGCGGATTGAAGAATATGTTTTCCACCGCCGAAGCGGGCGCCGATATGACCGCCGAGTCGCTGTCTAACTTCCCGCGTCCCTTTGATGTGGTGGTGCTCGGGATGGGCAACGATGGTCACACTTGCTCATGGTTCCCTTGCAGTGCTGAGTTAAACGATGCCTTAACTACTCAAGCTTTGTGCGTGGCAACCAATCCCACCACGGCGCCCCATGGTCGGATCACATTATCTAAGAATGCGATCCTCAATAGCCGACAGATTTATCTGCATTTGGTTGGGGAACAGAAATTATCCGTATATCGTCAAGCCTTAGAAAATGATGATGTTAATGCTATGCCTATCAGAGCCGTATTAGCGCAGCGTAAAACGCCCGTTGACGTGTTCTGGAGCGCTTAAGGAGTCACTCTCATGCACTCAGTCGTTCAATCTGTTACCGACAGAATTATTGCCCGTAGCAAAGCATCACGTGAAGCATACCTTGCTGCATTAAACGATGCCCGTAACCATGGCGTACACCGTAGCTCGTTAAGCTGCGGTAACTTAGCCCATGGTTTTGCGGCTTGTAACCCCGATGATAAAAACGCATTACGTCAATTGACGAAGGCCAATATCGGGATTATTACTGCATTCAACGATATGTTGTCAGCACATCAACCCTATGAAACGTATCCTGATTTATTGAAAAAGGCCTGTCAGGAAGTGGGTAGTGTTGCGCAGGTGGCCGGTGGTGTTCCCGCCATGTGTGACGGCGTGACTCAAGGGCAACCTGGGATGGAGCTGAGCTTACTGAGTCGTGAAGTGATTGCCATGGCAACCGCGGTTGGCTTATCCCACAATATGTTCGATGGCGCCTTACTCCTTGGTATTTGCGACAAAATCGTGCCCGGTTTATTGATTGGTGCGTTAAGTTTTGGCCATTTACCTATGCTGTTTGTGCCAGCAGGCCCGATGAAATCGGGTATTCCTAACAAGGAAAAAGCCCGTATTCGTCAGCAATTTGCCCAAGGTAAGGTCGATAGAGCACAACTACTCGAAGCGGAAGCCCAGTCTTACCACAGTGCGGGTACTTGTACCTTTTATGGTACGGCTAACTCAAACCAATTGATGCTCGAAGTCATGGGCCTACAATTGCCCGGTTCATCTTTTGTGAATCCTGACGATCCACTGCGTGAAGCCTTAAACAAAATGGCGGCGAAGCAGGTTTGTCGCTTAACCGAACTGGGCACTCAGTACAGTCCAATCGGTGAAATTGTTAATGAAAAATCGATAGTGAACGGCATTGTTGCATTGCTGGCGACCGGTGGTTCAACAAACTTAACCATGCATATCGTGGCGGCGGCGCGTGCAGCGGGCATTATTGTCAACTGGGATGACTTTTCGGAATTATCCGATGCGGTGCCATTGCTGGCTCGGGTTTATCCAAACGGTCATGCGGACATTAACCATTTCCACGCCGCTGGCGGGATGGCTTTCCTTATCAAGGAATTACTCGATGCGGGCTTAGTGCACGAGGATGTCAACACAGTTGCAGGTTTTGGTCTACGTCGTTACACCCAAGAGCCCAAATTACTCGATGGCGAGCTGCGCTGGGTCGATGGTCCAACCGTCAGCTTAGATACCGAAGTATTAACCTCTGTCGCTACACCTTTCCAAAACAACGGTGGTTTAAAACTGCTTAAGGGCAACTTAGGCCGCGCGGTGATAAAAGTGTCTGCCGTTCAACCGCAGCATCGAGTGGTGGAAGCGCCCGCTGTGGTGATTGACGATCAAAACAAACTCGATGCGTTATTTAAATCCGGCGCATTAGACCGAGATTGTGTGGTGGTGGTGAAAGGCCAAGGGCCGAAAGCCAATGGTATGCCAGAGCTGCATAAACTAACGCCGCTGCTAGGTTCACTACAGGATAAAGGCTTTAAAGTGGCGCTGATGACCGACGGTCGTATGTCGGGTGCATCGGGCAAAGTGCCTGCGGCGATTCATTTAACCCCAGAAGCGATTGATGGTGGGTTAATTGCCAAGGTACAAGATGGCGATTTAATTCGTGTTGATGCGCTGACCGGCGAGCTGAGTTTATTAGTCTCAGACACCGTGCTTGCTGCCAGAACTGCCGCTGAAATTGATTTACGCCATTCTCGTTATGGCATGGGTCGTGAGTTATTTGGGGCACTGCGTTCAAACTTAAGCAGTCCAGAAACCGGTGCGCGTAGTACTAGCGCCATCGATGAACTTTACTAATACAAAGGAAGAATAACGCAATGCTTGAGAATAACTGGTCATTACAACCACAAGATATTTTTAAACGCAGCCCTATTGTTCCTGTTATGGTGATTAACAAGATTGAACATGCGGTGCCGTTAGCCAGAGCACTGGTCGCCGGTGGGATTAGCGTGTTAGAAGTGACATTACGCACGTCGTGTGCTCTTGAAGCGATCACCAAAATCGCTAAGGAAGTACCAGAGGCGCTAGTCGGCGCTGGGACTATTTTAAATGAAGCCCAGCTTGAGCAAGCGATTGCCGCTGGCGCGCAATTTATTATCACCCCTGGTGCAACAGTTGAACTGCTCAAAGCGGGGATGCAAGGCCCTGTGCCTTTGATCCCTGGCGTTGCCAGCATCTCCGAAGTGATGACGGGTATGGCGCTTGGTTACACTCACTTTAAATTCTTCCCTGCTGAAGCGTCTGGTGGAGTGGATGCACTCAAGGCTTTCTCTGGCCCCTTAGCCGATATCCGCTTCTGCCCGACAGGTGGTATTACGCCGAGCAGCTATAAAGATTACTTAGCGCTGAAAAATGTGGATTGTATTGGTGGCAGTTGGATTGCGCCTACTGATGCGATGGAGCAGGGCGATTGGGATCGTATCACTCAGCTTTGTAAAGAGGCGATTGGCGGACTTTAATCCGCTATTGCACGGATTAATTTGCGAACAAAAAACCACCTTAGCGGTGGTTTTTTATTTCTAAATCAAAAGGCTACATTTCTTTACTCAACTCCACGTTTGAGCCAGCCTTAGGGCTAAAGAGTTGTTGATAGAGCCGTCCGGCAAACTCGTCCGTCATCCCTGAAATATAATCGGCTAAGACTCTGTGGCTGTTTAGACCCTGTTGCTCGCTTGCGCGCCACCGCTCTTGGGTGTTAAGCGGTAACAGGCGCTCGGGATCGGAGGCAAATGCTTCAAATAACCCCATCACAATTTGTTGCCCTTTGTATTCGAGCATTTGGATCTCGGGTTTACGGATAACATATTTATACACTAGCTGTTTTAACACATTGAGCGCATGGGCAAAGTCGGGTTCAAGGCTGGCATTAAACCGCAGCAACGGTTCCTCGAAAGCCGGATCGTCATTGATGATAATGGCGGTGACAAAGCCATTCACTAAAGTACCTATGGCATCTTTTCGCAGATGATGCTCGTGGGAGAACAGTTTAGTACCGATATCGGTCAATTCTTGGCGGATCCAGAGATCATTACTGTGCTCAAATGTTGGCGCCACATCCTGCTGCCATTGTGATGCCGTTACTATCCCCATGACGATGGCATCTTCAAGATCATGTACTGCATAGGCAATATCGTCCGCCAGCTCCATGATGGAACAATCGAAGGATTTATATTGGGTACGCAGGTGCGGGTAGTTGGGCTGAACACTTGGTTGGACTGAGGTAAAGCGAGTTCTATCTGCCGCAGATAATGGCTCAAGCACCCAGTCGAAGATGTCATTATCATCGGCGAATATGCCTTTAACAGGCGGCCATTGTGACGGTTTAAGCTGTCTGTGGTTGGTGATTTCAGGATGATTGCCTGCGACAAACAAGTGCGATTGTGGTGCGGGATATTTTAAAATCCCTAACATGGTTCTGCGGCACAGATTCATCCCAAAATCTAAGGTGTAGGGCTCGAGTTTAGAGAGAATACGAAATGTCTGGCCATTGCCTTCAAAGCCTCCGTGGTGGCGCATCATATAGTTAAGGGCAACTTCACCACCATGACCAAAGGGCGGATGGCCAATATCATGGGCAAGGCATAAGGATTCCAGCAAACTCATTGAGTCTAATAAGGGCTTATGCTCGGGATATTTACGGCTCAGCTGAGCGGCGATCCCCGTGCCGATTTGTGAGACTTCTAATGAGTGGGTTAAGCGCGTGCGATAGAAGTCATTCATCCCCACACCAAGCACTTGGGTTTTTGCTTGCAGGCGACGAAATGCAGCAGAGTGGAGGATCCGCGCCCTGTCCCTTTGGTATGGGCTGCGATGATCATTACGTCTTTGTTTATCTTCACCATGGCGGCGTTCTTGCCAAACACTTGAGGTCATATGCATTCCTAGCGGGAGTGGTACATCAGAGCATCTTGTTTATTTCGTCTAAATTCAAGGTAAAACTGGGTACAAAGCAATCCATAAAATATTTCACGGCAGGATTAGGATTGGACTCGAGCATGGCTTCGAGGCGTTTTCGTGCGGTGTTAAATTCAGTATTGCCAGCGCGATTTTCCTCTAAACACTTCAGGTAAGCACACAGGGTATCGGCTGATTTAACTATGGCTTTGTAGATTGGATCGGCGTTATCGCTGATAAACAGGCTGCGATAATCCTCTTTAAATTCATCAGGTACCATATCGAGCATGCGCTGTTCGGCAATGGCTTCAATTTTTTTATACTCGGCTTCAATTTCTTTATTGAAATACTTCACCGGGGTGGGTAAATCGCCAGTTAAGATCTCACTGGCATCATGGAATATGGCCAAACTGGTTGCTTGATGGGCATCGAGAGTCGTGCCAAATTTCTTATTACTGATGATGACTAAGGCGTGTGCCACCATGGCGACTTGCAGAGAGTGTTCCTGAACGTTTTCGGTGCGCACGTTGTACATTAAAGGCCAGCGCTGGATAAGTTTCATTCTGGCAAGGTGGGCAAATAAATGACTCATAAGGCTCCTTTAAATGAAGGCTAAAAGGCGCGTCACTCGACTCTGAAGATAAGTGAAAAGCAAAGTGCAAGTACGGCTATTGAGCGTAAGCCTAACACTTATCGCAAGGATAAGTGAGTGAAATAATGGCAGGATTTACAGAACAAATACAAAAATAAAGCGATCTTGTTGATCGCTTTATTGCCTAGGTTTGCTAAGTAACCGTGATGCTTAAACCCATTTATTGTTTATAGGCTTCCAGGAAGTTACCAAATTCAGTTAATGCCTTCGTCAGATCTTCTTTATAGGGTAAAAACACCACACGGAGATGATCAGGTTCCGGCCAATTAAAGGCCGTGCCGTGCACTAATAGGATTTTTTTATCCCTTAATAAATCGAGTACTAGGCGCTCATCATCCCTGAGATTGAACTTTTTCATATCCAATTTGGGGAAAGCATAGAGTGCGCCCTTAGGCTTTTTCACGCTCACGCCTGGGATTTGATTCAACAGCTCGTAACATGCATCTCTTTGGACTGTGAGGCGGCCATTAGGCAGTATCAGCTCGTTAATACTTTGATAGCCACCGAGTGCGGTTTGAATCGCATGTTGATTGGGCACGTTGGCACACAGGCGCATCGAAGAGAGCATCTCTAACCCTTCGATATAACTCTTTGCAGCCTTAAGATTACCAGACAACATCATCCAACCAACACGAAAGCCCGCAGCGCGATAAGCCTTAGATAGCCCATTGAAGGTAACCGTTAAAATATCGTCCGACAGACTAGCCGCAGGAATATGCTTGGCTTCGTCGTATAAAATTTTGTCGTAAATTTCATCAGCAAATAAAATCAGGTTGTGTTCACGGCAAAGCTCGATAACTTGCAGCAGTAATTCTTTGCTGTAAACCGCACCCGTAGGATTATTCGGGTTGATCAGTACAATACCACGGGTGCGAGAAGATATTTTGCTCTTAATATCATCAAGATCGGGAAACCAATCCGCTTCTTCATCACAGCGATAATGTACGGCTTTACCGCCGGCTAAGTTAGCTGCGGCCGTCCACAGTGGGTAATCGGGCGAAGGGATCAGTACTTCATCAGCGGTGTTCAATAAGCCCTGCATGGCCATCATAATCAGTTCTGACACGCCGTTACCAATATAGACATCTTCGATATCAACGCCATAGATACCCTGCGCTTGATAATGCTGCACGATCGCCTTGCGGGCTGAGAATAATCCTTTTGATTCACAGTAGCCCTGGGCACTCGGGAGATTAAGGATCACATCGCGCACAATTTCTTCGGGTGCTTCAAAACCGAAGGGAGCTGGGTTACCAATATTGAGTTTGAGGATCCTGTGTCCTTCGTCTTCTAAACGTCTGGCTTCCTTGTGCACTGGGCCGCGGATGTCGTAGCAAACAGTATCCAGCTTATTGGATTTGATGATAGGGCGCATTTACACCTCGAAACATGCAGTTAATTTTGGCTTAAGTTTGTGCACCATAACGAAATTATCTGATTTAAGGAAGGGGCATTGAGCACAAATACCATGTTTTTTTTATTAAACGTACCAGTTAAATATGCTTTAACCTGGCATTAAATAAATTCATACAAGTTATATGTGCCGTTATTGTGTCTAATTTTGATTTTTTATACTGCATCTTGTTATGGGGTTAGCCTTTGTACCTATCAATTAGGCTGCATTGGCTCATGCACTCTGTTTTACTACAACCACATTACCCTAGGGGCAAGATGTTAGTAAAAATGTTAATCAGTGTTTGCTTAACTGCTGATTTATCAGAGTTGATTTAAGTTAATGTCGCATTATCCTGCATTCGGTAATTTTTCGATATTTAGGCAGATTAACTGAATGCTTATTAAGCATTTAGGTTGAAATAAAAAATTCATCACACTCTAGTTATTTTGTTTAAAATCAAGTTGATAAATCGTTTTTTAATTCAAGATGAAAAATTATTTAGCGCTAGCATAAATTTATAGTTGACTCGATATTCGATGCGCTTTATTTTCTGCGCGATGTTTTCGGCAGGGCACCTAAGATAACAAGCTTTTAGCAGGTTTTATCAGCGGAGTTAGTCATCATGAAGCAGCAATATTGGCGTCCGTTATCGAGGTGATTTCAGGCGCTGTTCTAAAAACTTTTGCCTTTTAGGCGACTTATTTAGAGGACCTAAGTGCATGTCTGAACCGACAGCGTTAAGTCTTATTCCACCTTTGGTGGTATTGGTGTTGGCCGTTTGGTTACGCCGCCCCATTTTATCTTTGATCATTGGTGCGGTAACGGGTTTTTTGTTACTTGATCCAACGCAAGTTTTAAATAATTTTGCAAGTACTTCATTAAAAGTCATGGCCGATGAAACTATCGGTTGGTTGATTTTGGTGTGTGGCTGTTTTGGTGCTTTGATTGCACTGTTAGTACGTACTGGCGGTGCTTTGGCATTTGGTCGAAATGCATTGAAATTTGCAAAAGGGCCAAGATCTTCCCTGTTTATGACCTTTATTCTGGGGATTGTGATTTTTATTGATGACTATCTGAATGCGCTAACTGTGGGTGAAACCATGAAGCGTGTAACGGATAAGTTTAAAGTCTCCCGCGAAATGCTGGCTTATGTGGTGGATTCCACAGCGGCTCCTGTGTGTGTATTAGTGCCGCTCTCCACGTGGGCGGTGTTTTTTGGTGGCTTACTGGTCGATAACGGGGTGGCCGCTGAAGGTCAGGGCATTAGCGTCTACATGCAAGCTATACCCTATATGCTTTATGCTTGGTTAGCCGTCGCGATGGTATTACTGGTTGCATTGGGCGTGGTACCTGCTATTGGCCCGATGAAAAAAGCCGAGTTGCGCGCAGCAAAAGGCGAGCCCGCTGAAGCGCAAGTCGATTTAGACCAAGTGCAAACCTCTGATGAATATGCCATCGCGGCAATTGAAGAAGAGTTTAAGCATGCTGACAATCAAGGCAAATTGCATAACTTTTTAGTGCCAATTTTATTACTGGTTGCTTTTACCGTTTATTTTGATATCGACGTGTGGAAAGGGTTATTAGCGACGCTGGTTATCACGCTCCCTTACTATGCAGTTCAGCGTTTGATGCCTCTCTCAGAAATGATGGATCAAATGATTGATGGTTTTAAGAGCATGTTGCCTGCTATTGGTACCGTAATTGCGGCATTTGTGTTTAAAGATGTGTGTGATGCGCTATTACTGCCACAGTACGTGATTGAATCTTTAAGCCCATTTATGACGCCTAAGCTGTTACCTGCCGTGGTATTCCTATCAATGGCGATTTTGGCCTTTGCGACGGGTTCTAGTTGGGGAATTTTTGCAGTAACCATCCCAATTGTGATGCCACTGGCGCAATCGGTGGGTGCGGATATTCCATTAGTGATTGGTGCGCTGTTGTCGGCTTCTTCTTTTGGTAGCCAAGCGTGTTTCTACTCTGATTCAACCGTTTTAGCTGCCCAAGGCTCGGGTTGTAACTTAGTAAGCCATGCTGTGACTCAACTACCTTATGCGCTAATTGCCGCGGTTATTGCATTCTTTGGCTTTATCCTGATTGCTTAATACGTGACTTAATACATAAAAAAACCAGCTTCGGCTGGTTTTTTTATGCGCGAATGTTAATTGTAGCTTTGTGCTAACCGCTAGTTTATGGATGAATCACTTGAGTTTGTTACAAAATCTGAACTACGATTTAAAGGGATGGTAAGAAATGCAAAAAGGCGCCGATGCGCCTTTTTGTGAGGGGAGATCAAGATGAATGCTAATCTTAGTTTATTTGGACTGATTCGAAGACTTATCTGGAGTTTGCGTTTCGTTACCATCGGCTTCGTGTGGAGGCTGAGTCATGTCGGATTTTAGTTGTTTCTCTTTATCGTGCTGACCAAACTGTGGCAGTTTGAATTTTGCACTGTATTTCAGTGCGGCAAGATTGCTGGCAATCACACCTACCACCAAAATTATAATGATCCACACTTCTAAGCTCGACATAACAACTCCTTATTGAGCAACACCCTGATTAATCAACGGCTAAACGCTGCTCACACTTACGAATATCTTCTGGCGTGTCAACTTCGATTGAGTCGAAGGCACTGATGGCAACTTTGATCTTATGGCCATGTTCTAGGGCGCGTAGCTGCTCTAACTTTTCAAGATCTTCAAGGCGGCCTAATGGCAGGGCTGCAAAGGCTTGCACAAATCTGCGGGTGTAAGCATACACGCCTAAGTGCTTGTAAACTGGATAATCTTTGGTATCGCGACCGAAGGGAATGCGGGCGCGGGAGAAATACAGCGCGTAATAGTCGTTATCGAACACCATCTTCACATGCATAGGATCGTCAAGTTCGGCCTTGTTGACAATTTCATAGCCGAGGGTCGCCATTTCAAACTCGCCTGGGTGACGTTCGAAGAGGCTGATCACTTGCTCAATGGAGGTTGGGTCGATTAAGGGTTGGTCGCCCTGAAGGTTGATGACCAGATCGTCATCCTTTAAACCTAATTGGTTAATCGCATCATTGATACGGTCTGTGCCCGATGCCGCATCAGGGCTGGTCATGACCACTTTGCCACCGAAGCCTTCGACGGCGCTTTTAATACGCTCATCATCGGTTGCAACGTAAATATTGGTGAGGCCTTTGGCTAACGACGCGCGTTCATACACGTGTTGGATCATCGGCTTGCCGTTAATCGGGGCTAAAGGTTTGCCCGGGAAGCGGCTTGAACCATAACGCGCCGGGATTAACAGAGTGACATTCATTAAATTATCCTATTTTATCAAAGATATGCAGTGTAGATAGACAAAAGGGCTCACCATGAGCCCTTGTCATCTGCTTGAGAGCTTAAATGCGACGGAACAGGGCAGTCAACATTTCGTCAGTGACTTTCTCTTCCCATGTTGGGCCGTACACGTTTGCCCATAATGGACCCATGCTCTTAGTCACGGCAACCATTTTCGCGATGGTTTCATCTGGTAGATCTTTACAGATGTTCTTCGGCAGGGTGATGTTGTGTTTCTTCATCATCTGACGGAACTCTGCCACGCCTTCTGGGTAGAATTCTTCTAACACGTCAAAGGCGATACAGTTACCGATACCATGATGGTAGCCGAGGATGTAAGACAGACCATAGGATACCGCGTGGCATGCACCTACTTGGCTGTAAGCGATACTCATACCGCCCATAAATGACGCCATCATCAGCTTGTCGTCTTTTTCTGGGTGATCTTCTAAGTACACTTGGCGGCAAAGCTCCATGGCTTTTTCGGCATAGGCTTTAGAGAATTCGTTTAAGAAGGTACCTTCTAAGGATTCCACACAGTGGATATAGCAATCCATACCGGTGTAGAACCATTGGTCAGTCTCAACACCATCGATTAACTCAGAATCCATGATGATTTGATCGAACACTGTGTAATCTGAGTTCAGGCCTAACTTACGCACTGGACCACATAATACTGCGGTGCGTGACGCTTCGGCGCCGGTACCTGAAATCGTTGGAATACCAATGTGGTGAACCGCTGGGTTTTTGATTAAATCCCAACCTTGGTACATGGCTGAGCCGCCTGGGTTGGTCAGCATCAGCGATACCGCTTTCGCTACGTCCATGGTTGAACCGCCACCTAAACCAACGACGCTCACTGGCAGTTTGCTATTGAAAGCTTGAACTTGTTCGGTCAGGGCATCGATTTGAATTGTGCTTGGCTCTTCATCAACGTTAACCCAAATCAGTAAGTCTTGGCCTTTGACTGGGATGCGTGCTTCGAGTGGTTTGCCTTGGTGAACGTCATCGACTAAAAATACCACGAAGTCATCGTCGGTTTTACGCTGTGCAGCTAAGACGTCGTCTAACTGAGCGAAAGAGCCACGACCGAAGATCATCTTTTCAACTACTTTAAAATTTTTAAAACTCATTGCAAAAACTCCCGTTTAATTATTGGGCAAATGCTTTCTTAATGTTTTCAATACGCTCGGCAATCTGAGCATCGGTCCAAGACAATTTAATGAGCATAGAAATAGTGCGGCTCATAATGGCATCAGATTTCGGCACAGAAATTTGAGTATAGTCAGGTCGGTCGGCAATTAATGTGATTGGTAACGCAGCAGGGGCCTTAAGCTCCTGAATGTGTTTCCAGTTTTTCAGATAATGCCAGTTGTTCACGTACCAGTAGAAGCAGCCATCTACACCATTTGCAGCTAATTTCTTGCTGATCTCTTGGGTACGGGCTTCTGTTGGTAACATAAAGCTTAAGAAGCCGGCTGAATCACCCTCTGGATCGGGGATTTCACGGAAGCTGACTTCAGGAATGCTCGCCATAGCTTCTTTAATGGCTTTTTTGTTTTTACGTTGAATATCGATAATGGTATCGAGTTTACGTAACTGGGCTAAACCTAAGGCCGCATTCATTTCAGAGATACGGAAATTCAGACCCATAATCGGGTGTGACTCGGCGCCACGGTCTTTACCAATATGGTCATGGCCGTGATCGGAGAACTGGTGGGCGTTATCGTAAATTTCGGTGTTATTGGTGATCACCGCGCCACCTTCACCACAGGTGATGGTTTTAACAGAATCGAAAGAGTAACAACCGACATCACCGATAGTACCAAGGGCTTGGCCCTTGTAGCTGCCGCCAATGGCTTGGCAAGCATCTTCTAACAATACTAAGTTGTGCTTTTTACAAATGGCTTTGATTTCGTCCATCTTGGCCATAGAGCCACACATGTGTACTAAGTTTACCGCTTTAGTACGTGGAGTAATTGCCGCTTCAATGCCTTCTGGTGATAAACACAGTGTTTCGTCGATTTCGGCAAAAATCGGTACTGCACCGGCCATGAAAATCGCTTCTACAGACGCAACAAAGGTAAAAGGTGGCACGATAACTTCATCGCCAGCGCCAATGCCTGCGGCCATCATCGCCGTTTGGAGCGCGGCGGTACCGCTTGATAACAGATGAGCATGCTTAACATTCATTTTCTCGCAGAGCAGTTGCTCCATATCGCGAGTCTTCCAGCGATCATTACGCATATGGTCGAAGTTATAACGGAAGGTAAAGCCGTGCTCCATCACATCGGCAACTTCTTGTTTTTCTTCTGGACCAAATAATTCAAAACCGGGCATGGAAGGTATCTCCTTAGAATTTGTGGCGCATGGTCGCGCTGCAATTAACTGGCGGATTATAACTGGGCTAAAGATCCCTTGCGATGTTTTCTTGATGAAAATAAGGTCATGTTGAGATTTCGCGCTTAGTTTTTGCTCACTTAGCAAGACTAGATGAATGAAATGATAAATGTTGTCTAACGCGATGAAGTGAAATGGTCTCCTTGAGATAGATTTTGGTTATTTCTCGTAAATGAATAGTGAGTATTTGCCTTTAGGGCGTAAAACCAAAAACCTGCACAGTGGCAGGTTTTTGTGGCGTCAGTTGGGCCGTTAATGGCATATAATACGACGAAAGACTTACACGACTTGTGCACGGTCTACCGTAACATCAAGATCCGTTAATAGACCATTATCGATACCGTAAATCCACCCATGTACAGCCAGTTCTTGGCCGCGAGACCAGGCTTCTTGCACGATAGTACTACTGGTGACATTGGAAACCTGTTCAATCACATTGAGCTCACACAGGCGATCAAAACGTTTGGCTTCATCCATTTGCATTAATTCATCATGATGTAGGCGATAGACATCGCGCAAATGGCCGAGCCAGTTATCAATCAAACCCAATCGCTGATTACCCATTGCGGCACGTACACCACCGCAGCCGTAGTGACCGACGACCATAATATGTTTCACTTTAAGCACATCGATGGCGTATTGCAGTACTGACAGGCAGTTAAGATCGGTATGGATCACCATATTGGCTATATTGCGGTGAACAAAGACTTCGCCAGGCATTAAATCGATGATTTGGTTAGAAGGAACTCGGCTGTCGGAACAACCAATCCAGAGATATTCAGGGTTTTGCTGTTTTGCCAGTTGTTCAAAAAAATCAGGGTGTTCTTGACTGATGCGTCCGGCCCAACGGCGGTTATTATCGAATAAGGGTTTGAGTAGTTTCATTTTAACCTATTGTTTTATAGACATATTAAAATGTCTTTTGCCCTAAATGATGCAAGCCGCATCTTTTTTGCGATTGAGTATACCAGCAAAATCGTGGCCTCTGGTCTATCCAATTAAGTTTAAACTCAGGTTTGAACGTGACTTAATTCCATCAACAGTTAAATAATTTGGTCTAATGCTTTGAATCTTTAGGGATAAAATTTATTTAGCCTGCGTCTAAGAGCTCAATGTTACTGTTGGCAAATGAGGTAACGCGGGAATGAATGGGGAAATCTGTTATTGCGCATGGTGCAATCACGCAGAACTTTTCGTTTAACTTAGGCCGGGGTTGTATATCTATATGATTTAAATGTTTAATGTAAAAATTCGATGCCTTCTTATTGAAAGAAGGCATCAATAGGTACAATCAGGTTAATCCCTAAAACTTACCTACAACTTTGACATTGGGCGTCACTTCTGCTGCATCCACAAAGCCGATCATATTTGGATTGGCGGCGACGAGAGTAAGAATCTCAGCACTGGATTCGACCACTTTAGGCGGTTGTCCTTGTCCAGAAAATACGAGTTTTGACCAATAGGCTTTTAACTGACTTTCTGTTTTATTGAGGATTTGTTTTACAAAGGCTTCCCTGACAGGTGAGCCTTCCGCTTGATCGAGTGCGACAATCGTGCCTCCTGTCGAAAAGGTTTTAAGCTTTCCCGAATAAATTCTTGAAATATCGGCAGCTGATATCTCTGAACTGTTCGAAGGGTGAACGATTACGGCGATTTCCGCTTGAGCCCATTGACTGAGCAATAGGAGTGCACACAAGCTGATTGGCTTGACGATGTATTTAGCAATGTGAGGTAAATTCATAAATGACTCCTTAGAAAACAAGATCAACAGCCATGCTTAAGAGTTGTTCGTCGGAGGTCGGCTTATCATTACTGTAATTGGTGTATTCCAGTTTTAGCGCCGCAGAGGGATGAAAATCCCAGCGGGTTCCGATGATGTAATAGGAACTATCCTCTTGTTGTGCTTCTAATGCGGCTTTCGTTCCCATCACTAATGGCGCGAGAGCTGCTTGATTGGCCGGAGGTAGGGCGTTGTAGACAGGCAACATTGCATCATAGGCATCATATTGTGGGTCACCTTTATCAATGCCATAGGTTAAATGGAAGGTAAAATCATGGTAACGAACACCCGCTGAAACAAAGGCAGAATCTTGAATATTAAAACTGCTAGGGTCGACGTCTATTCGGGTGTATTCCGCTAATATAAACCACTTTCCTGCGTCATATTTGACGTTAGCGCCAATAAGTAAGGCACTATCCTCTATCGCTAATAAGTCATTTACAACTTGATCATCGAATAAACCTGTTTGGGAAATGGCTTCACCCAAACCAAGTAGTGCTGGCAGTTCATATGAGAAATCCGTGACTATCCCTACATTTAAACCGTACTCAAATCCAGCGGTGCTAAAATTGAAGTTCATAATATGGCCCTTGGCGGAAAAGGGCGCTGGGGGCGTTGATGAACCGACAGGCGCATAGTCAGATACCGATGTCGTAATATATTTATAGGTTAAGCCAACTTCAGTATTGCCCCATAAATCTGAATAAACTAAACCAACACCTTCGCCAGAATTAAAGGGGAGCGAATAGACTCCCCTTGGTGGCGTTATCCAATGGTAGGCATAGCCAACATCGATATAATCGGAATATTTGTAAAGAT
>AACY020092195.1_pt1 | contig 35025 bp, 28 predicted proteins | sample 267378 | NCBI WGS metagenome assembly AACY02 (sample SAMN02954345, study PRJNA13694) | marine metagenome | biome: aquatic; feature: ocean; material: water; isolation source: isolated as part of a large dataset composed predominantly from surface... | reverse complement strand
ATATCGCCAATCTGGATTCAGCTTAATTGCTTATAACTTTGGTGATATGGGCGCCATGATGAAAGGTAAAAAGCCTTTCGATGCTGAAACCTTTGCGATGCGCGCAAAAAATGTCGCTGCGCTTTCACACATCCCTTTCGAAGGTTTTATTGAAGGTTCAGATAAAGGCGATACCGAAGCCCTAGCCAAAGTATGGCAAGACAAGGCTGACTTTGACACTAAGATGAAAACCTTCCAAGAAAATGCTGCAATTTTAGCGACTGTTGCTCAAAAAGGTGACCAAGCTGAAATCAAGCAAGCCTTTATGGATACTGGCAAGAGCTGTAAAGGCTGCCATGACGTTTACAAAAAAGATTAATGTTCTCGTAATCTCTTGTAAAAAGCCAGCATTTAGCCTGTCTCTTGATCACAAGTCTTCGTGATTGAGAGACATGGCCAATTCGTAACCCTCAAGGATGGTTTGTAACCTAAACCATCCTTCCCACAATACCTCTACACAAGCTCGACCTGTCCGCTTGGTATCTTTCCAACCCCCTAATCTGGCCAGACGCTCGTACGCCCACTGCATATCGGGTGCCTGTTGAGGTAACGGACGTCCCTCCATTTTCAGCCAAAGTAATTTCCACGCTTTCTGACCCAATAGCGTTTCACAACATTGTGCTGCCACTTCCGCTTTGGATACCTTCATAAAGCGAAGCTGGAGTAAGCGTGTGGCGATAAAAGCCAGTATCACACTCATACGCTCCAGATTCTCACGGCACTGCATTCTCAGCTCTTCCACCGCGGTGCCACTGCTTTTCCATACCTTGTGGTAATCTTCAATCAACCAACGGCGCTCGTAATAGCCGACAACCTCCAGTGCCTCCTTCGAGCATGTGATAGGTTCTGAGGTGAGTAAGTGCCATGCCAGTTTTTCTTCACGATGACTTTGCTCTACGACACTGACGTAATACAGAGGGATGTCTGCCTGAGTGCGTTTGTTGGCTGGAGCTTTGAGGGTCACTCGGGCATATCTCATTTCCAGCGTCACCGCCCGGGCTTTCCTTCCGCCTTTCTGAGGAATGAGGAGAGATTTCGTCGCTGCAAGCGGTAATGTGTTCGAGTAGTCATAGAGTTTGTGTGCATGCTCTTGAATGCATCGACTCTGCATCGAGCGGACGACAAAGCGCTGTTGGTGCTGGGTTTTATAGGTCAGATATTCAAACAAATCAGCCTCACGGTCACAGACGGAAATCACCTTGTTGATATGCTCGCCTAAACGGGCAGACATATTGGCGGAGGCTTGTTCCCATTTGTAGCTCTCTTTTTCCTCGTAAGGGCGAGTAGCATGTTGGCGGCGTTGCCCGCGCTTAGTGATATCCCGCGTCCAACGCTGTTGCTCAATCAGCCCAACGACTTGCTGGCTTTGCGGTGAAAACAGCAAGATAGAATGCGCCAGAATGGCACGGTTTTTATCCCCTTGATTGGTATGACCTAACTCCTCCCTGACACTGTCATGCTTGTAAGTCAGCGAGGTGGTATCCTCTAGTGCTAACAAGATGTCATGCTCTCGAGCTTGCTGCGCGGTGGCTTGAAAACCCGCTTCAGCAATATCACTGGCTTGAATATTCTCATTGCGGATAAATCGGTAGGCCCCTTCCATCTCAGCGGGGGATAAGGGAAGTTTGGACACGGCAACTCCGGGTTGTTGGGTAATTGAGGTAGCCAGTGAAACAAGTCTTTGTGTACGTCTTGGGTCGTTGAGGTTTGCGTGCCCAAATTGACATTGCGCCCACTGCTCTGGATCCATCATCTTCATCATAATCGCCTCGAATATTTAGCCCTAGACGATCTGATCACAATGCGGGGAATGAGTTCAAAAAAAATCCCTGAGCATTGTTCAGGGATTTGTGTATGAGAGACAGGCAATATGCAGGCTTTTTACTCCTGAGCATCCGCTAAAGCACTTGCACTACAGGCCACATCAAATAAGTAAATACAACCCCTGCGATGATTAACAGCAGGATTAATGCCAGCCACAGTGATTTAAAAATCAACTGAGACTCTAACTTTGCGTATTCAAGCTTAGATACACGCTTGTAACCGCTAACCATCGCACCTACTAACTTGTCACCTTTAAGCGCGTGCACAATAACTGCCAACACATGCACGGCAGTTAAGGCTAAGATCAGGTTAAAATTCATCTTATGTAACCAAGTGAGAAACGAACCCGTATCAGCACTCACATAGCTGTATAGCGGACCTTCGGTAAACACATCATCCGTAGCAAACAGTCCAGTAATTAGCTGTAAGCTAATAATGGCAATCAACACAATTACCATATAACCGCCCATCGGATTATGTCCTAATACCACAGACACGCCCTTTGATCGAACTTCGTTTAAATACTCAAACACAACCCTAGGGTGGTGCACGAAGTGGCTAAATCTGGCTGTATCACTGCCAATTAAGCCCCACAAAAGACGAAAGCCAATCAAAATCAACAGACTATATGCAAAGATCTGGTGCCATTGCATTTCGCCCACTTCGGCGCTCCACCACAATAAGGCCATTAGGGCCACCATGCCCCAGTGAAAAAAGCGTATGGGTAAATCCCAGACCTTAACTTTGATATGTTCGGTTTCCATAATACCAGCCACTCGACGAAACAATGAAATAAGTGAAGGTATTTTATCGGGATCTAATGAAAAACTTAAAGTAAAGATAGGTAAATGATAGGAAAGACTGCGGAGTTATCCCATCAAATATGGCCTGTTCTGATAGCCAATACAAGCCTTTTCGGCTAAGAATCACCGAGATTTGTCTAAGCGATCAAATATCCAACGAACAGTATCTAACTGGACAAAAAATGTGATTTAGATCTCGTTTTTAAAGATGTAGATTGGTAATCTGAAACTGAAGAAAATAAATAGAAGGTTCGACATATGCTAAAGATTACGAGCAAGCAATTAGAAGTAACTGCCCCAATCCGTGAACGCATTGAAAGCCGTTTGGAGAAACTTTCTAGACATGATGTGCAGTTGATTAATCCCCATGTCATTATTACCGAGGAGAAACCTGGTTTCAAAATTGAAGCGTCGGTTGGCATCCCAAATGGAGAACTTTTTGCTCAAGCTAAACACGATAATCTTTATGCAGCTATCACTGCTATGGGTCAAAAATTAGAGAAGCAACTCAATCGATTAACCCACAAACCTGAAGCACAACGTTTTACATCCATTGCTCATCCCGAAGAGGCTATTAATGTCGAGGATGATTACGAGGAGGAAGATGCAGCTTAAGTTACTCAATGTAGTGCGAGACCACATCACTTCGAGAGCATAAAAGTAGATAAGGTTTAATAGGTCACATTTTTTAGCAAAAGTTTGATAGGCCATCCTAATGGCCAGTAAAAAGAGTGTGAACCTTTAAATAACTACTACACTTTACTAAGTGACAGCAAAATCGAAGTGATGTGAATTTCAGCTTAATAGCATTTAATACCACCACAAGAAGGAGTACGCCGCCATACAAAACTCACACTCAAAAACAGTGACACAGGTAGTCACATAAAGCATTAAAGCAGCCACATAAATTCGGTAACGCCAAGCTGTAATGTTTATGCGTTTCCCATCTGATTATCAAATGAGATGCGAGGTTACTAAAAGTACAAACCGATGACCAACAACTAACGACAAACGTACTAATGGGTGTTAACTCACGAGTCGATCATTAAGGAGTAACCTACTACATCATATTGCCAGTTTAAGTCTTACACACTCTTCAAGCCCAAATGTAACAACCAAGAGGAGGACGTTAGCAATAGAGCCACATAGGTACCATGAAAGGCCACTTTAGGTGAATTAGCTTCTTAACAGTCAAACAATATGAGGAGGTTAATAGCGTTATCGGTAATATGAGCAAGTGGGCATATTACAAATAGTGAGTAAAAAGAATTTAGATAACACGGAACAAGGCGAGCTGCTTAACAGCAAAATACCCAGTACCTTTTTAAGTACTAATATCGGCCAGATTTCTTTATCTATGTTCTAAAGTGTAATCGTAAGTGAAAATGTAAGCTAAAGTTGTAAGTTGAAAAGTGAGTTAACATGCTGAATAAACAAATCTAATGCAATATCTGTTTGTTTATTCACAAAGCGTCAATGAGTCCTTTAATAACAATGCTCAATAACCTAGGAGGAATAGTTTGTTTGACCAGTCTTTCAACCAGCGCACCTTCGGGTGCGCTTTGCTTTTATACTCCATAGTCGTTCAACCATTTACTTAAGCACTTAGTATCAAGCTTGTTCTTAAGCTAATGCACATTTCGCACAGTAACTGTTTAAGTGAAACACCAGTCCCCCGTAGCTTAATCTACCGCTAAAAACCCCAGAGCTAAGCGTTAACCCAGCTCGAGTTTTAGTGTAGACTTACCCGTTCGTCCATAACTCAAAGCAAGGCATTGAAATCATGACTCAAGCGCTGTTTTATCTACTGCCGCCGATGGGCGTGAACACGGCCTTTAGTGACATGTATCAATTGGCTTGCCGCTTGGCCCAACAGGGATTTATAAACCAGCAGCAGGTCTATATTCACTGTCAGGACAAGAACATCGCCTTCGAAATCGACGAGTTACTATGGCAGTTTGAACCCAGTGCATTTGTCCCCCATAACCTCAAAGGTGAAGGCCCAACCACGGGTTCCCCCGTTGAAATCGGTTTTGATCGACTTGGACCTAACAAAAGTCGTCAACTTCTGATTAATCTTGCAGACCAAGTACCGCCATTTGCGGTAAACTTTGGTCAAATCTTCGATTTTGTAGCTAATGACGACCAACATAAGGCGATAGCACGTGAACGCTACCGCCAATATCGTGGCTTAGGGATTGAATTAACAACCCAAAATTTAGCAACACATCCACTTAATTTAGCTTGAGACAGATACGTTCCCATGGAAAAAACATACGATCCTCAGTCCATTGAGCAGACTCTTTACCAAAACTGGGAAGAGCAAGGTTACTTTAAGCCCCACGGCGATGCCTCACAGGGCAACTATTGCATCATGATCCCACCGCCCAATGTGACGGGCAGTCTGCACATGGGTCACGCTTTCCAAGATACCATCATGGATACCCTGATCCGCTACCAACGTATGAAGGGTAAAAACACCCTGTGGCAAGTCGGTACTGACCATGCGGGTATTGCGACTCAAATGCTGGTTGAGCGTAAGCTTGAAGCCGAAGAAGGCAAGAGCCGCCATGATCTTGGCCGCGATGCTTTTATGGAAAAAGTCTGGGAATGGAAAGCGCAATCGGGCGGCACCATCACTAAGCAGCTACGTCGTATGGGCGCCTCTGTGGATTGGGACCGTGAGCGTTTTACCATGGACGAAGGCTTGTCTAAAGCCGTTCAAGAAGTGTTTGTCCGTCTCTATGAAGATGATTTGATTTACCGTGGTAAACGCTTAGTAAACTGGGATCCCAAGCTGCATACCGCGATTTCTGATCTCGAAGTGGAAAACAAAGAAAAGCAAGGCCACATGTGGCATCTGCGTTATCCATTAGCCGATGGCGAACTGACTGCTGACGGTAAAGATTACCTCGAAGTCGCCACCACGCGTCCAGAAACTATGTTAGGCGATAGCGCGGTTGCAGTTCATCCAGACGATGAGCGTTATCAAGCACTGATCGGCAAATTTATTCTGCTGCCTATCGTTAATCGTCGCATCCCAATCGTTGCCGATGACTATGTGGACATGGCTTTTGGTACAGGTTGCGTGAAAATCACCCCTGCCCACGACTTTAATGACTATGAAGTTGGTAAGCGCCATAAGCTGCCCATGTTCAACGTGTTGACCTTAGATGCGGCCATTCGCGCATCAGCCGAAGTCGTCAATACCGATGGCACCATCAACACCACCTTAGATGGCAGCCTACCTGAGCGTTTCGCAGGTTTAGATCGTTTCAAAGCCCGTGATGCAATCGTGGCAGAGTTTGAAACCTTAGGTCTGCTCGAAAAAATCGCGCCACACGGCCTAAAAGTGCCCTACGGTGACCGCTCAGGCGTAGTTATTGAGCCGATGCTGACCGACCAATGGTACGTTGCCGTTGCGCCTATGGCGAAAACTGCTATCGAAGCCGTTGAAAATGGCGACATTAAGTTTGTGCCGCAGCAGTACGAAAACATGTACTTCTCCTGGATGCGCGACATTCAAGATTGGTGTATCTCTCGCCAATTATGGTGGGGTCACCGCATCCCCGCTTGGTACGATGCGAACGGTAAGGTTTATGTGGGCCGCACCGAAGCTGAAGTGCGTGCTAAGCACAATATCGATGATGCTATCGCCCTGCGCCAAGATGAAGACGTATTGGATACCTGGTTCAGCTCAGCCCTGTGGACATTCTCAACCTTAGGCTGGCCTGACAATGTTGAAGATTTAAAAACCTTCCACCCGACCGATGTGCTGGTAACGGGTTTTGACATCATCTTCTTCTGGGTTGCCCGTATGATTATGATGACCATGCACTTCATCAAAGATGAAGACGGTAAGCCACAGGTACCCTTTAAAACCGTTTATGTGACTGGCCTTATCCGCGATGAAGCGGGTAACAAGATGTCAAAATCTAAGGGCAACGTACTTGACCCATTGGATATGATTGACGGTATCGATCTAGAAGCCCTCGTTGAAAAACGCACCGGCAACATGATGCAACCTCAACTAGCCGCCAAGATCGAAAAGAGCACCCGCAAAGAATTCGAAAATGGTATCGAAGCCCACGGTACTGATGCCCTGCGCTTTACCCTAGCGGCAATGGCCTCAACTGGCCGTGATATCAACTGGGATATGAAGCGTTTAGACGGTTACCGCAGTTTCTGTAACAAGCTTTGGAACGCGTCACGTTACGTATTGATGAATACCGAAGGCCAAGATTGCGGCCCGAACTCTCCGGATTACCAAGGCGGTGAGATGGAACTGTCACTGGCAGATCGCTGGATCATCGGTTTATTCAACCAAACCGTAAAAACCTACGACGACCACATGGCAAACTACCGCTTCGACCTTGCGGCTAACACGCTGTATGAGTTCACTTGGAACCAGTTCTGCGATTGGTACTTAGAGTTAACTAAGCCAGTGCTGCAAAACGGCAATGAAGCGCAAATGCGTGGCACCCGCCATACACTGGTCAATGTATTAGAAGCGATGCAACGTCTGATGCACCCAATGATGCCATACATCACTGAAACCATCTGGCAACGCGTTAAACCACTGACAGGCGCCCAAGGCGACACCATCATGCTGGCACCATTCCCAAGCTATGATGCTGCCAAAGTAGATGCGACCGCGATGGCCGATCTCGAATGGGTTAAGCAAGTCATTGTTGCGGTTCGTAATATCCGTGCAGAGCTCAATATAGCGCCTTCTAAGCCATTAAATGCCCTACTGCGTGGCGTGAGTGCCCAAGACAAAGCCCGTGTTGAAGCTAACCAAGCCTTCTTCACAACGCTTGCGCGCTTAGAAAGTATGACGATTCTTGGCGAAGGTGAAACGGCGCCTATGTCGACCACAGGTCTGATTGGCGAAATGGAATTATTAATTCCGATGGCAGGTCTGGTGGATGTAGCGGCCGAAATGGCTCGTATCGACAAGCAGCTTGAAAAGCTGACTCAAGAGATTGCCCGTATCGAAGGTAAATTATCCAATGAAGGCTTCGTGGCAAAAGCACCGCCAGCCGTAATTGATAAAGAGCGCGCTAAGATGGCCGATCTCAGCCGTGATATGGACAAACTAAAAGAGCAAAAAGCCGAGTTTGCTAAGCTAGAAGCCTAATCACGACATCTACGCTAAAAAGGGCTGTATTTTACATAATGCCACTCGCTTAAGAGCGAGTGGCATTTTTACTTGGATATTTCACCGTTTTCTTTAGCACCACACGCGGGTAGCTGGGCCGCTTCCTCTTCGGGGGTAAAATCAACCTTTTGCCATTTTCCCTCAGTCGTTTTAAGTGCTGTGGGATCGCTCCAGGACTCCCTCTGTCGCTCCAACCAAACTCATCCTGGATTAAAAACAGGGCATTAATGAAACTTATTCTCTGTGGCTCAACTTGATGCTGCACTGCCATGGCAGCCATCTCTAGCCGCACAATATTGTAGGTCGTCAAGATCCCCCATAATTCTTGATACACCCCATCCTTCTTCTTACTGCGCAGGACGGGTTTGTTTTCCAATTGATATTGCTTCAGCTCACCATAACCCCTCTCTATCTCCCATCGCTGCCAATACACCTTGAGCAAATCGTTCACTGGATAAGTGTCGGGACATAGGCAGGACGTGATAAACCCTTTGATATCACCTTTGGGTGATGGAATAAGGATAAGGCGGGCTTGCCAGCTCTCCCCCAGATAAGGCGCTTGTTGTTTAGCTTGGGGTGATATCGGCATCTCAACCAGATGGTCATACTCTGAGAATGACTCGATAATTCTATAGCGGGTCTTAGACTTTATCGGGGTTAACCAATAGGTGTTAGTCCCGCTTCCTTGCCAGCTGATGAGCAATTCGGCAGACATAAACCCACGGTCAAACAACGTGAGCGAATGCTCGGGAGCTGAGCCAACCAATTGCTGTGCGTAGTGAATTTCACTGTGGGTAACAGGCCCGAAAGCCGCATCAGAAAGTAAGTGGCTACGAGTAGACATTAAGGTGACAGCCAGCACAGAGGGAAAAGAAGCCGTGCTTTGTGCAAAGCCAAAGTGATGGTTTTCTTCAGTGTTATGCGTCTTAAAATACGTCCCATCAACACTGAGCAATTTCAATCCCGCTATCTCATCAAATTCACACTGTGTTTCCCACTGTGCAGCGGTTGTTTTGAACAGATAACGCATGGGCTCTGAACCCAACTTTTCTTTGGCTTTGATGATGCTACTAGTCGCCAGTGGCGGGAGCTCCCCCTTGGCGTCGGGAAACGCCAGTGAGAGCGTATCACAGACTTGCTGAATCGAGCGGTTACGCATCAAACCAATGCCTAGAACCAACCAAACAGCTTGCTCTGCAGGGAAACGACGGGTTCGAAGTGATGCCCTGCCAGTTTGTTGCACAGCCTCAGCCACCCAATCCATGGGAACATGTTTGGCGAATACATCAATATCCTGCGATTGGCAAAATTCAGCAGTAACAAGTAGCTCTTTAGAAAATTCAGAATAAAAAAATCAGCCGCAACTTAAGTTGCGGCTGATTATGAAGCCCTTGAAAGATCATTCAACTACTTAAAACGATCGGCATTATGTATTTTACAGCCCTTTTTATTTCCCCTGTTCCATCCTAAATCGCGTTAACACTCTTCAAACCTCTCTCAGAACTCGCCCCCCTAAGACCCAAAGAGGCTCATCGATCCCTTGTTCCATGCTTATCTCCCCTTCTCTCTTTTACGGCAGATCTTGCTAGCCCATTGCTATCTCTTTATCACACGTAAAATAGCAAGCCAGAGCGATAAACATCATCGCTTAAGGCGTTGGCATTTCAACAAGCATAACGTGGCGTAAAAGACGGGCTATCAATGCGTAAAGCTCAACAAGAGATAAGGATTGAAGCAATATAATCCAGAAAAATCCCATTAAAAAAGCCCTGCAATTACTTGCAGGGCTCATCTAATCTAACTAAGTAGATGGTGCGCGTGGAAGGATTCGAACCTCCGACCGCCTGGTTCGTAGCCAGGTACTCTATCCAGCTGAGCTACACGCGCTTAAATACTGGGTAAGTTGCTACCTTACCGACAGACTTGAGTCTAGAAGAAGCACTTAAGTCTCGCAAATTAAATCTATTCACTAGGAATAGAATGGCGGAGAAGGAGGGATTCGAACCCTCGATGGGAGATAAAGCCCATACTCCCTTAGCAGGGGAGCGCCTTCGGCCACTCGGCCACCTCTCCGCAAAATCTGCATTTGTAAGCTATTGCTTACTAAAATGGTGCGCGTGGAAGGATTCGAACCTCCGACCGCCTGGTTCGTAGCCAGGTACTCTATCCAGCTGAGCTACACGCGCATTTTTGCGTTTTGCTAACAAAGCAATTGCTCTGTCAGCTAATTGGTGCGCATGGAAGGAGTCGAACCTCCGACCGCCTGGTTCGTAGCCAGGTACTCTATCCAGCTGAGCTACATGCGCAGTTTTAACAGTTATCTCAACACATTCGCATTAAGATTGAATATGGTGCGCGTGGAAGGATTCGAACCTCCGACCGCCTGGTTCGTAGCCAGGTACTCTATCCAGCTGAGCTACACGCGCTTAAAACACTTACTTGAAGCACTAATTACAAAATTTCTTCTGAAATTCAAACCTGATGAGTTAAACATAACTGATGCAGAAATGGTGCGCATGGAAGGAGTCGAACCTCCGACCGCCTGGTTCGTAGCCAGGTACTCTATCCAGCTGAGCTACATGCGCGACTTGTATCTATCTTGCTTCAATAAAAAATGGTGCGCGTGGAAGGATTCGAACCTCCGACCGCCTGGTTCGTAGCCAGGTACTCTATCCAGCTGAGCTACACGCGCAGTTTTTTATTTGTAAGAAATGGCGGAGAAGGAGGGATTCGAACCCTCGATGGGAGATAAAGCCCATACTCCCTTAGCAGGGGAGCGCCTTCGGCCACTCGGCCACCTCTCCGTTTTCTTGGCGCACATATTACTGTTTGACGAAAATAAGTCAAACCCTTTTTCTGAAACCGATTCCATTTGAACTGTTTTTAATCACATTGCGGTTATATCAAGCCAATGTGTTGATTTACGCCAATCTTTCGGTTTCAAAAATAAAAAAGTCAGTTTAAAAACTGACTTTTTTATCTGACTAATACTCGCATAAGCTTCGTATTAAAAGTTACCGCCTTCTGAAGGCGTACCTGATTTTTCAGATTGAATGCGTTGATAGATTTCTTCACGGTGAACAGAAACCTCTTTCGGTGCATTCACACCGATACGCACTTGATTGCCTTTTACCCCTAGCACTGTAACTGTGACTTCATCACCAATCATCAGTGTTTCGCCAACACGACGAGTCAAAATCAGCATTCGATAGCTCCTTTATGTCTTAATTCAGCTTACACACGGCACTCATCCGGTAGATGGGCTTATTATAGGGTCAGCTGAGTACAAATTAATAGTATTCAATACTCAAACAGTTATTTAATTACACCTTATTTAGCTCGAATGCGTGATGCAACGCTCGAACCGCCTTGTGTAAGTCCCTTTCATCGATCACAGTTGACAATTTACTCTCCGATGTCGAAAGTAACTTAGCATGGATTGTTTCGTTACCCAATACATCTAACATCTTAGTCAATAATCCAACTTTTGCCTGTAAACCTTTGCCAACTAAGGACACTTTTGCACGTTGACGCTCAACATTCAATTGGCCTAGATCAAGACTTTCACTTAAAACTTCAAGCTCATGCAATAAAACATCCACTTTCGTCTCGGCCAACATAAAGCTGACAGACTCCGCTGGTGACGTTTCATTCAATTTCAAAGGAGTAATAAACTCAACGTCTATCTCAAGTCGAGCCAAACAGGCTAATAAGGCTTGATAACGCTCACTGCTGGTAAATAACCCTTCAATGGTCAAGGTTGCTAAGGCCTTATTGATCGCAATTCCTTGTACGGATGCGGGCATCGCAAGCTCAGACTCATCACCAAATTGAATTAATGTGCCCTGACCAGCTTCAAAACTCGACAACACCCGCAGCGGTACTTTAAACCGTTGTGCATATTCGACCGAGTCAGGATGAAGCACCTTAGCACCGAGCTTAGCCATTTCGAGCATGACATCAAAACCAATCACATCGAGACGTCTAGCACTGCTGTCGATATTAGGGTCTGTCGTAAAAACGCCTGGTACATCGGTAAATATTTGACACTCATCGGCTCTTAGCGCCGCCGCTAGCGCCACAGCCGTCGTATCCGAGCCACCACGACCTAAAGTGGTGACATCGCCATTAGGATCGATCCCTTGAAATCCAGCCACAATAGGCACGATGCCTTGTTCCAGCAAGGAGGTTAAGTACTCCGTATCAACACTTTCAATACTCGCCCGACCAAATTGGCTATTTGTATGGATTTGCACTTGATCGCCAGTCAGGGATCTTGCCTTGATACCGCGGCGTTGCAACGCCATCGCCATTAACGCAATACTGATTTGCTCACCCGTAGAGACAAGCATATCGAGTTCCCGCGCACTTGCGCGGGGATCGATTTGCGCCGCAAGCGCAAATAGCCTATTTGTCTCACCTGCCATAGCAGAAAGGACCAATACTTGCAGCTCACCACTGTGAGCGGACTTTGCAATCTGCTCAGCAACTACTTCGATGCGTTCAATCGAACCCACCGAAGTGCCGCCAAACTTCTTCACAAAAAGCTTGCTACCACTAAGCTTTCGTTTTTCGAGCACAGCAACCTCTTAAGCTAAACGCTCAGTAATCCAAGGTAATACTTGAGATAGCGCCGCATCCAGATTTTCTGGTTGGCTACCACCCGCTTGAGCCATATCTGGGCGACCACCACCTTTACCGCCCACTTGTGCAGCAACCATAGCAACCAGTTCACCAGCTTTGACTTTACTAACTAAGTCATTGCTCACACCCGCGATAAGGTTTACTTTGCCTTCCTGAGCAACACCGAGCAGGATAACGGCAGATTTCAGCTTTTGCTTTAACTCATCTTGCAGGCCACGCAGTGCACCTGCTTCAACGCCTTCTAGCTTTTTAATCAGCACATTGACGCCATTAACCACAACTGCATCACCGGCTAAATCCGCACTCGCTGCCGCAGCTAACTTATCTTTCAGTTGCTGCATGTCTTTTTCAAGCTGCTTCATTTTATCCAGCTGGGCTTTAAGCTTGGTCACAACGGATTGAGTATCGCCTTTAAGTAGTGCTGCCGCTTCTTCAAGTTGTGCCTGTTGCTGTGCCACATAGGCCATCGCTGCTGCACCAGTTACCGCTTCGATACGGCGAACGCCCGCAGCAATACCGCCTTCAGAGGTAATTTTGAACAGACCAATGTCACCGGTACGGCCAACATGGGTGCCGCCACACAATTCGATAGAGAAATCGCCCATGGTGACAACACGCACCTGAGCATCGTACTTCTCACCGAAGAGTGCCATAGCGCCTTTTTCTTTGGCTTCATCAATCGCCATTTCAGCAACTTTCAGCTCATGGTTGCGGCGAATTTGGGTGTTAACTAACTCTTCAACCTGTTTCAGCTCAGCAGGTTTGACTGCTTCGAAATGAGAGAAGTCGAAACGTAAACGCTCAGGGTCAACCAACGAACCTTTTTGAGTAACGTGAGTGCCTAACACTTGACGCAGCGCAGCATGTAATAAGTGAGTTACAGAGTGGTTTAACTGAGTACGGTGACGTAGCTTTTTATCCACTTTCGCTTCAAGTACTTGGCCAACGCTTAAGCTACCAGCCGTTAAGGTCCCTTTGTGGCCTGAAGCTTGACCAAATTTTTGCGTATCGCTAACAGCAAACTCAATACCTTGAGCCACTAATACGCCCTTGTCACCGACTTGGCCGCCCGATTCAGCATAAAAAGGCGTTACATCGAGCACCACTACGGCATCATCACCCGCATTGATCGCTGAAACAGACTCGCCGTTCAGGTAAAGCGCGGTGACTTTAGCATTGCCAGTAAGTTCTGAGTAACCACAGAATGCGGTTTCAGCATCGATCTTAAGTGCTGCGTTGTAATCGGCGCCGAAGTTACCCGCGGCTTGAGCACGGCTACGTTGTTCAGCCATAGCCGCTTCAAAGCCCGCTTCGTCGACGATAATGTTGCGCTCACGGCATACGTCAGCGGTTAAATCCACTGGGAAGCCATAGGTATCGTACAGTTTGAAGACTGTTTCACCGTCTAAGGTGTCGCCCTGCAATTCGTTTAACGCGCTATCCAGAATGCCTAAACCACGCTCAAGCGTACGGGCAAACTGTTCTTCTTCAGCTTTAAGGGCTTTTTCAACAATCACTTGAGTATCGGCTAAACCTTTAGCGGCATCGCCCATCACTTCGATTAGCGTCGGAACTAACTTGTAGAAGAAAGCTTCAGTTGCCCCTAACTTGTTACCATGACGCACTGCACGGCGAATAATACGGCGCAGCACATAACCACGACCTTCGTTCGATGGCATCACACCATCTGCAACTAAGAAGGCGCATGAACGAATATGGTCGGCAATAACACGCAGCGACTTGTTAGATAAGTCAGTCACGCCGATGATTTCGGCTGCTTTAGCAATCAAGGCGCGGAAAATATCGATTTCGTAGTTTGAATGAACCCCCTGCATAATCGCAGCGATACGCTCAATCCCCATACCAGTATCGACTGAAGGTTTTGGCAGCGGCAACATCTCACCAGAGGCTTGGCGATTGTATTGCATGAATACGATGTTCCAAATTTCGATGAAACGGTCGCCATCTTCTTCTGGGCTACCAGGACGTCCACCCCAAATGTGGTCGCCGTGATCATAGAAAATTTCGGTACAAGGGCCACAAGGACCAGTATCGCCCATTTGCCAGAAGTTATCTGAAGCGTATGGCGCGCCCTTGTTATCGCCGATGCGAATGATGTTTTCAGCAGCAACACCAATCTTTTTATTCCAAATTTCAAAGGCTTCATCATCTGTTTGATAAACAGTTACACACAGACGCTCCTTTGGTAGCTTCAATACTTCAGTCAGGAAGGTCCAACCAAAACGAATCGCATCTTCTTTGAAGTAATCACCAAAGCTGAAGTTACCCAGCATTTCGAAGAAAGTATGGTGACGCGCGGTGTAACCAACGTTATCTAAATCGTTGTGTTTACCGCCCGCACGGACGCAGCGTTGGGCAGTGGTCGCACGTGTATAGCTACGTTTGTCCATGCCAAGAAACACGTCCTTGAACTGGTTCATACCGGCGTTGGTGAATAAAAGCGTGGGATCATTGCCTGGTACAAGAGAACTACTGTCCACAACTTGGTGACCATTGCTGCGGAAAAATTCGAGGAAAGCACTTCTAAGCGCTGCTGTCGTTTGATACATGAAATCGTCCTGAATTGGGTAAGCATGACCAGCTACACCATAAGGTAGCCGTATTTCTATTTGCCCAGCATTATAAGCAGACTGAAGAAAGACGACCAGCCTTGAATAGCGATATCGCGCTTCGGAGTCTAATATTTTCGATGAGTTTTCATCTAATACAGGGCTTATCACAACAACCCAAGGTGAAAGTGGTGAAAAAGGACTAATTCTGCGAGGGAGATGAACTGAGTTAAGAATGATAAGCACAAACTGACCAGGGCAAGTTTATATGATTACATTAGGGCGTGTTGACGTTTCGAGATTAAATTTTGTTAGTTCTGGCAAGTTCGTGCTCGCGAAACGAGGAATGATGTGTAGTTATTCTACTCAAATGACTAGTGACAAAGAGCAAAGGCTTGCCAGACGAACACTTCAGGCAGCATTTGGCTGGCTTTTATGCAAGGCAAAGTCAGTGCAGTGTAGTTATTCTACATAAACGGACGATAACGCGGCAGAAAAGCCAGCCAAACTGCTGCAAAAACAACCCTGACACGTCAACACGCCCTAGTCATCATTATCTTCCAAAGGATCATAATCTAAGGCATAGGTGACTTGTTCGTAATTAAAGCCTTGGCTCAGTAAAAACCGTACTCGTTTGGCTTTTTCTTTTGCAATTTGCTCGCGGGATAGTGAGCCTTTTACTTCAAGCACTTTAGGGACCGTATACTTTTTGATGGCTTTCGCTTTTGCCAACTCAAACCAATCATGCTCATTTGCAGATAAGGCAGCTTCGATACAATCTTTAGTCAGCCCCTTTTGAGCAATAGCTTGACGAATGCGTATTGGTCCATGACCACGGGCAATGTGGCTTCGAACGAGAAGCTCGGCATAGCGCTTATCATTGATAAATCCTGACGCTTCACAATCATCAAGCACAGGATCGATATCAGCGACCTCAAAGCCTTTTTCGAGCAGTTTTGTGCGGATTTCTTGGCGGGAATAATCGCGGCGCGCTAACAGCGCGACCGCAATTTGACGGGCAGACTGGCTCAGAATACTTCGCCTGTTTCTAAATCAATATTCCCCTCGATATTATCATCATCGGATGCTGATGATGCCAGTGCACTTGGGTTACTCAATAATAACTCACGCAATGTCTTATCGATTTCAGCGGCAATGGCTGGGTTTTCAGTCAAATATTTACCCGCATTGGCACGGCCTTGACCAATTTTATCGCCCTTGTAGCTATACCAAGCACCAGCTTTCTCAATCAGTTTATGGGCTACCCCTAAATCGACTAACTCGCCAGTACGGTTGATACCTTGACCGTAAAGGATTTGAAACTCAGCTTGCTTAAATGGTGCAGCCACTTTGTTTTTAACCACTTTGACACGAGTCTCGTTACCAACCACTTCATCGCCTTCTTTGATAGCACCAGTACGGCGAATATCTAAACGAACAGAAGCATAGAATTTCAGAGCATTACCACCCGTTGTGGTTTCTGGGTTACCAAACATCACACCAATCTTCATACGAATTTGGTTGATGAAGATTAACAGTGTATTCGATTGCTTGAGGTTACCCGCTAACTTACGCATCGCTTGGCTCATCATACGCGCCGCTAAGCCCATATGTGAGTCACCGATTTCGCCCTCAATTTCTGCCTTGGGTGTTAATGCCGCGACCGAGTCAACGATGATCACATCTACCGCGCCAGAACGGGTTAACGCATCACAGATCTCAAGAGCTTGTTCACCGGTATCGGGTTGTGAACACAATAAGTTATCAATATCTACGCCTAACTTTTTCGCGTAGATAGGATCGAGAGCGTGCTCAGCATCGATAAAGGCACAGGTTTTACCTTCGCGCTGAGCAGCTGCAATCACTTCTAATGTCAGAGTTGTCTTACCTGATGATTCAGGGCCATAAATCTCAACAATACGGCCCATTGGTAGGCCGCCCGCACCGAGGGCAACGTCAAGGGAAAGAGAACCAGTAGAAATGGTCTCAACATCCATAGAGCGGTCTTCGCCCAGCTTCATGATGGAGCCTTTACCAAATTGCTTCTCAATTTGGCTCAATACCGCAGCAAGTGCTTTCTCTTTGTTTGGATCGACCTTCATTCCTGTTCCCTCATCTAGACAGCATCAGTACTGTCAAAAGTGATATTCAATTTAATAAAGCGGGTGATCAAAAAGCGAGGCTCTTTGTCGTAATCTGCTGACTAGTATACTGTACAATCATACAGTATCAATACCTGTGAATGAATTATTTTTATACCTGAAAATTTTCCCGTTTAGACAAGCTTTTACCCACCCATACTGCAGATTTATCAAGATATCAGTGAATATCCACGCTTTGAGGATCAATTTTCTGTAAATTGTTGCTAAGATTGGCGCCAATTGATTTTAGACAGTAATAGTGTAAATCAACTGATTTTATCTCCCATTACTGTATGACTTTATTCCCTATTTCAGGGTCGGCATAGCGGACGATAACGATTTAATGAATCCTATAGATACCGATGATTTAGAAAAACATACCCCGATGATGCGTCAATATTTGACCATGAAAGCAGAGCATCACGACATGCTGCTGTTTTATCGTATGGGTGACTTCTATGAACTCTTCTATGATGACGCCAAACGAGCCTCTGAATTATTGGGCATTTCCCTTACGGCCCGAGGCAAAAGTGGTGGCGACCCGATCCCGATGGCGGGTATCCCTTACCATGCAGTTGAAGGCTATCTCGCAAAATTGGTTCAAATTGGCCAATCGGTTGCGATTTGTGAACAAATTGGCGATCCTGCCACCTCAAAAGGTCCGGTTGAGCGTAAAGTCGTACGCATTGTCACCCCAGGAACCTTAACCGATGAAGCGCTATTGCAGGAGCGGCAAGACAATCTGTTGGCCGCGGTTTATCAAGGCAAAGTGGGCTTTGGCTATGCGACTCTTGATGTGTCTTCTGGCCGTTTCGTGATTGCCGAATTAGAAACGAAGGAGTCCCTCGAAGCCGAGTTGCAACGTACGAATCCGGTCGAAATTCTTTATAGCGAAGATTTTGGTGCACTGGAGTTATTGCATCATTTTAAAGGCAAACGTCGCCGCCCTGAGTGGGAATTTGATTACGATACCAGTATCAAACTGCTGTTGGCCCAGTTTGGCACTAAGGATTTACACGGTTTCGGCATAACCGATGCTCGCCTATCGCTGCAAGCGGCAGGCTGCTTGATGCAGTACGTAAAAGACACCCAGCGCACCGCCCTGCCCCATATCAATGCTATTACCCGTTTTAATCAAACCGATACGATTGTCTTGGATGCGGCAACGCGCCGCAACCTCGAGCTGACACAAAATTTGAGTGGTGGTCGGGATAACACCCTAGCAGCTGTGCTCGACAATACTGCAACAGCGATGGGCAGCCGAATGCTGCAACGCTGGATCCATCAGCCGCTGAGGGACCATGCCCAGATTTTTGCTCGCCAAACGGCCGTGAATGAATTACTCAAGACTACGGCCCATGAGTCATTGCATGAGCAGCTTAAAGCCCTAGGCGATATCGAACGTATCATGGCAAGGCTGGCACTGCGTACCGCTCGTCCAAGGGATTTTGCTCGCCTACGCCAAGCATTAAATCTATTGCCACAGTTGCAGCAGTCACTCACGCAGCTAAGTGCCCCCCATACAGTGAAACTAGGCCAACTCTTAGGCGAGTTTCCCGAAGAGCAACAACTGCTTGAGCGCGCCATTGTCGATAACCCGCCCATGCTTATCCGTGATGGCGGCGTAATCCGTGAAGGCTACAATGCCGAATTAGACGAATGGCGTGGCTTAAGTGAAGGTGCCAGCGATTATCTAGTACAACTCGAAGCGCGGGAAAAAGAACGCACTGGCATTGCTACGCTGAAGGTAGGCTACAACCGAGTCCATGGTTACTACATTGAAGTCAGCCGTCTGCAATCACAGCAAGTGCCATTAAATTACCAACGCCGTCAAACCCTTAAGAATATGGAGCGTTATATCACGCCCGAGCTTAAGGAATATGAAGAAAAAGTGCTGTCGAGCCAAGGTAAGGCGCTCGCTCTTGAAAAACAACTGTGGGACGAATTGTTTGATTTAATCCTCCCCAAATTGCATGAGCTACAAGCCTTTGCCAGAGCAGCAGCCGAACTCGATGTGCTCAGTAACTTTGCCGAACGTGCCGAAACCTTAGGCTATACCTGCCCAGAACTGAGCAGCGAAATCGGGGTAAAAATTGAAGCGGGTCGTCACCCTGTGGTTGAGCGTGTGAGTCAAACGCCTTTTATCGCCAACCCTGTCACTCTGCACAATCAACGCCGGATGTTGATTGTTACAGGTCCAAACATGGGCGGTAAATCGACCTATATGCGTCAAGTTGCACTGATCACCCTAATGGCACACATTGGCAGCTTTGTACCCGCAGATCGTGCCATTATTGGCCCTATCGATCGGATTTTTACCCGTATTGGTGCCTCAGACGATCTCGCTTCAGGCCGTTCAACCTTTATGGTGGAAATGACTGAAACGGCCAATATTCTCCATAATGCCACTGCGCAGAGTTTAGTCTTGATGGATGAAATTGGTCGCGGCACATCAACCTACGATGGCCTGTCATTAGCCTGGTCTGCGGCTGAGTATTTAGCACAGCAAGTCGGCGCAATGACGCTATTTGCGACCCATTATTTCGAGCTAACACAATTACCGGAACTCATGGCTGGCGTCTATAACGTGCACCTCGATGCGATTGAGCACGAAGACACCATCGCCTTTATGCACGCGGTGCAAGAAGGTGCGGCCAGTAAGAGTTACGGTTTACAAGTTGCGGCCCTTGCAGGGGTACCAGCTCGGGTGATTAAGGCGGCAAAACATAAACTACATCAGCTTGAGAGTCGCGACCATCAAGTAGAGGGCACAAAGGCACCGATTCAAACCTTGTTAGCCCTGCCGGAGCCAGTGGAGAATCCGGCCGTAAGCAAGTTAAAAGCCATCAATCCCGATAACCTGACCCCAAAACAGGCACTGGATTTACTCTATGAGCTTAAACGCTTGAGTTAAATAGCTTTGTTCATCGTAACTTAATAATAAAAACGCCCACAAAATGGGCGTTTTTTATGGGTTGATTAAACAACCTTAAGCATTAGTTTCTAAATAAAGCCTCTACAGATAGCCCTTGCGCCCCCAGCAAATCGCGCATGCGTTTTAAGGCTTCCACTTGGATTTGGCGCACACGTTCACGGGTGAGACCAATTTCAGCGCCAACATCTTCAAGAGTTGATGGCTCGTAACCCAATAACCCAAAGCGTCGCGCTAACACTTCTCTTTGCTTGGTATTAAGTTCATTTAACCACTTCACAACTGAGTTAGAGATGTCTTCGTCTTGCACTTTAAAGTCTGGACCTACGTTATCGTCATCAGCAAGCACATCGAGTAACGCCTTGTCGTTATCGCCACCTAAGGGAATATCGACAGAAGTGATCTTCTCGTTGAGTTTTAGCATACGGCTGACGTCAACACTAGATACTTGTAGTTTCTCGGCAATTTCTTCTGCCGTAGGTTCATGGTCAAGTTTTTGCGCTAATTCCCGAGCTGTACGTAAATATACGTTAAGCTCTTTTACTACATGGATAGGCAAGCGAATTGTGCGAGTTTGGTTCATGATTGCACGTTCGATGGTTTGTCTGATCCACCAAGTCGCATAGGTTGAGAAACGGAAACCTCTTTCTGGGTCGAATTTCTCGACAGCGCGTATCAAACCAAGATTACCCTCTTCGATTAAATCCAGCAGCGCAAGACCACGATTATTGTAACGACGGGCAATTTTAACCACGAGTCGCAGGTTGCTTTCGATCATGCGGTTACGGGATTTTTCGCAGCCTTTTAAGGCTTTACGGGAAAAGTAAACTTCTTCTTCTGCACTAAGCAGTGGGGAAAAACCTATTTCACCTAAATAGAGTTGTGTGGCATCAAGATTTTTTTGCAGGTCATCTTGAACCTGTTGTTCGAGTCCTAATTCTTGAACTAAATCAGCGGCGATATCCTCTTTATCGAGATCAAACTCTGCGGCATCAACGGAAAAATCTACTAGTTCTTCTACGGCAGTGCTATTTATGCGGCTCATGATCGAATCTCCCAAACCTAATTTAACTGCTTGTATTACTGCAATTTATTATCCTCCATGCCAAAACAAGGCCCTAAACAATCATTGCTTAGGTAAGTAGTTGAGTGGGTTAACAGACTGACCATGGTAACGAATTTCAAAACGTAACATTACTTGATTAGTACCTGTACTACCCATTTTAGCAATCGTCTGTCCAGCGAGGACATGTTGCTTTTCATCGACTAAGATCTGATCCGCATGAGCATAAGCACTAAGGTAATCGTCACTATGTTTGATAATAACTAAATTACCATAACCCCTAAGCGCACTACCTGCGTATACCACCCGCCCATCTGCTGCAGCTTTGATGATATCTCCACGTTTTCCTGCGATCTTAATACCTTTATTTCCCTGCTCATTGGCAGAGTATGTTCCTATCAATTTACCTCTTACAGGCCATTGCCACTGGCTTACACTATCGGGTAGTGTCGATGTCGGAGCAATTATTAAAGGGTTAATATTTTGTTGGGAACTTGTTGCAGAATACGCAGGCTTTGCTTTCTGATCAAGTGTTTTTTTCGGTGTTTCACTAGATACAGAATTCTGAGAAAAATCATCACTAACTGATTGTTTTTTATTTTTATTATGCTGATATCCACCTTTATTTACCGAATTAATTCCACCTAAAGTCGTAGAAGGTTTACTATTTTGATTATGGTCATATGTTAAATACAAAACCTGACCAGGATAGATGGTATACGATTTATCTAATTGATTAATTTTAGCAATTTCGGCGTAATCTTTGCCTGCAGCCCAAGAAATAGAGTAAAGAGTGTCGCCTTTCTTAACTTTATATGAATTGGATTTAATATTGCCTTTGTTGTGCTTTGAATAATTGTGGGAAAGACTTTCGACAGGTGCGGGGCGACTCGCCTGAAAGCTACAGCCCGCAAGCAACAACAGTAAACTGAGGTTTAAAAGTAAACCCGCATTCAACAATAAAAACTCCTTTTTGGGGCTATCTTACTGTTTTAGTAATTTATAAATCGATAAACGCGCTATGCAAGCTCACCATTTACTAAAGGAACAAATTTGACTGTCTCTATCACTTCAGAACTAAAACTATCCAAGTGACGCGTAATCCGCATCAATTGCTGCGTTTCTTCACCCACAGGGATAATTAATACACCGCCTTCGGCTAACTGGGATAATAACGCTTCAGGAACCTTTGCGGCAGCTGCGGTGACCATAATGCCATTATAGGGACTACGATTCTGCCAGCCCTGCCAGCCATCGCCATACTTAAAGGAAACATTATGCAGATCGAGCCGCTTTAATCTTTGCCTTGCTTGGATCTGTAACGTCTTTATACGTTCCACAGTGCAAAGCTCTGGTACTAATTGGGCGAGAATCGCCGCTTGATAACCTGAGCCCGTTCCAACTTCAAGCACCTTATGTGGCTGATGCTGCAGCAGTAACTCAGTCATTCGCGCGACGATATAAGGCTGAGAAATGGTTTGCCCTTGACCAATAGGTAAGGCTGTATTCTCATAGGCTTTATGGGCTAACGCATTATCAAGAAACAATTCGCGTGGTGTATAGGATATTGCCTTAAGCACGGCTGGATTGCGGATCCCCGCATCCTGAAGCTTTTTCGCTAAATTCACCGCCGATGTTAAGGCAACTCGAGTCATATTTTATCTACCCAATTTTGCAATATCGATAATTGTTTATACGCGGTCAAGTCTACGGTTAACGGAGTGATCGACACATAACCATGAGCAATGGCATGGAAATCGGTACCTTCACTCGCATCTTGTTCAACACCCGGTGGGCCGAGCCAAAAAATTTCTCGTCCTGCGGGATCTTGCGTACGCACAATGCCTTCAGCTTTATGCCGCGCTCCAAGGCGCGTCACTCTTATGCCTTTAATCTCATCCAACGGTAAATCCGGCACATTGATATTGAGGATCTGATCACTGGCAATCGGGTGCGCTAATAGCCCCTGCACGATTCGCCGCGCGTAAACGGCGGCAGTGTGATAATGCTTAAAGGCTTTGCCATTAAGCGAAATCGCTACCGCGGGGAAGCCTAAAAAACGCCCTTCCATTGCCGCCGCGACCGTACCCGAATATAAAGTATCATCCCCCATATTCGCGCCAGCATTGATGCCCGATACCACCATATCCGGCTCACCATCACAGAGCTCCCGTATGGCTAAGTGGACGCAATCTGTTGGTGTACCGTACACCGAAATATAACCATTATCTAACCTATTAATTCTTAATGGATTAGTCAAGGTTAAAGAGTTACTTGCACCGGAACAATTACGATCAGGTGCGACCGTCATCACAGTGGCGATTTCGGCAAGCGCCTCCGTTAAGGCTTTTATTCCCGGCGCATTCACCCCATCATCATTGCTGACAAGGATGCGGATCATAAAGTGGACTCGCCATTATCGATTAGATTGACCTCTGCAACATCGCTTTCAGTTGCAGTATTTGCCTCAGGAGCATTCGTATCCGGCGTAACTGTTGCTTGCCATTGCAGCTCTTTCACATCTTGATAATCAACCAGCTCTCTTAACAGCGATGTCGCAAAGCTACCCGCAGGTAAAATAAACTCGAGTACCAATCCATCCGCGGTTTGCTCGTATTTAAGTCCTTGAGGTTCCAGTAGCAATGGGCGGCGTTCCTGCTCAAGACCTGCGTGCTCAAGGCCGTAGCAATCGTCGCCCAGCTCAGCCATGGCTTGGGTTTCAACCTCGGCGGCTTCGCCCTGCGGCAGCATTTTTCCGCGACCCCAAAGTGGCGCAGAAAGTTGAATATCCTTCTCAATCAAACGTTTTAATACCACTAAATCCCATTCAGGCGTAACGAAAAAGCTTTTGCTGCCCGCCAGCATCACGCAATCCCCCGCTAAGGGTTTAGTGCCATAATTGGCTAAACGATAGGAGACAACGGTATTGAATAGATTGGAGCGCACCGCAGACAGATACATGCTGCGCTTATTACGGTCTTTCACCTTTTTGCCCGCCAACATTTGCCGTCCCATCACCAGGTTTTTACCATCATGCCCAAAACGCTGCTCACCAAAATAATTGGGCACACCTATTTGGCTGACTTTCTCGATGCGGCTGATAATGTCTTCCACGTCTGTGACATTGCGCAGGGTAAGGATAAAACGGTTGCCCAAGAGCGCGCCAATACGTAATTTTTTGCTGTGGCGACTACTGGATAATATGGTTAAACGCTCGCTGTTTAGCTCGCTCCACGCAGGGGTTTCTTTACCTGGGATACGAATGCCAAACCACTGTTCTGTGATGGCATTTTTATCTTTTTGTCCTGCATAGGTCACTTCTTTGGGATGAACCTTAGCGAACTTCGCCAGCATTTCAGCCACTTGTACCGTGTTCAATCCATCCTTACGAATGTGGACTAAATGATGTTCGCCCTCGCCCGACGGGCTAAAAGGCAAAATCTCTTTGACGATAAAGTCGCTGTTAACGGTTCTTAAATCTGCGGTGCCCGTCGGTTTGCCGTACAGGTAATGTAGTTCGCTCATGGGTCTTTCTTATCTCTTAAAGTTGCAGGCTATTGGCGGCTGAGTAATACGACGGCTTCGACCGCGATACCTTCTTTACGGCCAGTAAATCCGAGTTTTTCTGTAGTAGTGGCCTTTACATTAATGTCAGCAACATCAGCATTGAGATCGGCTGCCAGCACGTGGCGCATATCCTCGATATACGGTGCCATTTTAGGCGTCTGGGCAATAATAGTGACATCCAGATTACCCAGCTCAAATCCCTTCGCCCGCGCTAAGGCATAACAATGGCGCAGCAAGACGCGACTATCGGCGCCCTTATAGGCGGCATCGGTATCGGGGAAATGTTTACCTATATCCCCAAGGGCCATCGCCCCTAAAATGGCATCGGAGATGGCATGCAGGACTACATCACCATCGGAATGAGCTACCAGCCCCGTTTCGTAGGGTACTTCGACCCCGCATAAAATTAACGGGCGTGGTTCACCAAATTTATGAACATCAAAACCATGGCCGATACGGATTTTCATGACTTATTTCCTAACGTATTTAATAAATTGCGCAATTCACTCAGCTTGCCTTCAAGCCTTAGCACGCAGTAAAAAAAGTTCTGCTAACTCCAAATCATCGGGATGGGTCACTTTAATGTTATCCGCCCGCCCAGCGACTAATCCAGGGGAAATTCCCGCCCATTCCATCGCCGAGGCTTCATCGGTCACAACGGCCCCTGCGGCAAGCGCGGCTTTTAAATGCAATCGCAACAAGGAGGTTGGGAATAACTGCGGCGTCAAGGCATGCCAGAGATTATCGCGGCAAACGGTCGAGCTGATTTCACCTAAGCTATTGGCGCGCTTCATGGTATCGCGGACTGGCATCGCCAAAATGGCCCCTTGGGGAAAGTGCACCCGCGAAGCCAGCAATTTATCTATGTCTTGCGCCGTTAAGCAGGGTCTAGCCGCATCGTGTACTAAAGCCCAACCATTGTCGGGCGCCTTATCGAGTGCCGCCAGCACTGAGTCGGCGCGCTCAGAGCCGCCAATAACAGTCACCAGCTTGGGATGCTTGGCCTGGGGCAACGCGGCAAACTCGGTATCCTCAGGATGCAGCGCGACAATCACTTGGTTAATTTGCGGATGGGACAATAACTTGTCTAAGGTATGAGCCAGAATGCTTTGTCCCAACAAAGTTAAATATTGCTTGGGTTTACCCGCGCCCATGCGGCTGCCAATCCCTGCGGCTGGCACAATCGCAACCACATTAGGTGAGAAAGGATCCAGCTGAATAGCGACTTCTGTTTCAGTCTGTGGCGTGGCTTCTAAGACGATATCCATTTGTGCTCCGTTACTGCGAGGGACTCGATACTGCACGGTCACCGCCCACCACGCGATAGAAGGTCTCGCCTTCTTTCACCATGCCAAGCTCGTTACGCGCCCGCTCTTCAATCGCTTCGGTACCACTCTTAAGATCGATAATTTCTTCTTTAAGCACTTGGTTACGCTCATTGAGTTTTGCATTACCATCTTGCTGAGCCGCAATCTGTTTTTGCAGAACAAAGTATTCGGGCAGACTGTTATCGCCCGACCACAGCCGATATTGCAGTAAACCGAGTAGCACTATGAGTGCAATGACAAAAAATTTCATGGAGGAATTAGCGTCAATGTCTTGGATTAAAAAAAGATACTGCAGATAGTACAACAAAAAAGGCCACCAAGTGGTGGCCTTTTTACATCGGTCGGCTAAATTACGCCTGACCTTTGATTTCTTTCAAACCGCGATACGGTGCTTTTTCACCTAATTGCTCTTCGATACGTAGCAATTGGTTGTATTTAGCCACACGGTCAGAACGGCACAGTGAACCAGTCTTGATTTGGCCAGCCGCAGTACCTACCGCTAAATCAGCGATAGTAGCGTCTTCAGTTTCACCGCTACGGTGTGAAATAACCGCAGTGTAACCCGCCGCTTTTGCCATACGGATAGCCGCTAAGGTTTCAGTTAATGAACCGATTTGGTTGAACTTGATCAGGATTGAGTTTGCAATGCCGTTCTCGATACCACGGGTTAAAATCTTAGTGTTGGTTACGAATAAATCGTCACCCACTAATTGGATCTTGTCGCCCATGATCTTAGTTTGGTATGCCCAACCATCCCAATCTGACTCGTCCAGACCGTCTTCGATAGAGACAATTGGATATTGTTCAGTCAGTGATTTCAGGAAGTCAGAGAAACCGTTTGAATCGAATACTTTGCCTTCGCCAGACAGGTTATATTTACCGTCTTTGTAGAACTCAGAAGCAGCGCAGTCTAATGCCAGAGTCACGTCAGTACCCAGCTTGTAACCCGCTAACTCAACGGCTTCTTTGATTACCGCTAATGCATCGGCGTTAGAAGACAGGTTAGGAGCGAAACCACCTTCGTCACCCACAGAAGTGCTTAAACCTTTACCGTGCAGTACTTTCTTCAGGGTGTGGAAAATCTCAGCGCCCATACGTAAAGCTTCGCGGAAGTTTTTCGCGCCAACAGGTTGAACCATGAATTCTTGGATATCAACGTTGTTATCCGCGTGCTCACCACCGTTAAGGATGTTCATCATAGGCACTGGCATAGCGTATTGGCCAGGTGTGCCGTTTAATTCAGCGATGTGAGCGTATAGAGGCATGCCTTTGAATGCTGCAGCCGCTTTAGCCGCCGCTAAAGACACAGCCAGAATCGCGTTAGCGCCTAACTTGTCTTTGTTTTCAGTGCCGTCTAAGTCGATCATGATTTGATCGAGTTCAGCCTGTGCGGTCGCATCTTTACCGATTAACGCTGCACGGATAGGACCGTTTACGTTAGCCACAGCAGTCAATACACCTTTACCTAAGTAACGGCCCTTGTCGCCATCACGCAGTTCCAGCGCTTCGCGGCTACCGGTAGATGCACCAGATGGCGCAGCCGCCATACCGATAAAACCACCTTCTAAATGCACTTCGGCTTCAACTGTTGGGTTACCACGAGAATCCATAATCTCGCGACCAATCACGTTAATAATCTTAGCCATATTACCCTCGATTTAAGTTTAAAAGAGAAAAGAAAAAACCAATACCAATGGGAATTAACAGATGTAGAGTACGACCAAAATCTTTAAATTCCGTTTACTATTTCCGTCTATACGCATGTCGTTTATACACATGGGTATGAGTTTTGACTCATGTTTACGCGGCCTGAGTGTAACAAAAGGCCGGGCCCACTGTCGCGGGTCCGGCCTTAAAATTTATTTCTTCAGATCACGTTTTTGATGTGCACTCGCGGCAGCAACGAAACCTTCGAACAATGGATGACCATCGCGTGGGGTCGAAGTAAATTCTGGGTGGAATTGACCCGCTACAAACCAAGGATGATCTTTGAGCTCAATCATCTCAACCAGTTTACGGTCAGAAGATAAACCACTAAATACCAGACCCGCTTGTTCTAAACGTTCTCTGTACTTATTGTTCACTTCGTAACGGTGACGGTGACGCTCAACACAAGTGTTACCTTTGTACGCTTGCGCCGCTTTTGAGCCTTCCAGCAGATGACATAACTGTGCACCTAAACGCATAGTGCCACCTAAGTCAGAGGCTTCATGGCGCTGTTCAACATTACCTTCTTCGTCAACCCATTCAGTGATTAAGCCAACCACTGGGAATGGCGTTGCTTTGTTGAATTCGGTTGAGTGAGCATCGGCCATGCCAGCAACGTTACGGGCAAATTCAATCAGTGCCACTTGCATACCTAAACAGATACCAAAGTATGGCAGGTTGTTTTCACGGGCAAATTTAGCCGCCTGAATCTTACCTTCCACACCGCGCTCACCGAAGCCACCTGGGACTAAGATACCGTCTAAACCTTGTAAGACTTCATCGCCTTTGGCTTCTACGGTTTGTGAGTCGATATACTTGATAGTCACAGATACGCGATTTTTCAGACCTGCGTGCTTTAACGCTTCGTTGACTGATTTATAGGCGTCTGGCAGTTCGATGTATTTACCCACCATACCAATCACGACTTCGCCGTTTGGATTAGCTTCTTGGTAAATGACGTTTTCCCACTCAGACAAATCAGCTTCGCGGCATTCTAAGCCAAAACGCTTAACCACTAAGTCATCTAAACCCTGTGAGCGCAGCAGCGCTGGGATCTTGTAGATGCTGTCGACGTCTTTTAATGAAATAACTGCACGTTCTTCAACGTTACAGAATAACGAAATCTTCGCACGCTCGTTGGCAGGAATCGCACGGTCGCCACGGCAGATCAATACGTCTGGTGCAATACCGATAGAACGCAACTCTTTCACTGAATGTTGAGTCGGTTTCGTTTTCACTTCGCCCGCAGCACCAAGGAATGGCACTAAGGTTAAATGCATAAACAGGGTACGATCGCGGCCCAGTTCAACGCCTAATTGGCGAATAGACTCAAGGAATGGCAGTGATTCGATATCACCCACAGTACCGCCGATTTCAACGATAGCCACATCGTGACCTTCGCCACCAGCTAATACTTTTTCTTTGATCGCGTTAGTGATGTGCGGGATCACCTGAATTGTCGCGCCTAAATAGTCACCGCGACGTTCTTTACGTAATATTTCTTCGTAAATACGGCCTGTGGTGAAGTTGTTGCGACGATTCATCTTCGTGCGGATGAAACGCTCATAGTGGCCTAGGTCGAGGTCTGTTTCTGCGCCGTCCTCAGTCACAAACACTTCACCATGTTGCGTTGGGCTCATGGTACCTGGATCAACGTTAATGTATGGGTCCAGTTTCATGATGGTTACATTGAGACCACGGGCCTCTAAAATTGCGGCTAATGAAGCGGCTGCAATGCCTTTACCTAGTGATGAAACCACACCACCAGTAACGAAGATATACCTTGTAGTCATGCTGAACCTGAGAAAATGAGTTTGAAAATACGTGCTTGTAAGAAAGCACTAGGACGGGGCAGTAGTATACCAAAGGTGTTGCCATTCGACAAACACCAATCCGGATAATTTGCCCTTTATCTTGGCTCGCCCTGTTTAACCTTATCCCAGTAGGCATCTAACTCTTCTAAGCTATGTTCTTCTAATGCTTTATTATTTTGTCTCGCAAATGCCTCTACACCTTTAAAACGGCGTTCAAATTTAACATTGGCTTGGCGCAGCGCTTGTTCTGGGTCCACCTTTAAATGACGCGCCAAATTCACCACTGCAAATAATAAGTCACCCATTTCGGCCTGAACTTTGGCTTGGTCGAGCGTTGGCTGGTTCACCTCCGCCAGCACTTCCTCAATTTCCTCATGGATTTTTGCGACAACGGGCTCAAGCTCAGGCCAATCGAACCCAACGCGCGCGACCCGCTGTTGAATTTTGATAGAACGGGATAACGCTGGCTGTGCGCGCGGAATATCATCCAGCACAGAAACCTCGCTTGGTGAAGTCACCCCAGCCGCTAATGCCTTTTGTTCACGCTCGCTGGCTTTGATTGCTTCCCAATTGGCCTTCATCTGCTGACTACTGGCATCGGCCTCAAACGCGGCTTCACCAAATACATGGGGATGACGGCGGGTGAGTTTGTCGGTGATTTTATTGACGACAGTGCTGAAATCGAACCTGCCCTGCTCTTTACCTAGCTGGCAATAAAATACCACTTGGAATAATAAATCGCCGAGTTCATCGGGTAATTCGTCTAGGGCTAAACGTTCAATCGTGTCGGCCACTTCATAGGCCTCTTCGAGGGTAAAAGGCACTATGGTTTGAAAGGTCTGCGCCTTATCCCAAGGACAACCCGTTTGCGGATCGCGCAGCTTCTCCATAATCTTCAGTAGCGGCGCAACATCGGTTGCAGAAAATGCTGTTGCTGAAAGCTCAGAAATAGAAGGCGTGGTATGGGAGGTCATGCTGATATCCTTTCAAGAGAGTCGACACAGGTGCAGGATGCGTAAACAGGAATACACTCAAGCTAAGTCGCAACGAAGGCTGTAATAAGGGCAATAAGGCGCTAATGATAAAGTAGCCAAGCTCAAAGTGCTATTTTGAGTCTGGTATTAGGTTTTAACGAAGAGGATATGCCCCTTAATGGTTTAGAGTAGAAGCTCATACACATTCTGTTAATGAACTTTTGCCCTACAAAAAGTTATCCAAACTCAGCACGTTCAGAAATTATGGACTCACAGTGCACCCTAACTTTTTAACACCCTCACTAAGTTATTGATTTTCTGTTGAAGACTTAAACGAAAGGCCGCATTATATCTATGCAAAAGAGCGGCTTAGCGCGGTATAGAAAGTGTTATATGTATGAGGTAAGTTTTGAGTTCAATTAATCATCACTATGTCCCACAATTGTATTTACGAGGCTTTATTGCTGAGTCTGGTCGTATTCAAGTATTTGATAAACAGTTGGAATCATTCAAGAAAGATAAGCAAACACCTCGAACAATATTATTCGAAAAACATAGGAATACAATCACACATCGAGGTGTGCAAACTGATGCACTAGAAAAGCTCTACGGGACAATTGAAGCACCATTGGGGCAATTTTTTGATTTAGTTCGCAAGGGCCTGTTGGCGAAAGAACTAATATCCAAAGAAGGCATTTATCTTCTAAAGATATTTGTAGCGTTTCAATTTTGGCGAATGCCTTTGTTAGATCCCTTTGTAGAGCAGTACATTAAAACTCTAGACTTAACACGGTTTGGAGACAGAATTACACTGAATGGAGTCAATATTGGCGATTGTGATCAAATCAAAAACGCATTAGAAAATGACTCAGGGTTCAGACATTACTTTCGTAGCTTTATGCTGCCTCTATTAACGTTTGATTTTAAGGTACATGATAGTGACTATGAATCATGGAAAGTCCATCATGTTTCGCCAGAATACGGAGGTTGGAACAACTTTTTAACGGGAGATAACCCGCTACTCTTTGACGATTTGACTCAGATGTTTGCATTTAAGTCTAAGTTTATTATGCCTTTATCTAATAATCAGTTGATCACCTTTTCGCCAGTTCAAAATCACGCTATGAACCTAGACCCGCTTTTTACAACTTACTTAGCAATGGCTACATATAATCAGTGTCATCGATATGTTGTAGGTACTAATAAAGACTATATTGAGCAAATAAAGTTATGTTTGGGTTCGGAGGTGGAACCTTCAGATTTGAGGGCGGAGTTATTTACATACATATAATGATTGAGCAGTGCAATAAAATTTGGTCGTGGAAATAACCGATTTACCACACCTGAAGTTATTCATTAATTGCTGATATTCGATTTTACGAAACTAATTGTTGTCCCAAAACGAGACAAGTACCTTCTTTCAAACCGACAGATTACGCCAATACTAAAAAGGTGAGCCATGGAGATTAGCGAGACGACCGTCCGCCCCATGGACGGGGCGGTCGAGCATCCAAGGACGGACTTGCTGCGCGTCGGGGAGCAAGTGCCATGGCTCATCCATCAATCTTCCGCAGCTTTCAATTGACCAAATAAGTGATTTAGCCGTATAGGTATTAGCACTCCTATTTTAACGCTTTTCCCTACAAACTCCCAAATACAAAAAAGCGGTAGCGCTTTATGCCCTACCGCCTTTTACAACCGATAACCAATGGAGTCGAGAATTACAATCTGCGCGCTTCTATCACGCTATCGACTTGTGAGAGCTTAGATAACACCCGCGATAAGCCATCGAGGTTGTATAGCTCTAATTCCAGCTCGATGGCTGCCGTCTGATTCTTAATATCCGATGAGGAGCTCATGGCGAGCACATTGGATTTTTCGGCGGCAAGTACCGAGGTGAGATCCCGCAATAAGCCGCTGCGGTCATGGGCTAAGACGCGCAAGCGCATACGATAACCACCAGAGTAATTTTCGCCCCAAACCACATCGACGCCACGCTCTGGGTGAACGCGCATCAACTCTTTCACCTGCTCACAGTCGGAGCGATGCACCGAAATACCACGCCCTTTGGTGATAAAACCTAAAATTTCATCCCCAGGCACGGGCTGGCAGCAACGGGCGATATGGCTGAGTAAGTTACCCACGCCATTCACTTCCACCTGCCCACGGCTGTTGGTACCAGATTTGGGTTGGCTCTTCTTAACTAATTCTTCAACCGCATCTTCTTCGCTCGCCTCATCGAGGCGCAACTTACTTTGAATATGGTTAACGACCTGATGTAAACGCACATCCCCGCCGCCGATTGCCGCAAGCAAGTCGTCCATACTTGCCATATTAAAACGTTCAACGGCGATGGCAGCATCTTTGATTTTAAGGCTCAGTCGCGCCAGCTCGGCTTCGAGCATTTCTTTACCGGCGATAATGTTTTTATCGCGGTCTTGCTGCTTAAACCAATGCTGAATTTTCGAGCGCGCACGCGATGTGCGGATATAACCTAAGTTGGGATTGAGCCAATCACGCTTAGGATTGGGGTGCTTCGAGGTGATGATCTCGATACGCTCACCCGTTTCAACCTGATAAGTAAACGGCACGATGCGGCCATCGACCTTAGCACCGATACACTTATGGCCGACCTGCGAGTGAATATAATAGGCAAAGTCGAGCACGGTTGAGCCAAGTGGCAAGTCGACCACTTCACCGCTTGGGGTAAACACATAGACTCTATCTTCAAACACTTGGCTGCGGACTTCTTCGACCAAGTTGCCGCTTTCGACCACGTCCTCCTGCCATTGCAGAATTTTTCGCAGCCAATTGATTTTTTCTTCGTAACCGCTTTGCTTACCGGAGTGATTACCCTCTTTGTATTTCCAGTGCGCGGCAACCCCCAGCTCTGCATCTTCATGCATATCTTGGGTACGAATTTGAATTTCAACGGTTTTCCCCTCAGGCCCCACCACAACCGTATGGATGGATTGATAACCGTTAGGTTTAGGGTTGGCCACGTAATCGTCGAACTCGCGCGGGATATGGTGCCAAAGTGTATGCACCACCCCTAAGGCGCCGTAGCAGTCCTGCAAACGTTCGGTGACAATCCGCACGGCGCGCACGTCAAACAACTCATCAAACTTGAGGTGTTTGCCCTTCATCTTGCGCCAGATGCTGTAGATATGTTTTGGACGACCATACACCTTAGCGCGGATATGATCCTCATCGAGGCGTTGTTGCAACTGTTCAACAAATTTTTCGATATAGACTTCGCGGTCTAACCGCTTACCATCAAGCTGTTTGGCAATGTCCTTGTAGGTATCTGGATGCAGATAACGGAAGGAAATATCTTCTAATTCCCACTTTAACTGACCAATCCCCAAACGGTTAGCGAGCGGCGCATAGATATCGGCAATTTCACGGGCCAGCAAGACGCGGGTTTCTTCGTCGGCATTTTTCACGGCGCGCAGCAAACAAACACGCTCGGCCAGTTTTATCACCACGGCGCGCACGTCTTCGACCATCGCCAGCAACATGCGGCGGATATTGTCGATTTGCGGCTCGGTTGAGCGGCTATTGGGATTGATTTTTAACGCGCCAATGGCATCCATGGTCACCACGCTGGCGACTAACCGCGCCAGCGGCTCACCAAACTTTTCTTTGATCGCTTCTTCGTCTAATAAACCGGCATCAAACACCACAAACAGGATGGCCGCTTGCAGCGTCTCAATGTCCATATTCAGAGGCGCGAGGATTTCAATCATCTCGCGGGCACGTTCGAGCAGTTCTCTTTTCGCGGCAGGACTCTTAGCGGGTAAAGCATCGACCTGCTCAATCAGGGCGAGTAAGGTTTGCGCCTCCTCGACATGACTAACATAGCGAGCCACCCACTCTTCAAGATGAAAATCGGGATCATTAAAGTGCGCTTCGCGAACAGAGACCATCTAATTTATTTCCTTATTCGTGCTCAGAGAAAAGTGGCACCACCTCGGCACTCCTATCTTCAGCATTGGCACGGACTTGTCAAACCCAACGAGACGAAACTTCACATTTTTTACGTTATTCAAACGCTTTGCTTACTTTACACTCGAATAACGCGGGCAAATGAGAAAACCTTGCCCGACATACAAGCCTTATTTTGCAAGCTCAAACAACGCCATGGCTTCGATATGATGTGTCTGCGGGAACATATCGATTAAGCCTAACTTTTGTAACTTGTAGCCACGTTCGAGCAACACCGCACTGTCGCGGGCTAAGCTCGCCGGATTACAAGACACATACACCACTTGGCGGGGCTTCATCTTCTTAAGCCATTGCAAACTCTCAAATGCACCCGCGCGCGCAGGATCGAGTAGCAATTTATCAATCTTGCCCATCCAAGGCTCGCAGGATAAATCGGCACTTAAGTCGCCATGGTAAAAGGTTAAATTGCTTAAGCCATTTGCCGCCGCGTTTTCACGGGCTTGGCTGACC
>AACY020294104.1_pt1 | contig 35075 bp, 31 predicted proteins | sample 267378 | NCBI WGS metagenome assembly AACY02 (sample SAMN02954345, study PRJNA13694) | marine metagenome | biome: aquatic; feature: ocean; material: water; isolation source: isolated as part of a large dataset composed predominantly from surface... | reverse complement strand
GGCTGAGCCGGCGACCGCAGCGGCCGAGACGCCGGCCGAGCCGGCCGCCGAGGAGGCGTCCTCCGCTTCGGAGGACGCCGCCGAGAAGCCGGACCGGCCGAAGCGCCGGGGCTGGTGGAGCCTCGGGGCCTGAGGCGCCGCCGCGGCCGGAGCGACCGCTCCGGCCGCGGCCTCACTCCTCCTCGTCGCCGAGGCCGAAGATCGAGAGGGGCCGTGCGTCGACGCCCGCGAGCGCGCACCAGCGGCAGAGGGCCTCCTCGGCGCCGTGGGTGACCCAGACCGTTTCCGCCCCCGTCTCCCGAAGCGTGGCGCACAGCTCGTCCCAGTCCGCGTGGTCCGAGATCACCATGGCGAGCTCCACCCCGCGCTGCTTCGCGCGCTGGCGCACCTGCATCCAGCCCGACGCCGCGCAGATCACCGGATCGGGCAGCCGGCGCGCCCAGCGGTCGGCCAGCGCCGAGGGCGGCGCGAGCACGATCTCGCCGCGCAGCCGGTCCTTCTCCTTCGCCGTCGCGGGCTCCAGCGGGCCGAGATCGACGCCGAGGTCGCGATAGACGTCGCAGAGCTTCTGCAGCGCGCCATGGATGAAGATCGGCCGGTCCCAGCCGGCCCGCCGCAGCTCCGCCGCCAGCCGCTGCGCCTTGCCGAGCGCGTAGACCCCGACGGCGTGCGCCCGCTCGGGGAAGCGCGCGAGCGAGGCCAGCAGCTTGCCGACCTCCGTCTCGGTGGGCGGGTGGCGGAAGACCGGCAGGCCGAAGGTCGCCTCCGTCACGAACAGGTCGCAGGGGACGGGTTCGAAGTCGGCGCAGGTCGGGTCGGGCCTGCGCTTGTAGTCGCCCGAGACCACCGCGCGCGCGCCGCCGGCCTCGATCACCGCCTGCGCCGAACCGAGGACATGGCCCGCCGGCGCGAAGCGCAGCGTCGCGTCTCCGATCCGCAGCGTCTCGCCGCAGCGCAGCGTCTCGACCGCGCCGAACGCGCCGGCGCCGTAGCGCGCGGCGGCGATGCGCGCCGTCTCCGGCGTGACGAGCAGCGCCTCGTGGCCGGGGCGGCAGTGGTCGGCGTGGCCGTGGGTCACCACGGCCCGCGGCTTGGGCCGCACCGGGTCGATCCAGAAATCGCCCTGCGGGCAGTAGAGGCCGTCGGGACGAGACTCGAGCAGATCGGTCGCGCGCATGGTGTGGAAGATGGTCCGCGGCGGCCGCGCGTCAGCCCCGTCCGAGAAACGGCATCTTGGTCGCCATCACGGTCACGAAGGGGATGTTCGCCTCCAGCGGCATCGCCGCCATCGTCACGACGGTCTCGGCGACATGGGCGACGTCCATGACGGGCTCGGGGCGGACCGTCCCGTCCGCCTGCGGGACGCCCTCGGGCATGCGGGCGGTCATGTCGGTCGCCGCGTTGCCGATGTCGATCTGCCCACAGGCGACGTCGTGGGCGCGGCCGTCGAGGGCGATGCTCTTGGTCAACCCCGTGATCGCATGCTTCGATGCGGTGTACGCCGCCGAACCCGGGCGCGGCGCGGTCGCCGAGATCGAGCCGTTGTTGATGATCCGCCCGCCTCTCGGGCGCTGGTCGCGCATCATCCGATAGGCGCCGCGGGCGATCAGGAACGCGCCGTCCACGTTGACGGAGAGGACGCGCCGCCAGCCTTCCCACTCCGTGTCGCCGAAATCGACCGAGAGCAGCGCCGCGCCGGCGTTGTTGAAGCAGAGGTCGAGCCGCCCGAACCGTCCCGCGATCGCCCCGTAGAGCGCGTCCACCGCGTCGGGGTCGGCCACGTCGGTCGCGATCGCGAAGGCGCGCCCCGGCGTGGCCTCGGCGATCTCGGCGAGCGCCTCGCCGTCGCGCGCGGCGAGCGCCACCGCGGCGCCCTCCGCCAGAAACGCCTCCGCCACCGCTCGGCCGATCCCACGGCTCGCGCCCGTGACCAGCGCAACCTTGCCCTGCAGCCGCATCCGTCCCTCCCTGCGCCCGGGCGCGCATCATCGCCCGCCGGGGGGGCGGGGACCAGAGCCGAACGCGGAAACCTGGGTGCAAGTCGGTCGACGCGCAGGCCTGAGGTTCGGGTCGACGAGGACGAGTCCGGTAAGGGGCCGGAGGGGACATTGCGGAACCGGCGCTAAGCTTAGCGGCCCCGCTGTTCAGAAAGGATCGCGCGAACGCCCCAGGGCGGTCGCTTCGCCACGTTCGGGCGTAGGTGGTTTATGGCGCAAGCGACTGTAACGGCGGCGTTTCTGGCGAACGTCGCAATGCGACTGGCCGGGGCTCCGCCCGTTCGGGCCGGAAAACTCTCCACTGGAGAGTTTTCCGGGCGGCCCTCACCCCCCGGGATGGGGCGTTCGCGCGATCCGGGCTGGTCGCCCGGATCGCCGGAGCCGCTGAGCGCATCTCTCAACGTCCGCTCCGTGCCGCAGAGCGGACCGGCGGCCCCGGAGACGGCGCCGTCCGTCTCGGTCAGTCCGCTCCTCAGACCGTCTCGGGCGCGCCGGCGTCCTCGCGTGCCGCGGTCTCGACCGGCTCCACCCGGTGGCGCGGGAAGAGGCGCAGCCGGATGTGCTCGCGCGAGCGCAGCGTGATCTTGCCGAGCGGCTCCGGCGGCGCGCCCACCGGCTCGAGCCGGAAGCGCGGGAGCAGGTTGGCGAGCAGCCCATGCCCCTCCATCCGCGCCATCCCCATGCCGATGCAGGACCGCGGTCCGGCGCCGAAGGGCATGAAGGCGGCCGGCTTGCGCGCGCCGACGAACCGCTCCGGCCGGAATTCCCCCGGCGCGTCCCAGTAGAGGCGGTTGCGGTGCAGCAGGTGGATCGCGATCTGGAGGCGGTCGTTCGGGCGGATCTCGAGGTCGCCGAAGCTGTCCTCCACGATCGCCTCGCGCGCCACCACATAGGCGGGCGGGTAGAGGCGCAGCATTTCGTCATAGGTCTCGGCGACGAGCGGCGTCCCGCGCGCCTCGGCCGGCGTCAGCGGGCGGCCCGCCGCGGCCTCGGCCGCGGTCGCGCTTTCGGCCAGCGCGGTCTGGGCGGCCGGCTCGCGGGCCAGCCGGTCGAGGCCCCAGGCCAGCGACAGCGCCGTGGTCTCGTGGCCGGCGGTGAACAGCGTCACGACCTCGTTGCGCACCTCCTGGCGCGACAGGGGCTCGCCGGTCTCCGGGTCGGTCGCGTGGACGAGCATGTCGAGCATGTCCATCGTCTCGGGCGGGCCGTCGCCGCGGGTCGCGAGGCGGGCGTCGATCACCTTGAACAGCGCCTTGTCGAGCTCGGCGATCTTCGGGCGCAGCACGCGCCGGCTCTTGCGCGGGACCCAGGAGGGCAGGTCCATCACGTCCGCCATGGCGGGCGAGCCCGCCAGCGCCATCACCTCGTCGAGCAGATGGGCGAGGCGTTCGGCCTCGTCGCCCAGCGTCGTCGAGAAGAACGCCTCCATGGCGATCTCCATCGCGAGCTGCGGGGTCTCGACGCTCAGGTCGATCTCGGCGCCCGGCCCGAGCGCCGCCCAGCGGTCGAGCGTGCGCAGCGTGTGCCGCGCCACCACGTCCTCCAGCCGCTTCATCGAGCGCGCGTTGAAGGCCGGCGCGAGCAGGCGGCGCTTGAAGCGCGACAGCTCGCCCTCGCAGATGAGCGAGCTGGTCGAGCCGATGAAGTCGCCCAGCATCGCCTCGTACATGTGGGACTTGACGTAGCGGTCGGCGCGCTCGGAGAGGATCTGCCGCGCGAAGGCGGGATCGTTGATCGTGATGAGGCGCAGCGTCCCGAGCTCGGTGACGACGTAAGGCCGGTCCTCCACGCCCGGATGGATCATGTGGAGCAGGTTGTCCCCGGCGCGCCAGGCCGATTGGAGCATGTGGAACATCGCGCGAAGGCGCGAACGCTCCAGAGTCGCGAGCGGGGGCGGCGGCGGCGCCGGGTCGAACAGGCGGTCGGACATGAAAAGGCTCCTGCGGACGCCATGATGACGGCGAAGGGCGGCGAAGGGAAGGCCGCGTCAGGTCCGCCGATTTATGAACGATGAAGGTGAATTTTCGCCTAAAGTCGCATTGATTTTCATCAATTCGTCGAGGCGTCGCGCAGGAGGACGTCCTTCGCCGCGTTGATCTGCGCCGCAAGGCGGGCCGAGCCGCCGAGATCGGGGTGGACGCGCTTCATCAGCCGCCGATGCGCGGCGAGAATCGCGTCGCGCCCGGCGCCGGCCTCAAGGCCGAGCAGGTCCAGCGCCTCGGCCCGGCTCATCCCGTCGCCGGAGGGCGGCGGCGCCGTCTCCCCGCGCTCGGCGTCCCCGCGCCACTCCGGATGGGCGCGGTCGAGATAGGCCTCCAGCAGCCGCGCGCTGTCGGCGTCGTCCTCGGGGATCGCGGCGGCGAAGCGCATCAATTCGGCGAGCGTCATCTCCGAGAGCCGCCGGCCCTCGAAGGGACCGTCCCGCACCGCGCCGTCCATCTCCCCGCTTTCATGGTCGAGCCGCATGGAGAGGAGCCGGCTCTCCGCGGTCGAGACCTGCGGCCCCCGTCGCCGCCCGCCCCCGCCAAGGGCGCCCGGCGTCTGGATCAGCAGGACCGCCGCCAGCCCCGCCACGGTCGCCGCGACGGCGACCTGCCGTCCGAGCAGAAGCAGGAGCGCGAGCGCGAGCCCGCCCCAGCCGAGCCGGCGCTTCAGCGCGTCCGAGAGCGGCAGCCCGCCGGACGCCGCGCGGCCGAGGATCGCCAGCGCCGCCATCGCGAGGAAGGAGAGCAACGCCGCGGTCATCGCATGGCGGCCTCTGCTGGACCGACCGAGGCGCCTGTCGCCGTCAATGCGGCCGCCGTTCGCCTTGCGGGACACCGCCGCCATAGCGCTGCGGAGCATAGCGGAACCCTTGGCCCGTGCGGCCAGCACGGGCCGCGCCCGACCTCCCCCCGGGAGGGCGCTTTGCAACGGTCGCGAGAAGCCGTTCGCGAGCAGTTGCTTGCACCATAAACCACGGCAGCTCGGCCGAGGCGCCACGCCCTCCGAGGTCGGGCTCGACCCTCACAAAGCAGCGGCGATGGCGAATGACCGCCGAGGCCCCGAACCGGTCTCATCCCTTGCCGCCTGACGCCCGGCGCATGTCGGAAAGGAGCCGGCGCGCCGCAGGCCCGCCCGCCGCCTCCAGCGCCTTGCGCCCGCCGGCGGCGTAGGTCGCCACGGCCCCGAGCAGCGCCTTCAGCTCCGCCGCCGCGCCCGCGTCGAAGGGCAGATAGGCGCCGCCGGTGATCCGCGCGATCTCGCGGAAGGCCCGCTCGGCGGCGGGATCGCGCCCCTCGTGGAACATGAACGCCTTCACGCCCCGCAGCGCGAGCTCCCCCGCGCGGCCGCAGAGCTCGTCCACGCTCTCCTCCATGCAGTCGCCGACATAGACCATGGCGGCGACCGGCCGATCTTCGGCCGCCCTGCGGGCGTGGGTCAGCACCTTTTGGATCTGCGTGCGGCCGCCGCGGCAGTCGATCCGCTCCATCATGGCGGCCAGGCTGCGCGCGTCGGCGACCCATCTGGAGGCGCGGGTCTCGCCGGTTCCGCGGAAATAGACGAGCTGCACCGAGAGCCCGCCGGCCTCGGCCGCGGCTTCGAACATCTCCGCCTGGAGCGAGCAGGCGAGGTCCCACGTCGGCTGGCGGCTCATCGTGGCGTCGAGCGCGAAGATCAACCGACCCTGCGCCTCCGCCGCCGGCGGCGCGACAGAACGCGCCGCGTCGAGGAAGGCGTCCACCGCGCCCGCTCCGGCGGCGCGGGCCGGACGGTTCGCCTCCGTCGCGCCGCGGGCGAGGTCGGTCTTGCGTCGGGTCTCGGACATCGTCCCCTCCTCCGGGTCAGATGCGGTCTCGGCCCCCTCAGGCAAGAGGGCGCGGCGTTGAAGACGCCCGCCGCGCAGCCATCTATCGCGAGGGCGGACTCGGGAGGGCGCATGGTCAAGCTTCTGACGATACTCGGCGGGGCCGCGGCGGTCGTCCTGCTGCTCGGCCTCGGCGCCTGGGCGTATATCCGGATCACCATCGAGACCCCCGCCCACGAGACGCTCGCGCGCGACGGCGCCTTCGAGCTGCGCGCCTATCCCGCGATGACGCTGGCCGAGACCGAGCGCCCCGAGCCCCGGCGCGAAGCGCTGCGCCAGGGCTTCGGCCCCCTCGCCCGCTACATCTTCGCCCGCGAGCGCGCCGGAGAGACGATCGCCATGACCGCCCCGGTCCTCCAGGCGCCAGAGGCCGACCGCTGGCGGGTCGCCTTCGTCATGCCCGCGGGCCGCGGCGCCGACGCCCTGCCCGCCCCGGCGACCGACGCGGTGCGCCTCGTGGAGACGCCGCCGACGACCCGCGCGGCGGTGCGCTTCTCCGGGGCGGCCGACGACGCGCTGCTCGCCGAGCGGGAGGCGGCCTTGCGCGGCTGGATGGCGGAGCGCGGCCTCGCGGCCCTTGGTCCGCCGGTCCACGCCTATTACGATGATCCCATGACGCCGGGCTTCCTGCGCCGCAACGAGATCCTGATCGAGACGCGCGCGCCCGACCCCGCGACCTGACCGACCCCGGCGCCCGCTGCCGCGCCCCGTCGCGCGCGGCGCGCCTTCCTTGGAGCCGCGAGCGATGACCGCGCCCACCGACGCCGCCGCGCCCGCCGGGCGCGCCGCCCTGCTGCCGCGCCGCGACGCCGGCTGGCTCGACCCGGCCGCGCCCCCGCATCTGCTGACGCTGGTGGCGCTCGCGTCGATCGCGGCGCTCAACATGAACCTGTTTCTGCCGTCGCTGCCGAGCATGGCGGCGTATTTCGGGACCGACTACGCCGTCGTGCAGTTGGCCGTCTCGGGCTATCTGGCGGCGACCGCGGCGCTCCAGCTCGTCGTCGGGCCGCTGTCCGACCGCTACGGCCGCCGCCCGGTCGCGCTGGCCTGCCTCGCGATCTTCTCGGCGGCGACGGTCGGCTGCCTGCTCTCGACCGACATCGTCACGTTCCTCGCCTTCCGCATCCTTCAGGCGGCGGTGGTCGCCGGCATCGTGCTCAGCCGCGCCGTGGTGCGCGACATGGTGGGCGCGACGCGCGCGGCGAGCATGATCGGCTACGTCACCATGGGCATGTCCATGGCCCCGATGATCGGCCCGATGATCGGCGGCGCGCTCGACGAGGTGTTCGGCTGGCGGGCGCCCTTCGCGATGCTGCTCGCGGGCGGGCTCGCGGTCTTCGCGCTCTGCTGGCGCGATCTCGGCGAGACCAACCGGCACCCCTCCGGCGGCTTCCGCGCGCAGTTCCGCGCCTATCCCGAACTCGCCCGCTCCCGCCGCTTCTGGGGCTACGCGCTGGCGGCGGCCTTCGCCTCGGGCGCCTTCTTCGCCTATCTCGGCGGCGCGGCCTTCGTCGCGACCGAGGTGTTCGACCTGTCGCCCGCCGCGACCGGCTTCTGGTTCGGCGCGATCGCGGTCGGCTACGCGCTCGGCAACTATCTCGCGGGGCGGTTCACCACGCGGGTCGGGCTGAACGGGATGATGCTGGTCGGCGGCCTCGTGGCGGCGGGCGGCGTCTCGGCGGCGCTCTACGCCTACGGTCACGGCTACCCGACGCCGCTCGGCTTCTTCGGGGGGCTCGCCTTCGTCGGCGTCGGCAACGGCCTCGCGCTGCCGAGCGCCAACGCCGGCATGCTCTCGGTGCGTCCGAAGCTCGCGGGCAGCGCCTCCGGCCTCGGCGGCGCGCTGATGATCGGCGGCGGCGCGGCGCTCTCGGTGCTCGCCGGCGCGCTGCTCGGGCCGGGGACGGGCCCGTGGCCGCTGCTCTGGGTGATGCTGGCCTCCTGCGTCGCCGCGCTCGGCGCGGTCGGCTGGGTGCTCTGGGTCGAGAAGGTGGCCGGCCCCCTGCCGCAGGTCTGACCGGCGGCGTGACGCTGCGGCGCGCGGTCCCGTTGCCGCGGCGCGCGCCCGCGCCGTAAGCCTCCCGCATCCGCGAAGGGCCGGCCGGCCCGGCGCGGCCCCCGCCTCGCATGGGGCGCGCCGGGGCCCGCGCGGCGCGACTGGCGGGGAGGGCCGCGACCATGAACATCCACGAATATCAGGCGAAACAGCTGCTGCGCGAGGCGGGGGCCCCGGTCTCCGAGGGCGTCCCGATCCTGCACGCCAGCGACGCGCATTACGCAGCCGAGGCGCTGCCCGGCCCGATCTGGGTGGTGAAGGCGCAGATCCACGCCGGCGGCCGCGGCAAGGGCCGCTTCAAGGAGAGCGAGGCGGGCTCCGGCGGCGGCGTGCGCCTCGCCCGCTCGCTTGAGGACGCGACCGCGATGGCGCGCCAGATGCTCGGCAAGACCCTCGTCACCGAGCAGACCGGCCCCGAGGGCAAGCAGGTCCACCGCATCTACATGGAGGCGGGCTCAGAGATCCTGAAGGAATTCTACCTCGCGCTGCTGGTGGATCGCGGCACGTCCAGCGTCTCGATCGTCGCCTCGACCGAGGGCGGCGTGAACATCGAGGAGGTCGCGGCCGAGACCCCCGACAAGATCCACACCTTCCACATCGACCCCGCGACCGGCGTCCAGCCCTTCCACGGCCGCAAGGTCGCCTTCGCGCTCGGCCTGCACGGCAAGCAGGTCAAGCAGTGCGTCCAGCTCATCGCCAGCCTCTACAAGCTGTTCCTCGAGAAGGACTGTGCGATGCTGGAGATCAACCCGCTCATCCTCGACGGCGACGGCGACCTGAAATGCCTCGACTGCAAGATGAGCATCGACTCGAACGCGCTCTACCGCCGCCCGATGATCATGGAGATGCGCGACGAGACCGAGGAGGACCCCAAGGAGCTCCAGGCCTCGAACTTCGACCTGAACTACATCGCGCTCGACGGCGAGATCGGCTGCATGGTCAACGGCGCCGGCCTCGCGATGGCGACGATGGACATCATCAAGCTCTACGGCTCCAGCCCCGCCAACTTCCTCGACGTCGGCGGCGGCGCGACCAAGGAGAAGGTGACCGAGGCCTTCAAGATCATCACCTCCGACGACAAGGTGAAGGGCATCCTCGTCAACATCTTCGGCGGCATCATGCGCTGCGACATCATCGCCGAGGGCGTGGTCTCGGCGGTGAAGGAGGTCGGCCTCGGCGTGCCGCTGGTGGTGCGGCTCGAGGGCACCAACGTCGAGCTCGGCAAGCGCATCCTGAACGAGAGCGGCCTGAACGTGATCGCCGCCGACAACCTGGCCGACGCCGCGCAGAAAATCGTGGCCGCCGTGAAGGAGACCGCCTGATGGCCGTTCTGGTCGACGAAAACACCAAGGTGATCTGCCAGGGCCTGACCGGCGCGCAGGGCACCTTCCACTCCGAGCAGGCGATCGCCTACGGCACCAAGATGGTCGGCGGCGTGACGCCCGGGAAGGGCGGCAGCAGCCATATCGGCCTGCCGATCTTCGACACGGTGATCGAGGCGAAGGAGCGGACGGGCGCCGACGCCACCGCGATCTACGTGCCGCCCCCCTTCGCGGCCGACGCGATCCTCGAGGCGATCGACGCCGAGATGCGGCTGATCGTCTGCATCACCGAGGGCATCCCCGTCCTCGACATGATGAAGGTGAAGCGCGCGCTGGTCGACAAGCAGACCGTCCTGATCGGCCCGAACTGCCCCGGCGTCATCACGCCCGACGCCTGCAAGATCGGCATCATGCCGGGCCACATCCATCGCCGCGGCAAGGTCGGCATCGTGTCGCGCTCGGGGACCCTGACCTACGAGGCGGTCGCGCAGACCACCGCGGCGGGCCTCGGCCAGAGCACCTGCATCGGCGTCGGCGGCGACCCGATCAAGGGGCTGGAGCAGATCACCGCGCTCGAGATGCTGCTCGGCGACCCCGAGACCGAGGCGATCATCCTGATCGGCGAGATCGGCGGCGACGCCGAGGAGGTCGCGGCCGAGTTCTACGCCTCCGAGGTGAAGGCCGGCCGCGGCAAGCCGATGGCGGGCTTCGTCGCGGGCCGCACCGCGCCGCCGGGGCGGCGCATGGGCCACGCCGGCGCGATCATCTCGGGCGGCAAGGGCGGCGCCGAGGACAAGATCGAGGCGATGAAGGCGGCGGGCATGACCGTCGCCGACAGCCCGGCCCATCTCGGCGAGGCGCTTCTGGCGGCGATGAAGGCGTGAGACCGCGCGCCGCGGGAGGGCTGCGCCGATGATGGGGCCGGTCGCCGCGGTGCGGACCTGCTTCGGGAACTACGCGACGTTCTCGGGCCGCGCGCTGCGGCCCGAGTTCTGGTGGTTCAAGCTGTTCCTCGCGCTCGGCGGGGCCGCGGCCTCTGCGATCGACGTCGCGCTGCTCGGGCAGGACGTCGCGGGCGCGGCGGGCTCCGCCGCGGGCCCCGGCACGGGGGCGGTGATCCTGAGCGCAGAGAGCGGCGCGGTCGGCGGCCTGTTCGGGCTCGTCACCTTCCTGCCCGCGCTCGCGGTGACGTGGCGGCGGCTCCACGACGTCGGGCGCAGCGGCGCCTGGGCGCTGTCGCCGGCGGCCGGGGCGCTGCTCGGCATCCTGCTCTCCTCGGTGCTGTTCGCCGCCGTCGGCCCGTCGCCCTGGCTCGGGCTGCTGCCCGGCGCCTGCGCGGCGCTGCCGGCGCTCGTGCTGCTGATCTGGCTGATCGTGCCGGGAACGCCCGGGCCGAACCGCTTCGGCCCCTACCCCGCCGCGGCCGCCTGACCGCGCGCCGCGCCCTTCCCGCGCGCGCCGCGGTGGTCTAGAGGGCGCGGCGACGTTCGCGACGGCCTGGAGGCTCCCATGACCACGATCCGCAAAGTCTGGCTCGGCCTCGCCGTGGTCGGGATCGCGCTGCCCTGGTTCTACTTCGCCCGCTGGTTCGCCGCCAACGGCTTCGACCTCGGGGCGATGGTCGACGCCTGGAACGTGAACGACGCCTCCACCGGCCTCGTCTACGACCTGACGGTCGCCTACGCGGCCCTCGTGATCTGGGTGGCGGTCGAATCGGTCCAGCGGCGGGACTGGCTGGGCCTCGTGGCCATCCCCGCGGGGATCATGGTCGGCGTCTCCTTCGCCCTGCCGCTCTACCTGTTCCTGCGCTCGCGCCCGCGCGCCGAGGGCTGAGATGGACCATTTCCACTACCGCGGCGGGCGGCTCTGCGCCGAGGAGGTCCCCCTCGACGAGATCGCCGACGCCGTCGGCACGCCGGTCTACGTCTACTCCACCGCCACGCTCGAGCGGCACTACCGCGTGTTCGACGAGGCGCTCTCGGGCATGGACCGGCTGATCTGCTACGCCATGAAGGCGTGCTCGAACCTCGCGGTGCTGCGCACGCTCGCGCGGCTTGGCGCGGGGATGGACGTCGTGTCGGAGGGCGAGCTGCGCCGCGCGCTCGCCGCAGGCGTCGCGCCGGAGAAGATCGTCTTCGCCGGCGTCGGCAAGACCCGCGCCGAGATGGCGGCCGCCCTCGACGCCGGCATCGGCCAGTTCAACGTCGAGAGCGAGCCCGAGCTCGCCGCGCTCGACGCCCTGGCGCGGGAGCGGGGCGTCCGGGCGCCGGTCGCGATCCGCGTGAACCCCGACGTCGACGCCGCGACGCATGAGAAGATCGCGACCGGCAAGAGCGAGAACAAGTTCGGCGTCCCCCTCGCCGACGCGCCCCGCGTCTACGCCGCGGCGGGCGCGATGGCGGGGATCGAGGTCGTGGGCGTCGACGTCCATATCGGCTCGCAGCTGACCGCGCTCGCGCCCTTCGAGGCCGCCTTCACGCGGATCGCCGGCCTCACGCGCGCGCTGCGGGCGGAGGGCTTCGACATCCGCCGGCTCGATCTCGGCGGCGGGCTCGGCATCCCCTACGTCCGCTCGAACGAGGCCCCGCCCCTGCCCTTCGACTACGGCGACGTCGTGCGCCGGACCGTCGGCGATCTCGGCGCGACCGTGGTCATCGAGCCCGGGCGGCTGATCGCGGGCAACGCCGGCGTGCTGGTCTCGGAGGTGATCTACCGCAAGCAGGGCGCCGGACGGACCTTCCTGATCCTCGACGCGGCGATGAACGACCTGATCCGCCCCGCGCTCTACGACGCCTGGCACGACGTCGCGCCGCTGCGCGAGCCCCGCCCGGACGCGCCGGTCGAGCCGGTCGACCTCGTCGGGCCGGTCTGCGAGACCGGCGACACCTTCGCGCGCGGCCGCCCGATGCCGCCGCTCAAGGCGGGCGACCGGGTCGCCTTCCGATCGGCGGGCGCCTATGGCGCGGTCATGGCGAGCGAATACAACAGCCGACCGCTGATCCCGGAGGTCATCGTCTCGGGATCGCGCTTTGACGTGTCGCGTCCGCGGCCCACCTATGATGAGATGCTCGCGCGGGAGCGGATTCCCGACTGGCTGCGCTGACCGCGCGCCCGGTCGGCCCATCGCCCGCCGACCGGAGCCCGAAGGACGCGCCCATGGCCGAGCATGACCGGACGCCCCGCCGCCCCCGCAGCGCCGCCGAGCTGGAGCAACGCTTCGCGGCGGCCCGCAGGCGCGTGGCCCGCGAGGCGCGCCGATCCCGCGCCGCGCTGGTCTTCGAGCGGATCGCGCAGGCCTTCTGGCCGCTCTGGGCGCTGATCGCCGCGTGCCTCGGGGCCGCGCTGCTCGGCCTGCCCCAGACCCTCGGCTACTGGAGCCATGTCGCGGCGCTCGCGCTCGCCGTCGCCGCGCTCGCCGCGACCACATGGCTCTGCGCGCGCCGCTTCCGCTGGCCCTCGCGCGGCGAGGCGCTGATCCGGCTCGACGCCCCCACGAAAGACCGCCCGATCGCGGCGATGGAGGACACGCTCGCCTCGAACGCCGGCGATCCGGGGGCGGAGGCGCTCTGGGCCGCGCATCGCGCCCGCATGGCCGAGCGGGCCGCGCTCGCGCGCTCCGCGCCCGCCGATCTCCGCGTCTCGAATCGCGACCGCTTCGCGCTCCGCCACGCCGCCCTCCTCGCGCTCTGCGCGGGCGTGCTGGCGCAGCTCGGAGACGGCGGCGCCCGCCTCGCCGAGGCGCTGACGCCGGCGGTCGCCCCCGCCGCCGCGGCCGCCGTCCGCGGCCCCTCGCTTGAGGCCTGGGCCTCGCCGCCCGTCCACACCGGCGCGCCGCCGGTCTACCTCACCGAGCGCGTGGGCGAGGGCGAAGTGCGCCTGCCCGTCGGCTCCGAGATCGTGCTGCGGGTGTTCGACAGCGCCGCCGCCCCCGCGCTTTCGGGCGAGGCCGCCGACCCGCGCCGCCCCGCCGAGGCGGAGGACGGCGAGGCCGCGTCCGCCTTCGCCGAGACCGGCGAGGGCGTCTGGGACGCGACGCTCACCCTCGCCCGCGACGGCGCCCTCGAGGCCTCGGTCGACGGCGAGGCCCTCGCCGCCTGGCGCTTCGGCGTGATCCCCGACGCGCCGCCCGAGATCGCCTTCGCCGGCGAGCCGACCGCGGCGCGCTCCGGCGCGCTGGAGTTCGCGTTCGAGGCGTCGGACGACTACGGCGTCGTCGCGGCCCGCGCCGAGATCCGCCTCGACGAGGCGGCGGTGGAGCCGCCGGGCGGCTTCCCACGCAACAGCGTCTACGAGAGCGTCTCCTTTCCCCTCCCCCTGCCGCTGACCGGCGACGCCGAGAGCGCGGCGGAGCAGGTCTCCGAAAACCTGACGCCCCACCCCTTCGCGGGGCTGCCCGTCGTTGTCACGCTCGTCGCGGTCGACGGGGCCGGCCAGGAAGGCTTCGCCGAGGCGCGGATGACCATGCCGGAGCGGCGCTTCTTCGAGCCGCTCGCCCGCGCCATCGTCGAGCAGCGCCGCGTGTTCGCCTGGAGCCTCGACAGCGCGGACCGCGTGGACCGGGTCCTGCGCGCCGTCACCGCGCATCCCGAGGACGTCTTCGAGGACATGACGGCGTATCTGACCCTGCGCACCGCGCTGCGCCGGCTCGGCTACGCCATGGAGGACGACCGCCTCGCAGACGAGGCCGAGGGGATCGTCGACCTGCTCTGGGAGGCCGCGGTCCGGATCGAGGACGGCGACCTCTCCGACGCCGAGCGCCGCCTCCGCGACATCCAGCAGCAGCTCTCCGACGCGCTGGAGGACGGCGCCTCCGAGGACGAGATCTCCGAGCTCATGCAGCAGCTGCGCGAGGCGCTGGCCGAATACATGCAGCAGCTCGCGCAGGAGGCGCTGCGCGACCAGGCCAACGGCCAGCAGCAGCAGCAGCAGCAGCCGATCGACCCCGACCAGATGATGACGCAGCAGGACCTCGACGACATGCTGCGCGCGCTGGAGGAGGCGATGCGCTCGGGCATGGAGGACATGGCCCGCCAGATGCTCCAGCAGCTCCAGCAGATGCTCGAGAACCTGCAGATGGCCCAGCCCGGTCAGCAGCAGGGCCAGGGCCAGGGCGACGGCCCGATGCAGGACCTGCAGGACATGATCGGCGAGCAGCAGGGCCTCGCCGACCGCTCCTTCGACGCGCTGCGTCAGGGTCAGCAAGGGCAGCAGGGGCAGCAAGGCCAGCAGGGCCAACAGGGGCAGTCCGGCCAGGGGCAGGGCCAGCCCGGTCAGGGGCAGGGCCAGGGTCAGGGCCGCGGCGACGGCCAGGGCGGCCAGAACTTCGCCGAGGGCCAGCCGCAGCCCGGACAGGGCGGCCAGCCCGGCGGGCAGAGTCTCGGCGACATCGCGCGCGACCAGGAGGCGCTGCGCCGGATGCTCGAGGACCTGCGCCAGGGCCTGCCCGGCGAGGGCGGCGAGGCGCTCGGCCGCGCGGAGGACCGCATGGGATCGGCGCGCGAGAGCCTCGAACAGGGCGACGCCGACGGCGCGCTCCAGAACCAGGTCGAGGCGCTCGACGCGCTGCGCGAGGGCGCGCAGGAGCTCGCCCGCCAGATGCAGGGCCAGCCCGGCCAGAACCAGCAGGCCGGCCGCGACGGCCGCTCCGGCGACGTGCGCGACGAGGACCCGTTCGGGCGGCCCACCGCCACCGACGGCCCGCTCGACGGCGACTCGGTCGATGTGCCCGACGCGAGCGTGATGAAGCGCGCGCGCGAGCTGATGGACGAGATCCGCCGCCGCGCGGGCGAGCGCACCCGCTCCTCCGAGGAGCTCGACTACCTGGAGCGGCTGCTGGAGCGCTTCTGACGATGGTCTTTCGACGGCGCCGCGGCCTTCCGCGGCGCGACGCGATGGGGTAACGACGCCGGCATGCTGACCGATTTCCTGATCTTCTTCGCCGTCGCCTACGCCGCGAACCTCGCCTTCTATTTCCTCGGCGGCTGGGCGATCCTCGCGGTGAACGCCCGCGCGCCCGAGCGGCGCATCCAGACGAACCGCGACGGCATGCGCCGCGCGCGCGTCGAGATCCTCGAGAGCGTCGGGTCCATCGCCGTCACCGCGGCCTGTCTCGCCGCCGCGCTGACGCTGAACCGCCACGGGCTGACGCTCTGGGCCCCGCTCGAGCCGACGGTCCTTTCGGTGCTCGGGATGCTCGCCGTCACGACGGTGGTGTTCGACGGCTGGTTCTACTGGATGCACCGGCTTCTGCACACGAAGCCCTTCTGGCGCTTCCACCGCGGGCACCACCGCGCGATCGCGCCGACGGTGTGGTCGTCCGACAGCCAGAGCGGCGTCGAGACCTTCCTGACCCAGCTCTTCCTGATCGTCGCGACCGTGCTGCTGCCGGTCCCCTCGCTGACGCTCGTGCTCCACCGCGTCGTGGACCATATCAACAGCCAGTTCGGCCACGCCGGCTTCGAATATTTCGCGGGGCCAGGCGCGCGTTTCCCCTCGCCGATGCTCTGCGCGACCTTCCATGACCGGCACCATTCGAAGTTCACGGTGAACTACGCGAACTTCTTCTCGATCTGGGACCGCTGGATGGGCACGCTCGACCCCGAATACGACCGCGAGGTGGACGACTTCGCGGCCCGCACGGCCCGGTGACCGCTCTCCGCGCCGCCCTCCGCCTGCTGGGGCTGGCGCGCCGGTCCCTCTCGCTGGTCCTGATCCTCGCGCTGCTGACGACCAACGTCCTCGCCTTCACCAGCACCGCCTTCGTCGGACTGGTGAGCATGGGCGCCTCGTTCGTGGGGGTTACGACGGTGCAGGCGGCGCGCACGGCGCGGGTCGCGCGGGTGGCCCGCAGCCTCGCCGGCCGCACGGTGGTGCGCGCGCGGAACGTCGTCCGCCGCCTGCCGGCGAAGACCATCCCCGTCCTCGGAAGCGCCGCAACCCTGACCTTCGCGGTGATGGAGGTGGCCGACGCCTGCGAGACCCTCGCCCTCGCAGAAGAACTCGACCCGTCGGCGCAGGAGGCGACCACGGCGGAGGTCGGCTATCTCTGCGCAATCGGCGCGGAAAGCGGAGCGGACCTGCTCGATCTGGCCTCGGTGTGGAGCGACGAGGCGCAGCGACCGCTCGCCGACTGAGCGCCGCGCGACGACGACCGTTCGGCCCTCGCACCCAAGGTCAGGCCGCGACCGGCTCCGGCGAAAGGGCCGCGCGGATCTCGTCCAGCCGGGCCGCCGACCAGGCGCCCTCCACGTCGAGCAGCCGGAAGCGGGCGTAAAGCTCCTCGGCGAACCAGCCGTCGCGGCGGACCGCCTCGATCGCCTCGGCGTGCGGGCCGCCCTTGCGGTAGGCGAAGGCGCGCATCGCCTCGAAATCGTCCCAGATCGAGAAGGTGATCTGCTGGAGCCCCGGCATCTCCGCCATCCCGACCTTCAGCAGCAGATGCGGCTGATCGGGGATCTCCGCCCGCACCCCCGGCGTCCGCGCCCAGAAGGAGAGCGCGTGCCGCGCCTTCACCGTCGCCCGCGTCAGCGCCACCGTCAGCGGCCCCGAGGGTCCGGGCGCCGGCTCGAACGGCTGGCGGCCGGACCAGTCGCCCTTGGCGCGCGTCGCCTCCAGATACAGCGTCACGAATTCCGAGGCGCGGCGGAAGTAGCGGCCATAGACCGCCGAGCCGTTCACCTGCGCGCGCGCGTGGTCGAGATCGGGCCATACGGCGAGCAGGCCCCAGACCTGCGTGTTCGGCGCGAGGTAGAACCCCTCGCGGGAGCCGGTGCCGACCATCTTCATGAACTTGACGCCGGGCAGGCGGTTCAGCGGCCTTCGGGCCAGAAGCATCTGCCAGAGCGCCCAGTGGCGGTCGATCCAGCGGGGATAGCGGAACAGGGTGAGCGACGCGACGGCGGTCATCGGAGAGGGCCCCGGACGCGGGCCGGAGGGAGGGACGGGGCGGCGCGGGACCCGCGCGCGCCGCCCCGATCGGCGGATCAGGCGACCTGGCGGGCGAGCGCGCATTGCGACCAGAGGTCGTTCAGCGCCCGCACGAGGTTGTCGATGTCGGCCTCGGAGTGCAGCGGCCCCGGCGTGATGCGCAGCCGCTCGGTGCCCTTCGGCACGGTCGGGTAGTTGATCGGCTGGATGTAGACGCCATAGGCGTCGAGCAGCACATCCGAGATCCACTTGCACTTCACCGGGTCGCCGACCATCACCGGGATGATGTGGCTCGGGTTCGGCTGATGCGGGATGCCGAGCCGGTCGAGCTTCGCGCGCAGCGAGGCGACGGCGCGGCGCTGGCCCTCGCGCTCGGCGTTCGACTGCTTCAGATGCGCGATCGAGGCGCGGGCGCCGGCGGCCACATGCGGCGGCAGCGCCGTCGTGAAGATGAAGCCGGACGCGAAGCTGCGGATGAAGTCGCACATGGCGGCCGTGCCGGTGACGTAGCCGCCGACCACGCCGAAGGCCTTGCCGAGCGTGCCCTCGATGAGGTCGATGCGGTCCATCAGCCCCTCGCGCTCGGCGACGCCGCCGCCGCGCGGGCCGTACATCCCGACCGCATGGACCTCGTCGATATAGCTGAACGCCCCGTGCTTCTCGCAGACCTCGACGATCTCGCGGATCGGCGCGATGTCGCCGTCCATCGAGTAGACCGATTCGAAGGCCACGACCTTCGGCCGCCCCGGCTCGATCTCGGCGAGCTTGCGGTCGAGGTCCTCGGGGTCGTTGTGCTTCCAGATCCGCTTGTCGCAGCGCGAATGCCGGATGCCCTCGATCATCGAGGCGTGGTTCAGCGCGTCCGACAGGATCACGCAGCCCGGCAGCTTCGCGCCGAGCGTGCCGAGCGCCGCCCAGTTCGAGACGTAGCCCGAGGTGAAGAGCAGCGCCGATTCCTTGCCGTGCAGGTCGGCCAGCTCCCGCTCCAGCAGGACGTGGTCATGCGTGGTGCCGGAGATGTTGCGCGTGCCGCCCGCGCCCGCGCCGCAGCGGTCGATGGCGTCGTGCATGGCGTCGAGGACGATCTGGTTCTGACCCATGCCGAGATAGTCGTTCGAGCACCAGACCGTGACGCGGTGCTCGCCGGTGGCGTCGCAGCGACGCGTCGCCTGGGGAAAATTCCCGCGATGGCGTTCGAGATCGGCGAAGACCCGGTAGTTGCCCTCGCCGCGGAGGTCGTCCAGCGCCTGCCGGAAGTATCCCTCGTAGTCCATCCGTCTCATCTCCCGAGCAGGTTCGGCGCGCCTAGCGCCGAGTCGTTGCGCGCCGCGGCGGCGCGTTTCGAGGCCCTTCGGGCCCGGTTCTCCATCCACCAGCCCCAGAGGGCCGATTCCTTGAAGGGCAGCACCAGGAACCAGTGCTCCAGCGTGCCCAACGCGGTCAGCGTCGCCGCGAGGCCGAGCGCGGCCTTGTCAAAGGCCGGCGCCGAGGGCGCCGTCGCCGCGAGCGCGAAGGCCCCCGCCGCGAGCGTCCCGGCCGTCACCGAGAGCGGGAACAGCCCGTTCATCGGCCGCCGCGAGAAGTAGCTTTTCAGATAGGCCAGGTCATCCGGCAGGAACTCCTCCGCGACATTCGGCGCGCCCAGGTAAAGATTGAGCTTCGTCGAGAGCCGCATGGCCCAGAGGATCGCGTAGGTCCAGACCGCCACCGGATTGGCCGCGTCGGCCAGCCACCACCAGAGCGCGAGGCCGGTCAGCGCGAGCGCGATCTCGTGGTGGATCAGCGTGCCGGCCGCGAGCAGGAAGCGCCGCAGCCCGGTCGCCTCCGGCGGGCAGGGGGTCCTGCGCGGCCCCGTGATCCATCCCACGAGAAAGCTCAACTCGTGCCATCCCCAGACCGTCACCGTCGCCGCGAAGGCGATCAGGGCGGCGGAGAGCGTTTGGCTCTCCGCCGTCGCCCCGATCGCATAGAGCGCGACGAGCGTCAGGACTGTGGCGAAAGTCATGGCGTGGCCGTGCGCGGTCTTCGGCAGGCGGTCCGCGAACAGCACCATCCCTGTCCCGAACCACCAGACGAAGAGGGCGAACAGCCCCGCCATGCCGACTTCGCCCAACGCGCTCACCAGGCCGGCTGGAGCCGGGGGCTGTCCGGCAGTTCGTTGGAGACCGTCGGCAGCAGGTAGAGCCGCGCGAACACCGCCGCCGCCCGCGCCGACAGCGCCGCGCGCCGCAGCCGGGCGCCGAGGCCCCCGCCCTTCGCCGCCTCCATCGCCTGATTGATGCGGTGAAGGCTCTCGAGGCCGCGCCAGAACTTCGGGTTCTCGATGTCGAGCTGGAGCGGGAAGACCTGCTTCGAGATCTCGTTGGTGATCGCGAACACCCGCCGGTCATACTCGCGGATGTCGATGTCGAGCGCCTCGTGGAAGGCCGGCCGCGCCATGTCGCGCACATGCATCGTGGCGTAGACCGCCAGCAGGAAGAAGCGGATCCAGAGCTTGTTGCCCCCTTTCAGCAGATGCGGATTGGCGCGCATCAGCAGCGAGAACGCCTCGCCGTGGCGGAACTCGTCGTTGCACCACTCCTTGAACCACTTGAAGATCGGGTGGAACCGCTTCTCCGGGTGCTGTTCGAGGTGACGGTAGATCGTGATGTAGCGCGCGTAGCCGATCTTCTCGGACAGGTAGGTCGCGTAGTAGATGAACTTCGGCTTGAAGTAGGTGTACTTCTTCATCTTGGTGAGGAAGCCGAGGTTCACCCCGATGTTCCCCTCCTTGAGCGCGTCGTTGATGAAGCCGGCGTGCCGGGCCTCGTCGCGGCTCATGTAGGAGAACAGCTCGCAGATGTCCTTGTTGGAGCCGCGCTTCTTCATCTCCTTGTAGAGCACGCAGCCGGAGAACTCGGCCGTGAGCGAGGAGACCAGGAAGTCCACCAGCTCCTTCTTGAGCGCGGGGTCCATGTTTTCGAAGTCGACGTCGTCCCACTCGGCCGTCTTCTTGAAGTGGCCCTTGTTGGGGTCGGACTTCATCTCGGCGATCAGCTTGTCCCATTCCTCGCGGACGGGCGTGACGTCGAGCTTGTCCATCTCGTCGAAATCGGTGGTGTAGAAGCGCGGGTTCAGGAGGGTCGTCTCCGTCGCCATGCGCTGCGTGTCCGAGAGCTGGTCGTCGGTGACGCCGGCCGCCTCGATGATGTCGGCGTGCTGGTTCACAGGCGGGCCTCCTCGGAGAAGCTGAATTCGCAGAGCTCCATGAACTCCAGATCGCCCGTCGCGCGCGTCCAGAGGCGCTCGATGGCGGTGGCCTTGGTGACGGTGGCGGTGCGCCGCTCCGTATGCACCTCGCCATAGGGCACGACGATCGGCTGGCCGTGCACGATCACCTCGTCGCCCGGCTCGATCGCGACGTCGCCGTCGAGATCGACATGGGCGTGCAGGCTCTCGAAGGTGTGGCTCACCTCGACGGTGCAGCCGACGTCGAAGCGCCGCTTTGAGAAAAGAGCGGTCATGAGTTCGCGTCCTCCCGCGATTTCAGGAACCGCGCAAAGGCCTCGAGGTTGTCCGTCCCGAAGCTGTTCAGGTCGAACTTCTGACCCGTCTCCGGATCGGAGATCGAGAGGCGCCCGTCGTCCCAGGCCGTCAGGAGATACACGTTCGTCTCCGACATCCGGGTCAGGGCGCGGTCCCGGGTGAGGCCGCGCAGCACACCCCGGATGAAACCGGCTCCGTCCGCTTCGAGCAATGCGACTTTCGCCCCCGTTTCGTGGTCCCGGACCACGGTCGAGCCGTCGGTCCGGTCCTCGAAGACGAGCACCCGCTCCTCCACCGGCGCCGCCGCCGGCGTCAGCCTGAGGCCGACGCCCGTCTGCTGGCCGACGAAGACCGCGACGAGGCTGAACACCATCAGGCCGAAGATCGCCCGCACGAAGATGCGCGGAATGGTCTCGTCCGGCGCCTTGCGTCTCATCGCCTGGCCCATGCGTCTCGCTCCCTCAGCCTGCGGCCGTCACTCGGCCGCGACCATGCCGCCCGCGGGACGCGCGCCGCGCCCGGGGACCGTCTGCGGCTCGGCGTCGAGGCCCTCGACCACCGCGCCGCTCGCGTCGATGCCGTGCTCCTGCTCGTAGGCGGCCAGCGCCTCGCCGAGCAGCTTCGCGGTCTCCGCCGCGTTCGGGATGCAGCGCAGCGTCGGTTCGGGCCGGCGGGTGCGCCACGGTTTCACATGCGGCCAGAGCAACAGGTAGCTGAACGTCTCCTCGCCGCCGCAGACGAGGGTGACGTCGCCGCGCCCGCCGGACAGCGGCTTCAGCGAGGCCGCCGCCACCTTCTTGAAGGGCACGTTGACCGAGAGGGTCAGCGCCACGCCGGTGCGGATGACGAGCCGCCGGTTGGTCAGCGTGTAGACGGTGCTCTTCGCCGTCGCCCAGGCCATCAGCGCGATGATCGCGAGCGCCGCGAGCCCCACCACGCCGAGCCAGAGCGCATGGCTCGCCGAGGCCGCGACGCCGCGCCCGACGGCCACGCCGTCGACGAAGCGCCACGCCATGATCGCGAGGAAGTAGACGGCGACCGGTCCCCCGAGAAAGGCCCGCCGGGCGAGGAGCGTCCAGTCGGGCGCCCCCCTCCAGAGAACCGTCTCGCCCCGCGGGAGCAGGCCCGGGAGTCCCCGGACCGGCTCGAAGTCATGGGACGGGCCGTGATGGTGTCCGCTCAAATCCAGGGCTCCTTGCGGTCAGGCGTCGCGTAGAGCTTCCCGCCGGCGAAGTAGGCCATGACCTTCTCCTCCTCGAGGGAGGTGATCTCGGCGTCCTTCTTGAGGCCGGGAACCTTCTTGAACTGCTCGGCCGTGATGGAATCCACGCTCAGGTGGTTCTCGGGCTGCCGGTTCACGAGGACGCAGAAGAACGGCACCATGACCGACTTGCCGGCGACGTCGACTTCGACATAGCGGAACAGGTGCTCGGAGCGGTCGACCCAGAGATCCTTGACCGTGCCGGCGGTCTCGCCGTCGCAGCCGATCACCGGCCAGCCGCGGATGTCGCTGTCCTGCTCGGCGATGCCCCACTCGTTGTCGGCGCGCAGCGGCACGATCTTGAGCTCGCCCTCGATCGTGAGCTCGGGCTCGTCATGCCGCTCGGCCCAGGCCGCCGGCCCGACGCCGTCGACCATCGGGTCGCCGGTCGGCTCGAACGGCGCGCCGGACCAGGGCGCCGTGGCGCGCATCTTGAGCGTCTTCTGCCGCTCGATCTCCTTTATCTCCTTCTCCACGTTCGGATAGGAGACCGTGCCCTTGCCGTGCGGCAGGATGAAATCCTTCTTCTGCGGCAGCGGCATGAAGGGTCCGACCAGCGTCGGCTTGCCGGTGACTTCGGATTCGAGCGGATAGCCTTCCCGCATCGTCTCCTTCTGGAGATAGATCACCAGACCGATGAAGAAGAGCCAGAACGCGTAGAGCAGAAGCTGGGCGAGGTCGAAGTCGCCTATGATGATGTTGTCTTCCATGGTCAGGTGACCTCCGGGCTGGAGTCGGGATCAGGTGGGCAGGTCGGCCAGGCCGAACCGCCGCTTCTCGCCGCCCTCGTCCCGCGCGTGGCGCACGAGCGGACCGATGGCGATCAGGGTGAGGAACAGAAGCAGGATCTCCACGTGGTAGACGACGGAGTATCCCGTGGAGGGCAGCGCCAGCGCCTCCCCGAAATACCCCTCCATGGCGAGGCCGCCCACGACGTCGCGCAGGAACCCGCCGAACAGGATCGCGACGCCGGCGGAGGTCGCCTGCACCGCGCCCCAGGCGCCGAGGGCGAGGCCGCCCCGTCCGCCTTCCGCGAGCCCCATCGCCGCGGTGAGCGCGCCGACGCCGAACAGCCCGGCGCCGAGGCCGATGAAGAACACGCCGACGCGGAACAGCGCCGCCGAGCCAAGCGGATCGGCGAAAATCACCGCCGAGAAGCCGACGAGCCCGCCGAGCACGCCGAAGGCGGCCATCTTGTGCGGGTCCTCGCCCCTGGTCATCCAGCGGCCCGCGATGGCGAAGCCGACCAGCGAGCCGCCGGCGAGCAGCGCGGTGAGCGCTGTCGTCGCGCCGACGCCGAGATTCAGGATCTCGCCGCCGTAAGGTTCCAGAAGGATGTCCTGCATCGAGAACGCCGCCGTGCCGAGCGCCACCGCCGCCAGCAGCCGCAGCACGCGGCGGTCGGAGGCGAGATCGGCCCAGGCCTCGCGGAAGGAGGGCCGCGCGACGTCGAAGCGGGTGAGTTCGGGCCGGCGCGGCTCCTGCCCCCAGACGGCGATCAGGTTCAGCGCGAGCGTCACGACCGCCGCGCCCTGGATCACCTCGATCAGCCGCTTGTAGGTGAAGCCGGTCAGAAGCTGGCCGAGGACGATCGAGGCGATCACCATGCCGACCATCAGCATCACGTAGAGCAGCGCGACGACCCGCGGCCGCGACTCCTCGGGCGCGATGTCCGACGCCAGCGCGAGGCCGGCGGTCTGGACCGTGTGCATGCCCGCGCCGACCATCAGGAAGGCGAGCGCCGCGCCCGCCTCTCCCGCCCAGGTCGGCCCGACCGTCTGCTCGCCGGACAGCAGGATCAGCGCGAAGGGCATGATGGCGAAGCCGCCGAACTGCAGCATCGTGCCGAAGAACATGTAGGGCGCGCGCCGCCAGCCAAGCAGCGACTTGTGATGGTCCGACCGGAAGCCGATCAGCGCGCGGAACGGCGCGAACAGCAGCGGCAGCGAGACCATCGCCGCCACCAGCCAGGTCGCGACGCCGAGCTCCACGATCATCACGCGGTTCAGCGTGCCCGCCAGCATGACCATCGCCATGCCGACCGAGACCTGGAACAGCGACAGGCGCAGCAGCCGCGGCAACGGCAGCTCCGGCGACGCCGCATCGGCGAAGGGCAGGAACTTCGGACCGAGGCGGTTGAAGACGCCCTTGATGGTCTGCGGGCCGACGATCATTGCAGCCGCACCTCCAGAGCCTGGCTTGTGTAGAATCCAGAGACCACGCGCTCGGTGCGGGCGCACTGCGCTCGATCAATGCCGTGGTCGATGAGGCGGGAAAGCTTTTCGTAACCGACCGGAACGATGGCCGGCGCCCGATCCGAGCGCGGAAACAGCTTTCCGGCGGCGAACATCGCCATCAGCGCCGGCGTCCGCGGGGCGAAGGTGAAGACCGCCGAGCGCTCCGTCCGCTCGGTGAGCGCCGAGAGGACGCGGACGATCTCCGCCGCCTCGTAGTGGATCAGGCTGTCCATCGCGACGACATGGTCGAAGCGCCCGAGCGCAGGGTCGAGCATGTCGCCCGTGCGCCAGTCGATCCGCCCCGCCACCTCCGGCGGCTGCCGCTCCGCCGCGACCGAGACGAGGCTGCCCGCGATGTCGATCGCCACGACGTCCGCCCCCCGCCGCGCGGCCTCGACGGCCAGCGCGCCGGTGCCGCAGCCCGCGTCGAGGATCCGCCGCCCCGAGAGATCCGCGCCCATCCAGTCGAGCAGGATCGCGCGCATCCGGTCGCGCCCGGCCCGCACCGTGGCGCGGATCTTCGAGACGGGGGCGTCCGAGGTCAGCCGCGCCCAGGTCTCGGACGCGGTGCGGTCGAAATACTCTTCCAGACGGGACTTGCGGTCCTCATAGGCGGCGGTGGGCATCAGTCGAACCCCAGCATCTCGAAGATCTCGCGATCCGGCAGCGGATTGGGCGCCAGCGGCTCGGTGCCGTTCCACAGCGTCTGCGCGAGCTGGACGTATTCCTGCCGCGCCGCCACGATGTCGTCGTCGTCCGGCATCTCGAACAGCGTCTTCTTCTTGAGCCGCGAGCGCCGGATCGCGTCGAGATCGGGCATATGCGCGAGCCGCTTGAAGCCCACCGCGTCGCAATACTTGTCGACCTCGTCGGTCTCCCGCGAGCGGTTGGCGATGCAGCCGGCCAGTCGCACCCCGTAATTCTTCGCCTTGGCCTGCACGGCCGCGACGATCCGGTTCATCGCGTAGATCGAGTCGAAGTCGTTGGCGGTCACGATCACCGCGCGGTCGGCGTGCTGGAGCGGGGCCGCGAAGCCGCCGCAGACCACATCGCCGAGCACGTCGAACAGCACCACGTCGGTCTCTTCGAGCAGGTGATGCTCCTTCAGCAGCTTCACCGTCTGACCGACCACGTAGCCGCCGCAGCCCGTGCCCGCGGGCGGCCCGCCCGCCTCGACGCAGAGGACGCCGTTGTAGCCCTCGTAGACGAAGTCCTCGGGGCGCAGCTCCTCGGTGTGGAAATCCACCTCCTTCAGCACGTCGATCACGGTCGGCTGCAGCCGCCCGGTCAGCGTGAAGGTGCTGTCGTGCTTGGGGTCGCAGCCGATCTGCAGCACCCGCTTGCCGAGCTGGGTGAAGGCGACCGAGAGGTTCGAGGAGGTCGTGGACTTCCCGATCCCCCCCTTGCCGTAGACCGAGAACACCTTCGCGCCCTCGATCTTCATCGTCGGGTCCATGCGGACCTGGACCGAGCCTTCTCCGTCTTCGCCGCGCTTCAGCGCGGGGGGCGTTCTGTCGAGGGGGGCCATGCGGCTCTCCTTCCTTACGCTGCGGCTTCTTCGGACACGCCCTCTAGGCGGTCCTCCAGTTCCTCCCCGGCGCGCCGCAGCGCCTCCAGGGTCTCGTCGTCGGGCGTCCAGTAGTTGCGCTCATGCGCCTCGATCAGCCGGTTCGCGAGGCGGGCCGAGGCCTTCGGGTTCAGCTCCGCCAGCCGGCGGCGCATCTCGTCGTCCAGCACGAAGGTCTGCGTCAGCCGCTGATAGACCCAGGGCTCCACCGCGCCGGTCGTCGCCGACCATCCCACGGTGTTGGTGATCGAGGCCTCGATCTGGCGGACGCCCTCCTGCCCGTGCTTGAGCATCCCCTCGTACCATTTGGGGTTCAGCATCCGGGTCCGGGTCTCGAGCGCGACCTGCTCGTTGAGGGTGCGGACCTGCCCCTCGCCCCGCGTCGCGTCGCCGATATAGGTCGGCGCGTCCGCGCCCCCCTTGGCCCGCTTCACGGCGCGGCCGATGCCGCCGAGCGTGTCGAAGTAGTGGTCGATGGTCGTGACGCCGAGCTCGACCGATTCGAGGTTCTGATAGGCGAGGTCGATCTTGCCGAGGATGCTCTGCAGCAGCTCCGGCTGCGCCATCGGCCTGCCGTCGCGGCCATAGGCGAAGCATTTCCGCTTCTGGTAGGCGTCGGCGAGCTCGTCCTCCTGATCCCACGCCCCGCTGTCGACCAGCTGGTTGACGTTGGCGCCATAGGCGCCGTCGGCGTTGGAGAACACCCGCAGGCTCGCCGTCTCCAGGTCGCAGCCGGTCGCCTCCATGTGGGCGAGCGCGTTGGCGCGGACGTGGTTCATCTCCAGCGGCTCGTCGGCCTCGGCGGCCATGAAGGCGGCCTCCGCCAGCACGCGGGTCTGGATCGGCAGCAGGTCGCGGAAGATGCCCGAAAGCGTGGTCATCACGTCGATGCGCGGGCGGCCGAGCTCCTCCAGCGGCACCAGCTCCGCCCCGCAGACGCGGCCATAGCCGTCGATCCGCGGGCGGGCGCCCATCAGCGAGAGGGCCTGCGCCATCGGCACGCCCTCGGATTTCAGGTTGTCCGCGCCCCAGAGCACCATCGCGACCGATTTCGGCATGGCGCCGGTCTCGGCCTCGTGGCGCGCCAGCAGCTTGTCGGCCTGCCGCGCCCCGTCCCGCATCGCGAAGGCGGAGGGGATGCGGAAGGGGTCGAAGCCGTGGAGGTTCCGCCCCGTCGGCAGCACGTCCGGGCTCCGCAGGATGTCGCCGCCGGGCGCGGGCCGGATGAACTTCCCGTCGAGCGCGCGGATCAGCGCCGGGATCTCGTGGTCCTCGCCGAGATAGCGGTCGAGATCGGCGAGCTGTTGCAGCACCGGCAGCGGGACCGCGTCGCCCGCCTGCTCGAGCGCCTCTTCCGGCGTCGCGCCGGCGACCAGCGCCTCCAGCGCCGCGCGGGGCGGGCGGCAGGCGTGCGCGGCCTCAGCGACGGCCTCCAGCATCTCGACGCGCTGCTCGGCCGTGGGCGCGACGCCCATGACGTGCAGGCCGTCGGGGATCAGCGCGTATTCCAGCTCAAGGATCTTGTCGGTCAGCCGCGCGACCTCGCCCCCGGCGTCGTCCCAGGCCGGCTCCGGCTTGCAGAGATCCAGCTCCGCCGCCTGCGCCTGGATCAGCTCGCCGAGCTGCGCCCGCTCCTCCGCCTGCTCCGGCGGCGCGGCGCGGAAGCGCTCGACGGACGCCTTCAGGTCCAGCAGCCCGCGGTAGAGGCCCGCGGCGGCGAGCGGCGGGGTCATGTAGCTGACCAGCGTGGCCGCGGCCCGGCGTTTCGCCAGCGCGCCCTCCGAGGGGTTGTTGGCGGCGTAGAGATAGATGTTCGGCAGGTCGCCGATCAGCCGGTCGGGCCAGCTGTCGCCGTCGAGCCCGGTCTGCTTGCCCGGCATGAACTCCAGCGCGCCATGGGTGCCGAAGTGCAGCACGGCGTGGGCGTCGAACTCCTCCTTCAGCCAGCCGTAATAGGCGGCGAAGGCGTGGGTGGGGGCGAAGCCGCTTTCGAACAGCAGCCGCATCGGGTCGCCCTCATAGCCGAAGCCGGGCTGGACGCCGACGAACACCTCGCCGAAGCGCTCGCCGAGGATGAAGAGGTCGCGCCCGTCGGTCAGCGTCTTGCCGGGCGCCGGCCCCCAGGCCGCCTCGATCGGCTTCAGCCACTTCTCGCGGCGCACATGCACGTCGGCCGGGACGCGGGCGAAGACGTTGGCGTCCTGCCCGAACCGCTCGGCGTTGCCACCGAGGACGCGGTCGCGCAGCGCGTCGACCGTCTCGGGCACGTCCACCGAATAGCCGGCGTCGCGCAGCGCCGTCAGCGTGCCGTGAAGCGACTCGAACACCGACAGAAAGGCCGCCGTGCCGGTCGCGCCCGCGTTCGGCGGGAAGTTGAACAGGGTGATGGCGATGCGCCGTTCGGCCCGCTCGGCCCGGCGCAGCCGCACCATCTTCGCGACGCGCCGCGCCAGCGCCTCTGCGCGCTCGGCGCAGACGTTCATGTCGCGCGCGCCGGTCGCGGAGCCGGAGAAGTCGCACTGCCGGTCGCAGCCCTCGCAATGGCCCGAAAGCGCGCCGGAGCGTCCGCCGAACACCGTCGGCGCGGTGGCGCCGTCGAGCTCGGGGATCGCGACCATGATGGTCGCCTCGATCGGGGTCAGGCCCCTGCCCCCCTGGCGCCACTGCTCCAGCGTCTGGAACTCGAGCGCGTGGGCGGCGAGATAGGGCACGTCGAGCTTCGTCAGCACCGCCTCGGCCGCCGCCGCGTCGTTGTAGGCCGGGCCGCCGACCAGCGAGAAGCCGGTGAGCGAGACCACCGCGTCCACTGCGGGCGCGCCGTTCTTCACGAAGAACTTGTCGACCGCCGGCCGCGCGTCGAGGCCGCTCGCGAAGCAGGGCACGACGTTCAGCCCCTGCGCCTCGAGCGCCCGGATCGCGCCGTCATAATGCCGCGCGTCGCCCGCCAGCACGTAGGAGCGCAGCAGCAGAAGGCCGACCGTGCCCGCCTCGCCCTTGCGGGGCAGCCGCCCGGCGTCCTCGGTCATCCGCTCCGGCAGCGCCGGGTGGTAGCAACCCACTTCGGGGTATTCCGCCGGCGGCGCGGCCTCCGGGGTCTGCTCCGCGCCCGCCTTGTAGCGGCCGACGAGGAAGCGGATCATGTTGACGACGTTCTCGTCCGACCCGGCCAGGAAATAGGCCATGGTCAGGAAGTAGGCGCGCAGGTCCTGCGCCTTGCCGGGGATGTATTTCAGGATCTTCGGCAGCCGCCGCAGCAGCTTCATCTGACCCTCGCCGGACGAGCCGGCGCCGCCAGCCTTCGGCTTGCCGCGCAGCCGCTTCAGCAGGCCCATCAGCCCGGTCGCCGGCTGGCTCATGTCGAGCTTGCCGATGCGGGTGAGCTTCGTGACCTCCGCCGCCGACAGGCAGACCAGCATCGCGTCGCATTGGTCGCGCCGCGCCTCGAGCGCCGGCAGGATCGCGCGGATGTGGTCGTCGATGAACAGCATGCAGGCCAGCACGATGTCGGCCTGCGCCACCGCCTGCTTCGCGGCCTCGAGCGACTCGGGCTCGGCCGACCATTCGGAGGCCGCGTGCAGCGACACCTCGAGGCCGGGGATCTCCGCCTGAAGCGCCGTCTGGGCGCGCGCCACCGAGGCGGCCAGATGGCCGTCCAGGGTGACGATGGCGACGCGCACCCGCGCCGGCCATTCAGCGGGCGAAATGGGCTTTTGCATCGTACAGGGTCTCGACATCGATTTCGCGAACGCCGCGCTCTGCGGCGTAGGCCTCGGTGTTGCGGCGGGCTTTCCCGCGCACGAAGAAGGGGATTTTCTTCAGCTCCTTCTCGGCGTCCGGCTTCCAGAGGATCGGCCCGGCGGGCGCGGCCTCGCCGACCGGCGCGACCGCCTCCGGCGCGGCGGCCTCGGCGGCGACGGGCTCGGGCGCGGCGGCCTCGGGCGCCGGCTCCGCCTTGCGATGCGCCGCGCCGTGGAGATGCGACGGCCCGGCCTCGTCATGGAACTCGAAATCGTCGCGGAACATGTGCAGGAGGTGCTCCTCCAGCCCCATGACCAGCGGATGCACCAGCGTGTCGAACAGGACGTTCGCGCCCTCGAAGCCCATCACCGGGGCGTAGCGGGCCGGGAAGTCCTGAACGTGCACCGGCGCGGAGATCACCGCGCAGGGCGTCCCCAGCCGCTTGGCGATGTGCCGCTCCATCTGCGTGCCGAGCACCAGCTCCGGGTGCAGCGCCGCGATGGTCTCCTCGACCTCCAGATAGTCGTCGGTGATGAGCGGCTCGACGCCGTAGAGCTTCGCCGCGGCGCGCAGGTCGCGGGCGAACTCGCGGTTGTAGCAGCCGAGGCCGACCACCTCGAAGCCCATCTCCTCCTGCGCGACCCGCGCCATGGCGATGGCGTGGGAGGCATCGCCGAAGACGAAGACGCGCTTGCCGGTGAGGTAGGTCGAGTCGACCGAGCGCGACCACCACGGCATGTTCGTCGGCTCGTCGGCCAGCACCGGCTCGGGGTCCACCCCGGTCAGCGCCGCGACCTCGCGGATGAAGTCCCGCGTCGCCCCGACGCCGATCGGCACCACCGTCGTCCGTTTCTGGCCGTAGGTCTTCTCCAGCCAGCGCGCCGCGCTCTCCCCGGTCTCGGGATAGAGCACCACGTTCACGTCCGCGTCGGCGATCCGCGCGATCTCGTCCGGCCCCGCCCCCATCGGCGCGACCACGTTGACGGCGATCCCGAGCCGCTCCAGCAGCCCCCGGATCTCCTTCACGTCGTCGCGGTGGCGGAAGCCGAGCGCCGTCGGGCCGAGGATGTTGGCGCGCGGGGCGCCCGGCGTCCGCTCGACGGGGCGCGAGAGGCGGCGCACCATCTGGTAGAAGGTCTCCGCCGCGCCCCAGTTCTCCTTCTTCTGGTAGGAGGGCAGCTCCAGCGGCACCACCGGCACGCCGCCGAGGTCCATCCCCTCGGTCAGCCCGCCCGGATCGTCCTGGATCAGCTCCGCCGTGCAGGACGCGCCGACCAGCAGCGCCTTCGGCGCGTAGCGCTCCACCGCGTCGCGGGCGGCGGTCTTGAACAGATCCGCCGTGTCGGAGCCGAGATCGCGGGCCTGGAAGGTGGTGTAGGTCACGGGCGGGCGGTGGTTCCGCCGCTCGATCATCGTGAACAGCAGGTCGGCGTAGGTGTCGCCCTGCGGCGCGTGGAGAACGTAGTGGACGTCCGTCATCCCCGTCGCGACGCGCATGGCGCCGACATGCGGCGGGCCTTCATATGTCCAGACGGTGAGCTTCATCGTCAGACCTTCAGCCGGGTGCGCCGGTTCAGGGGCCTGGCGAACAGCTCGGCGAGGTCGCCGGCCTGCTCGTAGCCCTGGATCGGCGTGAAGACGAGCTCGATGGCCCATTTGGTCGTCAGACCCTCGGCCTCGAGCGGATTGGCGAGGCCGAGCCCGCAGACCGCGATGTCGGGCCGAGCTTGCCGGCAGCGATCGAGCTGGCGCTCGACGTCCTGGCCTTCGGAGAGCGTCACCGACTCGGGCAGGAGCGCGAACTCCTGCTCCATGTGCTCGCGGTGGATGTAGGGCATGCCGACTTCCGTCAGCCGCATCCCGCACTCGCGGTTCAGGAAACGCGCGATCGGCGCCTCGAGCTGGCTGTCGGGGAAGAAGAACACGGCCTTGCCGTCGAGCTGCGCCCGGCTGCGCTCGATCGCCTTCGCGGCGCGGGCGCGGCCCGCCTCCGTCGCCGCGTCGAAGCGGGCGGGATCGACGCCCCATTCCTCCGCCGCGGCGCGGAGCCACGTCGTGGTGCCCTCCGCCCCGAGCGGGAACGGCGCCGCCAGCCGCGTCGCGCCGCGCTTCTCGAGCAGCTTGGCCGTGTCGGCGAGGAAGGGCTGCGCGAGCAGATAGCGGGTGTTCGGCCCGACCGCCGGCATCTCCGCCGCGCGCCGCGCGGGCAGGAAGCTGACCGGGCCGACGCCCATCGTCTCGAACAGGCGGCGGAACTGGTCCTCCACGACGTCGGCCAGCGCGCCGACCACCATCAGGGACTTCTCCGCCCCCTCGGCCTCGTCGGGCAGGCTCGGGACCAGCGCCGAGAGGCAGGCGTCTTCCCCTTGCGTGAACGTCGTCTCGATGCCGCTGCCCGAGTAGTTCAGCACCCGCACGTCCGGGTTGTGCCGCGTCGAGAGCCGCTGCGCCGCCTTGGAGAGGTCGAGCTTGATCACCTCCGACGGGCAGGAGCCCACCAGGAACAGCAGCTTGATCTCGGGCCGCCGCGCCAGCAGCCGGTCCACCACTTTGTCGAGCTCGTCATTGGCGTCCGCGAGCCCCGCAAGGTCGTGGTCATCGATCACCGCCGTCCCGAAGCGCGGCTCTGCGAAGATCATCACGCCGGCGGCGGACTGCATCAGATGCGCGCAGGTGCGCGAGCCCACGATCAAGAAGAAGGCGTCCTGGATCTTGCGGTGCAGCCAGACGATTCCCGTCAGCCCGCAGAAGACCTCGCGCTGCCCGCGCTCCTTGAGGATCGGCCGCTCGGCGCAGCCGGTGGTCGGGGCGACATGCTGGTTCATTTGGCGAACTCCGCCATCTGCATGAACTCGGCCCGGTCGCGCTCCGCTTCGCCCTCGAGGCGCGCCATCCGCAGCTTCCAGAGGAACTGCGCGGCGTTGATCACGTAGGCGGTGTAGGCGAGCAGCGCGATCAGCATCTGCCCGACCGGCCCCCACCAGCCGAACAGCAGCGCGCCGAGATAGAGGGTGTGCAGCGCGATCACGCCGAAGCTGACCACGTCCTCCCAGAAGAAGGCGGGCGCGAACAGCCACTTCCCGAACACGACCTTCTCCCAGATCGAGCCGGTGACCATGATCGTGTAGAGCACGAGCGTCTTGATCACGATCGAGGCCGTCGCCGCGCCGTAGCCCCCGCCGGTCGCGAGATACCAGAGCACGAGCGCCAGGCTCACGAGGAAGACGAGGAACTGCAGCGGCGCCAGAACCCCCTGGACGGTCGTCCAGACGGTGGCGTCGCGGCGGGCGCGCTCCTCCGCCGTGTAGAGTTGCCGGGATCGGGCGGGCGAGTCGCGCCGCATGGGGTCCTCCGCCTTTTTCGTTGACCCGGATGCTAGGTCGCCCGACCGGCGGGTGTCAACAAAACATGACGTCCAAGGAGAGTGACGAAAGGTCGTAGGAAAGGACCGAAACCGCGCCTGAAAGCCGCATCCTCCTTACGTCGCAGGCTTGATCGCGATCAATGCGGCGGCACGAGGGCCCGCGCACCAGTCCCGCCGAGGCGCGCAGCGAGACGTGCTGTAAATCGCAATTGACATGTCGGCGCCCGGAGTCGCACTCTAAACCCCACCGCGGCTCAGGGGCGTCGAAGCCCCGCCCGACCGGCGTCCCGAAGGACAGGCGAACGGTCGGCGCGCAAGGAGAGGGGAGAGCGGTCCATGGCGGGATATGACGGCGCAGTCGACGCGGAAGCCCGGCCGGCTTCGCACGGGTCCGCGTCCGGCGCGCGATTGGACGCTCTGCTCGCGAGCGCCGTGATCCCGCGTCTCGTGGAGAGCGTTCGCGCGAACGCCGACGCGCCCCGGCCCGGCGCCGCCCATATCGACACCCTCGCGCGCCTTTCGGTCGGGCGCGACGAGCGCGCCGCGACCGCGCATGTCGAGGCGCTGCGCGAATCGGGCGTTCCCGTCGAATCGCTCCTGAACGACCTGATCGGGCCGGCCGCCAACCGGCTCGGCGATTTCTGGAGCTGCGATTCGGCCGATTTCGCCGAGGTCGCCATCGGCGCCTCGCGACTCGTCCAGATCGCCCGCGCCCTCGGCGTCGAGGCGGAGCGCGCCCTCTCGGCCGAGGCGCCGCGCATCCTGATGCTCTCGCCCGAGACCGAGCGCCACGGTCTCGGCGGCCTGATCGTCGCCCAGTCCTTCCGCGCCGCCGGCTGGCGCGTGACCGCCCTGCCCGGCGCGAGCCTGTCCGACGCCTCCGACGCGGTGTCCTTCGAGCGCTACGACGTCGTGGGCGTCTCCGCCGGCGACCCGCGCGGCGTCCCGACGCTCGAACGCATGATCGCCCGCGTCCGCGCGGCCTCCCGGAACCGCCGCGTTCTGATCGCGGCCGGCGGCCCGACCTTCGCCGCCGAACCGGGGCTCGCCGAGCGGATCGGCGCCGACTTCACCGCCCGCGACGCGCGCGACGCGCTCGCGCGGGCCAACGCGCTCTTGCCACGCGCCGCGCAAGCGACGCATTAAGCAAGTGAGTTGCACCGAGAAACCATGAGGCGCGACCCAGGATGCAGAGGCCCGTCGCGTACGAACCCGTCAGCCCGTTCCGCGACGCCGCTGCGTTTCTCGGGGGACTCGACGCGGGCGCGATGGGCGCGGCTCTGGTGGCGGCCTCCGACATCGTCCTGGTGGTCGGCCGCGACGGGGTGATCCTGGACCTCGGCTTCAACGGCGTCGAGATCGCGCGCGACGGGGTCTCCGCCTGGATCGGCCGGCCCTGGATCGAGACCGTCGCCGAGGACAGCCGCCGCAAGATCGAAGAGATGATCGCCGGCGCCGCGGCGGACGCGATCGGCGCGCCGCGCCAGGTGAACCACGTCACGCCGCGCGGCGGCGAGCTTCCCGTCAGCTACGTGGTGATGCCCCTCGCCGAGGAGGGCCGCATCCTCGCGCTCGGGCGCGAGCGGCGCAGCCTCGCCGCCCTCCAGAACCGTCTGGTCGAGGCGCATCACGCGACGGAGCGCGAATACGCCCGGCTCCGCGACGCGGAGATGCGCTACCGGCTGATGTTCCAGATGTCGTCGGAGGCGCTGCTGATCGTCGACGCGGCGACCCGCAAGGTCGCCGAGGCGAACCCGTCGGCCGAGCGGCTGCTCGGGGGCGGGCAGCGCCGCCTCGTCGGACGAGCCTTCCCGCTCGGCTTCGGCGCAGAGGACGCGGCGGAGGTGGAGCGCCTCTGCGCGCGCGCGCGCTCCTCGGGCCGGTCCGACGGGCTGCGCGTCACGCTCGCCGACGGCGCGACGGCCGACGTCTCGGCGGCGCTGTTCCGCCAGGACGCGAGCGCGTTCCTGCTGGTGCGGATATCCTGCGCCGACTGGGCGTCCGGGGATCCCCCCGCCGACATGCGCGCCGCCGCGAACATCCTGTCCTCCGCGCCCGAAGGCTACGTCGCGACCGACGAGAGCGGCGAGATCCGCTGGACCAACATGGCCTTCCTCAACATGGCCCAGCTCGTGACGGTCGAGCAGGCGGTGGACCAGCCGCTCGACCGCTTCCTCGGGCGGCCCGGCGTCGACATGCAGGTGCTGATGTCGACGCTGCGCGAGAACGGCTCGA
>AACY020361661.1_pt1 | contig 35164 bp, 36 predicted proteins | sample 267378 | NCBI WGS metagenome assembly AACY02 (sample SAMN02954345, study PRJNA13694) | marine metagenome | biome: aquatic; feature: ocean; material: water; isolation source: isolated as part of a large dataset composed predominantly from surface... | reverse complement strand
TCTGAAATCATACGATTACTTAATCCTTCCGCCAGTTGTTGCAGGATCTGTAGCTCCCTTGGGGTGAGGCTTGAAATCCATTCTTGTTCATCGGCGGCATTTTTGAGTTCATAGAGATATTCTTCAACTTCTTCGCTGATCACTCTGTGGCCTGACATGGCATTTTTGAGTTTATCGAGCAGCAAATCTGGCTCGGTATCTTTGAGTAAGTAACCGTCAGCTCCCGCACGTAATAGGCGAATAACATCTTGTTTGGCATCTGAAACGGTTAAGATCACGATTCGTGAAGTCACGCCTTCTTGGCGCATGGCATTGAGGGTATCGAGGCCAGTCATTCCCTTCATATTGAGATCGAGCAAGACGATGTCAGGTTCATCAGTTACTACGGCGCTTAAAGCATCTAAACCACTACCCACTTCACCGAAGAGGTTAAAGTCTGGATCTGAGGCGATCAATTGACAGATACCTTTACGTAAGAGAGGGTGATCATCGACCACCAGAACAGAATAAGGTTTACCCATGTGTAGGCTCCTGTTGAGAAGGGAAGATTAAAGTGACTTTGGTGCCCTGTGATAAATTGGATGTGCTATGGGGTTCAAGGGGCGAGTCTGGATTTTCTGGCTCTAGCTGTCCAGTAATTCCTTTGCGACTAGTTTGCGGATCATTGCTGCTAAATACAACCGTGCCGCCTAATTTGCTGGCACGTTCATGCATGATGCCTATGCCGAAGTGCTGATCCCGTTCTTTAATATGGCCAATGCCTACACCATCATCACTTACACTGATATTAACCATACCATGCTCATCTTTATAACAGCGAATATTGATATGGCTAGCACGGGCATGTTTGATAGCGTTGAGTGTTGCTTCTCGGGTGATCTGCAAAATATGGATATGTTGTTTCGCCTCTAACCATTGAGGTGAAAGCTTATAATCGAGGTGGATCTTGATATCGGTTTTTGCTCTGAGCTGCTCAAGCATTGCTTCCATCGCATTCTTCAGATTGGGTTCCTTAATGGTTAATCTGAAGGTGGATAGTAACTCTCGGAGTTGTACATAGGCTGTACTAACCCCTTCGTTGATCTCTGTGAGTTGTCCCTCAATGGTAGGACTGCGGCAGCTAAGATCTAAATTTTTGCGCAGCAAGCTAATTTGGATTTTTAGGAAAGAAAGCACTTGCCCGAGTGAATCATGTAATTCCCTTGCGATAACACCACGTTCTTCCATTAGGGCTAACTGTTGTCTTTGTTCGGTAGCGTTATGAATAACGATGGAGCGAGTAAGCATAATGGCAAAGTTTTTAAACAACGGAGTATTAATATCCTGGGTTGAGATTAGCTCCAAATAACCTAAATCAGCCTGCTCAAATTGTAGCGGAAAGCGGATGTTGTTGTGAGCGCCTTCTGGCCAGCCACCATCGGCTTCTACGACTTCGAGCTCCTGCTCAGGGTATTGGATAATCAACCTCAAATACTCGATCGACTCATAATCTTTTAGCTGATTTAATGCTGCTTTGAGGGCCTTATAGTCCAGCTTATTGGCATTAAGTGTTAACAGAGTGTCGTATAAAAAGGCCAGTTCATTATTCGCCCGTGTCAGTGCTAAGGTTTTTTCGGCCACTTGTGACTCTAAGTTACCGTAGAGTGTGGCTAGCTCTCGCGCGGTTTTTTGCAGTGCATCGGTCAGAGCCGTGAGTTCAATATATTCGGTTTCGGGCATTTCGATTTCAAAGTTACCCTTAGAAATCGTATTGGCGGACTCCATCAATTGTTGCAAGGGTACAACGACTTTGCGTTTAGTAAAGCGCACCGCTAAAAAGGCGATAACCAGCATCAGCCCAAGCCCAAAAATTTGGCTCGCCGCGAGAAGGCTCAACTTAAAAGCGGCATGATGCTCCATCTCCAATACCAATAAATCAATAGTATCGACAAAGTCCTTGAGTGAGGCGGCGTAGTCGCGGGAGTTTTCCTGCTCGATGTAATATTTCATCACTAGCCACTTATCGATAACAAGTTGATATTGCTCGGCTATTCTTTTCTGACTGAGCCAGCCTGTGGAGGGTTGTAGTGCCTCAGAATGCAGCGTATTTTCAAATTCAGTGATTTTTTCTTGGGCAGCTTCACTGCCTGAGTTGGCGTAGAACATCAGCCGGTAGCTTTGCATCCGCAGTGAACCAGAGGCGTTGATGGCTTTTGCATCCCCTAGGCTGTAAGACAAATTGATGATTGCGAAGATCGCTAGGCTGCTAGAAAGCAAAATCAGTACTAACATTAAACCCAAAATTTTAGAGGTAAGGCTGCCTCGTTTCATATGTCCATTACCTAATATATGGGCCATTGATTTAATGGCACTTTAGTCGTGTTTTACATTAGAAAATAATGTACTACACTAACGAAAACATAAAAGTGTGAACAACAACACTATTACATTTTGATCTAGCGCAAACTTCGTTCTAGATACCCCCTAAGAGGTATGTCTTTGGTGGGGTTAAGCCACTAACTTTGGCCTTGGAGATGTCGTGATTCACTAAAATAATGCAACACGGAGATGAGATGATGAAGAAGATGACTGGTAAGTCCTTTGCACTGAGTGCATTGGTTGCCGCCAGCTTCATGGCGGCGGGTGCGATGGCAAGCGATAAGACCGAGCCTCGCAACGAAGTTTATAAAGATAAATTTAAAAATCAATATAATAGCTGGCATGACACTGCAAAGAGTGAAGAGCTTGTTGATGCATTAGCACAGGATCCTAATATGGTTATTCTGTGGGCTGGTTATAGTTTTGCTAAAGATTACAACGCGCCTCGCGGCCATATGTATGCCGTGACTGATGTGCGTAATACTCTGCGTACTGGCGCCCCTGCCAACGCGGAAGACGGCCCAATGCCAATGGCTTGTTGGAGCTGTAAGAGCCCTGACGTACCTCGCCTGATCGAAGAACAAGGTGAAGACGGTTACTTCAAAGGCAAGTGGGCTAAAGGTGGCCCGGAAGTGACCAATACTATTGGCTGTGGCGATTGCCATGAAAAAGGTTCGCCAAAACTGCGGATCTCTCGTCCTTATGTAGACCGCGCAATGGATGCTATCGGTACGCCATTTGATAAAGCCTCGAAGAAAGACAAGCAATCAATGGTTTGCGGTCAATGTCACGTTGAATACTATTTCGAGAAGAAAGAAGACAGAAAGAACTTCGTAAAATTCCCTTGGGATATGGGCATCACTGTTGACCAGATGGAAGTTTATTACGATGGTATCGAGTTCTCAGATTGGACTCACGCGTTATCTAAGACGCCAATGTTAAAAGCACAGCACCCTGAGTACGAAACTTGGAAGATGGGTATTCATGGTAAAAATAATGTCAGTTGTGTTGACTGCCATATGCCTAAAGTGACTAGCCCTGAAGGTAAGAAGTTCACTGACCATAAAGTCGGTAACCCGTTCGATCGTTTCGAAGAAACCTGTGCAACTTGCCATAGCCAAACGAAAGAATTCTTAGTTGGCGTTACTAATGAGCGCAAAGCTAAAGTTAAAGAAATGAAACTTAAAGCGGAAGAGCAATTAGTGAAGGCGCACTTCGAAGCTGCTAAAGCATGGGAATTAGGTGCTACTGAAGCTGAAATGAAGCCAATTTTGACTGACATCCGCCACGCTCAATGGCGCTGGGATTTAGCCATTGCTTCGCACGGTGTTGCGGCTCACGCTCCTGAAGAAGCACTACGAGTGTTGGGTACATCTGTTAATAAAGCCGCCGATGCTCGTGTTAAGTTAGCACAGTTGTTAGCGAAAAAAGGTTTAACAGATCCTGTCGCTATCCCTGATATTTCGACTAAAGCGAAAGCTCAGGCGGTACTGGGTATGGACATGGAAAAACTGAATGCAGAGAAAGAAGCATTCAAAAAAGACATGTTACCTAAGTGGGATGCCGAAGCGAAAAAACGCGAAGCGACTTACAAGTAATTATTGTTGAATATGAGCTAACCTCTCATAGTAAAGCCCCCGCAATCGAGGTTGCGGGGGCTTTTTATTAGCGATTTTGCTCAGCCATAATTTCTTATGGGTGCTCAGATTGGTAATCTCATCTCGTTATCTTTAACGGCCCTGTTGGACGTTGAATGCAGCTTGCTCTAACGGTTTTTCTATCACTATCCCGCAGTAAAGTCCGTGACCTAACTATTCGTTGTCCTTAGGTTTGTTGCCAGTTTTCCAGCAATGTTGGTGACGCCCTGATTTACTCCTATCGATTGTTGTATCTGTAAATAACCGACTTTTTGAGACAGTTGGAGTACAAAGTTTTAGGGCATGGGAGGCTCATCCATTAAGCACATGGTTATTGATTCACTATAATCATTTTATCCCTTAGCTGTTTTTAATCAGCGTTCAACCTGTGGGGTTGTAAGGTTTTTGTTATTTTTTCGGTAAAATGTCTTAAGCTTTTGATAAGAATTTCTCCTTATCCTCGAAGCTATGATTTTGGTGATTGGATAAATAAGTGCATCAGAATATGAAAAGCAATGTTAGGACGACATTTCTTCAGTTTGCAAAGGGATATTTGTTTGTTCCATGGCTCGTATTTACGGTAATTATTTTGGGGCTTGAATGGACTCATGCCGATATGCGCTTTGCCAGCCTATTATTCAATTGGCAGGGAGGTGTCAGTTCATGGCCTTTACGAGGGCATTGGCTTACCGAAAGTATCTTGCATGTGACAGGACGTAATCTGGTGATTTTGTTCGCCATAGCGGTTGTTGCTTGCATTTGCCTAAGCTTTCGACTTGAGACGTTGCGTGTTTATCGTAAAGGTTTTATCTATTTATTCTGTAGTGTTCTTGCTAGCGTGTTGTTGGTTCGATTAGGTAAGAGTTTCACTCATATGACTTGCCCTTGGGATGTCATTGAATTTGGTGGGCGTATGATGCATAGCTCTCTGTTTGCACGCTTACCAGAAGGGGCTGAGTTTGGTCAGTGTTTTCCTGGAGGGCATTCAAGTGGCGGTTTTGCATGGGTGGCGAGTTATTTTGTGCTTAAGGAATACAATCCCCGTTACGCAAAGTTTGGCTTACTGTTTGGAATTGGATTAGGGACTATTTTTGGTTTTGCCCAAGAACTGCGCGGTGCTCATTTTTTAAGTCATGACTTATGGAGTTTGGCGATTGCGTGGACCTCAGCAAGCCTGCTTTATTATAGTTTTTTCTTACGTGTTCCTAAGGTTAAAAACAGTAACGTCGCGAACAAAGTCAGCCTTATCGATACTAAAGTTTTCGAAAAAGGCATCTCTAAGTGATTATATGGGTTAACTTTTCAATTAGAACCTAAATTGAAAACGAATATCTCCATGGCGCAGACGTAAACTTTCGTCCAGAAGATGGTTCTTCTCATTCAATAAAATATTTTTTTGCCTTAGTAATTCGGCTTTGTCGGTGAGATTGTTTAGTTTGTTGTTGATACTGCTAATCTCGCTGTCGATAGCATTTAAGCGATCGGCTATTTCTGCTAAACGTTTATTAATCAGATATTGTTCATGTCCTTGATTGTAGCGTTCAACAAATTGATTGTTATTACAGACGCCGTAGTAATATTCTCCCGCCAAACCAATACGGTAACCATTTTCTGGCAAACAATAACTCATTAATCCTTGTTGATATCCTTGCTGCCATTGCGTCGCATCAACCTTGAGATTAAATTCACGGCAGTCCTGTTGATATTGGTTGAGCCTACTCGCAGCAGCACCGCGGTTACCATCGGCTAAGCCAGTGGCGTACCAGTCATTATCACGGCATTCTTCGAGTGAAAGACTCGTGCATTGAGTGAGGGAGAGGGCTGTCAGAGCGAGTGCAAAGTTTAGGTATCGCATTTTATTATCAAAAGAGTTGCAAAAGTGGCATCAGCATAAAGCTTAGTACTGAGGAGATCTAGCGCTATATTTCGCCCTTTGTGCGGTTATTTCGCAGCACCAAGCTGGCTTGGTTACCCTATCTTTATCACAACATACTCGGTGGATAGTGCTAACGGGTTGAGTTTGTGATAATTTAATACTTTCAATAGCTTGGGGTAACACTTTGGCGATATCCCCTCATTTTTGCTCAAATAGGCATTGATACCCCATAACAAACGTGGAAAACCATTTTAAGAGTATTCTTAAGGTGGTTAATGCTTGGGTAACGGCTTAAAGTCGCCGTCACTTACGGCAGTGTGATCTCGTTGTGTGTTTAATGGTTGTGGGATTTAACATGTTGCTGATGAAGCGAGCAAGTATTTGTTTGGGGCAATCAAGGAGATAATGTGTCGTTCTCTGCAAATGTATTGGCTTTAAATCCACCATTTTTTGCTCTTGTGTTCCTACGCTAGGTGCTTTAGTTTTTACTGAAGTCGGGTATGCTTACCCTCATTTTGTTATTCATTATTGGTAGAAGGCTGCTTTATATATGAAGATTTGCCCGGCACATTCCATCTTAGGCCTAACTAAGGTATAAGGTCGGTATGAAAACTCCTAAACGAATCCAACCTCTGGTTGATGAAGGACTGGTTGATGAAGTCATCAGCCAGTTAATGAGCGGTAAAGAAGCTACTGTGTACGTTGTGCGCTGTGGTGAAGATATTCGCTGCGCTAAAGTTTACAAGGAAGCGGACAAACGTAGTTTTAAGCAGGCGGTGGTTTACCAAGAGGGGCGTAAAGTCCGAAATAGCCGTCGCGCTCGCGCAATGGAAAAAGGCTCTAAATTTGGCCGTGAGCAAATGGAAGAAGTCTGGCAAAACGCTGAGGTAGATGCATTGTTTCGCTTGGCCGATGCCGGAGTGCGAGTACCAACCCCTTACGGTTGCTACGATGGTGTGTTACTCATGGAATTAGTCACCGATAGTGAAGGTCATGTTGCGCCTCGCCTTAATGATGTCAGCCTTAGCGCTGAGAAAGCTATACATGACCACGCTTTAGTGATGACTTATGTCAAGCGTATGCTTTGCGCAGGCTTAGTACATGGTGACTTGTCCGAATTTAATGTCCTAGTCGATGATCAAGGCCCTGTCATTATTGATTTACCCCAAGCGGTAGATGCGGCAGCGAATAATCATGCTAAATGGATGTTGGAGCGGGATGTCAATAACATGACGCAATATTATGGCCAGTACGCACCTGAATTGCTCAAGACTCAATACGCGAAAGAAATGTGGGCCTTATTTGAGGCGGGTCAGTTAAAGCCTGATACGCAGTTAACAGGTCATTTTACTGAAGTATTAGTCGATGCCGACGTCAGTTCTGTCTTGGATGAAATTCAAGCTGCCTATGAAGAGGCTCAGGAGCGCAAGCAGCGACTTCAAGAAGCCAATGAAGATTATTAGTAGAATATTCTTCAATAAAATAGACGCCTTATGAGCGTCTTTTTTATTGGAATTAATTGCCTAGTGCGAGTGTTAAAGCCTGTGGCATTGCCATCCTTGGCACAGGCGTTATGCCCCTTCCTTTCCATTGAACCACTCAATAAAAGGACAAGACCAAAGGGAGAAATATGTTGATGGGCCACAGAGCACTATCGACATATTAATCTTTGGGGGAGACAACTCCCTCGAGCCTTGCCGAAACCTTCCCAATAACACAGCCATCCGTGGCGCGCTATCCTAGTCTAGCGCTGGATCGTCATTGATCCGTGAATAAAAGGACAAGACCCGAGAGGGTAATATGTTCATGACTTGGGGGAGCACAATTCACATATTTGATCTTTGGGGGAGATAGCTCCCTCTAAAGCCTTGTCAAAACCTGCCTCTTTTTCTCTTGCAACACTTTGAGTGTTAAGTTGACAGAGTCGGACAGTAAACAGCACAGTTATTATTGTTATTTTGTACGATTTATATCTTAGGTCGTTGGGGAGCGATAATAGATACCCATCCGACTCTGTCTAAACTGTTATTTATTGCTAATCCAATTAATTGGATGACAAGGCCGGACGTAAAAGGGCGCTGTTATTATTGTTTTTAGCACAACTTTCATATCGCGTTAGACCTACAGGGCAATATGCAATGGGGTCCGGCCTTGTCTATAAGGGCACTGGGCGAGGTTACCTCAACCTATATCGTGCGTAATTCACTGTTTAGCTGCTTAATACGTTTCTGCAGCTGGGCAATTTCATTTATTAAGGCGCATTCACGTTGCTGCGGCTGTTGCTCACTTTCCCTTACCCACTGGTAAACCGCTTTAGCCGAAAGACCATACTGTCGTGCGACATCAGAGAGTAATCTGCCTTTGACTTTTACTTCAAAAATAACGTCAGGTTTAAGATTATGATTGACGATTCCCATGGCCTATCCCTTTTCACTTTATGCTATCTGTATACGCTTTAACGGGTTCTTTGGGGGTATTCCTTCATGACTATTGGCGCTGCTCTATATCCCACTGACTATGTCCTATATGGCGCAGGGACAACCATTCGTGGTGACAATGACTAATAAGTTTCATCAGATGTTTCATCTCTTCCTCCTCAATCCACTTAGGGATTGTGCTTCGATTAACATGCCTCACAACGGGCACTTAGATTAACGTCCATTGATGTCAAACAGCTTAATTAGGTATCGAGTGAGTTACGCTTGGGGTCTCTACTCTTCTACCTATTTATTAGTATGTAAAATCCGTGCCAATTTTTTAATATATAAATTAATGTTTAAAATCAATTTATTGGGTTTATGTTTCAAACGGTTAGTTTTAGAAGTTATGTCAGAAACGGTGCAGCTTGCACTATTTCAGTGCTTTTACTCTAAATGTTGCATGAATAAGCCAAAGATGTTTTGGTTTGGTGTTTTTTGCGATTAAATTACTCATAAACTGAGCAAAGAAACGATTAAAGATTGTCTCGAAAGAGAATGCTTATATACTGCGATTTTTTCATGGTGTTTTTGGCGATTTACCACGCCCTTTGCCTTTCAAAGGCAAATCTCATCAATCATGTTATGAGGTCATAATGATGAAGCCTTCTCTGATTAAATCATTGCCAGCATCTAAGCTTGCTATTGTGGTTATGGCTAGCGCCTTGATTGCGTCAGGCTGTTCGACTGTCAACCCCTATACCAACGAACAACAAACGGCAAAAGCGACTACGGGGGCGCTAATTGGTGCCGTTGCTGGAGCTGCCGTTGGTGTAGCCTCGTCAAGTAAGAGTGACCGCGGTAAAGGAGCTTTAATTGGTGCAGCCTCTGGCGCCGCCCTAGGTGGCGGTATTGGCTACTACATGGACGTACAAGAAACCAAATTACGCCAACAACTCGCTTCCACGGGAGTTAGCGTAACTCGCAGTGGTGACAATATTATTCTTAATATGCCAAATGAAGTGACTTTTGGTGTGGATCAAACCGAGCTGAGTGAGGGTGCTAAGCGGGTACTGAACTCTGTTGCGCTGGTGGCGAAGGAGTATAGTAAGACCCAACTTAACGTGTTGGGTTATACCGACAGCAGCGGCTCAGATTCATACAATTTACGTTTATCGCAGGTACGAGCCAGCGAAGTAGGGAACTACTTGATGAGTAAAGGCGTGGCTTCCGCTCGCGTAAAGTCTAAGGGAATGGGTGAATCGAGTCCAATCGCATCCAATGCGAGTGCCGAGGGACGCGCGCAAAACCGTCGTGTGGAGATAGTGTTGACCCCAACGGGTCAATAATCATTCATCAAGGTTAAAGTCGCCTGCGGGCGACTTTTTATTTTATCGTAAGGGACAAATTGTCCTTCCGTTATCTATCTTCAGTGATCTTGTCCGCAATCATCTCTATTTGGGCTTATCAGGCGAGCATTCCACTTGATCCTGCTGGTATTTTCCCGTTTTGTATGTAGTTAGTTAAATTAGGATAACTATTTTGCAGAGCCAAAGGAGAGCAATTATGGCAAAACAGGGCTTAGTGTTAGCAATCAGTTTAGGGGTGACATTGATGGCAGGGATGGTACAAGGTGCGCCAATGAACACTGAGGCGACAGCCCCTATTGAACTAAGAGCCGCTGGCAGTTTAAAGGCGGCGATGAACGATATTATTGCGGCTTACCAAGCGAAATCCCAAGCTAATGTGGCAGCGCAGTATGCGCCTTCGGGTTTATTGCTTAAGCGGATCCAAGAGGGGGAGCGAGTTGATATTTTTGCCTCGGCGAATATGAAACACCCGCAGGCCTTAGTCGATGTGGGAGTGGGTCAACAGGTGCAAATGTTTGCCCGTAACCAGCTCTGCGCCATTGCTCAAGCGGATGTGCCACTCACTAGCGCGAATTTATTAGACACCCTGCTCGCACCGCAAACTAAACTTGGGACTTCGACGCCAAAAGCCGATCCCGCTGGCGACTACGCTTGGGCAGTCTTTGCGAAAGCCGAGGCCTTAAAAGCTAATGCAAAAACTACATTAGAAACCAAAGCCATGCAGCTAACGGGTGGGCCTGAGAGTGCTAAACCGCCCAAGGATCGGAATCCCTATGCTTGGGTGATGGAAAATAAGCAGGCGGATGTGTTCTTAACCTATTGCACCAATGCGGTGCTGGCACAAAAAGAAGTGCCGAGCCTTAAGATTGTCGATTTACCGCCAGAGTTAGCTATTGGCGCCGACTATGGCCTATTGGTGTTAAAGGATGCCAATAGTGCGGCCGCACCTTTAGCCAAGTTTATTTTATCCCCTGAGGGACAGGCAATTTTGAGCAGTTATGGTTTTCAGCCGCCTAAAAAATAATGTCTAATAGACTCATTAAAAATGGCGCGAAATAGCGCCATTTTTGTTGCTCGCTTTAGCAAGGCTTAGGTCAGTGCTAGTGCATTAAATACAACGTCGCTAATCCGAGAAAGGCAAACAGACCTATCACATCGGTGACTGTGGTGAGCACCATACCGCCCGCTAACGCCGGATCTACTTTTAAGCGCTTTAAGATCAGCGGAATACTGGCGCCTGCTAGTCCTGCGACTGTCATATTGATGAGCATTGCACCGCCAATCAGGCTGGCAAGCGCCATATCATCTTTCCAAACTAATACCGCGATAAACACTAACATCGACCACATTAAGCCATTCAAAAAGCCAATCGCGAGTTCTTTGCCAATCAGCCAGCGGGCATTACTTTGGCCAATATGGCCTAGGGCAATCCCGCGGATCACTAGGGCCAAGGTTTGGTTCCCTGCGACGCCGCCCATGCTCGGTACAATCGTCATTAAAATCGCAATCGTGGCAAACTGTTCAATAGTGCCCTCAAACATATTGCTGACAGAGGCCGCTAGCAGAGCCGCAAATAGGTTGATCGTGAGCCAGAGCGAACGGCGGAAGGTACTTTTGAGTACAGGGGCGAAGGTGTCTTCATCATCGTCCATCCCCGCCATCCCCATCATAGAGTGCTCGGCGTCTTCACGGATAACATCCACCACGTCATCGATGGTGATCCGGCCGAGCAACTTGCCCTCACTATCGACCACGGGCGCTGACACCCAGTCATGGCGCTCGAACAGTTGCGCCACTTCACTGTCGGACATGCCCACGGGAATGCTCTCGATATCGGTATCGATAATGCTGCTGATATGAGTATTGGGATCGCAGGTGAGCAGATCCGCAAGTTTGACCCCACCAAGCACGCGATCGTGTTTATCCACCACGTATAAAGTATCGGTAGTGTCGGGCAGGTTGCCCCGTTGGCGCAAATAACGCAGTACCACATCGATATTGACATCGGGTCTTAAGGTTACTGTGTCGGTGTTCATTAAGCTGCCTGCGGTCTCATCGGGATAAGAGAGCGCTTGCTCGACTCGCTGGCGGTTTTGCAGACTCATCGACTGTAATACTTGTTTATACACAGTATCTGGCAGGCTTCGCAGAATATAAGCCAGATCGTCCGTATCCATGCTGGCGGTAGCCTTGGCGACTCGCTCTGGACTCATGGTGCTGATCAGCGGGTCTTTTAACTCTTCGCTGAGTTCATCGAGAATATCCCCGAGCTGATCTTGATCGACGAGTTGCCATAACACCTGCCGAGCTTTGGGAGGTGACGATTCTAAAATCAATGCGATATCTGACGGCGCCATATTTTGTAGCATTTGCCTGACATGCACAAACATACCACTGTTGAGGGCTTGACTCAGTTGGTCGAGACGGTGTTCGGCTTGTAAACTGTCTGAGGCTTCTACAGGCATGTTTCCTCCATGGCGGCGGTGGATGGGTTGGCGTTTAGCTATTGAGGACTTAAGCCAAAGCGCAGCAGTACATTGTAATTTAGCGCACGGGAGGGCGTCGAGTCACAAATGTGTTTTACTGGTATAAGGTGCTGAAATCAAAACCAAACAGGATACTGAATACCGGCAGGGATCATCGAGATGATACCATCAGCAGGCTTCGTCAAACTTAGCGTCGATAAGGGCACAAATGGCATTAAGTGCAGGCTCGGCATCCGGGCCTTCGGCGATGAGGGTGATGGTTTTACCCATGCCCGTCTCGAGCATGAGTAAACCCAATACACTGGCGGCAGAGGCCTGTTTTTCACCTTGGATCAGCGTAATGCTGGCATCAAACTCAGAAGCAAGCACCACGAGCTTTGTGGCGGCGCGGGCATGTAAGCCGAGTTTATTGCAGATGGTGACTTGGCGCTCAAGTTTTGGCATGGCTCAACTCTCGATGGCGCGCATTGACTTTATGTTTGCCATTACTAAAACGTTTAGCTAGTTGCTCAGCTACATAGACTGAGCGGTGTTGGCCACCTGTGCAACCAATCGCAATCGTGAGATAGCTACGATTATTGCGCTCTAAATGGGGCAACCAGGTTTCGAGCAAATTCTCGATTTGCCAGATGAACTTATTCACCAGTGGCTGACGATTTAAAAACTCCGCTACGGGTTCATCTAAACCGGTGAGAGGTCTAAGCTCCGGTTCCCAATGGGGATTTGGCAAAAAGCGCACATCAAACATAAAGTCAGCTTCGGTCGGCATACCATGCTTAAAACCGAAGGACTCGAAGTTGATCACCAGTTCCTTATCGACACTGCCAAGGAGTATTTGCCGCACTTGGTCGCTGAGTTCATAGATATTCAGATTCGAGGTATCTATATAGTGATCCATCTGCTGTGACAGCGGCTCGAGCAATTTGCCTTCAAGCTTGATGGCTTCTTGCAGTGACACTCGGCTCTTCGATAAGGGATGTAAGCGCCGCGTTTCACTGTAGCGTTTGAGCAACACTTTATCGCTGGAGTTTAAGAAGAAGCTGGTGAGTTCAGTGCCCGTAGGCAGGCTGGCAAGCTGTTTAACCAGGACTTTGTCTTGCTCTGGTAAATTGCGCACGTCAACACTGATAGCAACGAGATCGTTACTGCCTTTGAGCTGTTCAAGCAAACTACCAATCAACGGCAAAGGCAAATTATCGACACAATAGTAGCCGAGATCTTCAAGCACTCTAAGTGCGACCGATTTGCCTGAGCCTGAACGCCCTGACACTATGACCAGTTTCATCCAATGATTACCTGATAGAGTTCCGTTTCATCATGCGTCTTGCGCAATTGTTTTAATATTTGCTTGTCACTGAGCTTTTCAGCCATGCATGACAAGGTACTTAGGTGCTGCTGACATTGGTCGGCAGGCACGAGTAGTGCAAATAAAATATCGACGGGTTGTTTATCGATAGCATCAAAGGCTATCGGCTCCTCACATTTTATCAATATCGCTATGGGTTGTGTTATATCGGTTAATCGACCATGTGGAATGGCGATACCGTTACCTATACCTGTGCTACCCATCTTTTCGCGCGCCACGAGGCTTTCGAAGATCTCTTGAGATGAGAGGGTGGGGTACTGGGCAGCGGCTAAGTCGCTGATGAGTTCCAGTACCTTTTTCTTACTGCCCGGAGTGGCGCAGGTTGTGCACTCCGGCCGCAGTATGGTACGAAGTTCCATTGCTAGTGTTTTGTTAACTTCTCTTTGTGTTTAATAACCTGACGATCAAGTTTATCAATCAGGACGTCTATGGCAGCATACATATCTGCATGCTCTGAAGTCGCGAAGACTTCACCACCGGTGAGGTTGATTCTCGCTTCGGCAATCTGTTGCATTTTCTCAACATTGAGCACAACGTGCACATTATTGATCTGTTCGAAATGACGTTCAAGTTTTGAAAACTTTTCCTCAACATATGCCCGTAACGATTCAGTAATCTCGATATGGTGTCCACTTAGGTTTATTTGCATAGAAACGTCCTCCGATACTCACAATAGGCTATAAGCTTTTACGCTGATTGGAAGGGGGAATAAGCATCGCTTCTCGGTACTTCGCAATGGTTCTGCGCGCAACGTTAATTCCCTGTTCTGCCAGAAGTTGAGCCATCTTGCTGTCGCTTAATGGTTTTTTCTGGTTTTCCGCTGCAACCAGTTTCTTAATGAAAGCTCTGATTGCTGTGGATGAGCACTCACCGCCATCATCCGTCCCGACGTGGCTTGAGAAGAAATATTTTAGTTCAAAAAGTCCTTTTGGGGTATGCATGTATTTTTGAGTCGTCACCCGTGAAATGGTGGACTCATGCATTTCTACCGCTTCGGCGATATCGTTAAGGACCATAGGTTTCATGGCTTCTTCGCCATATTCGAAGAAACCCTGTTGGTATTGCACTATGCAGTTTGCCACCTTGAGCAGTGTTTCGTTGCGGCTTTCAAGGCTTTTGATAAACCATTTAGCCTCTTGCAGATGGCCACGAATAAATTGGCTATCAGCTTGATTTTTTGAACTTCGGGCCATTGCTGCATATTGCTGATTTACGTTGATTTTTGGCATGCAGTCAGGGTTTAATTCGACCACCCAACGGCCGTTTTTCTTCGACACCGATACATCGGGGATCACATATTCTTCATCGACAGGGGTGATGAGTAAACCGGGGCGAGGATTTAAGGTTTGGATCAGCGCAATACTGTCCCTTAACTCGTCTTCTTTCAGTTTGGTCTTACGCATTAACAGCCTAAAGTCGCGAGCGGCGATCAGATCTAAATGATCTTTGATCAGCATGCGGGCGTTTTCGATGTGAGGGGTATCAGGCGAAAAATGAGATAGCTGGATCAGTAAACATTCGCTTAAATCCCTTGCCGCGACACCAACGGGGTCGAAATGTTGAATACGCTTGAGCACGGCTTCAACTTCGTCGAGTTCAATCTCGGGATTGCCCATGGCTTCGAGGATATCTTCAGTGCTTTGAGTGAGATAACCTTGATCGTCAATGGCATCAATAATCGCGGTGGCAATGGCTAAATCGGTTTCAGAGAAGGGTGTGAGGTTTTTTTGCCATTCTAAATGTTCGTACAACCCCTCGCTAGTTTCCCCTTGGAAGGGCATGTCATCTTCACGGCTGGCGCCAGAACCTGAGTTTGGCGATGCGGTAAAGACTTCATCCCAAGTGGTATCCATGGGTAACTCTTCGGGCAGAGATTCTTTGGTCAGCGACTCGGCAATGTCCACGGTGGAGTTATCTTGTTCCTGTGGCTGGGCAGTCGTTTCGCTAAAGTCGGTATCGGCGATATCTTGCTTACGTTCGCTAGGCGCGTCAAATTGCTCCTCTTCCAGCTCGAGAAGAGGATTAGAGTCTAAGGCTTGCTGGATTTCTTGTTGCAGTTCCAATGACGACAGTTGCAGCAGGCGAATGGCCTGCTGAAGTTGTGGCGTCATGGTTAACTGTTGACCCAGTTTGAGCTGGAGTGACGCTTTCATGTTACCGCTGATCCCTAGGTTATTATTGTGAGTTTAGGTCGCTTGATATCATATGGATGGAGCCTAGCGCTCTCAAATTCAAGGCTTATTAGCTTTGTTTTAGTAACTATAGCCTGAATTGTTCACCTAAGTACACAGCCCTAACTTGCTGATTGTCTAAGATCTCTGCGGGTGTGCCCTCGGCAATAAGATTACCGTGACTCACAATGTAAGCATGTTCACAGACGTCTAAGGTCTCGCGCACATTGTGGTCAGTGATAAGTACTCCAAGGCCTCGGCTCTTAAGCTGCTCGATAATTTTCTTGATATCGATAACGGAGATCGGATCAACGCCCGCAAAGGGCTCATCAAGCAGAATAAACTTGGGGTTGGCCGCTAAGGCGCGGGCAATTTCGACGCGGCGACGTTCACCGCCCGATAAGGACATGCCTTGGCTGTCACGAATATGGGTGATATGGAACTCTTCTAGCAGTTGCTCTAGTGCTTCTTCGCGCTGGTCACTATTGAGCTCTTTACGGGTTTGCAGTACCGCCATGATGTTGTCGTGTACGGTTAATTTACGAAAGATACTCGCTTCCTGTGGTAGGTAACCAATACCTTTGCGGGCACGCAGATGCATAGGATCGGCGGTTAAATCATCATCGTCGATAAAGATATGGCCTTTATCGCTTTTAACTAAGCCCACGACCATGTAAAAGGTGGTGGTTTTGCCCGCGCCGTTAGGGCCGAGTAGGCCGACGACTTGACCCGTTTTGACCGTCAGGCTGACATCTTTGACAACCTGACGACTCTTATAACTCTTGGCGAGATTCTGTGCTTTTAAGGTGATTTGGGTCATTTAGAATCCTGTTTTTTCACAGGTTTATCTGTTGGTGTATTTTTGAGTTCTTCCTGATAATTATCAGGTTGAATAATGGTAATTACGCGATCATCACCATTGCCGCTACTTTCGGCGATCAGTTTTTGCTGAATAATATCGTAACGAATTAAATTGCCTGTAACTTGACTACCCGCTTGGTCTAGGGTCGCTGTACCAGTTAGGGTCAACGTCCGAGTGGCCATTTCATAGCGAATCTCTTTGGCGCTAGCAGATGCTGGGCGGCCATCATCCAGGATTTGGCTGTAGGTTGCCGGATTTCCAGTAGCCAGTAAGACTTTACTATTTTCGCCTTCGACAGAAAATGCACGGAGTTGATCCGCATGGATTTTAATTGAGCCTTGAACAACTTCAACGGGACCGAAGAAAATGATCTGATTGTTTTTAATGTCCGCAGTTTGACTGACGGCTTTAATTTTCACTTCTTGCTGTAAGTCACCGATCTTGGCGAAGGCATTCATGCTTATCATTAGCATTAGGCTGGCAAGTAATATGTTATTTTGCTTCATAGGTTCCTACTACCTGACTGGTCAATTGCACTTCCTGCGCGTTAAGGTCGGCATAAAGGCCTTGCCCTTGAATATTAAAATCTTTCCCTGTGACGTAAATGATGCGGTCAGAGGTCATTATCATTGTGTTGAGATCGAGTTCTAAAAAACTGGTGGACAAGGTTTGTATCGGTTCACCAGGGCTGATGGCATCGATAATAACATTATTTTCTAATACAACCTTGCCAGTATCTTTGTTGAGTCGACCTTGATCGGCTCTGATCTGCCATTTTGCTTTACCTTGGTCGGGATACACAAGATAGACAGGCTGAATAAAGTCGGTTTGGTTTTTAAGCTCATAGTGTTCCATGTGCTTTGCCGTGACGCGACTATTGACTTGTCCTTGCTCGTTAAACTCGATGCTACGCAGATCTTCGATAATGTAGTCGGGTCTGTCTGTATCGTTCAGGCTGCTATCGGTATCGCCACCGCGTTTTTGTTGGACCTGCCAATACAGCACGAGTGCAGTACCAAAAAAAGCAATAATGGCGAGGGTCACACGACTCATATGCTCATCCCATGGGCTGAGGTAAATTTGTTTTGACTCAGAAGTAACAGATCTGTCAGCTCTCTGAGCGCGCCATGACCACCATTTAACTGGGTCACAAAATGGGCGTGTTGGCGCACATAGGGATGTCCATCGGCAACACAGACGGCAAGACCGACGACATTCATCACTGGCAGGTCGACAATATCATCACCGATATAGGCAACTTCTTCTGGTGTGACATTGTAGAGCGACAGCAGTTCTTCATAGGGGACAAATTTATTATCCACACCTTGATAAATATGGGATACACCGAGGGCCGTCATGCGGTTTTCAACAATTTTAGACTGGCGGCCTGTTATCACGGCCAGATTAAAGCCACTGGTCAATAAAGAGCGCACGCCATAACCATCGCGGGTATGGAAGGCTTTGAGCTCTTCACCCGAGTTGCTTAAATAAATGCGGCCGTCAGAAAATACCCCGTCCACATCGCAGATCAGCAGTTTAATTTTTTGCGCTCTTTGCCACACATCATCGCTGATCGGGCCGTAAAATCCTTGCTGTGGCATTAAATGACTCCCGCTTTAACCATATCGAGCATATTGAGCGCACCGACAGGATGATTGTCTTTATCTATCACTATCAGGCCGTTGATATTTTTTGAGTCCATCACTTGCAGCGCCTGCGCTGCCAAGACGTTTTCAGTAATTGTGACACAGTTTCGCGTCATCACATCGGCGATAGGCGTGGTGCGTAGGTTGACTTGGGCATCGATAACGCGGCGTAGGTCGCCGTCGGTAAAAATACCCACGAGTTTGTTTTGTTCATCGATCACCGCCGTCATGCCTAGGCCCTTCTTGGAGATTTCATACAGGGCATCGGTAATACAGATATCGTGTTTGACGAGTGGTAAGTCATCGCCGCTATGCATGACATTACTTACTTTTAACAGTAGCTTACGTCCTAGGGCACCGCCTGGGTGAGACATGGCAAAGTCTTCCCGAGTAAAGCCTTTGGCTTGCAGCAGCGCAATGGCCATCGCATCACCCATCACTAAGGTTGCCGTGGTGCTCGAGGTTGGCGCAAGCCCGAGCGGACAGGCTTCTTCAGGCACTTCAATACATAAATGAATTTTGGCCAAACGTGCCATCGTGGACTCAGGTTTGCCAGTCATAGCAATCACGGGAATGGCTTTACGTTGGATAACGGGCATCAGCGCAAGGATTTCGCTCGATTCACCCGAGTTTGAAATGGCGAGGATAATATCATTATCAGAGAGTACGCCTAAGTCGCCATGGCTGGCTTCGCCTGGATGCACAAAGAAGGCAGGGGTGCCAGTGCTGGCGAGGGTAGCAGAGATTTTATTACCAATATGGCCAGATTTCCCCATCCCCATCACGATGACTTTGCCGGTGCAGTTGAGGATTAACTCGCAGGCTTGGGCGAATTCAACGGAATCGACATATTGATAAAGATTGTCGAGGGCCGATTTTTCAATATCGATGACTTTACAGCCCCACTGGCGCAATTGTGATTGGTCTACCATGTCTATCTCTCTTCTTGCATTGTCTTTGTCGCCCCGTCTGGGATTGGAATAGCACAATTTGGTACGCGATAAAGATGATAAAATTAACGGCTTGTTACTTTGAGTCGCATGCTATTGTTTAAGCTCTGCGCCTAGGCATTAGGGCAGAATATATCGTTTAGCCATTGAATGCCTTGAGCAATATCATCGTCTTTGGTATTTCCCTTTTGCCACCCGCAGTGAGTAAGGTAACTATGATGGCCAGTTTGATGCTTAATTGCAGAACTCAATAGCGTTTTTAAGTTAAGTTGTACTCACATTATCTTTGTATCAATTAGCTTATGTCGTGAGCGTTTACAAAACCATTTTGCTAATTTATCAACACAGTTGAAAACATTAAGTAACACTTTAGCTTCACAGAGCGAAAACTTAGGGCGCATTCTCGCTGGAAATGAGGCAAATTGAAAGTATCGCAGGACGATAGTGTCGATTCTGTTGTAGGTTAAAGCGCAATTACGTACAATTTGCGGCTCTTCGATTGGTCTGGGCAGGAAGCGTAGGCCACCTCTTTTCAAATATCGGAATCAAGCATGACTCAAGAACAAACGCCGTTGGTTGAGATCCGTCATTTGGGCTTTCGCCGTGGCCAGCGTGTCATATATGAAGATATTAGCCTGTCTATCCCTAGGGGCAAAGTCACCGCCATTATGGGACCGAGTGGCATAGGTAAGACCACCTTGCTCAAGCTTATCGGCGGCCAATTAACGCCCGATAGCGGCCAAGTGTTGTTCGATGGACAGGATGTGCATGCGGCGAGCCGTAGCGAATTATTCGAACTGCGCAAGCGCATGAGTATGTTGTTTCAAAGTGGCGCATTATTCACCGATATCAACGTCTTTGATAACGTTGCCTTTGCGCTACGTGAACATTCAGGCCTGCCCGAAGAGATTATTCGGACTATCGTGCTGATGAAACTTGAGGCCGTTGGGCTGCGGGGCGCCGCGCAAATGATGCCCAGCGAGTTATCCGGTGGGATGCAGCGCCGCGCTGCCTTAGCTCGGGCGATAGCCCTTGAGCCAGAAATGGTCATGTACGATGAACCCTTTGCCGGACAAGACCCTATTTCTATGGGCGTGCTGGTTAAGCTTATCCGCGAACTTTCCGATGCACTTAATTTAACCTCGGTTGTGGTGTCCCACGATGTGGATGAAGTGCTCGGGATTGCAGATTATGTGTATGTGGTTGCAGATAAAAAAGTTATTGCCCATGGCACGCCTGAAGAGTTAAAGCATGCGGATAATCCGCAGCTCAAGCAGTTTATTCAAGGTGCGCCAGATGGCCCTGTGCCGTTCCATTATCCGGCAAAGGATTACCAGCAAGAATTATTGGCAAAAGGAGTTGGCAAGTGAAGTTATTAGATAGTATTGCCGACCTTGGCCGCAGCGCTATCGAGTTAGTGCTCGGTTTTGGCCGTGCAGGCCTGATGCTGTGGGGCGCGATTGTTCGTTGGCCTCGGGTGCGTAAAGGTTTTCCATTATTAGTGCGCCAAATCTATGTGGTCGGCGTACAATCTATGGTCATTATTGTGGTCTCCGGCCTGTTTATCGGCATGGTATTGGCGCTGCAGGGCTACAACATCTTAGTCGGGTTTGGTACGGAGGAGAGTTTAGGCCCGATGGTGGCCTTAAGTTTACTGCGTGAACTTGGCCCCGTGGTTACAGCGTTGTTATTTGCTGGCCGCGCAGGTTCGGCACTCACCGCCGAAATCGGTCTGATGAAGAGTACCGAGCAGTTATCCAGCTTAGAGATGATGGCGATTGACCCACTGCGGCAAATCATTGCGCCACGCTTTTGGGCGGGTGTAATAAGCATGCCGTTGTTGGCGCTGATGTTTACTGCGGTAGGTATTTATGGCGGCCATTTAGTGGGCGTGGAATGGAAGGGGATCGATGGTGGTGCCTTCTGGTCGATTCTGCAAGCCTCGGTAGAATGGCGCCAAGACATAGTGAACTGCCTGATTAAGAGTGGCGTATTTGCCGTGGTGGTGACTTGGATTGCCTTATACCGCGGCTATCAAGTAGTGCCGAATCCAGAAGGGATAAGCCGTGCAACTACTTCAACTGTGGTGCAATCGAGCCTCGCCGTACTGGCATTGGACTTTTTACTAACAGCCCTGATGTTTGGCCGCTAACGGATTGCAGCGCCAAGGATACAGATCGACGGATTAACAGAGTGGTAACTGAGCATGTTGACACGAAAAATTGAATTATTAGTGGGTGTGTTTCTCTTAACGGGCTTAGCGGCCTTTTTAGTGTTGGTGTTTAAAGTCGCCAATATCGAAGTGCAGACCAGCGACAGTAGCTATACCCTCACCGCCAACTTCACCAATATCGGTGGCTTGAAGGTTCGCTCTCCGGTCAAGGTTGGCGGCGTCGTGGTTGGCCGCGTGAGTAAGATTGATTTAGACCCAGTCAAACTGGTGGCTGTGGTGACGATTGTGATGGACAAGCGTTTCGATAAATTTCCTGAAACCAGTAGCTTAGCTATTTTAACTTCAGGTTTGCTCGGTGAGCAGTTCCTCGGATTAACACCAGGCTTTGTCGATGATGACGTGAGTATGCTTAAGGATGGCGACAAAATTGACGATACTCGCTCAGCATTAGTGTTAGAAGATCTGATTGGTCAGTTCTTATATAGTATGGGTTCAAAGGATAAATAGGGGTTACCGCTATGTTTAAACGCTTATCGCGCTTATTACTGCCGTTAGTATGGATGTTTACTGCAACGACCGCACTGGCGGATGACGCTCAGGTTAACACTATGGATCCTTATGCCATGGTGAAATCTGTTGCCAACAAAACCTTCGACCGGTTCCACAAAGACAAGGCGTTGATTGACGCCGATGCGGATCATCTCAAAGTGATTGTGCGTGAAGAATTAATGCCTTACATCGACTATAAATACGCCTCTTACAAAGTGTTAGGTCAGTATTTAAAAGAGTCGACAGAAGATCAGCGCAATCGTTTTGTCGATGCTTTTGAAGGCTACTTAGTTTCAACCTATGCCCAAGCGTTTACCGAATACACTAACCAAAAAGTGGAGTTTTCGCCTGGTAGTGATTTCAGCAATGAGAAGATTGTCGATGTAAACGTACAGATTATCGAAGCGGGTCGTCCGCCGATTAAGCTGTTGTTTAAAGTTCGTCGCCTCAAGGATGACTCTTGGAAGGCGTTTGACCTAGTCGCTGAAGGCGTGAGTTTGCTGTCCTCTAAGCAATCTGAAATCTCGAACCTTATCCGCCAACAGGGGATTGATTCAGTGATTAAGATGCTGGAAGAGCGCACCAAAGACAAAGTGACTAAAAAGCCTAAAGCAGGGAAGTAAGCGCCGTGGTTGAATTTGTGCAACAGGGTAACATTTGCCACCTAAAAGGGCGTTTATCACAGGAGCAAGTGGTCGTGCTATGGCCGCAAAGGCAAAGCCTGTTAAGCCAAGATACCCAAATGTTGTCGCTCACTGAGCTGGAGTACAGCGACAGTGCTGGTGTGGCATTTTTGTTGGCGTTAGTGCGCCTGCATGGCACGCCACTGAAGCTGTGCTCGGCATCGGAGCAGTTAAAAAAATTAATCAATTTATATGATTTACAATCCTTCTTCAGCGAAGAAGCGAATTGAAAAGGTACCGAATTTCATGGAATGCAGCTTAATAGAACAGATTTTACGTGACGCGTTAGCACTCGATGAAGTGCACGCCAGCTCCGATGGCAGCCACTACAAAGTGATTGCCGTGGGTGAATGTTTTGACGGCATGAGCCGTGTAAAACAACAACAAGCCATTTATGCACCCTTGATGAGTTATATCGCCAGCGGTGAGTTACATGCATTAACGATTAAAACTTTCACGCCGACTCAATGGAAACGCGAGAAAATTTTCAACAGCTAGTAGTGAGGAAAAGTGGATAAATTAGCGATTCAAGCAAGCCCTCCGCTTGCTGGTGATGTGATTATTTCCGGTGCCAAAAACGCTGCGCTGCCGATTCTAATGGCAGGCGTGTTAGCCGAAACTGACTTTGTGGTCTCGAACGTCCCTAATTTGCGTGATGTGAGCACCAGCTGCAAATTGCTGCGTTGCCTAGGCGCCGATGTGGATGAGTTGGGCGAAGGTAAGATCCGTATTTCGACCAAGAACCTTAATGAGTTTTGTGCTCCTTACGACCTCGTTAAGACCATGCGTGCCTCGATTCTGATCCTTGGGCCGTTATTAGCCCGCTATGGCACCGCAGACGTATCATTACCCGGTGGCTGCGCCATTGGTGCTCGTCCAGTAAACCTTCACTTACATGGCCTCGAAATGATGGGCGCCAAGATTGAAGTGAAAGAAGGTTATATCAAGGCCCGTGTCGATGGTCGCTTAAAGGGCGCCCATATTTTTATGGACATGGTGAGCGTAGGCGCGACCGAAAACCTATTGATGGCCGCGGCACTTGCCGATGGCGAAACCGTGATTGAAAACGCTGCCCGTGAACCAGAAGTGATCGACTTAGCTAACTGTTTGATTGCTATGGGCGCGAAGATCACCGGTGTCGGCAGTGCCACACTGCGTATTCAAGGCGTTGAACGTCTACAGGGCTGTGAGTACCGAGTGATGCCGGATCGTATTGAAACCGGTTCATTCCTTGTTGCCGCCGCTGTGACCCGTGGTCGTATCCGTTGCTTAAAGGCAGACCCTGCTTCGTTAGAGTCTGTTATCGCGAAACTCGAAGATGCGGGTGCCAAGATCACTACAGGTGAAGATTGGATTGAGCTCGATATGGAAGGCAAGCGTCCAAAAGCGGTAAATATCAAGACGGCACCATATCCTGGTTTCCCAACCGATATGCAGGCGCAGTTCTGCGTGCTCAACGTATTAGCCCAGGGCACGGCGACCATTACCGAAACCATCTTCGAAAACCGCTTTATGCACGTGCCAGAACTTATCCGTATGGGCGCGACCATGGAGCTTGAAGGCAATACCTGTATTATCCAAGGCATTGAGTCTTTGAGTGGGGCGCAGGTAATGGCGACCGATTTACGTGCCTCGGCAAGTCTAGTGATCGCAGGCTTAGTTGCCGATGGTAAAACCATCGTCGATCGCATCTATCACTTAGACCGCGGCTATGAGCATATCGAGCAGAAGTTCCAAGGATTGGGCGCGCATGTAGAGCGTGTGCAATAACATTTGCGTAGAACTAGCTCCCAATAAAAAACCAGCCAAGTGCTGGTTTTTTATTGCGCGCAATTTGTTTAGCTAAAAAGGAAAGGGACAAAAGCGTGTTAGACCCACAACTCTAATTTTGGAATTTCGGATTAAAATTTCTATGGAGATAATGCCCGCTTATGGGGCGCGAAAAAGCTTGGCTAAAATTAGCGACGAAGGAGCGAAAGCCAAGCTTTTTGCGTCCCATCATAAAGCATTTGTTAGGCATTCTTAAATTCTTTTTTGATTTTCCACCATATATATGGTCCACCAAATAAAAAGAGCACTACTATGAAAGGCATTAGTAAATTGTCTGATTTCCAAGCCTTTTCAGATTCAGCATAAGACCGAACGACATTCTCACCTACCTTAATTTCAAAGACATCGTGAAATTCTTTAACGGTATATATTGGTTTGGTTCTGTCTCTTGGCTCAAATAGCACTTCGACTAGAACCCCTTTGGAGTCAATTAAAGAGTCATAAACAATGCTTTGACCATTAGATTTGGATGGGTAGTTGAAATTATATTTATCACCTACAAATGCAAAGCGAATACCGTAGTCATACTTCTGAATCCAATCAACATAGCCTTCACGTATAGCTAGATCTTCTTTATATGGAAAGCCACCGTTTACTTGAGTTAATTGCACATAGGCAATAGATACACCAAAAAATAAGCAAAAAGCAGCTAATATCAGATTTCTATAATATGTAAATGTTGACATGCGAGAATGCTTAATGCTATCACTAATGGGCGCATAGATACTTGGCTAAAATTAGCGACGAAAGAGCTCAAGCCAAGCATTTATGCGTCTTTTAAGTAACTTGTTAGCTTTCATTGTCTTGAACAATACTAATATTTTTGGCGCCTAACAAAGCTGTCTTTACTAAAATTTGAATGAACTCTTTTTTTTCAGTTAAAACAAGTTTAACTTGTTCATCAAATGAATCCCCCCATCATCACCAGATAATTCCTTACCTGCATATCGCGCTACAGGGCATGCTTGGACCATTTGTTTTTGAGTTTTAGCATTAAACAATGTTGAACACATAGAGGCAAAATTCATTATTGTAGAAGCTCCCCCTTTTGAAGCAGTATACCTACCATACCCTTTCGTATGTGGTGCGATATCGGTTGTGTCACGCGTGCTAAATACTAAAACGTATGATGCACCCGAATTTTTAGCCATTTCAAATATTTCATTATTAGCGCTTCCAAGATCTAATGAAAAATCCCAGTGACTAGTTACGAGCTCACCAACTTCGTTCACTTTATCTGACTTGAACGGTAAAAATTGGAATCGTGATTTAGCTAACTTGATAAAGTTGTACGCTATTAATGAGTCTACATCCCATTCCCTTACATCAACTTTATTAAGTTCATCTGAAAATACACCTGTATTCCTAATTGAAAGGTTATTCCCTAGAGCTGATACAACAAGTATTTTCTGATTATCAGGAATCTGTTCTATCTGTTTAATACTAGTTGATTGGCATGCCGAAAGTATAAATAAACAGAATCCACCCATGGTATGTTTAAAAAGATTCACAGACTCTCCTTGAAAGCTAACTCTTTGCTAATTGGATGCCGCAGCGTAACGTAGGCAGTCCAATGGAGGCCACGCCTTTTGTGGCCGGAACGAAATTAAGCAACTTGTTACAAGCCGCCTACTCAATATTAACAACTTGGTATTTTGCCCCAAAACCATAGTTTTTCTCTAGTTCTCGAAGTGTTATTACTGCACCATTTAGATCCTGTTTTAACAAAGCATATCGACCATAAATTACTTTAAATGAACCTCTAAGTTCTGTGCCAGCAATGACTTTTTTAACTTTCGCATTGAACAAATAGAAAGTTGACCACGTCGAGCAATCAGTTTCACCAAAACATAGTTTTCCATATTCCTTTTCAGTATCTAAAAGGAACTCTAGATCAGCCTGCACTTTGATTTCGTTTGCTGCGAATACAAAGCAAGGTAAAAACAAAAAAGTGAAGATTAATAAGTTTTTCATAAAGGCTTATAACGCCCGCGCGTTAGCACGATCAACCCGAGTGGCGTTGATGTATTTGTTTTTTAAGTGTTTTTGTGCAATTTTGACCATGAATTCCAATCATCTTCGTTACGTAGATAAACCAACAGTGGAAGATGCTCCATTCGATTTGGATATGGAATAGCTAACATCTCTTCCATATAGCTGCGATGATTCCTTGAGTAGTTTGCAAAAATGCTTGTTAGTACAACGCTAGCAACTTCCAAGGCATCTTCACTCGGCTCACCATCAAATATAAAACGTGCAATAAAGTCTTCGCCGTCAGGTGACAACTGGAAAGACACTGCTCTAAAAGAAGGAGCGACCTCTCCAAGTAGAGCTACTTGGGCGTATTGCATTAATTTTATGTCGTGCTCAGTTCTCATAGACACTTAACGCTTCGCACACGGGCCGAACATGCTGCGACTTGTTATGCTTAGCCACATGTTGCAACCCTGCTAATTTCAATGAGCTGCCCCTTTTTGTTTTTGAAGAACAGCTCCCCATTCTTATATACAGCCTCAAGACTTGAGCTAAAGATGCCATTCATGACCACATTGCCAGGGATTGGCCAGCCAGAGAAATACTGGACTCCCTCAGATGCCTTTATAGTGATGCACTCTTGATACCAGTTAACTTTCTCTTCGCTACCCGACTCAATCACCCAACTATACTCAGTTTTGAATGGTGGAATCACTACGATTTCTCGGTCCGACTCGTTTTTGACCAAACCGTAAAAGGTTGCTGGGCAACCTGAAAGAACCATTGAAATTAATGTTATGTAAAATATTCGAATCATGATGTCTTATGGGCATAACGCCTTGCTAAACGGCAACCAAATTGAGCAACTTGTTATGTGCACTTAAACTTCGTTGTATATTTACTTTCAAAGTCTGCAAATTGATTATACCCCGACAAGGGTGCAACGTTTTCTTCAGGATGCCCTTCTTGGAATTTTGATTGATAAAATACGGCATCTTTTAAGTATTTACAAACATTTTCAGGAGTACCTGAGTAATTTGCATATGTTTCAGTTAAGGTCATATTAATTTGAACTTTTGCTGCATAAAGAGGCCTAGGGTCATTATCTAAAATTTCACGTACTTTTAAAAAGTATTCTAAAGCTTTTTCTTCACGTCGTTCGTAAATATCTCCATCGATAAAAAATCCATGAGCAATGAAGAATTCTGAACTACTTTTTACTGAATCCGATAATAAAAAGTGACCTCTAGCTCTATAAGCTCTAACTAGTCCCATCTGATCATGTTGCTGTTCAAATAAATTTATGGCTTGGGCTAATAATTTATCAGCTAGTATCGGTCGATTTTCAACATTCAGTAAGTATATTGCCTGCTCAATTTTCTCATGAGGATTGCTCGTTTCAACAATTCCAACAGCAGAACAGCCTGTTAAACTAATTAATAAAGCAATAAAAAATACTCTAAAGTCCATTTTAAACACCTAGGTTGTGTTGTGCACATAACATCTATGGACACCCCGTTTTTTGCAAGAGAAATCAGACGATAACAATTGTGGTTTTGCAGCCATCTATTCGGATTCCTTGTAAGAGACTTGCTCTTGATCCCCGATGAACTTCGCTGACTTGGCTCTAATCATTTTATCGTTTTCTAAGAAACGATGTTAGGCACAGAATTTCCAAGTCTCGGTCTAACCTGTATTGTCATCACTTGCTTTCACTTAGCAAAACTGGATGTACTTTTCACTTAATAGGTTCGCTCTACGCTAAAATTTTCTTCTTTGGCCAATACAGCCCAAGAGATACGAACCAGTTTATTAGCTAACGCTACAATCACTTTATTTTTATGCATTCTCTTGAGCAACGAGGTTACCCATCCAAAGAACGGTTTTCCTTCTTTCAAATGTCTCATCACTGCTCTAGCACCATGGATAAACATACGTCTTAAGTAGGTATCTCCTCGCTTACTGATACCTAGCAGCAGTGACTTACCTCCACTAGAGTGCTGACTTGGCACTAATCCCATCCAAGCGGATAACTGGCGCCCTGATGAAAACGCTTTTGCATCACCAATACTGGCAACTAATGCGGATGAGGTTAGGCGACCAACACCAGGAATACCCCTGACCTTCTGACACTCATCACTGACTTCACTCGCGAGATCTATCTGCTTATCCAAATATTCCGCATACTGTTCAAGCTCTCTTAAACGTGTTTGCATTAATTTAATGTGCCCAACCAGCAGCTTTGGCAACTGATACTCTACCAAGCTAAAACCTTCTCTAAACCATTTTCTTAGCTGAAATCTTCCTGCAGGAACACTCACACCAAATTCTTGAAGGCTTGCCCTGATTCTATTGATTAATGCGGTACGGTCTCTGATTACGCCTTCTCTTTCTCGATGAAGTAACAATAAAGCTTGTTGCTCTTCACTTTTAACGGAAACAAATCGCATCGTTGGTCGGCGAACTGCTTCACAAATCGCTTCAGCATCAGCCATATCGTTCTTATTTGTCTTTACGTAAGGCTTAACATACTGAGGTGGCATGAGCCTGACTTCATGGCCTAGCTTCCTTATTTCTCGAGCCCAATAATGAGAACTGGCACAGGCTTCCATTCCTATAAGACAAGGGGCTATATTGCTTAAAAACTTAATGACTTGATTTCTTCTTAAGGCTCTATTTACTAGTTTTTTCCCTGCCTTATCAAACGCACATAATTGAAAAACTGACTTGGCTAAATCAATTCCGATTGTATAAATATCACTCATGGCTGTCTCCTTTTAAACTGACTTTCTCAGTATAGGAGGGGTGTCCATTTCATTATTTTATTCGTGCGTATGCATGTTTTACCTCATTAGACCAGTGAAAACGCGCACGGTTAACTATCTGTATGTAAAGAACTTATCAGCTTTCTGCTACATACACCATATGGAAAAACGCGCATGCGCGTTTTTCCAAACCTATTAACTAAAATTCAGTTGTTATATTCATCTGATTTTATAGAGTTTTATTTATTGCGGATGGAATTAGTGCGCTCTGATTTTGTCTGAAAATCATACCAAAACACCTAAGTTTAAATACGACTGTATACCCATACGTTGTTAGCTGATTTCTAGTAAGGCCAAACATAGGCAAATAGATAAGAATTTGTATGGCAGCTGGTGTGGGAATTTTCCGTTGAGCTAACGAGCCGAAACACGTAATGGGCATCGTCTTATTAGAATGAGTCAACTTCTCTGCTAGAGACATTTTCGAGTTAAATTCTTATTCTAACCCGTCCGTTTCGGATAAAAATTGCAATGGTTTAACACCGCAATAAATGGCAAGTAAAGCTTGGCTAAAATTGGCGACGAAAGAACGAAATCCAAGCGTTTCCTGTCCTATTAAGTTATGGCTAATTAAACCGATCTCAAGTTATTTACAGTCATATTTTAAATAGCACAAATAGCCTACTTAGGATAAACATCAAAATACAGATTATAAGAGACATAATCAAAAAGATTGCTCCAAAGGAAAATGACATCAACAGTGGATCTTGTAGTCTCCCTGGCATATTAGGATCCAGACCGAAGTACCGGGGAATGACGTCAAAAAGCCTTAGTAAGGATGCAATTATAATTGATGCGTTTATAGTGTGGAAAATGAGTCGTATGATTCTTCCTGTTGGAGATTTAGCATCCGAGATTTTTATTGAGCTCATCATTTATACCATTAAAGTTACAGGTTTACGCCTGAGTTTGCTTATCATGATCTGTACTAATTTTTGATGCTGCATTCATTCCAGCTGAAGAGTCAACACCATACCCAGCACCTGATTTTAACTCAGCGTTTGTAGCTTTAGCCTGAGAATTCGTCAATGACTGTGAATCAGCTAATATTCGTAGAGAAGTGGAAGGGGTCATTACTCTGCCACCCTTTATGGCAACTTATCGATAATCCCCACCTGTTACTCTAGTCACTCTGTAGCATTACTAAAATTTGGTCAATGGTATACGTGCTCAGCTGTCAGCCAGCGAAGTCCGAAACTCACAATGGGGCAAAAGCTTTTTAGCTACACGAACAGTTAGAGGGATACTTAGGATTGGCAATGTTGTACCAGTGACCTTCTAAAACAAGGATGTTTTAGTAGAGCCTCAGGGACGAGTTTATGGCGTGTCACAGGGGAAACAATGACAATTCATCCTACACACCCGATGACAAACTCATCTAAATTTGGGGCAAAAGTAAGTGAAAAATGCAGTGAGAGATAAATAGCTCTGCCGTTTGAGGGTGAGGTAATAGGTGATTTGGATGATGACTCAGAATGAGGTTTTACATGCCTCATTCTGAGATTAACAAAGTCAGTTACTGAGCTTAATTATCGACGACGACTTTTTCATCGATAATAACGGGTAGTTCCTGCTGTTTACCTTGGCGAATAACCGTCATCATGATTTTCTTGCCGGGCGTAGTTTCGGCAATTCTATCCATCAGCATTTCGACCCCAGGCACATCTTCGTCGCCGTATTTGATGATTACATCCCTTGGTTGTAGCTGCGCTCGTGCCGCTGGACCATTAGGATCGACACCAGTAACTAATACACCACGTAAATCGGGCAGGTTGAGGATTTGTGCCACAACTGGGTTAATCGGTTCGCCAGAGATCCCTAAGGCACCACGGATCACTCGACCATTTTTAATCAGTTTACCCATAATGCTGTGGGCCAGTTTAATCGGGATCGCGAAGTTAATGCCGTGGCCGCCACCTTCGCCGCCCACTTGGAAGGCGGCGGTGTTGATACCAATCAGGCTACCATTAGTGTCGATTAAGGCGCCGCCTGAGTTACCGGCGTTAATCGCAGCATCGGTCTGTAAAAAGTCTAAATAACCCGAACTCAAGCCGTTACGACCCGTGGCGCTGATAATACCTTGGGTAATGGTTTGCCCAAGGTTATAAGGGTTACCAATGGCTAATACCACATCGCCAACCTGTGGTGGGCTGTCGAGATTGACTGGCACAGTAGGAAGATTATCGCCTTCGATCTTAAGCACAGAAAGATCGGTTTCGGGATCAAAACCTACGACTTCCGAGGTGAATTTGCGGCCATCTTGTAGGGCGACTACAATTTCATCGGCTTTTTTAATGACATGATAATTCGTGAGAATATAGCCTTCTTTACTCATGATCACCCCAGATCCTAAACCTTGGAGTGAGCCAGAATTCAATGGACGGCTCTGATCGATACTTAAACTGTAAATATTGACTACGGCAGGTGCTGCGCGGCGGACTGCCTTAGCAAAGGACAGTTCAACTGTATTATTACCGCGGTTTTGCAGAAGTGAATTGCCAAGACTCTTATTATCGAAGTAGTGAGTCACCAATAAAAACATGGCCGCCATGATAAGGCCGAAAAGCACGGCTTTACCGAGATATAACAGGGTTTCTTTTATTGTCATGGCAGGCTAAATATTGAAAAAGGTGAGTTAGATTAACATGTTTAACAAGTTAAAGCATAGGGAACGCGCGTTCCCTATGCTGATCCGCATCTGATAATGGGATATAAATCAGACTGGCGTATCGATTAACGCAGTACTAGGTACAATAAGCTCTTACCACGCAGGATCTTCAGGGCTACAGCACCTTCTTGATCTTTGAGCTGTTCCTTGAGTGATTTGAGATCTTTCACCGCAGAACGATTGATACCGACAATCAAATCGCCTTTTTGCAGACCACTCATTGCCGCAGGCGAGCCTTGCGCGACATCGGTAATTTCAACCCCTTTAGAGGCATTTTCTAATGAGGCTCCTTGCAACATAGGATGTACAGCACCAGCCGCTTTTTCAGTAGTTTGGCTAGCTTCGCCTAAGGTGACACTCACGGTCTTCTTATCACCATCACGGATAAGGCCCAGTTCGACCTTGGCGCCTGCGCCCATGGTTGCCACTTTAGCTCGCAGCTCTTGGAACGACTTAATTGCTCGTCCATCCACGCTGACAATAATATCGCCCGCTTTAATACCTGCTTTTTCGGCAGCACTGCCCGCAGTGACTTCATTCACAAAGCCCCCGTGCTGAGTGTCTAACCCAAAGCCTTGGGCAAGTTGGCTATCTAAATCACGGCCTGAAATCCCCAGCACGCCACGGCGAACTTCACCGTGTTCGGCAATTTGAGCCACGAGGTTTTTCACCATGTTTGCGGGAATCGCAAAACCGATACCGACGTTACCACCGTTTGGTGCGACGATAGCCGTGTTAATACCGATCAGTTCACCTTTAAGGTTAACCAGCGCGCCGCCCGAGTTACCACTATTGATAGCAGCGTCGGTTTGGATAAAGTTTTCAAGCATTTCAATGCCTAAACCACTACGGCCTAGGGCACTGACAATCCCTGAGGTCACGGTTTGTCCTAGACCGAAGGGGTTACCAATAGCCACGGCAAAGTCACCAACACGCAGCTCATCTGAGTCGGAGGTTTTAATTGCGACTAGATTTTTTGCTTCAATTTGCAGCAAAGCAATGTCGGACTCTGAGTCGGTACCAATCAATTTGGCTTTGACTTCACGGCCGTCATGTAAGCCAACTTGGATATCATCGGCACCGTCAATCACATGGTTATTGGTGACAATATAGCCTTTGTCAGCATCGATAATCACACCAGAGCCTAAGCCTCTAAATGGACGCTCTTGTACTTGTTCCTGCGGTGCATTCGGGCCGAAGAAATAGCGGAACACATCGGGTACGCGTTGTTTGGACACATGTGTGCCAGACACCGCGACAGAAACCACTGCGGGAGTCGTGCGCTCTAGCATAGGCGCAAGGCTGGGAATGGGTTGTCCCTCAACAGATTGCGGAATAGCGGCCTGTGACACCGCAGGCATCATTGTCAGGGTTGCGGCTAACATTGCGGCTGAAAGTACAGATAATTTCGTTTTCATCTATTCATAACTCCAAATAAGGGATCAAGGATCTGGATGTAATGCGTCGTCAGTTTGTGTCCGCACCAGATCGAATCTGTATCGGTACCGGCTATTTGCCTAGGTAACCATTCGGACACGCACCTCATTGAAAAAGTTCATCAATATTAACAAAGGTTAATTTCTTAACGGTTATTTTATCAACATTTTATTGACTGTAACTGAAGTGAAACTTGTGGGCTTTTAAGGTATTTTTCAAGTCCTAATAACTTCCAATCATTGAGTTTAATCAGCTAACAGCATAGTTCTTCCTAATCAGTTTTATCATATTAAGCCGTTGTGCTAGGCCTCTCCGCGAGCTCACTACAGATCCAAGTTGATGGGGTATAAATATATGCTGCGTCATCTTGGCCGTGTTAATATCGACGCAGTTTTTCCAAAGGATAAAAGAGAATAATAACGTGCCCCAGTTAAGCCCTTGGCAGCATTATCAAAAAGATCTTACTCGTGATGGTTTTTCCCATGATCCGGCGCAGGAAATGGCGGTAAAGGCGCTGCAACGCGTTTATGAGGATCTCACCGCAGCCGAAGAGCCTAACTCTTTATTTGGTAAGCTATTGACCTCTTTTGGCTTAAAGTCGGCACCCGCGCCTACAAAAGGGCTTTATCTTTGGGGAGGCGTAGGCCGCGGTAAAACCTATTTGATGGACACCTTTTTTGATGCATTACCTGGCAATCAAAAGTTAAGGGCGCACTTTCATCGTTTTATGCATCAACTGCATTTAGATTTAGACACGCTTAAAGGTACGCGCGATCCATTATTAGTGATTGCCAAACAAATGGCGGCAAAATATAAAGTCATTTGTTTTGATGAGTTTTTCGTGTCAGATATCACCGACGCCATGTTGCTTGGCACCTTATTCCAAGCGCTCTTTAAAGAAGGCGTGGTCTTAGTGGCTACCTCAAATATCATCCCCGATGACCTATATAAAAATGGGTTGCAACGGGCGCGATTTCTTCCTGCGATCGCGCTGATCAATCAGCATTGTGAAGTATTAAATGTGGATTCGGGGATCGACTACCGTCTACGGACGTTAGAGCAGGCGGAAATTTACCACTATCCACTTGATGAGCAGGCCGATACTAACTTGCTGCGTTATTTCCGTCAGTTAGCGCCTGAGGCCGAGGTTTCAACTGACGCGATTGAAATCGAAGGCCGTGAAATATCCATTCGCCAACAGGCGCAAGGTGTGTTGCTTGCTGATTTTAGAGCCTTATGTGATGGCCCCCGTAGTCAGCGGGATTATATGGAACTGGCGCGGATTTATCATACCGTGCTGGTGAGTGGCATTGAGCAAATGGGCGCATTTTTAACGGGTGATGATATCGCCAGACGCTTTTTGGCCATGGTGGATGAGTTTTACGAGCGCAACGTTAAATTGATCGTGTCCGCGCAGGTGCCGTTAGAAGACATTTATGCCGACGGCTTATTGAGTTTTGAATTCAGACGTTGTCGTTCCCGTTTGATTGAAATGCAATCCCACGATTACTTAAAATCAGAGCATTTACCCTAAGTCTTAGACTATTGCAGAGCGTGCTTTGCGGGGTTTTTCTCGACAAATCTTCAGTGGCTCATTCCTTAGCGTAGTAATGAGCCACATCGATCGAATTTTTATGATTTTTGTCAAAATATCAGGTGATTTTTAACTCACGTTTGTCTATAATCCGCCACCTGCCCACGTTACTCCACCAAACTAGGTGGAAGTTGTACGCCGAGTTAAGTACTCGAAGGGGTACTGAAAGGCAATTTTGTGTTGTTTGTCATTGCAAGCAACATGTGAGACAGAAAATTAACTTTGGGTTTTTGTAATAATGAAGACTTTTACTGCTACACCAGAAACTGTAACTCGTGACTGGTTCGTCGTT